>PDWI01000223.1_pt1 | contig 87102 bp, 71 predicted proteins | sample 1430891 | NCBI WGS metagenome assembly PDWI01 (sample SAMN01162508, study PRJNA174530) | Oral metagenome, whole genome shotgun sequencing project. | biome: Marine environment; feature: Marine mammal; material: Swab sample of the gingival sulcus; isolation source: swab sample of gingival sulcus... | reverse complement strand
TATTATATTATCATTAAAATGAAGAGAAAAATTTTTAATTGTATTTTTTTTAGGTTTTAAAATATCGATTTTTTCACCTATAACACTCACTTTAAAATTCTCTTGAAAATTTCCTTTATATTTGATATTATCGCTAGTTACTAAGGCATTATATTTCTTATCATCATACTTGAATGCAAAACTTCCAAATAACTCCTTTTTTGTTAAATCTGTATGATTAGTAATACTAATAGCAAGTTTATCCATACTATCTTTTATATTTGATTTTACAATTATATTATTATCTTTAAATTGAAATAATAGTTGATCCAAATAAAAAATATTTTGATCTTTTTGAATAGTAACTTTTTTGCTGTCAATATTAGCGCTTAAACCTTTATTAAAATCTAATGTATAATTTAAAACAGAATTACTAATATCTACACCTTTATACTCTAAATGATTTAAATAAATTTGCCCTTTTAAAATTTTATCTCTATAATATAGCGTTGTCTTATCAACTTTAAATTTTACCCCATAATCTTCTATAGTAGAATTTAAAATAACTACATTTGACTCTATAAACAGATCACCTTTATCAAAAGGGATAAAAATTTTCGCAGATATATCATTTATTCCATCATATTGAATAGTACTTATCTCTACTCCATATCTTAAAAGCGCTTTTTTTAATGTATCATTAAATAAGCTTTTTGTTTTAAGATAAAGCTGCAAGGTACTCTCTTTTAGTAAATATGCAATTTTTGAGTCCTCTACAGAAATATCTCCATAATATGGTTTATCAAACGATATATTAATAGTATCGTTTTGATATTCAATAAAAGCTTTTTTTGCTTTTACTTCTTTCATTTTTTTATCAAAAGTCAATAAGAGATCTTCTACGATTACACTTGATTTATCATCAAAATCAATTTTATTTTTATCTATATAAACTAAACCTTTTACTTTTATATCTGTATTGAAAATATGAAATTTTTCTATATCAATTTCAAATAAATGATTATTATAATCTACAGTTAAAATGGCACTCATTTTTGTTGATTTACGAGATTCCTTATTTAAAATAACTATTTCAGAGATTGAAATATTTAGTTTTTTATCATATTTTAGATACAATTTTTTGATATTTATATTCTTATATAAGATATTATCTATTTCAACACCGTTAAATAAAAAGGTCATAATTATCAAACCAATTCCAACAAGTAAGATAAAAACAACTTCTATTATTCTAAACATATTTGAAATTTTCCTTGTAACTATGATCATCTTAAGTTTCTATTTGACGCAAGAAGTTAACACTTCAAGAATAATTTTTATACCAAAAGGTAGCTCTAATTTCATTATATCATATTTAGATAAAAATAATTATCAAGTAAATCTCTTAGATAAAATAATATTACGAGGTATTGGAAAACCACAAAATGGTTGGATTGATCTTAAATCTACTAAGATGACAAAAATTGAGTTTTTGTATAGAATAACAACATCAAAAGCAGCATTAAAAAAAGTAACCCTTATTCCAGGTGAAACATACTATTTTTTTCTTCAAAATGTTGCTAAAGCATTAAATATTTCAACATATAAGCTTTTTAAAATGTATGCTTCCTTAGCATATCGTAAAGATGGTAATATTATTGCAGATACTTATTATTTACCATTAGGTATGGATGAAAAACAGTTAATACAACATCTATTATCTATTACTGATAATAAATATCGTAAATTAAGTGAAAAAATTTTTGGAGAATATAATCGTAAAAATTGGTATAAATATATAACAATAGCTTCAATTATACAAAAAGAATCAGCTTCCAAAGAGGAGATGCCCCTTATTTCAAGTGTTATTTATAATAGAATAAAAAAAGATATGAAACTTCAAATGGACGGGACATTAAACTACAGTAAATATTCACATACTAAAATAACACCAGCTATGATAAAAAATGATAAAACAACATATAATACTTATAAATATAAAGGTTTACCTAGTGATCCTGTATGTGCAATAGAATTTGAATCAGTAAAAGCAGCGATTTTTCCTGTTAAATCGAACTATCTTTATTTTATGAAATCATCTGATGGAACAAAACATAACTTTGCCGCTTCTTATAAAACACATAAAAAAAATATAACAAAAGTTCAAAAAAGAAAAAGAAATAAAAAAATATCTAAGAAGAAGAGTTCAAATAAAATCAAATACAAAGCTAAGCCTAAAATATCGAAGTATGATAAATTAAAAAACTTATGGAAATGATTTGGGTATAAATGATACAAGTATAAGAAAATAAAAAAAACAATTATAATATAAAATAATACTGTAACTAGAAATCTGATAACATGCAAAGTAATAATATAAATTAATTTAAGGAAAAAATATGTCAAAAATTATATGGACAAAAACAGATGAAGCTCCGGCTTTAGCAACTTATTCACTTCTACCAATAGTAAATGCTTTCACAAAATCAGCAGGCGTAGATGTTGTTACAAGTGATATTTCATTAGCAGGAAGAATTTTATCTAAATTTCCAGAGAGATTAACAGATGCACAAAAAGTTGATGATGAGTTAGCAAAACTAGGTAAAGTTGTTCTACAAGAAGATGGAAATATTATAAAATTACCAAATATTTCAGCATCAGTTTCTCAACTTATTGCTTGTATAGCAGAATTACAGGATCAAGGTTATGATATTCCTAATTACCCAGAAGAGCCACAAAATGAGGAAGAAAAAGCTTTACAAGCACTCTATTCTACTTGTTTAGGTTCCGCTGTTAATCCAGTGCTAAGAGAAGGAAATTCTGATAGAAGAGCTGCAGCTGCAGTTAAAAACTTCGCTAAAAAAAATCCACATAAATTAAAACCATTTTCAAAAAACTCAAAAGCGTATGTTGCACATATGAGTCAAGGTGATTTTTATGGGAATGAACAATCGATCATCAAATCAGGTGCAGGATCAATTAGAATTGAATTAAATGGTAAATTATTAAAAGAATTAACAGATATTCAAGATAAAGAGATTGTTGATGCTACATTTATGAGTGCTAAGGCTTTAAGATCATTTTTAGCTCAAACTTTAGTTGAGGCAAAAGAGAAAGATGTATTATGGTCTTTACACTTAAAAGCCACAATGATGAAAGTAAGTGACCCTATTATGTTTGGTCATGCAGTTGAAGTGTTTTTTGCTGATGTCTTTGCTAAGTATGGGGCAGAATTTGCAGAGATTGGTTATAATTCAAATCTAGGTTTAGGTGATTTATATAAAAAAATCGATTCTTTACCTGCAGATAAAAAAGCTGCAATTGAAGCTGATATTATGAGTGTATATGATAAACAACCAAGAATTGCCATGGTTAATTCTGATAAAGGTATTACTAACTTACATGCTTCAAATGATATTATTATTGATGCTTCACTACCAGTTGTTATAAGAGATGGTGGTGCTATGTGGAATGCTTCAAATAAACTTGAAGAGTGTGTAGCTGTTGTTCCTGATAGATGTTATGCAACTATGTACAAAGTTTGTATGGAAGATTGTGTAAAAAATGGTCAATATGATGTAGCAACAATGGGAAATGTTCCAAATGTTGGTCTTATGGCACAAAAAGCAGAAGAGTATGGTTCTCACCCGACTACATTTGAAATAGCAGAAGCTGGTACAGTTAAAGTCTTAGATACTGATGGTTCTGTATTAATGGAGATGGAAGTTGAAGTTGGTGATATTTGGAGAATGTCTAGAGCAAAAGATATCCCAATTAAAGACTGGGTAAGATTGGCGGTTGAAAGAGCTAGATTAACTGGAAATCCAGCAGTATTTTGGCTAGATGAGCAAAGAGCACATGATAGAAATATGATTGCTAAAGTAAATGAGTATTTAAAAGATCATGATACTTCTGGTTTAGAGTTACCTATTATGGCACCAGCTGACGCTATGGCATATACTTTAAAAAGAGTAAGAGAAGGTAAAGATACTATTTCTGTAACAGGAAATGTTTTAAGAGATTACTTAACAGATCTATTCCCTATTTTAGAGTTAGGAACAAGTGCGAAAATGTTATCAATTGTTCCATTAATTGCTGGTGGTGGATTGTTTGAAACTGGTGCTGGTGGATCTGCACCTAAACATGTTGAGCAATTATTAAAAGAGGGACACTTAAGATGGGATTCTTTGGGTGAATTTTTAGCACTTGCTGAGTCTTTACGATTTATCGCTCAAAAAAACAATTCTAAGGATATAGAAGTTTTAACAGCGGCACTTGATTGGGCAAATAATGCATACCTTGATAATAATAAAGAGCCAAGTAGAAAATGTGGAGAGCAAGACAATAAAGCTTCTCACTACTTTTTAGCTCAATATTGGGCTAAAGCATTATCTGAACAAACTTCAAATACCGATTTAGCAGCTAAGTTTACCCCTGTTGCAAAAGCTTTAATTGATGGGGAAGCTACAATTATGTCTGAATTATTAGGTTCTGAAGGGTCTCCTAAAGATATAGGTGGGTACTTTAATCCAGATAGCACAAAAGCAGAATCTGTAATGAGACCATCTCCAACTTTAAATAATATCATTGATAATATTTAGTTTTAAAACACCTAAATTTATATTTAGGTGTTTTATAAAAAAAGGTTCTCAAATTTGAGAACCTTTTTTTATATTTAACGCTACATAAAAGAGGTCTTAAAAAGTAAAATCCTTTCCTAGATAATGTTCTCTTACTGTATCATTTTCTTTAATCTCTTGTGCTGTTCCACCTGCTATAATTGTACCAGCTTTCATAACATATGCTCTATTACAAATTTGCAAAGTTTCCCTTACATTATGATCAGTAATTAAAACGCCTATTCCCCTTTGTGTGAGCTGTTTAATAATACCTTGAATATCTTTAACAGCTATAGGATCAACTCCAGCAAAAGGTTCATCAAGAAGTAAAAATCTAGGATTTGATACTAGTGCACGAGCTATCTCTGTTCGTCTTCGCTCCCCTCCACTTAAACTAACACCTTTTCTTTGTCTTATTGGCTCTATATTAAATACTTCAAGTAACTCTTCTATTCTTTCATGTCTGAGTTGTTTGTCATCAATAGATACTTCAGCAGCTAACATAAGATTCTCTTCAACTGTTAAATCTTTAAATATTGATGATTCTTGTGGTAAATACCCTATTCCTCGTAATGCCCGTTTATGTAAAGGCAAATGAGTAATATCATGATCATCAAAAAAAATTGTTCCTGATGTCGGCTGAACAAGTCCACAAATAATATAAAAACTTGTAGTTTTACCAGCCCCATTTGGTCCTAATAATCCTACGGTTTCACCACTTTTTATATTTAAAGTAATATCATGTAAAATTTGTGTTTTTTTAATAGCCTTTGCAATATTAGTAACTTCGATTTTATGATCCAATTATATACTCCCTACTCTCATCTTTTTTTTCTATATTTACTGTAAGTACATTAAATCCATACTCAATAAGTATATTTTCTAATTTTTCATCACCCCACTCTACAAAATGGATACCACTTTTTTCAAATTCCTCCAAAAGCCCTAAGGCTATAAACTCACTTAATGTTTTATTATATACATCATAATGATATATATTATTACTATAAATACTTTGAATTGAAAATGTTGGACTAGTTACCATCTCATCTATACCTAAACTTTGTACATACTTTTTTACTAAAGTCGTTTTACCACTTGCCAAATCACCTTGAAGTAAAACAACAGCATCTTTACCATCTATTTTTTGTTGCAATGCAGTAACAATCTTTTGTATTTCAGTAAGTTTTAAAATCATTTTTTTATAAACCTATTTAAGAAGCAATTGATTGCTGGTAAAAATTATCTCTTCAAGTTTTTTAATAGCTTTACCATTTTCTATAGTCTTTTGAGCAAGTTTTATCCCCTCTTCTGTAGAATTTACTTTATTATCGACTAATAATGAAGCAGCAGCATTTAAAAGAACTATATCGCGTTTTGCACCCTTTATTGAGCCATCTAAAATACTTTTTGTAATTTGTGCATTTTTTTTAGCTGTTCCACCTTTAATTTCAGATTGAGGTGATAACTCAAATCCATATTCTCTAGGGTCTAAAATAAACTCATTGTAACTTTTTCTTTCAACAAAAGCACAATGGGTAATATCACTTATACTTATAGCATCCATACCATCCTCACTACTTACGACCATAGCACGTTTTGTGCTTAAATAAGTTAAGGCTTGTGCAACTTTTCCTACATATTCTTTATTAAATACCCCAATAAAATGTTTGTGTACACTAGCTGGATTTGATAATGGTCCTAAGATATTAAAAATAGTTTTATGATTTATTGAATTTTTAATAGGCATGATATGTTTCATACAAGGATGATGATTAATAGTAAACATAGAAATAAAACCAGTTTGTTTTAACATCTCTATTTGTTTTTGGACAGTTAGAGTAAGATTCACTCCCAACTCTTCAAGTATATCAGCACTATCATCATGACTTGTTATACTTTTATTACCATGCTTTACTATTTTACAGCCACATGCTACTAATAATAGAGATACGGTAATTGAAATATTAAAATGACTACTTGCATTTTCAGCTGTTCCACAGTTGTCTAAAAGTTGTTCCTGAAGTGATTGTTCTAGATTTAAAGGAATCATATGATCCCTCATAGCGGTCACCGCTGATGCAATCTCTTGCGCAGTTTCTCCACGATTGTGAAGTTCAATAAGATACTTTCTTACTGACTCTTCATCTAATCTATTTTCAAATATATCATCAAATTTTAATCTAGCTTTGCTAAACATCTCTCTACCTCTTACAGTTTTGTAACATATTCACTCTGACTTGCTTTAGGAGTGGATTTTGTTTTAGGTATTTGAAGTACCTTAAATTTATCAGAATATTCAAGATATTTTATCTCGATAATATCATCTACCTTAACCTCTTTAGCTTTTTTTACAGGTAAGCCATTTATAAACACAACCTTATGTGCCAACATATCTTCCGCAACTGCCCGTCTTTTTGTAATATTAACTGCATTTAAAAATTTATCTATTCTCATAAAGATAATTATATCTTATTTTGTTTAAGAGATTATCTTTTTAAGATATTTTTCTATAATTATTTTTATTTAGTAGGATTATGTTATTCTTTACAATCATTTATGATTTAATAACTTGATAAATTTATTATAATAGGAAAGAGGGTATGAATGAAATAAATACATCATATCATAAAACAAAAATAGGAGAATTTATACTTGGTTCGTATGATAATAAACTTTGTATTTTGGATTATCGTTACCGAAAAATGAGAAATAGACTTGATAATAGAATCAAAAAAGGCTTAAATGCTCAATATTTAGAAAAAGAAGATGAAGTTATTATTAATACAAAAAAACAACTTGATGAGTATCTTCAAGGAGAAAGAAAAAAGTTTGATATTCCTTTATTGTTAGTAGGAAGTGATTTTCAAAAACAAGTTTGGAAGGAGCTTTTAAAAGTAGCATATGGAGAAACTATTTCATATCTTGACTTAGCAAAAAAGATTGACAATCCAAAAGCTGTACGTGCAGTGGCAAATGCAAATGGAGCAAATGCTATATCTATCATAATACCTTGCCATAGAATTATTGAATCAAATGGCGGACTTGGTGGTTATGCAGGTGGATTGAGTGTAAAGAAAAGATTGCTTAAGCTTGAAGGTTATGAATAAAGAGTTTGTTATCAAATGGAGATACAATGCTTTATAAATACCAAAAAATTGAAAAAAGACCAAATTTAAGTAAAGAAATATCGATTAAAGACTTTAAAGATTTTTATTGGTTAAAAAAAGAATTGATTGAATTTTGTAGAAATGAAGGATTGAAAACATCGGGTGGTAAAATAGAAATTGCTCAAAGAATTGAGCATTATCTTACAACAGGTCTAAAAGAATTAAAACAAGTAAAAGAAAAAACAAAACTTACATCTAACTTTGATTGGCAAAATGAAACATTATTACGTGAAACAATAATTACTGATAATTATAAAAATACTAAAAATGTTAGATTATTTTTTGAAAATCAAATAGGTAAAAAGTTTAAATTCAATATTAAATTTATGAATTGGATGAAAACGAATTTGGGAAAAACATTAGAAGATGCTATTAGAGAATGGAAACGAATTAATTCTGAAAATAAAAAGATAAGGCAAGCTTCGAAAATTGCACCTCAATTTGAATATAACAGCTATTTGCGAGATTTCTTAATAGATAACCCTAATGTAAAAAGAGAAATCGGAATAAAATTGTGGAATATAAAGAAGACTTTAAGAGGAAATAATAAGTATAAAAAAACTGATTTAAAATTACTTAAATAATAGAAATAATGAATACATAAGACGGCATATTGAAAAATTTAAAAAGAGGTATAGATAAATGAAAAAGTATTCACTCATCAAACAAGCATTTGAAGCAAACAAAGACTCTCAAAAAGCTTTGCAAATGCAAAGATATATGAAAGATAGGTTTGTTTTTTATGGTTTGCAAACACCCCTTAGACAATCTCTTTACAAAGAATTTTTAAAAAGCGAAAAGAAAAGCAAAAAAATTAATTGGGAATTTTTAGATAAATGTTGGGAAGATGAACATAGAGAATTTCAATATCTTGTGGCAGATTATCTTAAACTTATGCAAGATTTCTTAACTTACGATGATATTCCTAAACTTTTTAAATATATTAAAACCAAGCAATGGTGGGATAGCATAGATAAATTTGATAGGATTATTGGGAATATTGGACTTAGGGATAAAAGGATAGATGAACTTATGTTGAAATATTCCAAAGATGAAGATTTTTGGCTGCGAAGGATTGCCATAGACCATCAGCTTTTAAGAAAAGAAAAAACAAATACTAAGTTATTAGAACAAATTCTCCTAAATAACTTTGGAAGTGATGAATTTTTTATAAATAAAGCCATTGGCTGGGCTTTGAGGGATTATTCAAAGACAAATCTGCAATGGGTAAGAGATTTTATAGAAAAATATAAGGAAAAAATGACTAAACTTAGTATAAAAGAAGCTAGTAAATATATTTAGATTAAATATAAATTATAAAGGAAGATATGATGCCAAGACCAAAAACAAAAAAGGATTTAATAGACTTATCAAATATGAATTTTGAAAAGCTTTTAAAGATTATTGATAATTTAAGTCAAAAAGAGTTTAATACAGAATTTGATTTTAGTAATAACCCTAAGCTAAAAGAAGCCCACTGGAGTAGAGATAAGAATGTGCGAGATGTTTTGATTCATCTTTATGAGTGGCATCAACTACTTATAAATTGGATAAACAAAAATCAAAATGGAGAAAAAGTAAGTTTTTTACCAGAACCTTATACTTTTAAAAATATAGCACCTATGAATATAACTTTTTGGGAAAAACATCAAAATACATCCTATGAAAAATCGTTAGAACTTTTAAAAAACTCACATAAACAAGTGATGAACTTAATAGAAAACTTTAGTAATGAAGAGTTATTTACTAATAAATACTTTGACTGGACAGGTACGACAAGTTTGGGAAGTTATTGTATATCTTCAACTTCAAGTCATTATGATTGGGCTATAAAAAAGATAAATAAACATAAAAGAAATTTAGCTTAGGACTACACAAAAAGAATAGAACTTCACACAGAAAAATTAAAACAATTACTTTTAAAATTAGTAACTATCAATCTATTCAATTGAAAAATTATTTTTATTTAGTAGGATTATGTTATTATTTATCGTTATTAAATTTAACAATATAAAGGAAAATTTTAGAATGAGTTCGACGACAAAGAGTTTGTATCCGGTGACTTTAGATGGTACTAATATTGATTTAAAAAGAGAAGAGATAAAAAAGTACTTTCATAATACTTATAATATCTTTGAAAAAGTATTTGAAGTACTTAAAAATGATGATGTTTTTTATAAACAGTCAGAGATCACAAGACATCCTATGATTTTTTACTTTGGACACACCGCTACTTTTTTTATAAATAAACTTATACTTATGCAAATCATAAAAAAAAGGATAAATCCAAACTTTGAATCTATATTTGCTATAGGTGTAGATGAGATGGAATGGGACGATACACAATCTTCAAATTACGCTTGGCCAAAAGTTGAAGATGTAAGAGAGTATAGAAATAAAGTTCGCATTGTAGTAGATAAGTTAATAGATACCTTACCTTTAAGCTTACCTATAACAAAACAGAGTCCTATGTGGATAATTTTAATGGGAATTGAGCATGAAAGAATTCATATAGAAACATCTTTAGTTTTACATAGACAAATGCCTTTAGAGTTTATAAAAGATGATCCATATTTCAATATAGCAAAATCTTCAAATAATGATATACAAAATAAGATGGTAACAATTCCATCTACACATATTAAATTGGGTGTTGATGATACACATAATTTATACTCTTGGGATAATGAATATGGACATTATGAAGAAGATGTAAAAGAGTTTCAAGTATCTAAATATCTCGTGTCAAATAAAGAGTTTATGGAATTTGTAAAAAATGATGGATACAAAAAAAAGGAATTTTGGAGTGATGAGGGTAAAAATTTTTTAGAACTTACAAATGCAAAACACCCTACTTTTTGGGTAAAGCAAAATGATACATATAAGTATAGAACTTTAACAAAACTTATTGAAATGCCATTAAATTTTCCTGTAGATGTAAACGCCTTAGAAGCAGAAGCCTTTTGTAACTATAAAAGTAAAAAAGATGCTCGTAAATACACTCTTCCTAGTGAAGTGGAATATAAAGCTATGTGTCAATATGTAAAATTAGAAGATATACTACACTTTCCTTTAAAAAAAGCAAACCAGAATTTAATAAATTTTAGTTCCTGTGATATTGATAAGCACTCTTTTAATGGTATTTATGATGTGATTGGAAATGTATGGCAGTGGAGTAGAACGCCTATATTTGCTTTTGAGGGATTTGAACCACATATTGCTTATGATGATTTTTCAACTCCAACTTTTGATAATAAACACGCACTTATCTTAGGATCATCTTGGGCTAGTAGTGGAAATCTTATTATGAATGATTCTCGATACGCATTTAGAAGACACTTTTTTCAAAATGCAGGTTTTAGATATGTAATAACAGACAATAAGGATAATAATATGGATATATACGAAAGTGATGCTTTAGTATCACAATACTGTGAGTTTCAATACGGTGATACACATTTTGGGGTAAAAAATTTCGCAATAGAGTGTGCAAAAATAGCAAAAAAATTTACTACAAATACAAAAAAAGCCTTAGATTTAGGGTGTGCTACGGGACGAGCAACATTTGAACTTGCTAAAACTTTTGATGAGGTTGAAGGGATAGACTTTTCTGTACGATTTGTACAAGTTGGTACAAAATTAAAAGAAGATGGGGTAGTAACATTTCAAAATCCAGATGAGGGAGAGTTATTTACAAATAAAAAAGTAACAATAGAAGAATTAGGATATGAAAATCTCAAAGATAAGGTCTCTTTTTGGCAAGGTGATGCTTGTAACTTAAAAGCAAATTTTCATTCGTATGATATGATACTTGCTACAAATCTTATTGATAGATTGTATCAACCAAGATTATTTTTAGATACTATTGATCAAAGACTCAATGATGATGGTATTTTAATCCTTACATCTCCATACACTTGGCAAGAAAATTCTACTAAAAAAGAGTTTTGGCTAGGGGGATATAAAGATGAAAATGGTAACGATATCCATACAATAGATACTTTAAAAACTATTTTAAATAATAAATTTGAGTTATTGCATATTCAAGATTTAGAATTTGTCATAAAAGAGACAAAAAGAAAATATCAACACACAATATCTCAAGTGAGTGTTTGGAGAAAAAGATAATGTACGATTTTACAATATCTGCATCAAGAGAAAATACAAATGCGGAAAAATACACTCTAAGAAAAAAACTTTTTGGTACTGAAAATATTTTACCTGTTTGGGTAGCAGATATGGATATAAATACCCCTGATTTTATATTTAAGGATATTAAAAAACGACTGAAACACCCTATTTTAGGATATGAAGAGGTACCTACTAGTGCATACAAGTCACAAATAGAGTGGATGAAAAATAATCATAATGTAGAGTTTGCATTAGATGATATGATATATTCTCATTCCGTAGTAGCAAGTATAAATGTAGCAATAGAAGCATATACAAAAAAAGGTGATAATATTATCATAAATACCCCCGTGTATCCGCCATTTTTTCAAAGTGTAAAAAGACACAAACGAGAAATACTAGAAAATAGATTAGTAATACAAGATAATGGAAAGTATGGTTTTGATTTAGAAGATTTAAAATCTAAAATTAACAAAAAAACTAAATTACTCCTTTTATGTTCTCCTCATAATCCTGTAGGTCGTGTATGGAACAAAAAAGAGTTGTCTGAACTTTTAAAGATATGTGTAAAAAATAATATTATTGTTTTTTCAGATGAGATACACTCAGATTTAGTATATAATCCAAATAAACATATCTCATTTTCTTCATTAAATAAAAAAGCAAAAGATATCTCTATTACTGCCATTGGTGTAGGAAAAACATTTAATTTAGCTGGTATTGCTATGAGTAGTGTACATATATCGAACCCCAAATTAAAAAAGAAGTTTTTAGAGGTGTATCATAAGCATCATTTTGCTGAAGGTTCAGTCTTAAGCCATGTGGCTTTTGAAAGTGCCTATAAAAATGGTCAAAAATGGCTAGATGAATTAAAAATCCATCTAAATAAAAATTATAAAATGCTACAAAAAATATGTGAAAAATATCCAAATAAATTAAAACTTACACCAATAGAAGCTACTTATTTAGCCTGGATAGATTGTCGAGGAATGAATTTAAGTGATGATAAACTAAAAAGTTTTTTTATAAAAAAAGCAAAATTAGGACTAAATCCTGGAATAAGTTTTGGTTCAAATGGATCAGGATTTATGAGACTTAACTTTGCAATTTCAACACAACAGATGAAAGAAGTTGTAAAAAGACTAGATAAGGCTTTAAAAAGAGATAAGTAATTTTGCTTTTTTATAGTATGAATATTTACTTACATTTATCTCTAATTGTAGTTATTTATTCAAAATAGGTATTATTTTTGTAAATAAAGATATAATTACCTTGTTTAAAAATTTATTATTAATAGGATTAGTTTATGGAATTACTTTATTTATGGGTTGAAGAGTATAAAAATATAAAAAATCAAGGGTTTAATTTTTCTCCTAGATTTGAGTGTAATTATGATAAAGAATCAAATAAATTGACTATTGAACAAAAAAAAGACTATGTAAATATTTTTCCTAATAATATTAATGTTACAGCTATAGTTGGGGAAAATGGTAGTGGGAAAAGTAGTATAGCAGAATTACTTTTATTATTGTTTTTTAATGGTAAAATAACTAAAAAAACTAAAAATTGGATATTATTAATTGATAAGAATAATACAATTTTTATTTCTTCTTTATCTTCAGAAGAAATTGATTTTAACAACATTGATATTTCAGATCCTAAATTAAAAAATAGTATTATTCCCATGGCTGAAAAGTATTATTTTAAAGATATAGAAAAAAATACTTTTAATTTGTATTATAATCCTTCAAATGAACTACCAAGTTCATTTTTTTTAAATCATTTGATAGAAGAACAAAAAGAATTTGATGCTTCAATTTATGATTTAGACTTTAAGCCAAAAGATAAACTCAATATTTTTTCTTTCCCATCCAAAGATGGAAGAAAAATAGATATTAGAAGAAATGAAAATATATCTATTTTGAATATGTTTAAAATAAAAAACTTTATTCCTGATGATGAAATGAACAAAATTTTAAAAGGTTTTAATAATACTAAACTACAATTTAAGCCGAACAGAGTAAATTTTGAACTTGATATTGAGTTATTGGAAAGAAATTTAACAAATACTCGCTTTCGTGAAATAATTAAAGATAGCAAATATACAAGCATATCTATAGATAATTTATATACTTATTTTATTTTATTTATTCTCTTATCAGTACTTGAATATTCAGAAGAAGATGAAGAACTTAAAGATTTTTATTTTAAAGATAAAGAAATAAAAAGTTCTTTAGTAGAAAAATATGGTAAGTTTTCAAATATTAATGAATTAGCAAAAGAGATTATTAAAGATATAGATAAATTTAAAGATATTATAAATAAAAAGAAAAGTTTAATTGAAATATTGAAAGAAAATACTCAAGGTTATTTAAATGAAGATGTATATAATCTTGCAAAACTAATAGATAAGTTAAAAGAGTTAAATAAAAATACTTTTCCTGAAAAATTAGATAACCCAAATGAAATAGAACAAATTTTATCAACTTTACCTTCTTTTATCAAAACTAATATAATTGGAGAAGGAGAAGTTAAATTTTCAGATTTTTCTACAGGAGAAAAAAATTTAATAAGTTTTATTTATTCTTTATTGTATTACATTAAATTTTATACTCCTAAAGATTCTAAAGATTTTAAATTTTTTAATATTGTATTAGATGAAGTTGAAATAGGATTAAATCCTAATTGGCAGAAAAGTATTATATATTCTGTGATAAAATCATTAGAACATAGTAAAGATATTAAATTTATTTTAACTATTATTTCACATTCACCTTTTATTTTATCTGATATTCCAAGAGAAAATATAATATTCTTAAAAAATGATAAAGAAGTTAAGACTAATATAACTCAAACCTTTGGTTCAAATATACATACTTTACTTTCTGATGCTTTTTTTATGAAAGATGGACTTATGGGAGATTTTGCAAAAGAGAAAATAAATGATGTTATAAAAATATTGAAAAAAGAAGAAAAGTTATCAGAAGAAGATATTAAAATTTGTGAAAGTGTTATTTCTATAATAGGAGAACCTATATTGAAAAAAACTTTACAAGGACAACTAGAGTTGAAAATAAATTCAGAAGAAAGTGAACTTAAAAGATTAGAAAAAAAACAAAGAGAGATACAAGAAAAAATAGAAGAGCTTAAAAGGAAAAAATAATGAAAAAGATTGATTTATCCATGGTAGATGAAAAATTTTTAGAAAGTTATTATCGTTCTATAGATATTGAAAGTATTACAACAGAATTATCTGATAATAAATATGAAAATATTACAACAAGTCTTGAAAGTTTAATAAAAGCTGATTTAAATACTATTGAAAATGAATTAATAAATTTATGTGAGTCTTATTCAAATGATGAAAGAATAAAAATAAAAAATGCTTTCGATTATGCAAAACATAGACAAAATAAAGATTTTATGAAACATTTTAAAAAATTAAATATAAAAAGTTGTCCTTTTTGTAATAATAATTATATATATTTTTATAAAGAAAATGGCGAAAAATATAATACAATAGCAACTTTAGAACACTACTATCCTAAATCAAAATATCCACATTTATCTTTATCTTTTTATAATCTTATACCTTCTTGTTATATTTGTAATAGTAAATTTAAAGGAAATGATAGTTATATTGGGGAAATATTACATCCATATTTTGAAGATTTTAATGAAAAAGCAGAGTTTGGTGTAAATGTTGAATCTCTACCTATTCATAGTAATATAGAATTAAACTTAGAACTAACTTCAAATGATAAGAGATGTGATGAAACTATAAATAGATTTCATTTAAAAGAAATTTATGCTAGTCATAATGATATAGCAAAAGAAATATGGGATAAAGCACAATTTTACAATGAATCAAGAATAAAAGAATTATATAAAAGCTTTTACAAAGATTTAGGGTATTCAAAAGAAGATATTAAAAATATGATTTTTTGTAATTATTTAAATAAAGATGATATTAATAAAAGAAATCATAGTAAATTAACTCAAGATATTTTAAAACAATTCAATATTTAAGCTCTTCAAACCTAAAATTACAAATTTATTTTTTATTTTTCAAACAATTGCACTTCAGGTTTAAATCTTGGAAACAATAAAACTCACTTGAACAGTTTATGTAAAACTAAGATATGACTGTGGTTCATTTTCAAAAAAATTATAATATTAGGGAATAAATTTACAAAAAAATAATCTTTAAAAATAAAAAGATATTTCTAGATATGTGAAAAATATCCCAATAAAGTAAAACTAACTCCCATAGAAGCTACTTATTTAGTCTGGATAGATTGTCGAGGAATGAATTTAAGCGATGATAAACTAAAAAGTTTTTTTATAAAAAAAGCAAAATTAGGATTAAATCCTGGAATAAGTTTTGGTTCAAATGGATCAGGATTTATGAGACTTAACTTTGCAGTTTCAACACAACAGATGAAAGAAGTTGTAAAAAGACTAGATAAGGCTTTAAAAGAGAATTATTTTTTAATTTAGTTTCTTTGAGTAACTTTTGGATATAATCGCGTATCAAAGAGAATAGATATTTTATACTAGGGAAACATTAAAATTAAATGGCACTAATAGACTTACAAAAAATAAATAAACAATATGATATAAAAGTAATACTTAAAGATGTAAATTTTACACTTCAGGAGAAACAAAGAGTAGCCGTTATTGGTCAAAATGGTCAAGGAAAATCTACTTTTATGAAGATTATCACAAAAGAGGTAGAGCCTGATAGTGGTGAGATTGCTATTGATAAATCTATTAAAATAGAGATGTTAGACCAGCAGCCTAAGTTTAAATCAGGGTTAACAGTAAGGGATGCTATTGAGGAACAATTAGTTGAACTAAAAAAAGCACAAAGAGAATATGAAAGAATCTCTACGCTTCTAGCAAATGATTATGACAATGAAGAGCTATTACAACAACAATCACACTATATGACATATTTAGATCATCATAATGCGTGGGATTTAGATAATAAAATACAGAGAGTATTGCAAGAGTTTGATTTAAAACATTATGAATTTAAAGATGTAAATCTTCTAAGTGGTGGAGAGCAAAGAAGAGTGGGACTAGCTGGGCTTATTTTAAAAAAACCAGATATTTTACTCCTTGATGAGCCTACAAATCATCTTGATGTTTATATGGTGGAGTTTTTAGAAACTATACTTTTAAAAGAGAATTTTACCTTACTTTTTATTTCTCATGATAGATATTTTTTAGATAATGTTGCTACAAATATTATCGAAATTGAAGATGGAACTCTTACTAAATATAGAGGTGGATATAAAGATTATCTTATTCAAAAAGAACAAAACCTTATACATCTTCAAAAAGAGCATGAAAACTTAGTCAGTAAACTAAGAGAAGAAGCACACTGGATGCAACATGGAGTAACAGCTAGAAGAAAAAGAAATGTATTAAGAAAAGAGAACTATTTTGCCCTAAAAGAGAAAGTAAAAACAAATCCTGCAAAAATAAATAAAATGAAATTAGATATTCAAAGGGAACAAAAATCTTTTAATGATGGAGATACTAAAAATAAAAAGAAAATGCTTTTTGAATTAGATAATGTTTATTTAACTTTAGGAAATAAACCTCTTATAAAAGATTTTACCGCGCGTATTTTACAAAAAGATACAATAGCAATAGTTGGTCCAAATGGAAGTGGAAAATCTACTTTGTTAAAACTATTTTTAGAACGGATAAAAATAGATAAAGGGAGTTTTAAAAAAGGTGAATTTAAAATAGGATATTTTGATCAGCATAGAGAGATGCTAGATGAAAATCAAACTATTATGCACCAATTCTGTCCAGATGGAGGAGATAGAGTTGAATTAAATGATGGTAGAAATATGCATGTTTATGGATATTTGAAAAATTTTTTATTTCCAAAAGAATATTTAGATAAAAAAGTTGGTGTTTTAAGTGGTGGTGAAAAAAACAGAATTGCCCTTGCTTTACTTTTTACAAAGAAATTTGACGTACTTATTATGGATGAACCTACGAATGATTTAGATATTCCTACTATTAATATATTAGAAAAATATCTTATGAACTTCCAAGGTGCATTAATTTTTGTGAGTCACGATAGATATTTTGTAGATAAAATTGCTAAAAAATTATATATTTTTAAAGGTAATGGACTTTTAGAAGAGAGTTATCAAAAATATAGTGAGTATTTAGAAGATGAAAAAGATGCAAAATTTGTCGAAGAGATGGAAAAATTGCAAGAAAGTGAAATGGAAAAACCTAAGATAGTAAAAGAGATACCAAAAGAGAAAGTAAAAACAAAATTAACTTTTAATGATAAAAGAGATTTTGAAATTTTACCAAAAGAGATAGAAGATTTAGAATTAAAAATAGAAGAGTTAAATAATTGCCTTATGGATCCTAAATGTTATCAAGAAAAAGGTCTAGTAGCTATTAGTGAAGAATTAAATAGTATAAATACACTTTATGAACAAAAAGTGGAAAGATTTTTAGAATTAGAAGAATTAATGGAGAGTTTTTAATTATGAATAAAATATTTGATTATACAAAAGTAAGTGATGATTGTATCAAATGTGGAAAATGTAAAACAAATTGTACAATATTTAATGTAAATCAAGATGAAGCTACAAGTCCTAGAGGGTTTATTGATCTCCTTGGTGCTTATAAAAGGGGTGAACTAGAATTAGATCGTACAGCAAAAGAGATTTTTGAGAGCTGTTTTTTATGTACAAACTGTGTGGAAGCCTGTCCCAATGATTTGCCTACTGATATGATAATAGAGCAAGTGCGTTCTGAAATCGCTAAAAAATATGGAATTGCTTGGTACAAAAGGGCATTTTTTTACTTATTAAGACATAGAAAAATGATGGATTTAATGGCAAAATTAGGTTGGGTATTTCAAACATGTGGATTAAAAATAGAATCTCAAAAACAGGGTGCAAAGTCTAGACTTCAACTTCCCATAGAGATGATAAAAGATAGAACACTTCCCTACGCAGATAGAAAATCATTTTTAAACACTTATCCTGAGCAAATAGTAAATAGTAAAAATGAAGAAAAAGAGGTAAAAAAACAAAAAGTTGCTATTTTTATAGGATGTATGGGGAACTATGCTTACACAAATATAGGGAAAAGTTTATTAAAAATTTTAGAAAAACTAGAAATTGATGTTATGATTCCTAAAAAACAATTATGCTGTAGTGCCCCAGCATATTTTACAGGTGATTTTGATACTGTTGATACTCTTGCTAAAAAAAATATAAAATACTTTGAAACTTTTATTGATGAAGTTGATGCTATAATTGTCCCAGAAGCTACCTGTAGTGCTATGATAAATATTGATTGGTCACATTATTTTCATGATCAACCAGATTGGAAAAAAAGAGCAGATAAGTTAGCACCAAAAGTGATTATGGCGACAAAATGGTTAGAAAATAATACTAAATTAGCCAAGTTACTAAAAGAAAATGGAAAAAATATGACAGATATAGTTACCTATCATGATCCTTGTCATGCTAAAAAAATGCAAGGGGTATTTAAAGAACCACGGCAATTACTTAAACAAAATTATGAGATAGATGAGATGTCTGATTCTAATGAGTGCTGTGGATTTGGTGGGGTTACTATGCAAAGTGAGAAATACCATTTAGCAAAAGCAGTTGGGGTAAAAAAAGCAGCCATGATTAATAAAACAAAAGCCAATATTGTAAGTGCAGAGTGTAGTGCCTGTCGTATGCAGATCACAGACAGTTTAGGAAGAACAGATACTCAAGTGGTATTTAAAAATCCAATTGAACTTATCGCTGATGCTCTCAACTAATAAGTAAAGGAATTTTAATATATGGAAATGTGGAATAATATATATAGTCATTTTGATCCTGTAGCATTCAATCTTTTTGGTATATCTGTACATTGGTATGGAATAATGTATGCTATTGCATTATTGGGTGCGATTTCTATTGCACATTGGATTATAAAAAAAGATAATTTAGATATATCAAAAGATACTTTAGATAGTTATATTTGGTGGGTAGAAATAGGTGTTATTTTAGGAGCTCGTTTAGGGTATATACTTTTTTATGATTTAAATACAAGTTATTACCTTACCCATCCTTGGCAAATATTTAATCCATTTGGAGCAGATGGAACTTTTGTAGGAATATCAGGTATGAGTTATCATGGAGCCTTAGCTGGTTTTATAATCGCATCTATTTTTTGGTGTAGAAAAAATAAAATTAGTTTTTGGTTTATGGCTGATATTGCAGCACTAGCTGTTCCTCTAGCTTATATTTTTGGGAGAATTGGAAACTTTATAAATCAAGAGCTTGTAGGTCGCACTACAGATGTTCCATGGGGTATTTTAGTAAATGGAGTCTTACGCCACCCTTCTGCCTTATATGAGGCATTTTTAGAGGGATTTGTTGTATTTATTATTCTATATGCTCTAAGAACTAAAAAACGATTTGATGGACAACTTGGTCTTCTCTATGTCATATTGTACTCTATTATGAGAATTATTGCAGAAATATTTAGACAACCTGATGCACAACTTGGCTTTTTACTAGGAACTTCTTGGTTAACTATGGGGATGATTATATCTGGAATATTTGCAACTCTTTGCTCTATACTTTACATATTTATATATAAAAAGTATAAAGTAAATTAGCTTACGCTAAAGGATCTTTAATATACCCCATTTTAATAGCCTCATCTTCTATTTTATTTTTCAATAAATCAAGTCTCCATTTATGACGAGCTGCAAAATTTACAATCTCTTGTTCTCTCTCTTCTTTGCCGCAAAAAACATATATTCTTTTTAAAAATAACTTCGGTATTTGAATAGCTATTAGTTGAAAATAGTTTTCTTTACAATTTCTTGAGCAAAATGCTTTACTCATAGCAATCTTTTTTTTACAAAAAGGGCAATGTGACATACTTACTCTCTCCTTTTATTTTTTTATTGGAACTAACTTATAAAAATTCGCATTAGTTACATCTTGCATATATTTTGGATCTTTCTCATGCAGTGCAATAATTTGAATCTCTTGTCCATATAGCAACCAACCTTGGTCGTTATCTTCTAGCACACCTAAAGAGAACATTTCTACTATTTCATCTTTTGATACTATTTGTTCTTCCATTGTATTTCCCATTCTCTACGTTATAATCTGAAAAGGACCCATTCCTGATTTTTTAATATTACGATTGTATCTATCCTTATATTTCGTAATTGTATCTAAAATAATTATTTATGTCAAAAATAGATATAATAAGAATACTATCCAAAGAATATATTGCTAAACTTAAATATTTATTTTAAATCTGCCCAATTATTCCCAATTGATAAACTAACTTTTAAAGGAACTTCCAAAGTAAAAATATTTTCCATTATATAAGATAATTTCTCACTCATACTATCAACAACTTCCTCTTTTATTTCAAAAATGAGTTCATCATGAATTTGCAATAACATTTTCATATTTTCATCATTTTTGTATTTCATATCTATTTTTATCATGGCTAACTTTATTAAATCTGCAGCACTTCCTTGAAATACTGTATTTACAGCTTCCCTTTCATAGTTAGCTTTCATCATAGCTGTAGCATTTTGGAAATCAAACCGTCTTTTTCTACCCGAAAGAGTTTTTACATATCCATCTTCCATCGCTTTTTCTTGAATAGATTTTAGAAACTCTCTTACAGTTGAGAAACTTTCAAAATAGCTATCTATATATTTTTTTGCTTCTTTTGCAGGGATACCCAACTGTTCCCCTAATTTTCTACTTCCCATTCCATAGAGTAATCCAAAGTTAATAGATTTTGCAATGTTTCTTTTCTCTTTTGCATCATCTTCTCCAAAAATTTTAATAGCAGTTTGTAGATGAATATCTTTTTCTTCTCTAAAAGCCCTAAGCAATTCTGGATCTTTACTATAGTGTGCAAGTAATCTTAACTCAATTTGTGAATAATCTATACCCACAAGTTTATATCCACTACTTGCAATAAATCCCTGTCTAATAGCACGTCCTGCTACTGTTCGTACTGGAATATTTTGTAAATTTGGATTTTTACTACTCAATCTTCCTGTTGCTGTTCCTGTTTGCAAAAATGAAGTATATATTTTATTGTTCTTGTTTTGTTTTGCTAATTCTAAAAGAGGTTCTATATATGTAGAGTGTAATTTAAAAGATTCTCTATATTCTAAAATTTTACCTACTACTTCATGTTCATCTTTAATTTTATGTAAAACAGATTCATTTGTACTATACCCTGTTTTCGTTTTTTTAGATGCTGTTAATTTTAGATTCTCAAATAATACCTCACCTAGTTGTTTTGGAGAATTAATATTAAATTCCTGTTTTGCTAATTGAAAAATAGATTGAGTTAGTTCTAATAGATTTTTTTTACTTTTTTCTTTTAAATTTTCAAAAAAAGATATATCTAGTTTAATTCCTCTATTTTCCATATTATTTAAAACATTTATAAAAGGAAATTCTACTTGTTTTGCTATTTGCATCAAATAAGATTCATTTGAAGATTCAAACAACTCTAAAATCTTTAAATATAACTTAAATGTAATAAAAGCATCTTCTGCTGCATATTTACAAGCTTCATTTAAATCTACATTTGAAAAATCTTCACCTTTTTTTACAATATCTTTAAATGCTATAGTTGTATATCCATTTAATAATCTATTTGCTAGTTTATCCATACCCACAGGTTTATCACTATTTAATAACCAAGCCATTATCATAGTATCTGCAAAGAGTTTTAATTCTAAATTAAAATTATTTTTTACAACTTCTAAGTCATATTTATAGTTTTGAAGTATAAGTTTATGAGTATTTAAAAATTCAATCGCTTTTTTTGCATCATCTTTTGATATTTGTTCTTGAACACCTAAGTAAAAATGCCCAATAGGAACATAATATGCTTTTGTACTCTCCCAACAAAATGAAAATCCAACAATATTGGCTTTTTTAGCATCTATTGCTGTTGTTTCTGTATCAAAAGCTACTAATGAATTTTTTGGAATACTATGAAGAGTTTCAAAAAGTTTTTTGGTATCATTTAAAAGGATATATTCACAATCAAGTATCTGCTCTTCTTGAGTTTGAAATTTTGATTCATCATACCCTTTTGGAATAGTTGTTTTATAATTTAATCCCTCTTTATGAACCCTATCAATAATTCTATTCATACCAAATTCATTTAAAATATCTGCTATTTGTAATATTGGATTCTCTTTTGGTAACTCTAAATCTTTAAGAGTTCCTATTTGATCTAAAACATGAAAATCTGTATCTAGTGTAACTAGCTGCTTACTAATATAAGCTAACTCTTTCCCCTCGGTTAAGAGTTTTTGCCATCTAGGTTTTTCTATATTTTCCATATTTTTATAAATATTATCAAGCGTATGAAACTTTTGTATTAAAGCCATAGCAGTTTTTGCTCCAACCCCTTTTACCCCTGGTACATTATCAGCACTATCTCCTAAAAGAGACTGATAATCTATAAACTGTTCAGGATAAACACCATACTTAGAAAAACAATCATCTTTACTAACTATTTTCTTTTTCATAGGATCAAACATAACAATATCTTTATTAATTAATTGATATAGATCTTTATCATGACTTACTATTCTTACTTGTAAGCCATTTTTAACACCATCACAAGCTAAAGAAGCAATAATATCATCTGCTTCATATCCATTTTGAGATGCTGTTTTAAATCCCATCTTCTCTATAAAATTAATTGCAACTGGTAGTTGTGCCTTTAAATCATCTGGAGCATCTGGTCGATGGGTTTTATACTCTTTATAGATTTCATTTCTAAAAGTATCTCCTTTACTATCAAGAGCAAATACTAAATAGTCTGTTTTAAAATCTCGCCCTATTCCACCAATAAAATTCATAAATCCTGTTAACATACCTGTAGGAAAACCTGTAGGTGATTTTAACGGTGGAAGTGCATAATAACTTCTAAATAAGAAACCAAAAGTATCTATTATAGTTAATGTTTTTTTGTTATTTTCCAAATATATATCCTTAATACTATAGTCGTTTTATACTATCTTATTTTTTTAATTTTTTGTTTATTTATTTTATAAATAGTAGAAGCTTTTTTTTCCATAAAACTCTCTTTGGTATATACTATAATATCACTATTTTTTACCGCATATTCTTCATTGAAATTATTTTTTGTTTTATTTGCAGATGTTGAGTACATCAAATCAAATTTTTTTAAAAAATTTTGATGACTCGAACTACCACATACAACCCTAAAGGCTAATTTATTTGGATAAATAATAGTTGTATTTTTAGAGCGTCTGATAAATTTTCTATGCTTTTTGGGAACTCTTAAAAGTGTATTTAATATTTTTTTGTTTGTAACAACTTGTAAAGTTTTTTGTTCTAATCCTCTTCTCTTTGCACTACTGAGCTTTTTATCATCAGATGATAAAAAACCTACAGTAGTATCAGTCTGAGTCAAATATATCAAAGACGAATTCAACACAAATCTTTTAGTTTATCATATAAGGAATTTTATAGTAAAAATTCTTGTATTGACTTAGGCACTAAGCCATTTACATCTTGTTGTGCTTCAATAGCTTTTACTGAAGCTAAAGCACCAGAGACAGTCGTCACATACGGAACATTCATTCTTAAAACAGTTCTTCTAATTTGTAAACCATCATCTTTACTTATCTCTTCACCATCACTTGTATTAATAGCCATCACAATCTCTTCATTCATAAGGCTATCTACAATATTTGGTCGCCCCTCACTTACTTTTAAAACTTTTTCACAAGGGATTCCAGCTTCACTTATAATAGTATATGTCCCTCCAGTAGCAACAATATCAAAACCTAAATTTTCAAGTCCCAGTGCAATTTGGGGTGCAAACTCTTTATCTAAATCAGCCAAGGAGATAAATACTTTTCCACCACTACTAGGAAGATTATTTTTTGCTGCATCTTGTGCTTTTGCAAACGCTTTACCAAAGGTATCACTAATACCCATAACTTCACCAGTTGATTTCATCTCAGGTCCTAAAATAAGGTCAGCTCCACTTAGTTTATTAAATGGAAATACTGCTTCTTTCACTGCAACATGCCCTTTTAACATAGGAACTAAAAGTCCCTCATTTTTTGGATTTGTGATATTTACTATTTTTTCATCTGGATCATAGGCTTTTAGTGCCTCTTTTAGAGATTCTCCCCACATAACTCTCGTTGCAACTTTTGCCATTGGGATACCTGTGGCTTTTGAAACAAAAGGAACAGTTCTTGAAGCTCGTGGATTTACCTCTATAAGATAAATTTTTCCTTGATGAATTGCATATTGAGTATTCATTAAACCAATTACACCAAGTTCTAGTGCCATTGTTTTTGTTTTTTCTTCAACCTCATTTAGTAGCGTATTGGATAAACTAATTGGGGGTAAACTACAAGCAGAATCACCTGAATGGATACCAGCTTCCTCAATATGTTGCATAATTCCACCAATATAGACATCTTTCCCATCTGTAATACAATCAACATCAAGCTCTACAGCTCTATCTAAAAACTTATCGATAAGTACAGGGGCATCATTTGATACAAGAACAGCTTCTGCCATATATTGCTTTAATTCTGTATCGTTATAGACAATTTTCATTCCTCTTCCACCAAGAACAAATGAAGGTCGCACCAAAACTGGATATGTCACCCTATTTGCAATCTCTAAGGCTTCTTCTAAAGTAACTGCAGTTCCATTATCTGGTTGTAAAAGACCAGCTTTTTGAACAAATGTAGAAAATTTTTCTCTATCTTCAGCTAGATCAATAACTTGCGCCGTTGTTCCTATAATTTTACCACCAAAATTATCAATAGCATTTGCAAGTTTTAATGGAGTTTGTCCACCAAAATGGACAATAATTCCATCTGGTTTTTCAGTTTCAATAACAGACCGAACATGCTCAAAATCAATAGGTTCAAAATATAAAACATCCGATGTATCATAGTCTGTTGATACTGTTTCAGGATTACAATTATACATAATAGTTTTTACACCCATCTCATTTAAAGCAAAAGAAGCATGACAACAACAATAATCAAACTCTATACCTTGACCGATTCTATTTGGACCACCACCGATAATAAGAACTTTTTTATCATTTGATGGAACTTCTTGTGTTTTTGGAAGTTTTGTTATATTTGTACTAGAGTAAAGATATGGAGTAAGTGCTTTAAACTCTGCTGCACAAGTATCAACCTCATTGTATTCTAAATTTATATCAAGTGTTTTTCTAGCTGTATAAACCTCTTCTTCTGTTTTTCCGATAAGTTTTGCAATCATAACATCAGAAAAACCATATGTTTTTACTTTTCTTAGTTGTGTAGCATTTGTTAAAATAGAATCTTTTGACTCTATAATCTCACATTCAGTATCATAAAGTGTTCTAAATTGATCTAAAAACCAAGGATCGATTTTACAAATTTCAAATAACTCTTCATTACTTAAACCTTCTCTAAAACCTTGCATTAAATATAAAATTCTATTTTCGTTTGGTCTTCTAATCTCTTTTTTTATAAATTCTAAACTACCCTCCATTGGTTCAAATCCATGAAGCCCTGTTTCAAGTGAACAAAGTGCTTTTTGCATAGACTCTTTAAAAGTTCTTCCCATAGACATAACTTCCCCTACAGATTTCATTCCTGTAGAGAGTGTAGAGTTTGCTAATGGAAACTTTTCAAATGTAAATCGTGGTATTTTTGTTACAACATAATCAATAACAGGTTCAAATGAAGCAGTTGTCCCTGTAATATCATTTTCAATCTCATCAAGAGTAAAACCAACCGCTAAAAGAGTAGCAACTTTTGCTATAGGGTATCCTGTAGCTTTCGATGCAAGTGCAGAAGATCTTGAAACTCGTGGATTCATCTCAATTACTATCATTCTTCCTGTTTTTGGACAAATAGAAAACTGAACATTTGATCCACCCGTATCAACACCAATCTCTCTTAGTATATCAAAAGAGGCATTCCTCATATTTTGATACTCTTTATCTGTAAGAGTAAGTGCAGGTGCTACAGTGATACTATCTCCTGTATGCACACCCATAGGATCTAAGTTTTCAATAGAACATACAATGATACAGTTATCTTTATTATCTCTAATAACCTCCATCTCATACTCTTTCCATCCCAACATAGATTCCATAATCTCTATTTCACTTATTGGACTTGCATCAATACCCTCTTGAGCCAATTTTTTAAACTCTTCCATATTATAAGCTACTCCAGAACCACCACCAGCAAGAGTAAATGACGCCCTTGAAATAACAGGAAAACCTATCTCTTTTGCTTTCTCCATAGCCTCTTCAACACTATAAGCATTGGCAGATTTTGGTAAATCCATACCTATTTTAATCATAGCTTCATTAAAGAGTTGTCTATCTTCCCCTTTTTTAATCGCATCAGGATGAGCACCTAGAAACTCTATGCCTTTTAACATCCCTTTATCATACATAGATGTAGCAACATTTAAGGCAGTTTGTCCACCCATAGTAGGTAAAACTGCATCAATTTTTTCTATCTCTATGATTTTAGCAATCATCTCTTCTGTAATGGGTTCTATATAAGTTTTATCTGCAAATTCAGGATCTGTCATAATAGTAGCTGGGTTTGAATTGATCAAGACAACTCTATAACCTAATTCTTTTAATGTTTTTGTAGCTTGTGTACCAGAATAATCAAACTCACACGCTTGACCAATAACTATAGGACCAGATCCTATAAGTAGTATAGACTTAATATCTTCTCTTTTTGGCATTATTAAAGTTCCTTATCTCTCTGTAAAATTTGATAATTGTAGCTTAAAATTACTTAAAAATCCATTATAAAACAGTGAGTTTATTTTGTCCTTGGTACAGCAAATTTTTGATGAATTAATTCCCCATCTTCATTGAAGAACAAATAGTGTAAGACATCTTTTTTTATATCTAAATTTGCTAAGTATCTTAGTGCAATATTTGCTTGAAATGATGCGATATACATAACAATTGGTGCTGTTATCCCCTCTGGCTTATGATCTGTAATATTAAAAACTGTTTCAAAGTCTGCCTCTTGAAAAAAGCACACTTGACCATGAAAGGATTCCACACTTGCATAGATCCAAGGGATATCTCTTTTTTTTGAAAAAGCATTGATTTTAGTACGAACAGAAAGGTTATCCGTACCATCTAAAATAAGGTCATAATAATCATTAGTAATACTAAATGTTTCAAAATCCATATCAAAAGCATTTACTTCTATATAGGGATTCCTCATTTTTACTAAGTCTCTTAATACCTCACATTTTAATTTTCCCTTATCTTCTAGTGTAAAGCCTATTTGTCTATGAATATTATGTATACCTACAGTATCAAAATCGACTAAATCAATCTGCCCTACTCCACTACCACCAAGTGCAATTGCCAAACTACACCCTAAGCCTCCACAACCTATAATTGCAATTTTTTTTATTTTTAGCGATTCTTGAACCTCTTCACCCCAAAGTTGAATTTGTCTATTAAAATATTCTTTTTCTTTACTATCCATAGTTTTTTTCATCTTACATTACTCCTATCATTATCCCTTTTATCAAAATTTAGTATAACATTTTTTGATTAATTTTGTATTTTGAAGATTTTATAATTTCTGATATAATTCAAAATGACAAATCTAAATATCAAAATAGAAGAGCTTATAGAGAATAAAGCAACAGATTTTCAAATTGCTATAGCTATAAAAGCTGAGATAAAAGAATATTTAAACTCCCTAGATACAATATTTCAAAACTCAAGTGGAAAAGATTTTTTAGTTAAACATACAAAAAAAATTGATAGTTTTAGTAAAATTATTTATAAATATCTATTAAGAAAACATTTTGCAGCATATCTACCTATGAGTAACTACATTCCCATTACTATAATTGCTTTAGGTAGTTTTGGAAGAGAACAACTTTGTGTATATAGTGATATAGATATTATGCTTTTATTTGATGAAGTTCCAGGATTTAATATCAAAGCTATTTTAGAAGAATTTGTATTATTATCATGGGATAGCGGACTAAAATTGGGAAGTCGTGTACATAATATAAAAAATATAGAATATGAAGTACGAAATGATATTACAATTAAAACTTCAATTTTAGAGTCACGTTTTATATGTGGTTCTAAACACTTATGGTACAAATTTGAACATAAGTTATCGAAAATACGAAAATATAATCAAAAAGAATTTGTCCTAGATAAACTTGATGAACATAAAAGAAGATTATTAAAATACAAACTTTGTATGCAACCTAATATCAAAGATGGATATGGAGGTATGAGGGAAGCTAATATGCTTGCTTGGATAGCTAACATAACTTTTGGAGTTACTAAAAGCAAAGATCTCTGCGGGATACTATTTACAGATGAAGAGTTTAGAGAATTTATTATATCAATAGAATATATTTTCCGTGTTAGAAGTGCATTACATCTTATCTCCAAAAAAAAAGTAGATATTGTTACTTTTGATATTTTACCAGATCTAAGTAGATGGTTGGGGTTTCACGATACCACTCGATTTACTAAAGAGAGACAATGTATGTCAAAAATATTAAAATCTCTACATACTATTCACTCATTTTCAGTTATTATGACTAAAAAAATCACTAGACGATATCTAGTCAATTTATCTTCTATTTCTACTTTAAAAAATAAAAGGCTGACAAAAAACCTCTTTTATGATAAAAATAAAATTTATTCCTCATTTCATAATAAACCAAAAGAGTTAAACCTATTTTTAAAAGAGCTGATCCATTTACCAAAAGATGTAAAAAGTTTTGATCCCTCCTATTTATTTTATGCTTCAAAAACTATTTTACCTCATAATCTTAAAAACAATGTAAAAACACAGATTGTTACAATATTAAAAAAAGAGAATTTATATCCAATTATCAAAATCCTTTACAACTCAAATCTTTTGGTTAAATTAATTCCTATAGTAAAGATGATTATAAATCAGCCACAATTTGATGGTTATCATAAACATCCTGTTGATATTCATAGTATAAAAACTTTATATTATATTCAACATATACATGACCCATTTCTACAAGTTATATACGATAAATTAAATTCAAATCAAAAATTTACCTTACGCTTGGCTTCATTTTTTCACGATTGTGGAAAAGGAAGAGGACAAGACCATCATATTGTAGGGCAAAATTTATTTAAAAAATTTGCAAAATCATTATCTATCGATGAAGAAACTATTAATATCGCAGCTAATCTCATTAGATACCATAATATGATGTCAAAGGTTGCAACAACAGAAGATATTTATTCACAAAATACCATTTTGGCTTTTACAGGGCTTATAAAAACCAAAGAGTCTTTAGATTTATTATATTTATTGACCTATGCAGATATATGTTCAGTTGATGAAAAACTGTATAAAAGTTCAACTGCTTCGCTATTAAAAGAATTATATTTACAATCTTTACCTGCATTTGACAATAAAGAATTACTCAAATTAAGCTCAAGAAGGGTCGCAAAAGAAAATACAATAAAAAAAAATAAACTATTTTTAGAATCAAGTAAACTAGTAAAGAAAAAAATACTCCATATTGAATCAAATCAAATGTATATCAAATACAAATCAGAAGATATAATCAAAATAGCCATCCGTGCTTATAATACTAAAAATTGGGATTATACTATCTCAAATAAAGAGAGACTTTCTATCGAAATTACGCGTGCTGTACCTCTAAATCTAGGTTATCTACTAGGAAAAATGCAATTTCTTAATATCATATATATGGGTATTTATAAACTATTTGATGATAAAAAGTTTTTTAAAATAGAATTTAATACACAAGTTGATGAAGATGATATCCCTTATATTGAAAAAATTATTAAAGATTCATTTGATATGGCTAAAAAAATCAAATTACAAAAACCTATTATTTCAAGAAAAGAGATCTTTATAGAATGTAATCACACAGATGAATTAGCTCTAATGAAAATCAATACAAAAGATCAAAAAGGTTTATTTTCCTATATTGCAAAAACTTTTGATGATTTTGGAGTAGAGATCAATAGTGCAAAAATTCAATCCATACGAGGGAAAGCAAATGACCTACTCCTTATTTCAAGAAATGGTAATTTTTGTAAAAATAAAGAGGAGATCCTAAGCCAATTAGTAAAATAGTAAGTGATAATCTATTGTAAATAAGTAGGAAAACCCTACTTATTTAACTCTTCATTTAATCCTCTATATAAAGAATAGCACATAATTAAAAGAATAAAAGTAAAAGGTAATGCAGTCGCAATAGAACCTGCTTGAAGAGCACTTAAAGCTTCACTTCCTCCAACATAAAGTAAAGATATAGCTACTGCTCCCTCTGTAATAGCCCAAAATACTCTTTGAGGAACAGGTGCATCTTCTTTTCCACCTGCAGTGATACTATCAATTACAAGTGAACCTGAATCTGAAGAAGTTACAAAGAAAACTATTACAAGGAAAATTGCTACAAAAGATGTTATAGATGAAAGGGGTAAATTTTCTAACATTTGAAACATTGCTAATGATTTATCTGAAATACCGTTTGCTAAAGCACCAACATTTCCAACTACTTGATCAAGTGCTGTTGCACCAAAAGTGGTCATCCAAATAATAGTAACAACTGTAGGGATTAATAAAACGGCTATAAGAAATTCTCTTACAGTTCTTCCTTTTGATACTCTTGCTATAAACATACCAACAAAAGGTGACCAAGCTATCCACCAAGCCCAATAAAACACCGTCCAACCATGGTACCAATCACTATCCTCTCGTCCTATAAAATTACTTAAGGGAATAATATTTTTAGCATAATCAACAAAAGTTGTACCAAAACCTTGAATAATATTAAAAGTAGGCCCTACTAAAATAACAAATAAAACTAAAACTAAGGCTAAAATAATATTAAATTTACTTAAAACTTTAACTCCATTTTCTAAACCTTTTACAACTGAAATAAGGGCAAAAAAAGTAATAATAGAGATAATTATAATTTGAGTATTTACTCCACTATCAATACCAAATAAAAAGTTTAATCCTGAAGATACTTGTTGCGCTCCAAGCCCCAAAGATGTAGCAAGACCAAAAATTGTAGCAAATACTGCAAGTAAATCTATAAGATGTCCTGGCCATCCCCAAACTCTCTCTTTTAAAATAGGATAAAAAACTGACCTCATAGTTAAAGGAAGTCCCTTACTATAAGCAAAAAATGATAGGGATAATCCAACTACTGCATATATTGCCCACGGATGTAATCCCCAGTGAAACATGGTTGCACCCATTGCTAGTTCTTTTGCTTCAGCTGTTTTTGCTGCAACATTTAAAGGTGTATGCCACCAAGCTGTATAATAAGCAACAGGTTCAGCAACAGACCAATACATAAGTCCAATACCCATACCTGCAGCAAATAGCATAGAAAACCAAGCAAAATTTGAAAATTCAGGTTTCGCATCTTTCCCACCAATTCTAATCTTACCAACAGGTAATATAATTAAAAGTAAACAAAAAACAACAAACAGATTCCCTGAAAACATAAATAACCAATCAAAGTTATTAATCGACCACCATTTTGCACCATCTAAAATCTCTTTAGCCTCTTTAGGGGAACTTAATGTACCTATTACAAATACTAAAATCATTATAGCACTTATAATAAACACAGGGTTATGAATATCAAGACCAAACTTTTGTAAATTATCTTGACCAATCCTATACTTATTTTTCTTATATTTTGTATCCAAAATATACTCCTTTATTTATTTTATTACATAATATATGTTATAAAAATACATAGTTTATGTGAATATACAACTTAACAAAAGAAAGCTTAATTCTTTATGATTTAATATAATTTTTTTACTTTATAAGATATAATTCTCTAAAAAAAGGATAATTTTGGCTTTATTAAATAATGATAAAGATGTTCTTCCTCTAAGTAGTATAGCAGAGCTTCTAAGTGCAAAGGTAAGAACATTAAAAATGTATGAGGATAAGGGTTTATTGCCAGTTAAAGATGAAGTGAGAAAATTATATTCTATAAATGATATAAAAAAAATTTCATTTGTACATTATTTAGCTAGTGTAAAAAAAATCAATGCAAATGGTATAAAATATATAAATGAGATATTAGAAAATAATATGGATGAAAAAAATAGAAGTGAATTTCTTGACTTAGTAGAACAAAAGCTTGAAAAAATCTCTGGAAAAGATGTTAAAGATGTGGAAAATATTTAACCTTCTCTTATTGACCCTTTTTACTAAAAGATATTAAATCTTCAGTAGTTATAATATCTTTTGGCAAGCTATGTAAACATATATCAAGTATCTTTTGAGTACTTAAAGCATCGCTTAATGCTCTATGGTGATTATTTATATCGATATTTAGATGCTCTTTTAAATATTTTAGTCCGTATCGTTCACACTCTATAACTTTTTTAGAAAGATCAATAGTGCAAATTTTCCTATTGCATAACTCTCCTAAATTATATTTCTTAAAACTCTGGCTAATAAATTTATAATCAAAAGCAATTGAATGTGCTACAAAAACATCATCTTCTAAAAATATCTTAAACTCCTCTAGCACAGATTTTAAACTAGGCGAATTGTAAGTCATTTCAGGTGTTATACCTGTAAGTTCTTGTATTTTATATGGAATCTCCCTTGTATTTACTAAAGATTCATATTGTTCTATAATGTGTCCATTTTTATATTTTACTGCACCTATTTCTATAATTTGTCCATCTTTAGGATTACCAGCAGTAGTTTCAATATCTACTATACAAAAAGTTTGATTTTTGATTGTGTTTATCGCTGTTTTTAAACTTACAAAATCATCCCAAAAATAAAGTGGTAAACCATTTGATAAAAGTAACTCTTTTTCTAATTCAATATTTTGAAAAAAAGTATCACCTTTTTGGAGTATTTCATTAAATTTCGCAAGAGATAAAGGGTGTTTATTTAAACTATCAACTAATATATTAAGATAATTCATTTGCTTTATTTGTGCAGTTGATGATTTTTATGAATTTTTACATACATTATAAGTATCAATTTTATCTCTACTACTTAGATTTGTAAACTTTTAATTGCTTGTTTATAATCATCTGCACCATACACATAACTCCCTGCTACAACAATATCAACACCAGCTTCTTTAAGTTCGGCAATATTTTTATTATTTACTCCACCATCGACCTCTATAAGACAATTTGGATTTATTTTATTAATAAGTTTTTTGAGTTTTTTTGCTTTTAGTATTACATTTTCTATAAACTTTTGCCCACCAAAACCAGGATTTACAGACATAAGCAAAACCATATCAAGATCGGCTAGTAAATACTCTATATCTTCAGGACGACTATGTGGATTTAAAACAATGGCAGGTTTGATACCATAATCTCGTATTTTTTGAATAAGTCTATGGGGGTGTTTCTCCTCTTCTATATGAAAAGAGAGATATTTAGGTTGTAAAGGGGCAAAAAGATCTACAAAAAAAGTATTATTTTCCACCATAAGATGTATATCTAAAGGTTTAGTAGCTATCTTTGCTACAGAACTTACTACTACAGGACCTATGGTTAAATTTGGTACAAAATGTCCATCCATTACATCAACATGGACAAGATCACAGCCACCATCACAAATTGCCTTTATCTCATCATTTAATATACCAAAATCTGCACTTAATATTGAAGGCGCTACTTGCATTTAATATCCTATTTTTTAAAATTGAGAGGATTATAGCAAAGTTATCTCTATTATTTTATTAAGCTATTTTAATAATAGATTTTTACATTATTTATATTTTCTATAAAGTAAAAACACTCCAAATAAAACAATCGCAACAAAAGCTAAACCATACGATTTAAACTCCTCAATATAAGTATATACTAAATCACCTAGCATATAAGAGATAGTTCCTATAAAAACAGCCCAGAGTATAGAAGCAAAAGCGTTAAATATTACAAATTTTTTATAGTTATATTTTGTAAGCCCCATAGCTAAGGGAATAAGTGTTTTAATCCCATATATATATTTTTGAAAAAATATTACCCAAGACCCATATTTTTTCATCAGAAGATGCGACATAGCTATTTTTCTTCTATGTTTTTGCATCATCTGTTTTGCTTGATTTTTATTTTTTCTAGCGAGTGTAAATAAAAATTGATCCCCTATAAAGTTTGACATACCTGCGAATAAAATAACCAAAAATAGATTGAGTTCTCCACTAAAAGATAAAATTCCTGCTACTACTAAAGCTAAAAAACCACCACCAAAAGAGTATAAAAAGAGGATAATATACCCCCAGTCTCGTATCAAATCTTCCATTAAATCAATTCCATTCCATCTTCATCTAGTTTTATTATATTATCTTCTATTAGTTTTGTTAAAGCTCTTTTGTATGCTTTTTTACTTATATTAAACACCTCTTTAACTATCAAAGAATCTGTTTTATAGTTATACGGTAAGTTATTATGGTTCTGTTTTAAAATACTCATAATTTTTTGAGTATTCACATCATCGCTAAATGTTTTTCCAATAGGCTGTAGTGATATATCTACTTTCCCATCATCGCGAATAGTTTTAATATACCCTTGAATTTTATCACCTATATCAATAGTAGTAAAAATTTCATTATCGTAAATCATACCTTCATAAGTATCATCAATGATAGCTTTATATCCCATAGGAGTTTTTGCAAATATAAGTAAATCTACAATTTTATTCTGTTCTAGTTTTTTTGTATCAGAACTCAAATATGATGTTATTTTCTCTACACCTATTAATCTACCAGATTCCTCATCTTCTACAACCCTTACAATTCGTGTTTGTCCCTCTTTAAAAGGTGTTTTTTGCCTATTTCGTGGTACAAAGAGATCTTTTGGTAATCCCCAGTCAACAAATGCTCCAAACGCAACAACATCTACTACACGAGTAAATATAAATTCATTTTTCATACCATAAGGTTTTTGCGTTGTTGCTACTAATCTATCTTCACTATCTGTATATACAAAAACTTCAATTTCATTATCAACCTGCATATCTTTAGTTACATAAGCATTTGGAAGTAGTACAACTTCTTCATCTAAAGCTTCTAAATATACACCTGGTTGCGTTATTCTGTTTATTTTTAATAGGTTTATTACACCTAATTCTATATGTTCGTTTATCATTTGTGTATTATATCCAAAAATCGACTTATCATACACTTTTTACTCTGATTTGCAAAAATTGATCAAAAGAAGTTCCAGATTTATTTTTTCTTTTTATAAACTATCTCCAAAATCTTCTTTAAATTTAGCCATTAATTTTTCTTGCCAATTAGAAGTTGGCTCTAATTTACCTAAGAAAAATCTTAGTTTTGACGGCTCATCTGTAAATCTTAATCCACCTACTAACTCTCTATTTGTGTATAACCAAATAATTCTATCTACAATATATTTTACTTGAGATAGGGTAAAAACCCTTCTTGGCATCGCCATTCTTAAAAGCTCCATATCAGCTAAGTGTTCACTTCCATCAGGATTTCTCTCTTCAGATACAGTTCCTCTTTCCATTCCTCTACAACCGCTTACAAGATAAAGTGCAGAAGCTAGCGAACCTGCTCTATACTCTTCTCTTTTTACATGAGATAAAAAAGACATAGCATCTATATGACAACCCAATCCACCAGCAGGCGTTACAACAGGAACTCCAGCTTTTATAAGTTCATCAGTCATATATTTTATAAATTGTGGCGCTTGTGATATGTTTTCAAAATCTAAAGTTTCTTCAAGTCCTATAGCAATAGCTTCCATCTCTCTTACTGACATACCACCATAAGTTAAAAATCCTTCGTAAAGTGTAAGCATTTCTCTCATTTTAAAATAATACTCTTTATTATTAAAACAAATCCCTCCACCTCTAGCACTACTTAGTTTTCTTGCTGAAAAATATATAATATCACTACAATTTGATATCTCATCTAAAATCTCTTTGATACTTGAGTTTTTATATTTTTCTTCTCTTACTTTTATAAAATATAAATTATCAGCTAATAAACTTGCATCTAATACTAAAGGAATATTAAACTCATCACAAACTGCTCTTACATCTTTTATATTTTGTACTGAAAATGGCTGCCCACCTATTAAGTTTGTTCCTGCTTCCATTCTTACAAATGAGATTTTATTAGCACCTTTTTTTGCTATTTGATCTTTTAGCATATCTAAATCCATATTTCCTTTAAAAAGGTCATCACTTTTTACTTCAATACTTTTTGGATTTATAGCTTCAAACATATCTCCACCATTTATAGTAACATGTACCCTACTTGTCGTAAAATGATAATTTGTAATAACAGAACAACCTTCTTCAACTAAAGCTTGACCTATTAAGTTTTCAGCTGCTCTTCCTTGGTGAACTGGTAAAAAATACTCTTTACCAAAAAAGTTGTCTACACTATTTTTAAGTCTATCAAAAGTTTGACTTCCTGCATAACTATCATCGGCTTGTAACATAGATGCTACTTGATTATCACTCATAGCATTTACACCACTATCTGTTAGCATATCTAGAAATATATCTCTATTTGTAAGTAAGAAAGTATTATTTCCTGCTTCATTAATAGCTTCATATCTTCTATCTATATCTCTCAAATTTAATTTTTGAATAATTCTTGTTTTATGTAACTCTAATGGAATCTCTTCCCCACTAAAAAATTTTACCTTGCTCATAAGTCCCCTTTTGAAATTTTATTATTGTACCTTAAAAAGTTTTAAAAATAAAAAATATTTATACTCTTCTTATATTTTTTTTCAATTTTTTAAATATTCTTTAAATTTTTAAACATATTAAGCTTGTTTATAATTAGACTGTATTTTCTACTGGAATTTTTATAATAAACTCTAGACCTTTATATTTGATATTTGTATAAGTATAACTTGTATTAAAAACTTCCACACTCCCTTTTAAATGTTCTTTTATTATTTGATCTACCACATAAAGTCCCAAACCTTTTCCTAAATATGTATGTTCAGTTGTAAAATATGGTTCAAAAAGCTGAGATAATATATCTTTTTCTATTCCACCACCACTATCTTTTATATTAATTATAAGTTCTAAGTCTTTTTGATATACATTAATAAATATAAATCTACTTTCTTTTGCATGCTCTTTAATATTGTTCAATAAATTTACAATAGATTGCTTTAAACTATTTTCATAGGTTAATAACTCAATTTCATCTATGTTTAATATTAATTCTATACTATTGTTGTGACAATACAAATGATAATCTTCTAAGATATTTTCAATAAAAACTCTCATATTAATTTTAATTTTTTCACTGTCCTGCTTAAATAATAATTGAAAATCATCTATTGTTTTTGATAAATATTCAGATTGTGATATTATTTTTTCACATGCTGTCTGAAAAAACTCATCTGTTAATAACCCATACTCCTTTTTTACAAGCAATCCACTACTAGCTGTCGAGATTACACTAAGTGGTTGTCTCCATTGGTGAGAAATATTTCTTATTAATTCTGACATTGATTTAAGTTTTGAAATTTGTTCATCTTTATCTCTTAATCTTTTGATTTCAGCTATATCCCTTGCAGTAGCAAGAATACCAGATATATCGCCTTTTTCATCTTTATATATAGAAGAACTAAAGACAACTTCAATGGCTTCATTATTATGCTTAAATTCTAATGGAAAATTAACTACTTTCTCGTGACTTAAAGTTTTCCGATAGAGTTCTTCTGCATCTTTAGAATTTGTAAAATACCCAGAGAACGAAGAACCTATAAGCTTTTTATATTCTTCATTTATAATAGTACAAAAAGCACTATTAACATCAAGAATTTTTCCTTTTACTGAAATAGCTACCAGTGGATCTAAACTAGCCTCAATTAAACCTCTTAAATAAATAGCTGTTTTTTCTATTTGTTGTTTTTGTAATTTAATTATATTATTTTGTGCTAAAATACTTTTTTTATGGTTGGTTATTTCTAAAAAATTTAAAAAAGATTTAATATGTATATCACATTTTAAAAGCACCTCTTCTACAATAAAAGGTTTTTTAATAAAATCACTAGCCCCCTGCTTTAATACACGAGCATAATTAGAACGAGAAGTATCTCCAGATATAACAATTACAGGGATATTACGATACTCTTGTCTTGATTTTATATCTTCTAAGAACATCATACCATTAATAGTGGGCATAATTAAATCTAATAAAATTAAATATATCTCATTGTGTTGTAAAATATCTTTTGCCTCCGTAGCATTAGATGCTTCTAAAACATTGTATCCTTTTGATTCTAAAATATTTTTTAATACTTTTCTCATAAAATTTGAATCATCTATTGTTAAAATAGTTGTATTTTTATGTTCTTCTAAAGTTTCTATAAGGGAATTTGCACAGTTTATAATGATATGAATAGGAGTTGTTTTAATAAAATAATCAACAATACCTAAACTAAATAATCTGTCCCTGTATGTAATATCCTCACTACCCGTCATAACAATAATTTTAGCTTTCGTTTGGTATTGAATAGCTTGGACTAATAATTCTCCACTTCCATCAGGTAAATTTAAATCAAGCATAATATAATCAATATGACAACTTTCTAAAAGTTTAATTGACTCTTTTAAAGTATAACATTGTAATACATCATAACCAAAACCCCTAAGTAAATTAGCAACCATACTATTGAATGTCTTAGAGTCTTCTATCACAAGTATTGAAATTTTATTCATTATTGCAACAAGTATAAAAATTAATCATAACCACACCCCCTCACTAAAATACATCTTTATTATAGTATAAAATGATAAAAATTTGCTAGTTTTTCTTTGTTAATTCTCTCATAAACTCAATTAACTTTTTATTTAAAGAATAGTTTTTATCGCTTTAACCCATCTCTCATAGCCTCTATAAGACTTCTATTGGCTTTTGTATTAGTAAAAAGTTCAAAGGATAAAACTCCTTGATAAAGTAGCATATCTTCACCATCTTTAAAAACTAGATCATTTTCTTTTGCTTTTTTTAAAAAAGGTGTCATTTTTCCATAGATACAATCCATAGCATAGTTTGATTCACTTAAAATATCTTCTAACATCTCTATAGGCGTAGGATAGTTTTCATCTTTTAATCCAGCACTTGTAGAATTAACAACTAAATCATAATCTTCGCAAATAAAATTATCCCAAGTGTATACTTCACACCCCAATGTAGTAAAAAAATCTAATCTATTCTGGCTTCTATTTAAAATGGTTGTTTTTATATTTGCTTCATTAAGAGCTACGGCAATTGCTTTTGCCGTTCCCCCTGCCCCTAAAATAAGAACTCTCTTGAGTTTTCCAAACTCATCTATGGCTTTTAGAAAACCTGGTGCATCAGTATTGTAAGCTGTAATTTTTCCATCATTATTGATATAAGTATTTACTGCACCAATTTTATTTGCTAATCCTTTTACTATATCTGCTTCCTTAAAAGCTACCTCTTTGTGGGGTACAGTAATATTAGCACCTCTAATATGATTTGTAATAAAATGTGTTTTTAACTCATTTTCATTTTTAATAAGTGTTTTAGTATAGTTTGCATTTATGTGAAGATATCTAAAACCTGCATTGTGCATTTGTGGTGATTTTGAATGCACTACAGGATTTCCATATATTGTAAAATGTTGCATTATCTTAATTTCCCCAATAATAATTGTGTCCAATTTGTATCTTTTTCTTTTGTATCATCTTTCTCTTTTGTTTCTTTCTTTACATTATCAATTTCATCTGAAACTTTCTCTTCTTTATCAATTGGTTTCATAGTATTTTCCGATAGTTTCTTCTCATTTTTATAAGTTGCAGTAGTTTGATTCTCTTGATCAAGGCTTGAAATTAATTCATCTCTATACATCATAACAAATTTCTGAAAAATATTAAACTCTACATATTTTTCATATTTACCAGGATATTTTAGATATTTATCTTTTAAAAGTTTGTCATATAATAAGGTAATATTATATTCCTCATTATAATATTGAGCCACAATATTCGCATCTCTTACAAGTATATTTAATGATACAAATTCCTTATATTCTTGGGGGAATACTTTTGTTAAAATTCTTGTATAGTTTCTTTTTTGAAATTCTATATCTTCTAACTCTAATAATAGATCTATTTGCTTTTGTAGTGGAACAAGTTCCTCAAGCCATTTTACAATAAGTTCTTTATTTTTATTTACAATTGATTCAAACGAACCTTTGCCTGTATATGAATAAGTGTTATTTTTTATCTGATCACTTATAGTTGAAAGTTTTTTCATTATGAAAACCTAATATTTATTTTATTGATTATACATTATCTTTCTTTAATAATTCTCATATATATTTTAATAATTCTTTAGCTACAATACAAAATGAATAAAAATAAATTTAATACACTCAATATATCAGATAAAACTCTTAAAAACTTGGACTCTTTGGGGTTTGTGGAGATGACACCTATCCAAAAGAAGAGTCTGCCTTTTATTTTAGAAAATAGAGATATTATTGCTAAAGCTAAAACAGGAAGTGGGAAAACTATCTCTTTTGGTTTAGGAGTTTTAAATAATCTTAATCTAGCAAAATTTAGAATACAGTCTCTAGTGTTGTGTCCCACAAGAGAATTAGCTGGACAAGTTGCAAAGACATTACAAGATTTAGTAAGGTTTGAGCATAATATTAAAATACTTACCCTAACAGGGGGTGTTCCATATAAACCACAAGTGCACTCCCTTTCACATCAAGCACATATTTTAGTGGGAACTCCTGGTCGAGTCTTAAAACACTTAACAGAAAAAAACTTTTCTCCTGAAGATATCAACACTTTAGTTCTTGATGAAGCAGATAGAATGCTAGATATGGGATTTACTGAAGATATCAATCTTATTATCAACTTTCTACCAAAAAAAAGGCAAACTCTCCTTTTTTCTGCAACATACCCGCCTACAATAGAGAATTTATCAAAAACAATTTTAAACGATCCTATAAAAGTGGAAGTAGAATCAATACACAATGAAAATATAATAACACAAAAATTTTATGCAGTAGAATCAAATCAAAAAAATAGTTTACTCATGAAATTATTTAAAAAAAACAATAAAAGTGTTATAATTTTTTGTAATACAAAAGTACAGTGCGATGAACTAGCTGATTACTTAGATGGTTGTGGTATTGAACCATTAGTTTTACATAGTGATTTAGAACAAAAAGATAGAGATGAAACATTAATTTTATTTTCAAATAAAAGCTATCCTGTTTTAATAGCAACTGATGTAGCTTCTAGAGGGCTGGATATTGAAGATGTTGACTTGGTTATTAATTATGATTTACCTTTTGATTTTGAAGTCTATACACATAGAATAGGACGAACTGCACGTGCAGGTAAAAATGGACTTGCAATTAGTTTTGTAGATGATATGGAACACTTTTCAGATTTAAAAGAATTTTTAAATAAAGATTTTACTCTTTTAGATAGTGCAGAGATAGAAAAAAATGATGATGTGATACTATCTTATGAGTTTTCTACCTTATATATAAATGGTGGGAAAAAAGATAAGTTAAGAGCTGGCGATATATTAGGTGCTTTAACTGCAGGTATTGGACTAGATAAAAATGACATTGGTAAAATTAATATCCTACCAACTTGTTCATATGTAGCAGTTAAAAATGATGTATATAAAAAAGCATACGAAGGACTCACCTCAAATAAGATGAAAAACAGATACTATAAAATCTATAAACGATAGGTTTTATAGATCTTGAAGTGGTATACAAATAGTAAATATTGCCCTATTATTATCATTTTTAGCTACTATAGAACCTCTTATTTTCTCTTCTATAATCTTTTTAGACATATGAAGACCTATACCAGTACCATCTTCTCTATCTTTTGTAGTGAATTTTTTATCAAAGATTCTAGGTAAAATATCTTCAGGTATTCCTCCACCATTATCTATTATCTCTATAATGTTATTATTATCACCTTGATATAATTTAATTGTAATTACGGGATCCACAACTTTATTTATATTTAAAATATCAATAGAATTTTTTACTATATTTAATAGTACTTGCATCATAAGCCCTACTGGAATATTAATAATATTTTGAGTCTTAACATCCAATTGAACATCAATCGCACTCTCTTTTAATATCGGTTTGATAATAGTAAGAGATTTTGCGATCAGTTGATCAATTGCAATATTCGTACTCTTATGAGTTGATGTAAAAAGATCCCTAAAATCTTCTATCGTAGTATTTATATGTTCTGCGTATGAAATTAAACTACTGATATTTTCATCAAGCATTTGATTTGTTAAAATTCCAGCTGATTTATAAACTTGTAAGGATGACAAAGTAGTTGTTATAGCACTTATTGGTTGTCTCCATTGATGAATAATCATCTCTAAGGTACTTCCTAACTGTGCCTGGGCATGTAAAAGAGTCATCATATTATCTTTTTCAAGGTTTAACTCCATCTCTTCTTGGACTCTTTTACTTAAATTTTGATTTAAACATTCCAACTCTTTTGTTGTTCTCTTTATAAGTGTAGAAAATGCTTGTGTCCTATGTAGATTTAAATCATACGATTTTATTTTATGTTTATTAAAAATATTTGGAGAAATTTTTTCTATTTTACGGTCATCTTCAGAAAGTGATAAAATAGACATAGTATTACTTAATAATCTTGGATGTGAATTTTCATAGTTTACCTTATGATAAAATTCTCCATTTGTAAAAAAACCACTAATTGGAGCTATCTCTTTTAATGGTAATATTTCAAGATTAATATTATCTTTTAAAAGTACTCTCCGCGCCATAGAAGAATAAATAAAAATTGATTCAATAGGTGAATTAATAATATTTTTAATATTCTCAAGACCTTTTTTAATAATCAGTTGAACATCACCATGTCCAAATTGTATCTCTGCACCCTCTTTTATATTTCCTGTAAAACTTAAACTTCCATCACTATGCTTTCTAAGAACTGAGCGTGCTACATTGATACCATCAATCTCTTGAATAAGTGGAAATTCTACACCAACTGTTGGCAATAACCTCTCTATATCATCACCCAAATAGTATTTATAAAAATCAATTGTTGCCATACCTGAAATTTCATACACTCTATTTTTTATAGCTTTATTTACAATATGCTTCTTACCTACAGTTTCCCAGTTAAAACTATAGTCTGTATGTATATGTAAAGTAGTACTATTATAAAATCCTGCTGCAGCTGCACCATCATTTGTAATAGCATTTTCAGTAAATACAAAAGTATTTTCAAATTTTGAATAATCTCCAGCCATAGCACCTGATACTATAACATCTTTATTTATAGAAGATATACCATTTAGATATTCTTCCCCATTTGTGTATGTTCCATCTGTAAAAGTAAGTAGTAATTTTAAATTTGATTTAATACCAAGTTCATTGATAATATTAACACCATTTGTAAAACTATCACCCATACTATTTACTAGCGATGTTACTATTTTAGTATCTTTAAAAACACTAATTGAAAATATTGTTGAATCTAAGACTGAACCATCAAGAGAAATCTCTCCATTTGTTGTTGTCCCTATTATTTTAGCATTGGGTAAAACTTCTAAAATCTCTTTTTGTAAAAATTGTATATACCCTTCATTATTTACACTTGTAAATACCTGAACAAGTATATCACCCATATAATTAAATATATAATTACCTCTAATAAAGTCACTTAATAATCTTTTAGAACTATACTCATGTACAAATGTTTTCATACAGACATTATATGACATTACACTTAGATAAATATAAAAAATATATGTTATTTATCATATAGATATAGGGATTAGATATATTTGTAAAATTAAAGTAAAACTATTACATAGTGGAAAGCTAAGCTTTTTTAACTGGGGAGTAGTTTCTATTTTTTATATCAACATGCCAAATAGTAAGAAACAAATACATTTATGTTATAACAATTAGTTATCTATTATAATATTTATGCTAAAATCGACCCAAATTTTAATTCCAAAAAAGCTTATTCTATGGGTAGTAGGGAATGAAACTATTAAAAAATCACACAAAGGTTTAACAAATAAAAATGATTTATAAATTTATCTTTCTTTTAACTATACTATTTCTAAATGTTACAAATGCAGCCACATATAAGATAGATCTGCTTCTTGATGCGGCATCAAACAAGTATTTCAATGAGATACAAACACAAGTAAAAACTTTGTTTCCAAGCAGTGATACAATAGTTTATGATATAGAAATATGTGATGAGTACTGTAAAAAAAATCTTAGCACATACTCAAATAAAATCGTTTTTCTTCAAGCGACCAAAAAATATAAAAGTATCAATAGTTTATATATAGTCTCTTTTAACTTCCTTCCAACTCAATATGAAAAAGATTCTTTTGTAAGAACAAGTGCCTTAGCTATTTTTGAATACTTAAAAGAGAGCGTAAAAACAAAATCTATCTATTTCAATAATCAAGATAGTAATAACAATGGCATAAAAGAGGAAGAAGCATCTAAAGATACTATAAAAAAGATTGATCTAAATGGTATTTTTTCATTAGCTTTTAAAAATAGTTTAGAGATGAAACAAAATAATAATAGTGCGATACTTAGTAAACTTGATATAAACCAAGCTAAAACTCACTATAAACCAAACATTAGCCTTTTTTCAAACTATACAAAAATAGATAAAGATCGTGCAAAATATAGTATGGGTCTCTATTCTGAGGATTCTTTAACTGCTGGTTTAAAAATAGAGCAGCTTATCTATTCAAATGATGTCATTGCCAATATCAAAATTAGAAAATCAATTTTTAAAGCAAGTGAAGAAAAAACAAAAGCCTTAAATGACGAGATTATATATAAACTTACAGTTATCTATCTAAATATAATAAAAGTAAAAAAGCATAAGGAGATTATCCATATTAAGCACAATTTTATCTCTGAAAATTTAACTTTTGCAAAACAAAGAGTAAAAATCGGCGTTCAAGATAGAAGTGATGTTTATAGATGGGAAAATGAATTAGCAAATGCAAATATAGAGTTATCTCAAGCAAAAAAAATGTTACATTCCTTAAAAATTGAATTAGCAAATATATTACAAATAGATACTAATTTTACTCTTGTAGAATATGCAATGCAATCACAACTTTTCAAAATACTCAATAAAGATGCAATTGTATATATAAAAGACAAAAGAGTACAAAATAGTTTTATTGAAGAACTTATCTATACACACTCAAGATTAAAACAATTAAAAAAATTAGAAGATGCGAAAAATGATGAATTAAGTATGAATAAACATTCAAGGTATCTTCCTACTCTAGCATTTGCTGGAAGTGCGACAAAAATAGTCAATAGATATGGTGTAGGAAGTGATGTAAAAAGATATACAGACGATAAAGAGTATCAAGCAATAATAAATTTAAAGATTCCTTTATATGAAAGTGGGATTAAAAACAATAAGATAGAAAAAAATACAATAGAATTAATAAATTTAAAACTAAAATATAATGAAACAAAAAATCTTATTATTGAAAAGGTAAAGAAAGAATATGAGTCGATAAAAAGTTCATACGATAAGATAAAATTTGCAAAAATGGCCCAAAACTCATCGGAAAAAAACTTTCAACTTATACAGGATAAGTATAGAAATGGTGAAAAAAATATTATATCTTTGCTTGATGCACAAAATTCCTATATTGTTTCAAAATTAAATTTAAATATTTCTATTATAGATTATTTAATTGATTTAAGTTCCATATATTTCTTTAGTGGAAAAATTGATATTTTAGTCAATAATGAGAAGAAAATTCAATTAGAAAATAAAATTATAAATAGTATGAAAGGTGCAAAAAATGATTAAATATAGTAATAAAACTCTACTTATACTACTTACTATGGCTTTACTCTTTATCTCTTGTGGGAAAAAAGAGGAGAGTGCAGAAAAACACGATTTAATAAAATCCGTTTATGTAACATTTCCAAAAATAAATAAAGGTGATGAAAAAAGAGTATTTAATGGTATCGCTTTATCAGATCATCAAATCAAACTAAGTTTTAAAGTCAAAGGAAATCTAGCCTATTTTAAAGTAAAAAATGGAGATGAGGTAAAAAAAGGTGAGTTAATTGCAAAATTAGATGCACAACCTTATGAGTTAAAAGTATCTCAAGTAAGTTATGGCTTAAGTGAAGCAAAAGCTGCTTTACAAAATGCAAAAAGTACCTATGAACGGGTGAAAAAACTCTATATTAACCAAAATGCAAGTGTAAGTGATATCGATAATGCAAAAGCGAACTATAATGTATATAAGGCAAAAGTAAATAATATATTAAAAGAGTTAGAGTATGCAAAACTACAGTTATCTTATACAAAACTCTATACACCAATTAACGGTTATATATCTTCAAAGTTTGTATCGCAAGATGAGAATATTGCTTCAGGGATGCCAATCGTTTTAATAAGCGATAAACTAGTAGATGAAGTTAGAGTGCATCTTCCTGAATCATATATCAATAAAATAAAAAAAGGACAAAAAGTAAAAGTTACTTTTTCATCGATAATTAATGAGGTATTTGAAGCAAATATCTCTGAAATATCAAAGTTTGCATCACAAAACTCCAAAACATATTTAGTTACTGTAAAACTAAAAAATAGTTCAGAAAAAATAAAATCAGGAATGTCAGCAGATGTTTATTTTTCTATTTTCAATCAAGAGAAACAACAGATATTTAGAGTTCCATCAAACTCAGTATTAAAAGACTCTAAGGGATATTTTGTCTATCTAGTTCAAAAAAAGGATAATAGATATTTTATAAAAAGACAAAATATCACTGTTGGTAAACTGCAAGACGATGGCTTTGAAATATTTTCAGGTTTAAAAAAAGATGATTTAATTTTAAAAGCTGGTATGAGTCAGGTTTTTGAAAATATGGAAGTTATTATTGGAAATAAAAAAGAGTTAGGACTCTAAAATGAATATAACTTCATTTGCTTTAAAAAAAGACACAGTAACAATAGTTTTTACACTTTTGCTTCTTATTTATGGACTTATCTCTTTTATAAATTTGCCTCGTGCTAAAGATCCTGGTTTTATAATAAGAACGGCAACCGTGGTGACCTATTTCCCAGGAGCAAGTGCAAAAAGAGTCGAACAACTTGTAACGGATAAATTAGAAAAAAAAATTCAAGAGATGCCAGAGATTGACTATGTAAAATCAATCTCAAAATCTGGTGTTTCTATAATCTTTGTAAATATACTTGAAAAACATACACAGATGCGTCATATTTGGGATACTTTACGAAGAAAAGTTGAAGCTGGAACTAGAGACTTACCAAGTGGGGTTTTTGGACCTATTGTCAATGATGAATTTGGAGATGTATATGGTACTTTAATCTCAATTACAAGTGATGGTTTAACTCCAAAAGAGTTAGAAGATATAGCAGATGATACAAAAGATATATTTTTACGACTTGAAGATGTTGCTAAAATACATATTTTAGGAATCCAAGCACAAGAGGTGCATATAGAGTTTAATAATTCAAAACTTGCAAGTTTAAAAATAAGTGCCATATATTTAAAAAATATTTTAGAGAGTAAAAATATTGTGTTATCTGGTGGAAGTATCAATGTAGATTCTTCTAGGTTAGCCATAGAACCATCAGGAAATTATAATAGTTTAAAAGAGATAGAAAATACTCTTATCCCTTTACAAACAGGGGAAACTATATATCTAAAAGATGTTGCAACTGTAAGTTATGCCTATAAAGATCCAACTCCTTATTTGGTGAACAAAGATGGTAAAAACTCATTACTTTTAGCAATATCGATGAAAAAAGATGGTGATATTATTCGTTTAGGAAAACAGATTGATAAGCTTCTTGGAGAAATTCAAAGTAAATTACCTTTGGGTGTAGATCTTGATAGACTTTTTAATGAACCAAAAATAGTAGATGATATTATTCATAATTTTGTTAATAATTTACTACAAGCTATGGCTTTAGTTATTATAGTGATGCTTTTATCTTTAGGTTTACGATCTGGTCTTATTGTGGCTATTTTAATCCCTATGTCAGTTTTAACCTCCTTTATAGTTATGTCTATTTTTGATATTTGGGTAGATCAGGTTTCCCTTGCTGCTTTAATTATCTCTTTAGGTCTTTTGGTTGATTCTGCAATTGTTATGAGTGAGTCAATTATGGTTTTAATGCAAAGAGGAAAAAATGTAGTTGAAGCCTCAATTCAAAGTGCAAAAGAGTTAAGAGTTCCCCTTTTAACTTCAGCACTTACAACATCTCTTGCTTTTCTTCCAATTTTTTTAGCAAAATCAATAACGGGAGAATATACAGCTTCAATTTTTAAAGTAGTAACGATTGTACTTTTATCTTCTTGGGTTTTAGCACTTACTTTAACTCCTGTTTTAAGTAAATATTTTATTAAAAAAGATATAAAAGTTGTTGAAAAAGAGAAATCTATCTATAAATGGTATAGAAAATTTCTAAATATTCTTTTACATTTTAGAGTTATTACCATAGTTTTTATTCTTTCTATTTTTATAGGTTCTTTTAGCCTTTTAGATAAAGTTCCAAAACATTTTTTTCCAGATGCAGATAATACTACTTTTACTATTGAGATGCAACTTCCTGTGGGAACGGCAATTGAAACTACTATAAAAGATGTGGCTGTTATTGAAAATTTTATACGTGAAAAATATATGAGTGGAAAAAATAAAGAGGTTGTAAATTTTGCCACTTTTATAGGGGAAAGTGCTCCTAGATTTTGGATTGCTTATAATCAAGAGTTAGCAAGTAGTGAATATAGTACAATCCTTGTAAATGCAAAAGATATGGTGATAAAAAGTAAAATAAAAAAAGAGATTGAAACTTTTGCAAAATCAACTTTTCCTAATATGCAAATAGAAGCAAAAAATCTATCAAATGGTCCCCCTATTACAAAGCCAATAGAGATCAGAATAAGTGGAAAAGAGATAGATAGTCTGTTTAGCATTGTATCAAATATAAAACAAAAACTAGCGCAGATGAAAGGGGTGAAAAATATCTCTGATGATTGGGGACTTAGAAATAAAAAGCTTATTGTTCAGATTGATGAAGCAAAAGCTTTAAAAGCAGGTGTTACAAACTTTGATATTGCTCTTTCTTTACAAACTTCATTAAGTGGATTTGTGGTGACAACTTTTAGAAAAGAGGATAAATTAATCCCTATTGTTTTACGATCAAATGAAGAGATAAAAGATAGTATTAATACTTTAGAATCTATAAATGTCTATTCTCAAAGAAGTGGTACAAACATTCCACTTTCACAAGTAGCAACTATAAAAACTGTTTATGAAGAATCAAAAATTATTAGACGTGATAGATTAAAAACTGTAACTATTGGCGCGTATGTAAAAGAGGGATACAGTCCAATGGCTTTATTTGAAGAGATAAAGCCTTGGCTAGATGAGTACTCAAAAAGCTTTGATTTAGGATATTATTACTCTTTTGGTGGGGAGTATGAGGCTTCACAAAGGGCTGACAAATCTATAGTTGTTAATATTCCTATTGCTTTTATGATTATCTTACTTTTAATGGTTATGCAATTTAATTCAATTAGAAAGCCTCTTATTATCCTAAGTACGATCCCCTTAGGGATGATTGGGGTCTCTTTTGGTTTATATATAATGGACTCATATTTTGGTTTTATGACACTTTTAGGTGTTGTCTCTTTAGCAGGAATTGTTATTAATAATGCCATTGTATTACTTGAAAGAATTAAACTAGAGGAAAGAGACAATCATAGAAACCCTTATGATGCAATTATAGAAGCTGCCATCTCAAGATTAAGACCAATACTACTAACAACCATAACAACTATTTTTGGACTTATCCCTTTATGGTATAGTGGAGGTCCTATGTGGGAACCTATGGCTATTGCTATTATCTTTGGTTTACTTTTTTCAACAATACTCACACTAGGTTTTGTGCCTGTATTATATTCACTATTATACAAAATAAAAAAACAAACTTTAGAGTGATAATTGTACTTAATATAGAGGCAGTTTTATTTTTATTGTTGTAGCAATTTTTATAAAAATTACTACAATCTTAACTGTGGTTAGACAAAGAATCCTTTTTTAAAGGTGCAGAAAATGGGTGTTGGTCGCTAAACTCTTCAAGTGTAAATCTAAATTTAAAATTATCAACATAGCTTTGGATTAAATTGTATGCTTTGGTTATTTTTTGAAAGTGTTCTGTATCTCCATTTTGCATATCTGGATGAAATTTTTTTGATAAAAAAAGATACCGTTCTTTTATCTGGGAACGATTTTCAAGACCTATTAGACCTAAAGTCTTCACAGCTTCTTCAAACTCATGGTATGTTATTTTTACCATTTACTGTAACATCCAAGAAAAGATCTCTTCACTTAATAACTTTGGCATCTCTAAAGGGATCATATGACTAGTACCAACTCTTGCTATTTTTGTAATATGTTTATGTTGATTTGTAAACTTTTCAAGTGAATCGTAGTTTAATAATCTATCATCTGTACTATAAAACATCTTAATAGGTATATTTAAATTTATTAAGTCATTTTCTAAAGGGATGCGTTTATTTATAGTTTTCATTTGTGACAAATAAACCTCTTCGCCTAAATCAACATACATATCTTTTATAAGTTTTATTAAATTTTTATCTTTATCATTTGGTTCTTCTAAAAGTGAAGCTACTTTTTTTGAACTAATCCCTTTAAAACCAAAGTCATTCATCATCTCAATCATCTTTTCTCTTTTTTCCTTCTCCTCTTTCGTCATCTGGCTAGGTGTTCCTGAATTTAGGAAAAGTCTTTTAACTCTTGTTGGATTTTTAACTGTATAGTATGAAGCGATATACGCACCAAATGAAAATCCAAAAAGGTTAATTTTCTCTTCTTGAAAGTTTGTTTCTACAATTTTTATTATCTCATCAAAATCACTTACGATAGGGATTTCAATATGGACTAACTCATAATCCTTTTTTAAATAAGGGGTTACTCTCTCCCATAATCTTTGATCACACATCAATCCTGGAATAAAGTATATTTTTTCTTTCATCATCATCCTATTTTTACTCTATATTTATTCTATGTTTTTTTGTTAATATCTTTAACGCTACCGCAATCTCTTGAAGTTTATTTATATCTAATCGTGCTGCAAGTCCTGAAATTCCTACAGCCCCTATAAATTCCCTTTTTTTTGAAAAAAAAGGAACCGCAACAGCTCTTAATCCATGTTCAAACTCTTCATCATCTGTTGCATACCCTAATTCTCGTATAGTATTTAACGTTAATTGAAGTTTTTTAGCATTTGTAATAGTGTTATTAGTAAATTCTGTTAATTCAAGTTTTGAAATATTAATTTTATCACAAAAAGCTAAAACCACTTTCCCCATTGCCGTTGCATGTAAAGGGGAGTGTAAACCTATACTATCTCTATTTTTTAATATTCTATTTGAATTATCAATTTGATTTAAATTTAAAAGCATATTATTATCATATACCCCTATATAACTACACTCATCTGTTTGTGTAAATACCTCATTTAAAAGTGTGAGTGTTTGTTGAACAATCATATCTTCTCTTTTTTTCTTAGACAAAGTTCCCATAACATCAGAATAGATAATCTCTTTTGTATTATCAACATATTTAACAAAACCTTCATTTAAAAGTGTAGTTATCAATCGTGACATAGTACTTTTATCAATATCAAATTTTAAACACAGTTCATTTGCACTAATCGATGTTTCGTTATTCATAATCTCTTTTAGTACTTGTAGCCCTCTTGTTAAAGATTTGTTCTGACTTACCACACAATCCTCCCTCAAATTTTAAAATTCTTTTTTCACTATCTGCAACTATTTGCAAAAAATTGTTTCACAGTATGAAACACAAAATATCAAACCTCCTATAACGCTTTTAATAAAGGTATTTAGAAGACAATTTAAAATAATCTTAAATATAATATCTAATAATTTAAATTCTAATATAATTAAAATTACTTGTGTTTTAATGCTGTATCTAATTTAAAGATACACTTTAAATTATGTGAAATAGTATCATTATTATATAAAATAATAGATGAGAATTTCCCAAAAAATTATAAAAGACATAAAAGGACACAATATGCCTACATCAATAGTTGATTTAACAAAATTAACATCGAAAGATGATTTATCACCAGTTTTAGGTGGCTACTGGCCTGGTATTCAGATCTATTATCCACCAATTAAATTTAATCCATTAGATGGAACGTATGAAACAATGGAACAAGCAAAATTTCGATTACAGAAACATGCTTATAAAACAAAGGCTCATACCTTGTTATTTGATTTAGAAGATGGCTGTAGAATGAAAGAGATGTCAAGAAAGCTTTTACTTGAAGAGCTACCTAAATTTCCAGAGCGAGATTTTCAAATTGCATTACGAATTAATCCATTTAGAACAAAAGAGTATGAAGAGGATTTGACTCTTATCAAACAAATTCATAAATATATTGATGTAATTGTTTTAGCAAAAGCTGGAGAAGTGTATGGTGATGCTGAAATTAGAGATCTTTCTTCATGGTTAGTATCTATTGGAAGTAAAGTTACTATTCAACCAATTATTGAACATCCAAAATCACTAAAAATTGCTGATAAACTAATGAGTCATTCAACAGTTAATCATGTTGTATTTGGTATCCATGATTTTTCTAAAGCTATGGCTTATAAAATTACTCCTCAAGGTTGGATTGATGAATTAGAAACATTTTTCAATATGCTTACTATGGAAGCTAGAATAAAAGGTTGTGGTGTTATTGGAGGTGTTGAAGTTTTACTCACTCCTAACTCTTTACCTGATTCTTGTGTTGAGAAAAAAGATATTAGAAGATGGTTAGATCTTCATGGTGATGAAGCATCAAGACATGTATATGCACATGCGAACAGAGAAACTGCTATGGGACTTACAGGAAAGCAAGTAATTACTCCAAACCATATCAATATTTGTAAAGTTGCGTTTACACCATCTCCGAATGAGATTGACAAAGATGTTATGATTTTAAAAGAAGCTATTCAATCAGATGCACTTTTAAGTGGTGCTATTAGATATAAAGGTGAGATGTTAGATCCACCAATGTTTGGTAAATCTTTACAAAATATTTTAAGAGCTTATGCTTTAAAAAGTTTAAAAGATGATGATAAAAATTTTGCATTAGAGGTATTAAATAGAATGCCGTTACATACATTTAAAGAAAACTGGCCATTTGGTCAAATTTAAGAGGAGATTAAATATGAAATCAGAAAAATCACAATTCAAAATTGAAGTACCTGAGTTTTTAAATATTGGTGTCGCTTGTACATCAAAGCATGTAGGTACAGCAAAAGAAAATAGTACTGCTATGATTATTGAAGATGATGCTTTAGGAACAGATGAAATTACATATAAAGAGTTATCAAGTAGATCTGATAAAGTATGTAATTTTCTTACATCAATTGGTCTTGAACCAAGAGATAGAGTTTTAGTGTGTCTTAAAAACTCACTAGCATACCCAATTTCATTTTTTGGAGCTATAAAAGCAGGAATAATTGCAGTTCCTACTTCCACACTTCTAAGTGGTTCAGAAGTTAGATATCTTGCTGAAGATTCTCAAGCGAGTGCTATTGTATTATCTGCTTCTATGTATGAAAATTTACTTCCATATTTAGAACATATTGATAATTTAAAAACAATTATTGTTGCTGGGACTGATTGTGTTAAAGACCGAGAAATACCAAAAGGGATGAATGTTTATGCATTAAATACAATTTTAAATGAAACTGATGATACACCAAATCATTATAATTCTAAAGCTGGAGAGCCTGCATATTTAGTATATACTTCAGGAACTACAGGGTACCCTAAGGGTGTTTTACATTCACATAGATCTCTTGTAGGAAGAACTCCAGCAACTGAATATTGGTTCGATTTTAAAGAAAATGATAGAATTATGCACTCTGGTAAATTTAACTGGACTTATGTTTTAGGTTCAGCACTTATGGATCCACTCTTTAATGGTCATACTGTTATTGCTTATGAGGGTGGAAATGACGCTGGTACATGGATAGAACTAATCAAAAAACATCAATGTACTATTTTTATAGGTGTTCCTACTATTTATAGACAAATTGTACAAAAAACAGATTTTACGATTGAAGATTGTCCAAGTTTACGGTATTGTATGAGTGCTGGAGAGCATTTATCTGATGAGATGATAAGCTTATGGCAAGAAAAATTTAAACAAGATATTTATGAAGCTATTGGTATGAGTGAGTGTTCTTATTATATTTCACACTCTAAAAATAATCCAATTCGACCAGGATCTGCTGGATTTGTACAGCCAGGACATATTGTAAAACTTTTAAATCCTGATACCTTAAAAGAGGTAGAAAATGGTGAAGAGGGTATGATCTGTATCGGAGAAGATGATCCAGGTTTATTTGTAGAGTATTGGCAACTTGAAGAGGAAACTTTAAAAGCAAAACATGATGGATATTTCTTTACAGGTGATTATGCTAGAAAAGATGAAGATGGTTATATCTGGTTTGTTGGTAGAAAAGATGATATTATTAATACTTTTGGATTTAGAGTATCTCCACATGAAATTGAAAGAGTTGTAAAAACTCATCCTTTGGTTTCTGATTGTGTTGCATTTGGTTTAGAAATTGGGAAAGATAAGGTACTTGTAGCAATTGCAGTAATTGGATATGAAGATTTAAGTGAAGAACAAGAACAAGAGATATTAAAATTTTCTCAAGATAACTTAGCAAAATACAAGGCACCTAAATTAATTTTTGGAATAAAAGATTATCCAAGAACAAAAAATGGTAAAGTATTAAGAAAGCAATTAGTTAAGAACTTACATGACTTATACCACGCTAGAGAAACTGGTGAAGAGATTATTGAATATAAAGCTAGAAGATCTATGCTATTTATCCCTGCTTACAATAAACATAATGTTGAGAAAGCAAAAACTGTTTTAGCTGATAGTGTTATTTTTGATTTAGAAGCTATTTTAGGAGAACAAAGAGAGATTGGTAGAGAAACAATCAAAGCTGTTTATAAAGAACAAGGTTCTAAATTTGGGGAGTCTGAAAGAATTTTACGAGTAAATAACCTAGGAAGTGAAGATTTAGTAAAAGATTTAGAACTTGCTAGAGAAATTGAAGTAGATGGTTTATTATTCTCTAAAATTGATTCAAAAGAAGATGTTTTAGAAGCGGTTAAATTGGTCGATGAGATTAGTTCTGATATAACACTAATGATTATGATAGAAACACCTTTATCAGTTTTAAATATACAAGAGATTTGTGCAGCATCTAATAGAGTTGAAGTTGTTGTTGTAGGTTCAAATAAACTAGCAAATAGACTTCAAATTGATATAAAAAGAGGTTCAAAAGCTATGTTCCATTATCTTTCTCAAATTGCTCTTGCTGCTAAAGCATACCATAGAACTGTAATCGATGGACCACATTTTGATGTACTTGATGAGTTCGCTTGTGAAGATTCAACAAAAGATGCATTTAATTTAGGATTTGATGGTAAGTCCCTTATTCATCCAGTTCAAATTGAATATATCAATGATATTTTTACTCCAAAACAATCTGAAGTGGAAGATTCTGAAGCTATGATTGAAAAATATGAAGCTGCAAGAAAAGAGGGTAAAGAGGTGATTATGCATAAAGGTATGCTAGTAGATGATTCAAAAATCAAAATGGCTAAAAAAATGATCGCTTTATATGAAACATATAAATCATTAGGTCAAAATTTATTTAATAAATAAGGAGTATAGATGTCTAAAATAAATACAGGTAATTTTTTCGAAGATTTTACAATCGGACAAAAAATTATCCATCCACTTCCAAGAACAATCAGTGATGGAGATGTATCTTTATATATCGCCTTTACTGGAAGTAGATTTGCTTTACATTCTAGTGATATATTAGCTCAAGAGTTTGGATACAATAAAAAGCCACTAGATGATTTACTCATGTTCCATCTTACTTTTGGTAAGTCTGTTCAAGATATATCCTTAAATGCTATTGCAAATTTAGGGTACGCAGAGGTAAGTTTTCCAAACCCTGTTTTTGTAGGAGATACAGTAAATTTAGTAACAGAAGTTATTGGTTTAAAAGAAAATTCAAATGGAAAAAGTGGAGTTGTTTATGTACGGTCTATTGGTTATAATCAAGATGGTTTAGAGATTTTAAGTCTTATTCGATGGGTTATGATTCATAAAAGAAACAAAGGTGAGATGACAGGAATAAATGAAGTTCCTACTTTTGCTAAAACAACACCTATAAAAGATGAATTATCTATTCCTATCGCAAAAAATGTAGATACAACAGCTACTGGTGGGGAATACTTCTGGGATGATTATGAAGTGGGAGAAAGACTAAATCATATTGAAGGTATTACCATTGATGATAGTGATCATACACTAGCTACCAAGTTATATCAAAACAACGCAAAAGTTCATTTTAATGATCATATGATGAAAAGTTCACCTATGAAACAGCGACTTATGTATGGTGGACATGTGATCTCAATAGCACGAAGTATTTCATTTAATGGACTACAAAATGCACAATGGATTTATGCTATTAACGCTGGAGCTCATTGTAATCCTACCTATGCAGGGGATACAATCTATGCATATAGTGAAGTTATTGAAAAAATTGAGTTAGAAAATAGAGATGATATTGCCCTCTTACGATTAAGAACAGTAGGGCTTAAAAATATGACTCCAGAAGAGGTGGAAACACCAAAAGATGAAAATGGAAAATATCTACCAAATGTAGTTTTAGATTTAGATTACACAGTGGTAATACCAAAGAAAAAATAAAGTATACAAGAATAAAAAAAGAGTGAATACTCACTCTTTTTAGGATTTAATTTTGTAGTAGAGGTTTATTTTTACTACAAAAATATAAAACAACAACTCCCTATAAAAATTAAGGGATACAATTAAAAAAGGAATATACTATGACACACCCAAACGAAGCACTATTTGAATCAGGAAAATCTTTACCAATTATCCCTACTTGTGAGCACTTTGCAGGAAGTGAAAAGCTAATCAAAAAAGGTTTTGATATGCAAAGAAAACTAGGTCCTGTTTTTGATATCACTTGTGATTGTGAAGATGGAGCTGAAACAGGTAAAGAAGTAGAACATGCACAGATGATCGTTAGAGTTGTAAACTCTGAAGATAATCCTTACGGTATGGCAGGAACAAGAATTCATGATTTTTCTCATCCAGATTGGAGACAAGATGTTGATATTTTAGTACCAGGTGCTGGTGAAAAACTTGCATATATCACTTTACCAAAATCAACTTCTTATGAGGAAGCAAAAACACAAATTGAATATATCCAAAAAGTTGCAAAAGAATCTGGTATAAAAAAAGAGATCCCTATTCATATCTTAATAGAAACTCATGGTGCATTGCAAGATGTTGAGAAAACAGCTACCCTACCATGGCTACAAGTTTTAGATTTTGGTTTAATGGATTTTGTTTCAGGATACCAAGGTGCAATTCCAGCTTCAAATATGAGAAGTCCAGGACAATTTGACCATAGATTAATAGCTGCTGCTAAAGCAAAAGTTGCACAAGCTGCTATTCAAAATTGTGTAATACCAGCTCATAATGTGACACTTGATTTAAAAAATCCATACCAAACATTTAAAGATGCAGAACGAGCTAGAAATGAATTTGGATTTTTAAGAATGTGGTCAATCTACCCAACACAAGTTCAAGCTATTGTTGATGCTATGAGACCAGACTTTACAGAGTTAGAAGCTGCACAAAATATTTTACTTGCAGCTCAAGATGCAGAATGGGGACCAATCCAATATGATGGTGAGTTGCATGATAGAGCTACATATAGATATTTTTGGGAACTTGTACAAAGAGCACATCTTACAGGTGGTAAAATGCAAGACGAAGTTATAAAAAGATTTTTCTCTTAATAGAGAAACAGTAGATAAGAAGATAAGTAAATTTTCTTATCTACTAAAAAAATTCTTACTTTAATCCAAATTATCTATTACATAATTTGGGTTTATTAAACAATCAAGAAAAAATAAGCTTATTATCAAATATGAAAATTTGAGGGAAATAAAATAGAATGAATAAAAAATATATAAATGCAGATGAATTTAAAGATTATTTAGGTTTTGGTGTTGCAGGTAACTTTGCAAACCACTTAGGTGAAGCTGGTGAAGCAGATGAATTTGCAGTAATCAAAACAGAAGAAAAAGATGCTCCAAAAGGACTATTCCCTTTTTATATTCCAAATAATGAAACATTTTTAGGTACATATCCAATCTCTACAGATGAGATACATCATAATGGCATTGAACATCTGCAAGTTGAAGCTGAAGTTGCTTTAATATGCGATTTTGAATTTAAAGATGGAAAATTATTAGATATAATTCCAAAATATTTTGCTGCTTTTAACGATTGTTCAAACAGAATCCAAGATGGGAAAAAACTAAGTACGAAAAAAAACTGGGGAGCTGGTTCTAAAGGGATTTCAAATGATCTTATAGAAATAGATAGCTTTGAAGAAAATAATAGTATCTTAAGTAAATTTCATATTGCTTCATTTATAAGAAGAAATGGTATTTTAAAAGATTATGGAACTACTAGTGCTGTTACATCATACTCCTACTTTTTTAAACAGCTAAAAGATTGGATGATTGGGAAGTTCAATTCTCAAGAAGATATGGGACCATTAGAAGAGATCAATCCACTTATCAAAGATTTAGATAAGCATAAAGGTCTATTAATAGCTGCAGGTGCAACTGCTTATGCAGAGTTTGGAAAACATAACTTTTTAGCAAAAGGTGATGAAATATTTGTCTATGTATATAACGCACATTTTCACTCTTTTGAAGATATTTTTCAAGATATGTCAGGGATGGATTTACATCTATCACAGTGTTCAAAACTCCATCAAGTTGTTGTATAAGAATTTTTTCAAACTTAGAATAAAAAAAACGCTATGCTAAGTATAAACTCTAATCTTATAATATAAAAAATTTAAAGATTTACTCTCTAAATTTTTTATTATTAACATCTTCTAACATCTCACTAGCAATAATAGAGGTATCTTTTGCTATACTTTGTGTTTGTGCTGCAACTGAAGCATTTTGTTGAGTCTCTTTATCAAGTTTATTTACGACCTCATTAATCTGCTCTATACTTACTCGTTGTTCTTTTGAAGAACTTGAAATCTCTTTTATTACTTTTGTTGTTTTGGATACATCCTCATTTAATTTGATATATCCTTCTATCATATCATCTACTATTTGTTTCCCATGATTTGTTTTGAAAGCTGCATTTTCGACTAAATCTTTGATCTCTTTTGCAGCTTCTGCACTTCTACTTGCAAGGTTTCGTACCTCTTGAGCAACTACGGCGAATCCTTTACCAGCTTCCCCTGCAGTTGCAGCTTCAACAGCAGCATTAAGTGAAAGAATATTTGTTTGGAATGAAATCTGATCAATAACTGTAATAGCATCTGCTATTGCTTGTGTTTGCTCATTTATCTCATCCATTGATGTAACTGTTAAATTAGCTAAATCCTGCCCATTTGAAATGGAAGCTATTAATTCTTCTGAGTGTTCTGAAACTTGGTTTATTCTCTCTGTATTATCAACGATTGTACTAGTTATTTGTTCAACAGAAGCTGCAGTTTCTTCTAAAGAAACTGCTGTTGCATTTGAAGATCTATTTAATGCATCTACATTATCAAGTAGTATTTTAGCTTTTTTATTTAACATCAAACCTTTTTGTTTATTCTCTTTTAACATAGTTGTTATCAATTCATTCAAATTATTTAATTCTCTTGATATTTTACCATCTGGATCTTTTATGATATTTTTAAAGTCAAGTTTTGAATATTGTTCCAAAACATCTAAGATAGGATTTATATCACTATTTACATTTTTACTTATAGTCTCAATCATCTCATTTAAAATATCTTTTAACTCATTTAGAGCTTTATTTGATGTTGAATTTTTAACTTGTACATCTAATTTACCATTATTTACACGATCAACTACAGATTTTACCTCTTCTATAAGAACTTTATCTTCAACAAATCTTTTTTCTATTATTTTCATCTCATTTTGTAACATTTGAACAATTGGATTACTATTAGAACTATCTAAAGCTTTAATCTCTTTTTCTTCACCTTTTAAATATTTAAAGAAAAAGTTTATAGTATCTTCAATGTTTGATAGTGGAGACAATACCTTATTAAATGCAAAAAACATCACTGCTAAAATTAGAACTAATAAAGCAAGATAGATAAGAATTACAGTAGTAATACTACTTATAACTTCATCTACTATCTCTTGCTCATCAAGTCTAGTAACTAAATACCAATTCGTAGTAGGAATTAAACCGTAAGAAGCTAACAAATCTGTACCATTTGCATTTACCCCTTTAAATGAGGTTGTTCCTTCCCCTCCTTTGATCTTCAAGAACAATTCATCTTTTTTATTTAAAAGTTTATTATCTTTATGAATTAAAATTTTACCATCTTTATTTACTAAGTAAGAATATCCTGTATTTTTTAGCTTAATTTTTGAAACAGCATCTATAATAGTATCTATTGATAAATCTGCTCCTATAATTCCTACAAACTCTCCATTTATTTTTAAAGGAGCACAAATAGACACTACAGATTTTTTTATTGTAGAATCAAAATATGGTTCTGTTACACCTATGCTATCTCTTTTTTTAGTATCTTTATACCAATCTCGAACTCTTGGGTCATAATCATCTTTTTGTGGTGTTAAAAGACCTTCAAGTGTAGAGATAACATAACCATTTTTTTCTAAACCTATATAAACACCCATAAAATCACCCGCTTTATTAGCAAGTTTTAAACCATTCATCATAGTTTTATTTTCTATACTAACACCATCTTTAAAGGATACTTCCTCTAAAGTAGCTTTTAAAATATCTATTTTTGATTCTAAAAAAGCTTCAATAAACTTCGTACCCTGTTCAGAAATAAGTATCTCTTCATCTTTTATGGTAGAATAACCATCTTCATACTCTACTTTTGAGGTATAAAAACCCAAAACAACAAAAGATACAATAACACCCACTGCAATAATTCGCAACAGTCTCAACTTAAGACTTGATAAATTCATACGAGACCTCTTTTATACTTTTTGCTATTATAACACATTATATATTTTTTTAATATTTCTCTTTTTTACAAAATCACTATTTTTTATTTATGGAGAGGGTATACACAAGAAAGGTGCAATTATAAAGTATCAAATAGGTAAAATACATTATGAATTTAAATAACCCCTTTAATATAACAAATATAACAAAAACCACTTTAGATAATCCTCATTTTGTACAACCATTTAGAATAAACTATGAGCAAAATGGAATAAAAAAAACTTGGGAAGCGGTAAGGGCACATGATAGTGTTTCTATTTTGTTATACCATACAACAAAAAAAGCTTTTCTTATTGTAAAACAATTTAGAGCTCCTGTTTATATACACCATAATCAATATCCATTTACCTATGAATTATGTGCAGGAATTATAGATAAAAAGTTACCTTTAATCCAAATAGTACAAGAAGAGATAAATGAAGAGTGTGGATATCATGTTGCACTAGAAAATATTTTAAAAATTAATTCCTTTATTACAAATGTAGGGGTAAGTGGCTCAAAACAATATCTTTATTATGCCACTATTGATGAAACAATGAAAATAAGTGAGGGTGGCGGAATTGAGGGTGAGCAAATAGAGCTAGAATTTATACCAATTGAAAAATCAAAACAGCTTCTTTATGATGAAACAAAAGCAAAAAGTCCAGGTCTGATATATGCTTTTTATTGGTTTTATGATGAGTATCTATAGTAAAAAGATACCTAGAAAAAAAGGGTTGCTTTTACAGAAACCCTTTTTATTTCATACCTTTTAAGTTATAACTAAAATGATTTAGCCATAACTTTATTTAATCTTTTTGTAAATGCTACAGGATCTTTAATATCTAAACCTTCAGAGATTTTCGCTTGATCTAATAATAACCACGAAATAGTTTCAATCATATCTTCATCTGTACAACCATTTAAACTTTGTACAATCGCATGGTTTGGATTGATCTCTAAAATAGGAGCAGATTCTGGTACCTCTTGTCCCATTGCTTTCATCATTTGTGCCATTTGAGCCATAGGATCATTTGCGTCTTTTACTACACAAGATGGAGAATCAGAAAGTCTATTTGTAGTTTTTACCTCTTTAACTTCTGCACCTAAAACACCAGTTATTTTTTCAACAATAGATTTAAATTTCTCTTCAATCTCTTTTTTCTCTTCTTCAGTTTGCTCAGTTGCAGGTGCTTCACAAGAAGTAATATCTTTAAAATCCCACTCTTTATACGCACCTATAGATGGAGTAATTACTTCATCTATCTCTTTATCATCTAAGATAAGAACTTCAATATTATTTTTCTTATATGACTCTAATAATGGAGAGTTTCTTAATACTTTTTCATCATCACCTACGATATAATAAATAGCTTTTTGTTCAGTATTGGCTCTATCTTTATATGCTGCTAATGATGTCATATTTTCACTATCATTTGTAGATTTATATCTTACAAGTTCTAAAATTGCTTCTTTATTTACATAATCTTGGTAAATACCCTCTTTTAAAGGTCTATTATATTGTTCAATAAATAATTTATATTTCTCTTCATCTTTTGATAATTTTTTAATTTCACTTAAAACTTTTTTAACTGAAGACTGTTTAATATTTGCCATAATTTTATTTTCTTGTAAAATCTCTCTTGAAACATTTAATGGTAAATCTTCACTATCAATAATACCTCTTACAAATCTAAGATATGTAGGTAAAAGTTCTTTTTCATCATCGGTGATAAATACTTTTTTTACATACAATTTAACACCTGGTTGAAAATCAACTCTATACATATCCATAGGAGCAACTGCAGGGATATAAAATAGCGTAGTATATTCACTTACACCTTCTGCTTTTGTGTGAACATATAACATAGGATCAGTAGAATCATGAGAAATAGTTTTATAAAACTCATTATAATCTTCAGCTTTTAATTTTGCTTTTGGTTGACTCCAAAGTGCAGTAGCTTCATTTGCTTGTTCACTTTTATTTTCCATAGATTTTTTAGGTTCTTTTCCAGCTTCTTTATCCTCTTCGCTTAACTCTTCAGTTACCTCTTCTGTGTAATTTAAAAAAATTGGATATGCGATATGATTAGAGTATTTTTTAACAATTGTTTCAACTCTGTGTTTAGAAACAAATTCACTTACCTCGTCCTCTTTTAATTTAATATATATAACTGTTCCAACTTCATCTTTAGTACAAGGTGATAAATCAAAACTACCAGAACCATCACTTGACCACTTATAAGCCTGTTCTTCACCAGCTTTTTTAGAGATAACATCAACTTTATCTGCTACCATAAATACAGAATAAAACCCTACCCCAAATTGTCCAATTAAATTACTATCTTTTTTAGCATCACCTGTCATATTTTCCATAAAAGATTTTGTTCCTGATTTAGCAATAGTACCAATAGAAGCAATTAAATCTTCCTCATTCATCCCTACACCATTATCTATAATTGTTAAAGATTTATCTTCTTCATCAATTTTAATAGTAATTTTCGGATTTGATTCAAAACTCTTTAGTTTTTCATCTGTAAGTTTTAAATATTCTAATTTATCGATAGCATCACTTGCATTTGATACTAACTCTCGTATAAAAATCTCTTTGTTAGAGTATAAAGAGTGAGTCATTAAATGTAATAGTTGTCCCACTTCTGTTTGAAATTCATGTTTAGCCATATTATTATTTCCTTTTATTATCTGATTTATTAAATTTTAGAGTAGAATTTTATCATAACTTTATAAAAGAAAGCTAAAGTTTTTAAAATAATTAGCATATATATACCTTGAGTGCTAAACTATGTAAAACCAAACTTTATAAATAAAATTAAAGCAAATGAACCTGATGTAATTGCTAGGATAAAAATAGTTTTTATTAAAACTAAAGAGAATCTTATACTTATTATTTCAACAAATATAAATTTATCTGATTTAAAAATCATTAATATTTATAAAAAAAGCTACAAGAAATAATATTTCAATACATCTTATGTAGTCGGTGAACAATCTTTTAAAATTAACTTCAAACCCTCTTTAAAAATTTCAATACATCATATGTAGTCGGTGAACTGAAGTCTTTGTCTTTCTGCATCATCTTTTGCTTCATTTCAATACATCATATGTAGTCGGTGAACCTTTTATCTGTGTATCTTCTCCAATTTTTTGATTAAAATAAATCATCAAAAATATTCTAAATAAAGTATAAATAAAAATACCAAATAACCAAACATTAAACAACTTAAGCGTTTCTTCTAAATATATATTCCATCTTAATTTATTATTTTGCATTTTATTGACTTTTTAATTTTTTGAGTTTTCTTTTATTCTCAAGATATTTCTCTTGCTCTTTTAAATAAAAATTATATTTTTCTCTTAAAATTTTACTATCTATTTTTGATTCAATTGCGTAGTATTGCATTAATAAATTATTATCATGTACATTTGAAGTTAATTTTGACATACTTTTCATTCGTAAATCAATATCAAAGTCAATAAATTTCATTCTATTTACATCAATTATATAAAATTGGTATTTACCATTTATTTCTTTTACTAAAATATTACCAGGTGAGTAGTCTATATGATAGACTCCTTTATTGTGTAAATTGTATGTAAATTTTATAAATTCTTTTAGTATCTCTTCTCTATTAGGGAATTTTTTATCTTTAAAAACAGCTCTTATTTCAAAATCATAATTAAAATATTCACTAATATAATAGCTAAAAGAAAACAACAATCCATCTTCTTCATAGTATCCTATTGGCTTAGCTGTATTTATACCTAATTTTTCTAATGTAACAGAATTTTCATATGACCTTTTTGCCTTAGAATCTCTAAAATATTTATACACTATTTGATTTATAAAGTTTGGTTTTTTAAAAGATTTTACAGCATATTGAATACCCTGATAATCTATAAGCTTTAAAATATTTCTTTGTTTAAATAAGATTTGTGATGACTCATCAAAATATTTTTTTATATTTACAACTAAATCTTTAAAATCAGTAGATATATATTTATACATTTTTTTCTTCTTGTAAAACTTCTATCATTCTTTGAGATACTTTACCATCAATTTTACCACAAATTTGAGAACTAAACTTAACTCTTAACTCCTCTAATTCATTTGGTTTTTTTAAGCACTCTAAAGTTTTAGTTTTTGTCTCTTCATAACTGTATGCAGAATGTAATATTTGTCTATAAAAATCTTTTGACTCGTCCATTCTTTTTTTAAATTTCCAAGGAAACAGATAATACGACCATCTAAGTTTTACATATCTATTTGAAATAACAGGTTTATTTAAAGATGCAAATTCAAATAAAGCAGAACCTTCATCTCCTATCATAACATCACAAACTGATAAAAAAGGCACTAGAGAATATTCACTAAGAGGCATTACAACACAGTTACTATACTTTTCCCATTTCTTTAATTTTTCAACCTGTTTTTTATATCTTTTTCTATGAAATGTTAAATAATGGGCTTTTATGATTATATTATACTCTTTAAAATCATCTGGAAAAGTGTCACTCATTTTCTCAATAGATGAGGGGAAAAATGTAGGGGCATAAAGGATAGTTTTTTTATCTATATCTAAATTATACTTATCAAATAAGGCCTTTTTATCACCATCACTAAAATTTATAACTCCATCAAATTTTGAATAACCAACTTTTTTGATTTTATTTTCATATTCTGGATATAAAGATACTAATCTATTATACTCATGATCACCCTCTACAAAATAAATATCCATATTTTTTGTAAGAGTATCTGTGGGATTTGATTTTGTTCCTATACCATGATCTAAAAAACAAGTTTTAGCTTTTATTTTATCGCTTTTATCATACACATTAGCAAAGAAAACAAAATCAACATCATCTTTATATAACTCATTTTCATCAAAAGAATATTCTAAATTATTTTCTTTACATATCTCAATCATATTATCACTATTTTGTTTATTTGATAATATATATTTAAATGTAATATTATTTTCTTCACAATACTTAGAAATAGGTAAAAAATGTGGAAAATAATATGGATATGCCACATAAAAATAAATTACCAATGCATCTTTATTATCACTATCTAATTTGATCATACTATTTATATTTTTTAAGTGCTTTAATTAATATATCAATATATTCTAAAGAGATATCACCCATATGAGAAACTCTAAAAATCTTCTCTTTTAATTCTCCTCCATTTGGACATACAACTATATGTTCATCTTCTTCTAACTCTCTAACTATAGCAGTTGCACCTTTACCATTTGTTGGGCTTAAAGTTGTCATAGCATTTGGCATAAAAGGGGTAAACTCTTCAAATGGTAAATCTTTAATTTGTTCTCTAAAATAAAGTGCTATCTCTTTTGCCTTTTTAATAGTACTACTTATTCCACCATCTTTTTGGATCTGTTCTAATCTAGCTTCTAATTGTAATATTATACTTACACAAGGGGTATACGGTGTTTGACCTCTTTTACCATCTTTCAAATAGTTTTTAAAGTTAAAATAATGACTTTGTATATCATTTATCCTATTTAATGCTTGTTTATTTAAAACAACCATAGTTAGACCAGGTGGCAAAGCCAATCCTTTTTGACTGCTTAATATCACAGTATCAATATTGTGTTTTTGCATATCAAGTTCATCTGTTACAAACATAGAGATTGCATCAACTATATTTAAAAGATTGTTTTTTTTACAAAATTCTCCGATAGCTTCAAGGTCGTACAAATGCCCTTCGCTTGTTTCATGTGCATTTACAATAAAAGTATTATAATCATCAGAAATATCTTTATCATTAATATCTGATAAGTTAGTATTTTCAACCTTATAATCTAAGTGATTAATTTCATAACTTTTACAAATATCAACAAATCTTTGCCCAAATCCACCACCATTTACTACCATGGCTCTGTCATTTTTATTAAGTAAATTCATAACAACTGATTCAAGTCCAGCCGTACCTGAGGCAGTTAAAAATATAACCCTACTATCTTTTGGTGCATTTACCATCTCCAGTAACATCTTCTCACAATTTAAAACTACATTAGAAAATTTATCATTTCTAAAATACGGAGTTTGCTTTGAACCTATCTCTAATATCTCTTTAGACATTTTTACAGGACCTGGCGTAAAAATTTTATAATCTTCATATATCATTGTTCTTTCCTTTGTTGTATTCTACTATAACTTTGTTAATTTCAAGCATATCTTCTATACTTAATCGTTCAGATTCTATCTCACCCCTTTGTATTAAAGATATAAACTCAGAAATCATATATCTAAAACCATTCCCTTCAAATTCATATTTAAAACTGTATTCCTTGCTTACATCTTCAAACTTACAAGTAAATTCTTCGGTGAGCCACCAAGGGGCGGGTATATAGATATACCCTTTAGAACCAGATATGATAGCGGAACTTGATGATTTCATCTCGATTGCAACAGTTGATATTCCTATAACATCATTTTCATGTAAAGTAATTGCACGATTACTGATATCATATAGTCCATTATTTTGTTCAAAGAAGTTTATACTTTTAGCTTTTCCAGCCGTTTTATTTACCAATAAAGAGGGATAAGACATAAGTAAATTTGTTGCACCATATTTTACATAATCTTCACTATATCCTCTTTCTTTATATAGTGATGAAAAAGTACTTTTAACCTCTTTTATATCTCCAATAATTCCTGAATTTAACTCAACTATAAGCTTATTAAAAGCTGGCATAAAAGCTGTTTTTAAAGCCATCAGAAGTAACACATTGTTTGCTTTTGCAATTTTAAATAATTCTTCTAATTTATCATTATCTATAGATATAGGATTTTCACACAACACATGTTTTTTTGCAAGTAAAGCTAATTTCACATGTTCATACTGATAAGCTATATCAACACAAATATAAACGGCTCTTATATTTGTATCTAAAAAATCATCATAATTTGTAAAATGATTTTTCATTTTTATACACTTACTATTTTTTTCTCTAGGAATATTTGTATTAGAGTAAGAATTTTCAATAGATATATTTTTCACATATGCAGATTCTTCTATAAATCTATCTGAATCATGATTAACTCCCACAATTCCTATTTCGATATCGGTATATTTTTCATTTCTTAGTTGTGTACTTGAAATTCCTTTTGTTCTTGGCAAATACACCACTTCAGTCCACTGCTTCAAATAATCAAACTTTCCTATCCAATCATCGCCTATAACAAATTTATCAATATTATATTTTACTATATCTTCTTGTTTTTGATTTTTATGTGTTTCTAAAATAACTTCATCCACAAACTCCAAGGCACTTATAGCTTCTACTCTTTGAGCTTGGCTTTGAGATACATTTAGTTTACCCCTAGATCTATCATAATCTTCACTTGTTACACCAACTATTAGATAGTCACCCTGTGCTTTAGCCCTTGATAAAATATTTATATGCCCAATATGAAGCATATCATAAGTGCCATAGGTTATTATTTTTTTCATATTTTTATCCTGTCTTATTTTTAAATTTGTCATTATATACTAAATACTCTTTCTCTTCAACCATTAAATATAAAGTCATAAATGTAAATACATAAAATGGTGTATAGTACACAGATATAAATAACCCTGAATTAAAAAACATAAATAAAAAATTAACAATCACTAATATAATCAAAGGGGTATATTTTGACTTGATACTATAAATAAACTGTACAACTATTGACCATAAAAGTAAAACCAATCCAACTATACCAAAACTCATATAAAAAAATAAAAATAGATTATGAGGATTAAATTGACCTGATCCATTTCCCAAACAAGTAGCAAATAATTTATCAGTTTCTTTTTTGCCAATCATTCTTTCTAGTTCTAGTATTGTATCACCCGTCCCTACTCCTAAAATAGGATTATTATTCCCCAATTTAAAAGCATAATACCAAAATTCTAATCTGCATGTTGCGGAATCTCTTATACTCGTATCATGTTCATGTATCTGTTTTTGCATATCAAAATGTGAAAGCTGAGTTCCTATACTATTGATTCTATTTTTAAAATTACTATTGTAACTATAAAGACCATAGATAAAAACCATAAAAAATATAGAAAATATACCTAAAAGTTTTAAATTTAACTTAAATTTATCTATAAAAAGTATTAGTAAAACAACAGGTATAATCATATAAGTTGATCTATTTTCCATATAAATTATTACATAGGAAATAAGAATTATTGAAATAAAAAGAAATATATTATTTATTTTTAAAGCATTTTTAAACTTAAATAAATATACCAGTATTCCAAAAATAAATACAAACATTGTTCCTAAATAATTTCTATTTATAAAGGGCATCTCATCTGCTGTTAATCTTATATTTAAAAATCCTTGTGATGATAAAAATATAATCATCGCAGTAATAATATATGAGGCTAAGATACCGTACAAATAATATTTTATAAATCTTTTTTGATACATTGAGATCATCAAAGGAGCAATAAAGAGTAAAAGGGGTCTTTGTCTAAAAAAAGTATACCCATCATCTAAATTTTCAGTCCACAACAGTCCTAACATAAATACAAATAATAAAAGTAAAAAAGATAAAACTATTTTACTATGAAAGATTTTTTTTATTTTTTGTTCATAATCCCCTGTAATAATCCAAATAACAAATAATATAGTTGTGATATGATCAATATATTTAGGATTCCATGCAAAAGTTAAACTATAACATACAAATAATACATTTGCAAATAGATATAAATAACTTCTTACCCTATTAAAGTTAAAACACATATTAGTTATACTTATGGAGATTTTCCTCATACATTGTTAGTATTACTATCCTCTTCTACCCAACTTTCATTTGGAGTTTTCCAATCTCCATATATATACGTTAAATATTTATCATAATCCTTTGGTATACTACATTTTAAACCACAAAAATCAATTGTAGTTAACTCTTTACTCATATATTCCAAAGGTACATTATTTTCAATACCATCAGCTAACCAGTAAATTTTATTATTAAATTTATATTTACAAAATATATCTATACAAGTATTTCCCCTTCCAAAAATCCAAAACTTATTTGTTCTTATTTTTGCAATTCTTATATTATCAATATCAGTAAAAGTTACATACCCTTTATACACACTTTTACCTTTTTTAATCATCTCCTTTCTTCTTTTTTTTCGCTTCCTTGTATCCACTGGTCTAAAAGTAAATAAATAAGTTCTTAAGGTACTTTTTCTTTGGATCTCTTCTAAAACCTTAGGTATTTTTTTATAATCTCCTTCATTTACTAAAGAGATATCGATATCATCATCCCATGGTATAAGCCCTTTTTCTCTTACTGCACCAATTAAAGTTCCAAAATCTAAATAATACTTTATATCATATTTATCTAAAGTATCAATTACAATTTTTAATACCCTAATTGCATCATCTCTGTTTTTCTTTATGTAAAACTTTCTATCTGCCATTTGTTCTATCCTTTTGTTATATAAAATCTAAAATCAATTTATCATACATATATTATTTTTCCTACTTATCTTTTCTTTGTTATACTCTTGCTAAACTATGGAGCCTTTTATACTCATCACAATTTTCTAAAAGTTGCTGTTCTGTTCCTTGACAAATAATCTTACCTTTTTTAAATACAACAATTTTATTAGCATTTTTAATAGTGCTTAATCTATGTGCTATAACAAAAGTAATTTTCTCTAAACTTACTTCATCTAAAACTTGACTTATAATTGATTCTGATTCATTATCTAAAGCACTTGTTGCTTCATCAAAAATTAAAATCTGAGGATTCTTATACAATGCTCTAGCAATAGCTATTCTTTGTCTTTGTCCACCACTTAAGTTTGAACCAAATTCATCTAAGATAGTATCTATACCATCTTCTAGTTTTTCTACAAAATCTAAGGCATGAGCTTGTTTTAAAACATTTTTTACTTTTTGAATATCTACTTCATGTCCAAAAGCAACATTGGCTGCAATAGTATCATTAAAAATATACACTCTTTGAGTTACTATAGAGATATTATCTCGTAAGCTTTCAAAAGAAAAATCTTTAATAGAAGAATTATTAAGTAAAATATCTCCCTCATATGGATCATAAAACCTCAAAATCAAATTAACCAAAGAACTCTTCCCACCACCACTATCTCCTACAAGTGCAATTTTTTCACCCTTTGAAGCTTTTAAATTAATATTTTGAAGAGCGATGTTTTCTTCATATTTTAATCCAATATTTTTAAAAGTTACTTGTTGAATATTTTCATTTAATTCTTTTGAACCATCAATTATTTGATTTGATTGGCTAAAAATATTATTAATTCTTTCATTTGCTGCAATTGCACTTTGAAATTTATTATAAACACTAGAAAGTCTTTTTATAGGAGTATATAACATAAAAAGTGCCGTCATAAAAGAAAAAAATGCTCCAACAGATAAGTTTCCATCGATTACCTCTTTTCCACCCATAATAATAACAGCAGCTGCTGCAAAAGAACCAATAATCTCCATCAAAGGAGAGACAAGAGCATTTGTTTTCACACCTTTCATCGTTATATAAAAAGATTCATTATTTATTTTTTGAAAAGATTGACTTTGTTTTTTTTGTGAATTATTTGCTATTATTATCTCTATATTATTAAATATTTCACTTAATGTTGAAGTTAAAAGGGAAGCCTTTTCTTGCATCTGATGTCCAATTTTTTTCATCTTTTTTGCTAAAATAGATAGGGGATAAAGAACAGCTGGCAAAACAATCAACCCATAAAAAGCCAACTTAGGACTTTGATATATAACAACAACAATCAAAGCAAGAATAGTGAAAAATTCCATAATAATAATCGCCACATGAGAAGCTACTGCTCTTTGTATAGCAGTTACATCATTTGTAACTCTACTTAAAAGCTCTCCTCCATGTTTTTGGTGAAAAAACTTTATATCCTGCGTAAGAATATGTCGTAAAAATTTATCTCTTACTCTTCTTATAATATCACCACCAACAAAAGAGATATAATATGTTTGTATATATCGCCCCAGCCCCTTTAGCGTATATAAAAAAATAACGGCAAGGGGAAGTAACTGCAACATCTGTTCATCTTTATTGATAAATATCTCATCTAAAACAGGTTTGATAACATAAGCAGTTCCACTTGTACCCATTGCAACCATAACCATACCTAAAACTGCATAAAACAGTTTTAGTTTATAATTTTTATAGTATGGTATATATTGCTTAAAAAATTGTTTCAATGCAAACTGTCCTTATTGATAAATTTCTTTATTATACTCTTTAAATCTTTTATGTTGCCAAAACCACTGATCTGGATTATTTACTATATGTTTTTCAATTATATTTGCTTGTGCTTGAGTAAAATCTCTAATTTTATCTTCACCAACAAAGTTTTTAGGTTCTAAAGGTTCATAGAATTTAGCAGTATATTTTCCAAAACTATTCATAGTAAAAAATACAGGAATAACCAGTGCATCAAATTTAAAAGATAATCGTGAAGCAGAATCTGCTTGTTTCACTTTATGTCCAAAAAACTTAATATCTATACCTTTTCTATTATGTTGATCTATAACTAAACCTAAAATTCTATTATTCCTTAAAGCTTTTACAAGGCCTTTGGCTGCGTCTTTCTTACTTAACATCTCATTGTTATTGAGTGTTCTAGTCTTATTTAACTCAGCATTAAAATACTTATTATTCATAGGGCGTCCAACCATCGTTGTTGAGGCATATTTTAAAGGTATAAAACTATTTCCATATTCCCAGTTACCATAATGTGCAGTAATTAAGATGATTTTTCTTTTGTTTTTGATAGCATCTGTAATATAATGTTCATTTTCAACAGTTATCTTCTTTTCAAAGCCTTCTAAATCAAGAGTTTGATTTTCGATAAATTCATAAAGATTATAAAACATATTTTTATAACTATTTTTAATAATCTCATTTTTGCGTTCTTCTGTAATTGTATCTTTATAAACAAAGTCCAAATTTGCTTTAGCATATTTTCTATGCTCTTTATTAAAAATATATGCTAAAAAAGCAAGACCATCTAAAAAAAACTTAATAAGAAAATGGGGAAGGAGTAAAATAATAAATTTAAAAAATTTATAACTTAAAAATACTATATAATCCATTAGCTCAATAATCCTTTTGCTATAGTGATGATCTCTGAAGGGGAAATTTGAGTAATGCTAAAATCATTCTTATTTAATTTATAATGATTAATTTCACTATTTGATTTTACAACTTTATTTATAGGTGTTACATAGACACGATTTATAGGAGTGGGTCCAAAAATAGTGATTGAAGGAACATTTAGACCCCACGCCATATGGGTAGGTCCCGTATCATTACCAATTAAAAGTTTAGAGTTTGCAATAACAAATTTTAACTCATCTAAACTTACTTTTGGTAATACTTCTAAATATTTTGATTGTTTTTCCATCCACAATGCTTTTTCTTTCTCTTCAACACTTCCCCAAATAATATATGTTTTTATTTTTAATTCATCTGCAATCTCTATAAATTTTTCTTTTGGATAATTACGACTCTCCCAAGTAGATCCAATAACAAAAAGATTATAATCATCTCCTAGTGTATTTGTATAACTCCTGTCAAAATATAAAAAAGGCTCTTTTTGAAGAATTTTTTCACTTGAGATATCAATATTAAGTGGTTTACATAACACTTTTACATTTCTATCTATTGTATTACTAGTATATGGTATAGAAACTGTTTTATCATAAAACCAACTAGCGATTCCTTCTCTGATTGAACTTTTATCAAATCCTGCTATAAAACTACCCACAGTTCTACCACCCACTATTTTTGATACTATTGCTGATTTTAATAAACCTTGTGCATCAATGACAACATCATAATTATTTTTTCCATATTGGTTTAATAATTTTATTTGCTTAAAAAATTCTAGCTTATTCTTTTTAATTGATTTTAAATTTACTAGTAAAATATTATTTATATGAGGATTGTTTTTTAAAACACCTGCGAAGGCACTTTCTACTATCCAGTCTATTTGTATATTTGGATAATTCTTTTTTATAAATTGTAAAGCAACCATAGCATGAATAATATCACCCATTGCAGAAAGTTTAACTATACATATCTTTAATGGAGTATTTTTATCAAATTGCTTATTCATACATTATATTCCAAAATTAAATCTACTGGAGTTTGGATTTTTTCTATCTCTTTATTGACTATATAATGAGTTTTTAAAGATTTTATTTGTAGCACATTGTCATCTAAAACATATTCATATTTAGTTTTAGTAAATTCATTATTTAAAGATATATTTAAAGTCATCATAAAATTTAACCATCTTATAATTTCTATACTCGGTAAAAGAGACTTAAACTTTTTTATATTTTTTTTCTTTGGTAATGATTTTTTACTAAATTTAGCAATAGTAGCAATAAGCATTTTATCTTCATGTGTAAATCCATAAGTTAAACCATTTAAAATATACCAAAAAGCATGATCTTCGTTTCTATCAAAATTTAAAGAGATTCCTATTTGTTCTAATTTTGAAGCAATCACTAAAATTGAACAATATCTTTTCTCTAAATTATGCAAAGGCTGCAATATTTCAAAAATTTTTCTTGCATTATTCCCTAAATACGCACTTTGGGATTTATCATCTATAAATCTATCAAGCAAAGATCGTACACTTACATTAAAATTTGCTGGAAATTTATAATGTGAAGTTCTTAAAAGATCACTTAAATAAACACCCTCTCTTACTCCAACAGCACTAGTAATAACTTTTTTAACTTCAAAATGTTTTACTATCATTTTAAAAATAATAGTACCAGGAGAGATCGTATCATATCTATCTTTTTCAACACCCAACTCTTTGAGTTCATCATTTGTTTTAGCTTCAATTATACTTTTAAATAAAGGTATTTTATCCTTTGCATTGTATGAAAAACCATGAAGATTGTCTAAGGGATACTCATCATTTTTTTTAATAATTCGACTTAATGCTCTAGCACTTCCTCCCAATCCAACAACGATAGGAAGCTTCTCATCAATTGATTCTAACTGAGAGATAATAAACTTTTTGGCCCCATCCATATCACCATTTTTTAAAAATAATTCTTCTATACGAACTGTTCCAATATCTAAAGAGACTGTATTTACAATACTTCCATTTCTTATAAAGGCAAACTCTGTACTACCCCCACCAATATCAACAGTAGTAAAATTACTACAATCAAGTAAATTCAGTGTAGCAATCCCACCATATAAAGCTTCTGTTTTACCATCAATTACTTTAATATTTAATTTAAGTTCTTTTGAAACTCTTGATAAAAACTCTTTTTTATTTGGGGCATCTCTTAGTGCAGATGTAGCAACACAAAGTATTTTTCTTGCTTTTAAGTTTTTTGCTATTTCTAGAAAAGATTCTAATGCACCAAATGCCCTTTGCATAGGGAGAGGCTGAAGATTACCATTATTGTCATAACAACCTTCAGATATTTTTACTTTTGACTTTGTTTCATTAATTAAATGAAAAGCAAATCTGCTTGTCTTTTTAAAGACAACCATCCTCATCGAATTTGAACCGATATCTATGATGGCTGTGATTTTTGCCATTTTATTCCTCTTTTTCTAATTGATCAAATTTAAATTGTAACTCTTCCATTGTTTCTTGGTTGTCTGAATCTAGGACTATACAATCAACAGGACAAACTTCAATACATTGAGGTTCATCAAAACTTCCTACACATTCTGTACACATATCAGAATCTATAACATATATTGGATCACCCTCTTCTATGGCCTCGTTTGGACACTCTTCTCTACATGCATCACAGGCAATGCATTCGTCTGTTATCATTAATGACATTTCGATATTCCTAATTAATTAAATTTAATAGATTTATAACCTATTTTTCTTTAATTGTATCTTTATTGTATAAATTTTTTATAATAAAAAACAAATTCTTAACTTGCTAAAACTCGTGAATCAGAGTGAGAAATAACTGCTTGTCTAATATTTCTTTTTTTAACATAATTATTTAAACCGATATGATTATTATATCCAAGCACTTTTGCAATTTTTCTTACGCTAAGCCCTACTGCTAATAACTCTTCAATTTTATCTCTTTGTAGATCAAATTTTGATTTTTGAATTGTCCCTTTAGGTTTTCCTAGGCTAACACCATCTAATTTTTTTGCTGTTAATGCTTCTTTGGTTCGTAAACTCATCAAATCTTTTTCTAAATCAATAGTCATACCAATAATACCTAAAATCATTTTAGTCAGCATATCATCATGGCTTACAAAATCTAAATTTTGTTTTACACTAATAATTCTTACTCCATGAGAAAGTAGATATTTAATATTATTTAAAATTGAAATAGTTGTTCTACCAAAAACACTAATATCATAAACAACTACAGTGCAGCCATTTTTACATGTTTCTAATAGAGTTAATATCTTTTTTTCTTCACTAGGGATACTCACTTCAACCTCTATATTTTTTTCTAATGTTAAATTATTTTTTTTTATATATTGTGCTATTCCTATAGCTTGTGCATCTGTATATTCATCATTATTTTTATTCACTCTTATAAAACTTACTACCTTATTCATCTAAAACCACCTTATATATTTTGTATAAATTATAAAGAATAATAATACAAAATTAATTATTTTTTATTTATTTCTTATACATTATGTTACACTATAAATACTTAATATAATATTAATAATTACATATTTTTAACTTAAAATATGAACAAAAGTGAATTTTGGGTAAAATCTAAAGTTATAAGATATAGAAGGTTATAAATTTGAAAATCATAGTAGGAATAACAGGTGCATCAGGAGCAAAACTTGGCTTTAAACTTCTTAGTTTAATCCCGCAAGAGATTGCTGTTTTTGCAATTGTTTCAAAATCAGCTAAAAAAGCCCTCAAACTAGAAGAGAACAAACGATTTAAAAAGCTAGAAAATGTTACCTATTTAAACGATACTAATCTAGCTGCTTGCGTCTCTTCTGGTTCTTTTAAAACTGATGGATATATTATCGTTCCTTGTAGTATGAATACCCTTGCAAAATGTGCCATGGGTATCTCTGATACACTTATTACAAGAGTATTTAGTGTAATGTTAAAAGAGAAACGCACGATTGTGTTAGCACCAAGAGAGATGCCTTTTAATAGCATTCAGTTAGAAAATATGACAAAACTTTCCCGTTTAAATATTTCTATTGCACCCCCAATATTAGGTTACTATAGTCAACAGCAAAGTTTAAGTGATATGGAAAATTTTATTATAGGAAAATGGTTTGATCTTTTAAATATCAAACATAATTTATACAAAAGATGGCAAGGAAAATAAGATGAGTTTACAAAAGCGTGCTATATATAGTGGGACATTTGATCCAATTACAAATGGACACATGGATATACTAAAAAGAGCTTTAAAAGTATACGATGAAGTGATACTTGGTGTTGCAACATCAACAGCAAAAAAGCCTATGTTTAATATTAAATCGAGATTAAATATTATACAAGAAGCAACAAAAGAGATGAAAGGGGTTAGCGCTAAAGAGTTTGACTCTTTAGTAGTTGAATTTGCTAAAAAGGAAAATGTGTATAGTATTATTAGAGGTTTAAGAACCACTACTGATTTTGAATATGAACTGCAGATGTCGTATGCAAATCACTCAATAGATAAAGATATCGACACAATTTTTTTAATGCCCTCATTAGAAAATGCTTTTGTAAGTTCATCTATAGTAAGAGAACTTATAAGATTTAATGGTGATTTTAGTCATTTGGTACCACATAGTGTGGTAGATTTAATAAAAGAAGGGAATAAAGAATAATGTATGTAATAATAGAAGGAATTGATACAGCTGGAAAATCAACACAATTAGAGATATTACAACAAAAATATCCAGAAGCGATTTTTACAAAAGAACCAGGTGGTACAAAAATTGGCACAAAAATTCGAGAGATGGTTTTAAACGGTGAAGCAAAATCAAAAGTTGCTGAGATGTTTCTTTTTTTAGCTGATCGAGCTGAACATAGTTTTGAGGTTATTAAAAAAAATCCTGATAATATAATTATAAGTGATAGAGGGTTTTTAAGCGGTATAGCATATGCTAAAACTGCCCCCTTAGAGATTGCTATTAGTTTAAATATTATGGCTTTAAATGGTGCTATGCCAGATAAAATTATCATTTTAGAGTTAACAAAAGAGGAATTAGAGTATAGACTTAATCAAAAAAAGCAAGATAGTATAGAAACAAGAGGCTTAAAATATCTTTTAGATATTCAAACAAGAATGATAGAAGCTATAAATATGATTAATAGTACAAGTAGTAAACAAATAGAACTACTACTCATTGATGCTAAAAAACCTGTAGAGATTATATCTAAAGAGATACAAACTTTTTTAGAAAAGTAGTTTTTATCTCATAGTAAAAAAATCCAACTATAAGTATTATATAAAGTCCTAGGTATTTATCATATTCCATTTTTTTATTCTTTGTTGGGCTTCAAACATTTTTGCATAACGCCCTTTTTTATTTAAAAGTTCTTCGTGTCTCCCATTTTCTAAGATAGTTCCATTTTCAACTACAACTATATTATCAGCGTGAGAAATGGTTGAAAGCCTATGGGCTATAACTATAACAGTTTTACTTTTTATAAGCTCATCAAGTGCCTTTTGTACGGCAACTTCACTTTGCGTATCAAGTGCTGATGTTGGTTCATCTAGTATTACTATAGGTGCATCTTTTAATATCGCTCTTGCTATAGATATTCTTTGTCTCTCACCTCCACTTAAACTTCCGCCTATTTCTCCAACTTTAGTATCATAACCATTTTCAAATCTTGTAATAAACTCATGGCAATAAGCCTTTTTTGCAGCGACTTGTACTTGCTTATCACTTGCCTTTGGATTTCCCATACGAATATTATTTAAAATAGTATCATCAAACAAATACACATCTTGAAATACCACAGAGATATGTTTCATTAATTCGCTTTGACTTAAATTTCTTATATCAACTCCACCTATTTTTACTACTCCATTTTGAGGATCAGCATAGCGGAGTATTAGTTTTATCAAAGTTGTTTTTCCACTTCCACTTCTTCCTACTATTGCAGTTAAAGATTTATCTTTTATATAAAGATTTATATCTTCTAAAATTTTTGTAGTAGTTCCTAGATAAGAAAAACTCACATTTTCAAAACTTATATCAAATTTTTTTATTTTATTGTTTCCTAAAACTTCCAAATCTTTTTCATCTAAAATTTTATTTATATTTCTTGCCCCCTCATTAGCCAAATCAATTACACCAGTTATAGAAAAAAATAGACTTACAGGTTCATTTAAACGATTTAGTATCACAAGTAAAGCAAGAAGTGAAGCTAAACTAAAACTCCCATCAACCATAAAAATAGTTCCAAGGACTAAAACCCCTAAAAAAGTAAATTCTAAAATAGTACTTAAAAGTGCATTTGGTACAGTTCCTCTTAAAAGCCCTCTTTTTTGGATCTCCCTTACATTTTGGATAGAGGATTGTAGTTTTTGGGAGTTTTTACCCACTTGGTTTAAACTTCTAAGTACTCCTAATCCTTGGAAATACTCCAGTGAATCAGCTTCAAGATTTTTATGAGCTTTAAGATTAGCCTCTTTCTCTTCCTTACTTTTACTTCTTGAAAACTTATACAAAGGGAATAAAAAAGGAAAAGCTAAAGCTAGGGCAAAGCCCATTCTTATATCCATAAAAAAGACACAAAGTATTACCACAAGAGGAAGTAAAGTTGCATTTAAAAACATTCCAGCTATCATACCTTGCATCAATACACTATCATCTACATTTTGTGCTAAAGTATTATTTAACTCCCCTGTTCGATAAAGAGATAATTTTTCCAAGGGGATAGTTTTTAGTTTATTTCCCAATTTTACCCTGAGTTCATGGGTAACTTGAGAAATACCTCCTGTATAAGAAAAATCTATTGCATACCACTGTAAAGCTAAATTTATAATACTTAAAACAAATATTACAAAAAGCCATATTAAGGCTTCATTTAGATTAAAACTCTCGGAAAAAAAACAAGATAAAAGTGGAAAAAATAGGGCATAAGCAATACCTTGAGCGATATTTGCTAAAGCATAAGCTAAATAACTTTTTTTAAGTTTATTTCCCTTTGTCCCTGCTAAGCTTAAATTGTTTTGATATGCTTGAAAAAGTGATATTGTTTTAGTCATCTTTGTTCCTTTTTATCTTTATTTTTTTCTAAATTCCAAGTATCTGCTTGTAAGTAGGCATTCCAAAGATTAAAATACTCTTTTTTATTCAATAACAACTGCTCATGTTTACCCAATTCGACTACTTTGCCATCTTTTAAAACTATGATTTGTTCCACATCTTTTATGCTTGAGAGTCTATGAGCAATGACTAAAACAGTTTTACCCCTTGTTAAATTTGCTAGTGCTTTTACTATCTCTTCTTCATTTTCAGGGTCTGCAAAGGCTGTGGCTTCATCAAGTATAACTATAGGACTATTTCTCAAAATTGCCCTAGCAATTGTAAGGCGCTGTTTTTGTCCACCTGAGAGATTTGTCCCCCTATCTCCTGCTTTTGTTTCATAGCCTTTTGGTAAACTATTTATAAACTCATGTATTTGAGCTGCTTTTGCAGCATTTATTACCTCTTCATAAGTAGCTTTTTCATTTGCTAGTGCAATATTGTTATAAATAGTATCATCAAAAAGAAAAGTATCTTGAAATACAAAACTAACAGTTTTCATCAAATCACAAAACTTCATATCTCTTACATCAACTCCACCTATTTTTATACTTCCTCTACTAACATCCCAAAATCGTGGAATTAGTTTAGCAATGGTACTTTTTCCACTTCCACTTCCACCAACAAGTGCAGTAACACCTCCACTTGGCAAAATAAAGTTTATATTTGTAAGGGCATTTTTACTAGTATTTTCATAGGCAAAACTTACATTCTCAAAGATTATCTCATAAGATTTTGGACTTTGTGGTTTATCTGTTTCTTTAAGTTTTTTTATATCTAAAATCTCAAAAATCTTAAATGCTGATGCTTGAGATTTTTTTATAAAATTATTTAACCACATCAAAGGCATAAGTGCATCAGCTAAACCTGTACTTAAAAAAAGTGCCAATATAAAATCTGAAAGCGCTAAAGTAAAGTAATATTGAAGTAGCATACCAACACAACAAACTACCAAAAGTGTAGGTAAGGGGGTAAGAATAATCATACCAAATTTTCCCGAAAAAGCAGTTTTCCCTGTCCACTCATCTAAATTTTTACGATAATTTTTTAAAGCTTCACTATACCTTTTAAAAGAACTTGTACCATCTTCAAAGGTTCTAACCACTGGCATAGCTTGTACAAATTCAACTACAGCTTTATTTATATTTTCTTGGCTTTTTTCATATTTTTCTCTATAATAAACACTATCTTTCATAGCATATCCCATAGCAATAAAACCAAAAAACAAGACAAAAATGGAAGCTAATGCCAAACGCCAATCAGCTATAAAAAGTAAAATCATAGTAAAAAGTGGAGTGATAAATACTTTTGCTAGCATCGGAGTAGAATCAGCTACAAAAACATGTAAATTTCGTACATCATCTTGCATCACTTTTTTTAGTTCAGCACTTCCTTTACTGATAACATACCCTAAAGGAACTTTTGCTAAATGCTCTGAGATATCAGTTCGTAAAATTTGTTCTAATTTAAAAGCCCCCAAATGAGAGACTGTAAAAGAAGATATTTTCACTAAAAAAGCTAAAACAACAAGAAATGCCAAAAGAGATATTGTATTTACTAAACTTAGATCAAATCCAAAAATAATAAGCTTTTTATTTTCAAGTAAAGCAACTAAAGCATAAGAAAGCAGTACAAGACTAGAAATACTAAGTATGGCTGATAAAGTATTTAAAACCATAGCATATGCTATGGTTTTTTTTACGGGTTTTAAGATTGAGAACAATCCTTTTTGATTTTTTTTATCCATTTTTTACCTTAAAATTTATATTTTAATCCTAGTCCAAAAGTTCGTGGGTCATTAAAAGAAACAACTCCTATATCTCCTTTATTCATATAACTTGTAATATATTTTTCATCTGTAATATTTTTTACAAAGCCATAAATATCAAAGTTATTTATTCTATATCCAATTTTTAAATCAGAAGTCAAAACTTCTCCTTCATTTTCAAATTTCTTATATCCCGCATTAAAAAATGAAGTTTCACCTAAAGCTTTTAAATCAACTCTTCCATAGTATCCACTAGGGTCATAATATGCTAGGGATAAATTTGCAGTATATTTTGGAGTATTTTCTATTTTTTCGCCATCATATCTTTTATCTCCAGCATCATAATCATCATATTTAGCATCTATTAATCCAAGTCCTCCAGATATTTCAAATTCATTTATAGGGAAATAATTAAAATCAAACTCAATACCTTGAGAATGGGCTTTTTTTGCATTATCAGTTAACCACAGCATTCCTTTTTGTTTGTAAATATGAATATCTTTTATATCCATTCTAAATACTGAGGTAGTAAAAATTAAGTCTTCATAATCTCCTTTTACTCCTAGTTCATAATTTATTGATTGTTGTGCTTCAAATCTATTATTTTCTATATTATTATCCGTAGCAAAATAGTTGAATCCACCTGGCATATAACCTTTAGAAATAGATACAAAAGGAGTCAAGTTATCACTATATTTATAAGCTAAGGCAAGTTTAGGCAAGAAAACATTCCAAGTTTTTTCACCTTGTAAAGGAGAAAAAGCAGGTGCAACAGCTGGAACACCAACAGGACTCATATAAAAATCAAGGTCTATATCTTTTTTTATCCTTTGATATCTAGCACCTAAAGTTAAATCAAGTTTATCCATTATAGGAAAAATAACTTGTCCAAAAAGTGCTTGTGTTTTTGTATTTGTTATTGAATGTGCATCCATTGACATATTACCCATAGCACCCATTGGCATTTCCATTCCATAAGGATTTTGTTTATATTTTTCTTTATCAAAGTATAAACCTGTAATCCATTTTATCTTATCACTTTTATTTGAAAGTCTAAACTCTTGTGTCCAATTTTCATTATTTTGATAATTAAACATTTTTAATCCTGTATATATGGGATTAGTTCCAAAATCTACATCATTATTATGTTTTAGGTTTGATTTCTGGTGAGTAGTTATAGATGATAATTTCAAGTTTTGTGAATCATAATTTACATTTAAAGCTTGAGAATCAATTTTTAAATTATGAAAAGAGGGAACATCAAAGGCTATTTTTTTTAGCTTATCTCTTTTATACTCTTTTAAAGGTAACTGTCCTTGTAAAGATAAAGAATTAATCCCATCCTCTTTTATATCGTATTTTGAAAGACTTAATTTTGCTGATAAATTATCTGTCGCTTTATATAATAAATAAGCTCCATATTTCTTATCTTCACTTTTGTTTGATTTATCATCATTTTTTAAAGTATTTGTAATCCAACCATCACTTTTTTTAAGATAAGCATTTAGGCCAAAAAAAAGCTTATCTTCAACTACTGGACCATTTATATTAAAATGGCCTAAATTAGTATTGTTTTTGCTATGTTCTAAAGCTATACCTCCAGATACTTCATTTGTAGGTTCTTTTGTTACTATATTTATAACTCCACCTATTGCATCTTTTCCATAAAGTGTACCCTGCGGTCCTCTTAATACTTCAATCCTCTCAACATTTGCTAAGGACAACTCATAAATATATTTATTTATTGAAGGAACACCATCTATATAAAAAACTACTGGATTATTATTTGTAAACATAGAATGATTTAATCCTCTAAAACTTATATGTTCTGCATGAAGAGAAGAAAAACTACTCATATTTGGAATTTCATCTACAATTCCGTGTATATTTTCAATTCCTTTTTCTTCTATTATTTCTTTATCTATAACTGTAATACTTTGGGGTACTTCTTGTAGATTTTCTTCCATCTTATTTGCAGTAACTACTATGTCATCAAGTTTATATATTGATTTTTTATCCTCTTTTACTTCATCTGCGTATAAAAGAATACTTGCACATAAAGAAAGCACAGATACTTTTACAATATTTGAAATTTCCATTTTTTTTCCTTTTTTTAATAAGCTACAAAGTAAGATTATAGTTTAATAGATAATAATTATCAATATAGATTTATACACTATAGGGATTTATTTTATCGCCAAAGGGAAAAAATGAGTAAAATTATAAGCCAAGCTGAATTTTTTGACTATACGAATTATTATTTACCAAATTCCAATAAGATACAAAGAAGTATAAACTTTCAAAAAGAGTATGGAATCTTAAAGTTTGATTACTTTACAAATTATAGGGGTTTAGCTGTCAATATTGTCCAATCCCACTTTAAAGAAGATGTAAAAATCAAATATTTAGAAATGGATAAGAAATATTCTTTTCTTAGTTTTAATCTAGGAAATAAACTTTTAATGAAAGAAGGACAAAAAGAACTTACTTTTGATAAAAATCTATGTTGTCATGGTACTTTTTGGGGAAATAATTCAGGAGAAGCACTTTATAGTAAAGATAAAAACTATTTGTCTTTACATCTTATTTTTAACAATGAATTATATGAAAAATTATTTGAACCAAATCCTAAAAACTTAATATATCAAAGTGATAGTTTTTCTATGAATTTTCATAATAGATTGAATGCTAGGCAAACTATGATTATAAAATCTATTATCAATAGTCCCTTTGATGATAATACCCTAAATCAAATCTATTTAGAAAGTAAAATCCTAGAACTTTTACACACAAGTGCAAGTTTAAAAGGTATAAAAGATGATATTTATCTAAGTCAAAAAGATATAGAGTGTTTATATAAAGCAAAAGATATTCTACTTAGTGATATACAAAACCCACCAAGTTTAAACCAACTAGCAAGAAAATCAGCACTAAATGAATATAAACTAAAAAAAGGTTTTAAGTATCTTTTTGGAAATACAGTTTATGGATTTTTACAAATTAAAAGGCTAGAAGTCGCAAAAGATTTATTAAAAACAGGAGATATCAATATAAGCGAAGCTAGTGGCATGGTTGGATATAAAAGTCTAGGCCATTTTAGTAAAATTTTTGAAGAATACTTTGGAATATCTGCTAAGGAAATAAAAAAAGAAAATAAACAAATAGTATTTTTTAAATAAAAACTTAGCTATAATAAGTGTCAATAAAGCTTAGGATAAGAAAATGAGATTAAAAAAACTACCAATAGGGATATCAACTTTAAAAACTATTATAGAAGAAAATTATCTCTATATAGATAAAACAAAGATAGCTTTAGATTTAATAAATAGTGGACAGTATTACTTTTTATCTCGTCCTAGAAGATTTGGTAAATCTTTATTTTTAGATACCTTAGCAAGTATTTTTGATGGAGATAAAGAACTTTTTAAAGGCTTGTATATCTATGATAAATATGACTTTGAAAAATATCCTCTTATACGAATAAACTTTAATAATGGAGATTTTTCTAGTAAGGAAAGTTTTGAAGATAGGTTAAAAATCATACTAAATACAAATCAAGAAGATTTAGATATTGCTTGTTCTAAAGAATTAAGTTCTTCAAACTGTTTTGAAACACTTATAAAAAAAGCCTATGAAAAATATAACAAAAAAGTAGTAATCCTAATAGATGAATATGATAAACCAATTTTAGATAATATAGAAAATAAAGAAGAGGCTAAAAAAAGAAGAGATGAATTAAAAAAC
>PDWI01000222.1_pt1 | contig 87413 bp, 63 predicted proteins | sample 1430891 | NCBI WGS metagenome assembly PDWI01 (sample SAMN01162508, study PRJNA174530) | Oral metagenome, whole genome shotgun sequencing project. | biome: Marine environment; feature: Marine mammal; material: Swab sample of the gingival sulcus; isolation source: swab sample of gingival sulcus... | reverse complement strand
AAAAGTTAGACGTACGGTTACCCCTTGATTGACAAGTGCGTTGCCACTTGCATCACGAACGATCGCCTGGTAATTAAAGCGATCGGGCACTTGAACCTGAGCAAAGGTTCCAAATGCCATTAAGGCCAACATCAATGCAGCCGTTAAACGCGTAAAAATTCGTTTTCTCATAATGGAATAGTTAAGTTATTAGTCACTAAATTTCTATATTTCAACATTCAAAGTTCATAAAGAGACATCAAACAGTGAAAAGGAGCACATACATCAAAATCACTTCCCTTTAGAGAAGCGACCTCAACCTGCCCACTTTTCAGGGTCTAAAAGTACAATTTTTTTTACAAATAGAAATTTTAACGCCTTTTTTTTTTACAAATCCAATAGAATTCAAATCCTTATACGGCCATCAAAAAAGGACTCCACAAAATCTAAGACACGAAGCGACAAGAGATTAAAATAGCCTTAAACAGGGTCGTCACCTATTCAATGTGTTTCCGCAGAGGCTCCTTTCCGCAAGGCTATCCACGGAAGAAGTGACGTTTTTTTTAGTGCAGCACACCCCATATTCACATTTTTTTTTACATTTGTTTGGATGAAACGCATGCTGATACCACAACCTGTCAGGATGTATTTAACGATTTTTCCCGAATCACAATGGATAAAAAAGGACACTACGCACTACACCACCTGCTAAAAAGCATCTTCGGCTTTGATCACTTTAAAGGGAATCAAGAAGCCATCATCAGAAATGTTCTTGCAGGCAACGATACCTTTGTAATTATGCCCACGGGAGGTGGTAAATCCATGTGCTATCAACTACCGGCCATCATCAGTGAAGGCACTGCCATTATTGTCAGTCCGCTCATTGCTTTGATGAAAAATCAGGTGGACAATATCCGCAATTTCGGGCAGGAAAAGGGCATTGCCCATGTGATGAATTCCAGTCTCACCAAGGCCGAACTAACAGAAGTAAAAGAGGATCTCTTGCAAAAGAAGACCAAACTGCTCTATGTGGCTCCGGAATCGCTCACGAAGGAGGACAACATTGAGTTTCTGAAACAGATCACCATCTCCTTTTATGCCATTGATGAGGCACACTGTATTTCCGAGTGGGGTCATGACTTTCGGCCGGAGTACCGCAGAATCCGCCCCATCATTGAGACCATTGGACAGAAGGTGCCGGTAATTGCACTTACGGCCACGGCAACGCCTAAGGTGCGTCAAGACATCATCAAAAACTTAGAGATGAATGATGCGACACTCTACAAATCCTCCTTTAACCGAAAGAATCTCTACTATGAGGTTCGTCCTAAAAACAAGGATGTGATCAAAGAGATTATCCGCTTCATCAAACAGCATCCCAACAAATCGGGAATCATCTACTGTCTCAGTCGGAAAAAGGTGGAGGAGCTCTCCGAGACCCTGGTCGTTAATGGGGTCAAGGCTCTCCCCTATCATGCCGGGCTTGACTCTGCTTCGCGCAAGAAAAATCAGGATATGTTCCTGATGGAGGAGATTGATGTCATTGTGGCCACCATCGCCTTTGGAATGGGCATTGATAAACCGGACGTACGTTTTGTCATCCACCATGACATCCCCAAGAGTTTGGAGGGTTATTACCAGGAGACCGGCCGTGCCGGACGCGACGACGGAGAGGGAAAATGTATCGCTTTCTACAGCTACGACGACATCGTAAAGCTGGAAAAATTCATCAAAAACAAGGGCGTTGCAGAGCAGGAGATCGCCAAACAACTCCTTCAGGAAACCGTAGCGTATGCTGAAAGTGCCATCTGCAGAAGAAAACAGCTCCTTCACTACTTCGGAGAGGCCTACCATACGGAGAACTGCGAAAGTTGCGACAACTGCCTCCATCCCAAAAAACAGTTCGATGGCCAGGAGGCGGCTAAAATCGTTTTACAGACGGTGATTGAAGCCAAAGAGCTCTTTAAACCTCAACACATCATCAACATCCTTATCGGAAAAAATACGGCAAGCCTGAAATCGTATAAGCATGATCAATTACAATCCTTTGGACTGGGGCGTGAACACTCGGATAAGTTCTGGAATGCCGTAATTCGCCAATGCCTGATCCTGGGCTTATTGGAGAAGGATATTGAGATGTATGGGACCCTACTCGTACCGGAAAAGGGGCGAGCATTCCTTAAATCACCTCACCGGGTAATGCTTACAGAAGATCATGATTACGAAGAGGATGACACCTCTCAAGAGGGATCAATAAAGGGAGGTGCCAGCGACAAAAACCTTATCAAAATGCTCAAAGACCTGCGGAGGGCCATTTCGAAAAAGGAGAACCTGCCCCCCTTTGTCATCTTCCAGGATCCCTCGTTAGAAGATATGGCCATCCAATACCCTATCACCATGGAGGAACTCACCAACATCACGGGAGTAGGCGCCGGAAAAGCGCAAAAATATGGCGAACCTTTTCTCAACCTTATCAAGACCTACGTGGAAGAGAATGAGATTGTCCGTGCCCACGACATGGTGGTGAAATCGGTGGTGAATAAATCGGGACTCAAGGTCTATATCATCAAAAGCATCGACAGAAAGCTCTCCCTGGACGATATTGCTGTGGCCAAAAACCTCACCAGGGAGGAGTTACTGGGTGAAATTGAACGAATTGTAGAGAGTGGAACAAGGTTAGACCTCTCCTACTATGTGGATGAACTGGTCGATCCTTACAATCAGGAGGATATTCTGGACTACTTCCGCGAAGCAGAGAGTGACTCTATCGAAGAGGCTTTGAGAGAGTTGGGAGAGGAGGACTACCCGGAAATGGAGATTCGTCTCATGCGCATCAAGTACCTATCGGATGTGGGAAATTAAAAGGGAAACGCATCCTCGTAAGAGTCCCTCTCTGTTCAATCAGCTTTATGCATATGCTGTTATGACCTTCTCTAAAACAAAAATACGCCGAATCACAGCCTTCATGGGGATCACCTTATGGTTTCTTGCCACTCTTATCGGTTGTAAACCCAAACCCTCCACACACGCCACAACACCGCCAACAGGCGTCATCTCAAAGGACAGTATGATCCTGATTATGACCGAAGGTTTTCTGACCGAGAGTAGCATCAAATGGGTACAAAAGCAACATAAAAACACGCTGGAACACACCAACGCCTTCTACTATCTGCTGTTCGAGAAATATGCAATCACCCGGGAAACATTTCAAAAAAGCCTATCTTACTACCATAAAGATCCCAAAACCATTACCGGGATGTACGATAAGGTAATTGAAAATCTTAACAAGATGGCGTCAACCCTTCATACGAAGCGGGGAGATACCGACACCATCAATTCCGGTCGTAAACAGCTGTAATATCGTACAGCGTAGAACCATCGTTGAGTTTGTAATTCCAGTCCATGCGTTTGTTGGTAACCAATACGCCGGTACCTTCCACCTGCCACGAGTCATCAAGACAAGACTGGGGCGAGACGGTGAGGTGATTGCCGGAAGCCTGTCCTGAAGGTTTGGCTTGGTTTCCCAGTTGTCCGAAATTCTGGAGCAACACATTTTCCTCCACTTGGCCATCCTCTAAGATAGCTACCCGGTAAGCGGGCAGTTTCCTGTTGGCCTCGGTACAGGTCCACTCTCCAATAAACTTTTCCCTATCAGGCGTTTCATCCTCTACCGGTTCACAAGCAACTGTTAAAAAAAGAGCGATAAACCCCAACAATAACGCAATTCCATAATTTTTCATCTGTTTCTATTTTGTAGCCTTTGGCTTGGGTTAATGGCAATGTTCACAAAAAATTGTCTTCCAACTCCCGTCTTCCGTCTTCCGACTTCCGACTTCCAACTCCATTTCTTCATGCATAATCACACTACGCCTCTATTGCAGCACTATTTTTTTTGTGCAGAAGATAGCTTGATGGTTCTCGGCTTGAAGCCAATATATGCCCCTGGAGAGTCCGGAGAGTCCGTTGAGGGAGACGACACGATGAGTCTCCACGGTGGTAGAAAATCGTTTACGCCCCATCGCATCGAAGAGATGCACCGATACCTCCGGCTCTTCATCCACCAGAAAGAGGGAGAGGGAGCCTGAAGAGGGATTGGGCCAGACGCGGCTTTGTGGGGGAGGGGCAAGGGAGAGGCTTCCCATGGGCATCACCCCCGCCTCAATCAACACCGAATCGATATTTTCCGTAGAAGGGGGCCAAACCACCTGCTCAAGGATGGTATAATCCGGGGCGATAAGAATAACCGTAGGAGTAGATTGAATCTCAAAGATGCTGTGCGATTTGTTGCCACCACCTTCCAGGCCACTAATGGAGGGCATCGTGATGCCATATTCAAGATCAAAAGCTCTCACATCGGAGTTGGTGGAGCCTTTGTCAATGGTCATAAAGAAAACATCACCGCCATTCTCTCCGAAATGCTCATAAGAGGCCTGGATATGGGGAGCATACAGCTGACAATAGGTACAGCCAGTCATGTAAAAATCGATAACGACATGCTTTCCCGCATCCAATATATCAAACAGAGCATAGGTATTTCCATCCACATCCTTCACCTGAATATTAACCGCCTCCTCCAACAGGGTTTGATTCCTTCCTACCAGAGCCATCATTGTAAGGCAAAACAACCAGAGAATTTTTTTCATGCGCATAACATTACAACACTCCCACACCGGACAAGTTCAAAAAGAGAGAAAAAAAAAAGAAGGGTACCTTCTGACCCTTCTTCTCTGTCGTAGCGGGGGATGGATTCGAACCACCGGCCTTTGGGTTATGAGCCCAACGAGCTACCACTGCTCCACCCCGCAATCTGTGTAATCACAGTCTCAATCTCTCGAGACAGGAGTGCAAAGATAGCTCTTTTTCGTTACAAACGTATGAAATAGCCGAAAAAAAATCCTTTTTCCCCCCATTTCTCCAAAAAAAGCAGCAAGAAACAGGGATTCTCTCATTTTTTGTTCCTTTGCAGGGAAAATTTCAGTAAAAAACAGCATCATGCACAAAGCCGGATTTGTCAATATCATAGGAAAACCCAACGTGGGAAAGTCAACCCTGATGAATGTCTTGATTGGGGAGACCCTCTCCATCACTAATGCAAAGGCACAAACCACCCGCCATCGCATCATGGGCATCGTAAATGGGGAGGATTACCAAATTGTATACTCGGACACGCCGGGCATGTTGAAACCGGCCTACTCCTTACAACAATCAATGATGAACTATGTGGAGGGAGCCTTCACCGATGCGGATCTCTTCCTGTTGGTGGTGGAAACCGGCGACCGCACGCTGGAGGAGCAAGTGTTGGAGAGGCTCAAGAAAACCGAGGTACCCCTCGTCATTGCATTAAACAAGATTGACCTGCATAAACAGGAGAGGGTGATGGAGGAGATGCGGTACTGGCAGGAGTTACTGCCCCAGAGCCATCTTATCCCCATATCAGCACAACACAAATTCAACGTGGAGTCCATCTCTCAATTTCTGCTGGAGAACCTACCGGAATCCCCGCCCTATTACGGCAAAGAGGAGCTTACCGATAAGCCGTTGCGCTTCTTTGTGTCGGAGATTATCCGAGGTGAACTCCTCACCTATTACAAAAAGGAGATCCCCTACTCCTGCGAAGTGGCCATTACGGAATATAAGGAAGAAGCAACCATCGACAGAATCACGGCCATCATCTACGTGGTGAGGGAGTCTCAAAAGATGATTCTGCTGGGCAAAGAGGGGCAAGCCATGAAGCGGGTGGCCAGCAGGGCGCGGAAAGAGATCGAACAGTTTACCGGGAAAAAGGCCTTTCTGGAGGTCACGGTAAAGGTGCTTAAAAACTGGCGTGACAACGAGCAGTATTTGAAACGGTTTGGGTATGAGATTTAAAGACAATGTGATAATGGGGATAATATGGTAATGTGATAATGCGGCCACGAAATCGGTTGTGCTGTAGAGACCAACCCCTCACAGTTAGCGGCTAGCATAGAGGCTGTCTATAAAGTCCGACTTCTTCGTTACGCTTCTCTTCCAAATGGTTATTTCGGCGTTGCTCAATACATCGCATTTGCCTCAGTAAACTCCCCTATTTCAGCCTTCGCAAGCCTCGAATTCGAACGTTCTATACAGCCTCTTCTCAAAACGCTGACTTTATGGACAGACACTAGTATAGCGGCTAAACGCCGTAGGTTTTTTTCATGCAATCATGAAACGAGAGGGGGAAAAGCGTTACCTTTGTCTAAAAAAGGATAGGGGATGATGCAGATACCGTTCAACAAGCCTCATTTCACCGGAAAGGAACAACAATACCTTGTACAGGCGGCCATGCAGGGGCAACTCTCGGGCAATGGTCCCTACACACGGCGCGCCCAAGCGCTATTCTGTAACCGGTATGGCGTGACCAGGAGCCTGCTCACCACCAGTTGCACCGATGCCCTGGAAATGGCGGCTCTCCTTTTTGAGATCGGGCCGGGTGACGAGGTCATCATGCCGTCCTACACCTTTGTCTCCTCGGCCAACGCCTTTGTGCTGCGGGGTGCCAGGGTGGTCTTCGTTGACAGTATGCCAGAGCATCCCAACATGGATATTGGCACATTGGAGCGCCTGATCACCCCCCAAACCAAAGCGATCCTGGTTATGCACTACGGCGGTGTAGCCAACGATATGGAGGCCATCCTTGCCATTGCTGAAGCCCACGGCCTGAAGGTGGTGGAAGATGCTGCCCACAGCATTGAAGCAACGTACAAGGGCAAACCCCTGGGAAGTATTGGGCAGCTCGGAGCGCTCTCATTCCACGAAACAAAAAACATCATCACCGGAGAGGGAGGCATGCTGCTCGTTAACGACGAGCGCCTGTGTGAACGGGCAGAGATCATCTGGGAGAAGGGCACTAACAGAGCAGCCTTTCAGCGCAAAGAGGTGCAAAAGTATGAGTGGGTTGATGTGGGTTCCTCCTTCCTTCCCTCCGACCTCACCGGAGCGTGCCTTTGTGCTCAAATGGAGGAGGTTGACCCCATTCAGGCACGAAGGATTCGCCATTGGGAACGCTATGCCAGCGGGCTCAGGCCGCTGCAAGAACGCGAAAACCTTCTATTGCCCCAACTTCCCGCTTTTGCCAGCCTTAACGGACACCTCTTTTATATGGTAGCCAAATCAAGAGAAGAGCGAGATCGGCTTCTTCACCATCTGCATAGCAGGGGGATCCAGGCAGTTTTCCACTACCAGGCATTGCATCACAGTCCGTACTACCGCCGAACATACGGCACCTCCTCGCTACCCCATGCGGAGCGATTCTCTCAGGCCCTTATCCGATTGCCCCTTTTCTACGCCTTAACGGAACAGGAGATCGATTATGTGATCCAGGCAATTTTCGACTTCTACCGATAGGGAATTAGCAATTAGTAATTTTTTTAATGTGGTAATGTGATAATGCGGCGATATGGTAATGAAGTCGGAAGTCGGAAGTCGGGAGACCGAAGTCCGAAGACAGAAGACAGAAGTCGGAAGACGGAAGTTGAGTGATAACTTTTTGTGAACGTTGCCATTAACCCAAACTAAAGGCCAATAGCCAACGGCTATTAAGATACAGACGGATGAAACTCAAAGTTTGCGAAGCAACTGGCAATGACGAATGGAGAATTGAACATGGATCACATGGCGATAAAAAAAGATCAGCAACGGAAACGATTTCGTCGGTTAACCCTGGTGGTGATAGGGCTGGCTCTCCTTCTTAAGCTCTTTCCAGCGGCGACTACGGATCTTGGCAATGACGAGGTCTATTACATCCTTTACGCCATGTTTCCCGACTGGAGCCACTTCGACCATCCCCCGATGACGGGGCTATTTATTCAACTTTCCTCCCTGAATTTGCTTCTACGCCACGAGATTTTCATCCGTCTCAGCGCCATTTTATCAGCTGCTGGAGCCACCTGGTTCCTCTACCTCTTAACGGAAAAAATCCGTTCCCCCAGAGCCGGCTTTTATGCGGCATTGCTCTTCTCGGCCTCGGGTTATGCCTCCATCATTGCGGGGCTCTTCATCCTTCCTGATGCGCCCCAGATGCTTTTCTGGCTTGCGGCGCTCTATTTCTTTCACGATCCGCTTACCGGGAACCCGGAAGAGCGAGGAGCGGGAAAGAAGATGCTATTGGCTGGCCTTTTCACCGGCCTGGGGATGCTCTCAAAGTATACAGCCACCTACCTGTGGGCGGGGGTCGGATTGTACGTGCTACTTTACAACAGGCCCTGGTTAAAGAAGATTGCCCTCTACCTCTCAGGACTTCTCTCCCTCCTTCTCTTCTCCCCGGTGATCCTCTGGAATAGGCAGTATCATTTTGTCAGCTTCACCTTTCAGGGCAGCAGGGCCACCTTTGAGGGTATCCGGTTGGACTTTTTTCTGCTGGAGATCGTGGGCGAATTCTTCTACAACAATCCGGTGGTGGTGGTGCTGATGGTGATCACCCTGATCCATCTCGTAAGAGGAAAATCCTTTTGTCCCAAAAACACGCAGCGGCTCCTTCTGCTGCTGAGTATCCCCATGATACTGCTCTTTTGGGGCATAGCCCTCTCAAGGCGAACCCTTCCCCATTGGACGGGTCCGGCATTCTTCCCCCTGATGATCCTCACAGCCTGCCGTTTTGATCATTGGAAACAGCAAAACCACAACCTTATTCCCCGGGGGATTCGCACCGCTCTCCTCTCACTATGTCTGTTTTTAACCGTCTCCTGGATTCAGATCAAAACCGGTTTTATCCCCTTAACCACCTACCACCTTCCGGATCCCACACTCGACCTTTACGGCTGGGATGAAGAGGGACGACAGTTTCGCGCAATTCGACAAAGAGCTCTTGCAGAGGGAGTGATGGAAGCAGAGGCGCCCATCTTTTCACACCGTTGGTTTCCCGCCGCCAACTACGAATACTATTTTGCGCACGACGCAGGCATCGAGGTAATGGGAATAAACCTCCTGCCAAGACTCCACAAATACGCCTGGATCAACGAAGAGCGAGGCCCCTTCCAAAGGGGGATGAATGGCTGGGCCATCCACGACCCTCAGGATTACTTCAAACCAGATACTCAGTACAAGGGACTTTTTAAAGAGATCACCTGTTATGACTCCATCTGCATCAGGCGAGGCCGAAAGATTGCCAAAAAAAAGTATGTTTACCTCTGTAAAGGAATGGTCTATCTCCCCGTGCGGACGATCCCCGTCTCTTCCTCTACCCCACAAGACTGTCCATAAAGTCAGCGTTTTGAGAAGAGGCTGTATAGAACGTTCGAATTCGAGGCTTGCGAAGGCTGAAATAGGGGAGTTTACTAGGGTAAATGCGATGTGTTGAGCAAAGCCGAAAGAACCATTTGGAAGAGAAGCGTAACGAAGAAGTCGGACGTTATAGACGGACTCTATTTACAAGCCTGCCATTTTCCTGGGGTCCACAATCCGGTCAAAGGCTTCCTCTGAGAGATACCCCAGCTGCATGGCCGCTTGCTTTAAGGTGAGTTGTTTCTCGAAGGCTAGTTTGGCAACCTGCGCCGCCTTTTCATACCCGATATGGAGGTTGAGAGCGGTCACAAGCATCAATGAATTATTAAGATGTTCGGTGATTTTCTCCTGGGAAGCCTCCAGTCCTACCACCACCTTTCGCGCAAAGGAGTCGGCCGCATCGGAGAGCAGGTTGATGGAGTGGATCATATTGAGGATGATCACCGGAGCATTAGCATTCAGCTGTAAATGGCCATTTGCTCCGGCCAAAGAGACGGCTGTATCATTGCCGATCACCTGTACACACACCATGGAGAGTGCTTCGGCTTGGGTGGGGTTCACTTTCCCCGGCATGATGCTGGAGCCCGGTTCATTGGCAGGGAAACGAAGTTCTCCAATGCCGCAACGCGGGCCAGAGCCCAACAAGCGGACATCATGGGCGATCTTCATAAGGCTCACGGCAAGGCCTTTCAAGGCACCATGACATGCCACCAGGGCGTCGTGGGAGGCCATGGCCTCAAACTTAGACGGGGCAGGGAGAAACGGCACACCCGACAGGGCCGCCACATAGCGAACCACCACCCCATCATAACCCTCCGGAGTATTGAGACCATTGCCTACGGCGGTACCACCCAGCGGAAGCTCCAGGAGAGATGCCATGATCTTCCGTAGACGGGAGAGCCCGTGCGAAAGTTGCGATGCCCAGGTGTCAACCTCCTGCCCCAGGGTCAGGGGAGTAGCATCCATTAAGTGAGTTCGTCCCGTCTTCACAATGGCAGCAAAGGCAAGGGCCTTCCGGTGAAGCTCCTCCTCCAGGAGAGAGAGCGCAGGGATTAATTTCCCGGTGATAAGGGTGTACACAGCAATTCGCATGGCCGAGGGAAAGGTATCATTGGTACTCTGAGAACTGTTTACATCATCATTGGGATGAAGCCGTACCGAGATCCCCCTCTCGTTGGCCAACACATTACCCCTAAAGGCAATCACCTCATTGACATTCATGTTGGTTTGTGTGCCGGAACCCGACTGCCATACCCGCAGGGGAAAGTGGGCATCATGGCGACCGGCAAGAATCTCATCACACACCTCCACAATCAGCTCACGCTTTTCCAGCTCCAACTTTCCAAGCTCATGGTTCGCCATGGCTGAGGCTTTTTTCACCAACACCAGCGCATAGAGCAGCTCCAGCGGCATCTTCTCCTGGCCAATCTTAAAATTCTCCAACGAACGTTGGGTCTGTGCTCCCCAATAACACGCCTCAGGAACATGCATCACCCCCATGGTATCTTGTACTTCACGATAACTCATAATCAATCTTATTTTTTCCCAAGATAAGAACTTTTTCGGATACAGCAACCCTCTCCCTCCCCCATTCTTTTTCTTTTCTTCAGGGGTGCAACGAGAGCGACGATGCCATACCCTACACCACCCTCTCTACCCTTCTGCTTCCTAAAAAAAACAGCCACCCCTTACCCACACCGTAACCCTCAAAAGGAGAGGCAATTAAATATGCAAAAAAGAGGATATAACAAACCCTAAAAATATCCATAAAAAAGCCGCTGAAATCACATATTATATCGTAATATTGCACAATAAACCTTATAAAACATACGAATATGACAACAACAATGAAGGTCGAAACCAAAGTGAACGAAGGGTTCAAAACGGATGTTACTTGCTCACACCCCTTTGTCATTGACCAACCCCAACCCATGGGAGGATCCGATATGGGTCCCAACCCTCTTGAATTTTTTCTCTCCTCCCTGGGCGGATGTATCTGTGCCATTGGAAGGATTATCGCCAGACAAGAGCGTCTCAACGTAAAGATGATCGACGTAGTTGTAGAGGGTGATATCGATAAAGAGTTTCTACTGGGAAAAACAGAAGAGGGAAGAGCCGGTTTTCAAGAGATCAGACTTCACGTAAATGTGGATGCAGACATGACAACCGAAGAGAAGCAACAGTTCATTGAAAAAATCGGAAAAAGATGTCCCGTTGCCGATAATATCGTCGGCCAAAGTGTCATCAAAACGCTATTAGCTTAATCCATTAGGATATTGTTTAATAAAAGCGAGAAGGCTTGCTGCCAGAGTTTCCCCGATAGGGTACCGGCAGTAAGCCTTCTCGCTTTTATGCATTTATGCTGGTAAAAAAACCAGCGGTCTTCATCATCTCCTTACTTCTCCTAAATCAGGAACTTCAAAAGGAAAAGGATGGCCAAAATAATCATCACCAAAGAGAGATCCTTAAACTTCCCGGTAAGCAGCTTTAACAACACATAAGAGAGCATCCCAAAAACAATTCCTTCCGCAATACTATAAGTCAACGGCATAACAAGAATGGTGATAAAAGCGGGAATCGCTTCCGTATAGTTATTAAAATCAATCTTAAGAATGGGTGACATCATAAAGAAACCCACCAGTATCAGTGCCGGAGCCGTAGCAGATGGGGGTACCATGATAAACAGTGGCGCAAAAAACAGCGCTAACAGGAAGAAAAGCCCTGTAACGAAAGAGGTAAGGCCGGTCCGTCCGCCCTCCGAAACGCCGGAAGCACTCTCCACATAGGTGGTCACCGTACTTGTTCCCAAAATAGCGCCAACAAAGGTTCCGATGGAGTCAGCCAGGAAAGCCTGCTTCACCCGTGGCACACGCCCCTTTTTATCCAACATTCCCGCTTTTGAAGAGACCCCCACCAGGGTTCCCACGGTATCAAACATATCCACAAACAGGAAGGTGAAGAACACCACCAGCATATCCAAAGAGAAGATATGCTCAAACGTAAATTTGAAGAAGGTGGGTTCCAAAGAGGGTGGTAAGGTAATCAGGCTTCCCTCAGGAAGATGGGTCACATGCAAGGGGATGCCCACAACGGTGGCCGCAAAAATACCGATCAACAAAGCCCCTTTCACCTTGAGGATAAGGAGTACTGCCATGAGGATCACGCCTCCAATGGCGATTAACACCGGGGCGGATCCCATATCGCCCAACGATACCAATGTGGCATCATTATTAACAATAATACCGGCATTCTGCATGCCGATAAAGGCAATAAACAGGCCAATACCTGCCGATACCGCATGCTTCAGGGAGAGCGGAATGGCATTTACAATCAACTCCCTGATATTAAACAGGGTAAGAATAAGAAAAATAATTCCTTCTAAGAACACCGCCGTCAGGGCAAACTGCCAACTGTATCCCATGCCCAACACCACGGTAAAGGCAAAGAAGGCATTCAGTCCCATACCCGGTGCTAACGCAAAAGGAAGTCGAGCCACAAAGGCCATCACCATCGTTGCAATAAAAGCAGAGAGCGCAGTAGCGGTAAACAGCGCATTCTTATCCATACCGGTACTGCTCAAAATATCCGGGTTTACCGCCAGGATATAGGCCATGGTCATAAATGTGGTGATACCGGCAAGAATCTCGGTTCTTACGGTAGTACCACTCTCTTTGAGTTTAAAGAATTTTTCAAACATTGCTATGCATTTAAGGTTAGAAAACGTACTTCACCCCCACGGTGGGATTGACGGCAAATTTATCACCAATGAAGTTATTGCTTAACTCCACCTCTCCCCCGAGAGAAAAATGGTCATTGAAGTTGTACCAAAGTTGTGGTTCACTCAAGAAACGAAAATCGGTTCCCCAAAACATCTCCTCTTTCCAAAAGTCGGCAAAGCCGTTGAAGGTAAGTTTTCCAGCCAGCATCTTAAGGGTCCATACGGCCGTAAGCTGGAAAGAGAGGTTCTCTTTGCCTTGAATGTATTTATAGTTGGCAATCAAGGTAACTATTTTGGAATAATCACTGGAGGCCCAGGTATTTTCAACCCCGACCAGCCAACTATTTTCAATGGGAATAAAGCCTGTCTCCACCCCATCAAGTTTGAAGGTACCTCCATTGTACTCCACACGAGGCATCAAGGTCTGTTTTTCACGCCATTTGAACGCCCTGGCGATCTCCCAATAGGCCAACGAGATGCCGTTATCCACATTCCGATCAGAAGCGCTGTAATCCATATCTATAAAGAAAAAAGTAGCACCGTAACTATCCGGTTTAAACATCTCAACGGTAGAGGTAAAAAGCTTTCTTCCCTCACCAAAATCATAATGTAATTGAATGTTTTGTGCACTAATTACCGTCGTCAAAACAAGCAAACCGACGAAAAGGAACATTTTTTTCATACTCGTGTTTTTTATGAGTCGTCAAAGCTACTACTTTCAACTCAAAAATGAAATGGTTAGCACCTGGCAATAGCCAAGGTTTTTTTAGTATTAGGGGGGAAGCTTACCAAACACGTTACCTCTCACCGAAACAAAAGATCTTTTACTTCTCTGGAGTTCTGAGGTTTCACTCTTTTCTCGCATTATTCCATCGCATGGTAAAGGGATTATACAATGGAAATACTATCTTTGTCCCAAAGGGATCGAATGAAACGTATTGTCATCTTAACAGGAGCCGGAATGAGTGCAGAGAGTGGCATCTCTACCTTTCGCGACTCCAACGGTTTATGGGAAAATCATCGGATTGAAGAGGTCGCCTCCCCCCAGGGGTGGGAAGAGGACCCCCAGCGGGTCTTAACCTTTTACAACCAACGTCGAAAACAGTTGGGAGAGGTGGAGCCCAACGATGCTCACCGGGCGTTGGCGCGTCTGGAAGAGAGATACCATGTGGATATCATCACCCAAAATGTGGATAACCTCCATGAGCGAGCCGGGTCTACCCACATCCTTCACCTCCACGGAGAGCTCACTAAGGCACGAAGCACCCATACACCGGGTTACCTCATTGACATTGGATACGAGGCATTGAACTGGGGCGATCACTGTCCCCGGGGGTATCAGCTGAGGCCTCACATTGTCTGGTTTGGGGAAGCGGTACCGGCCATCGAAGAGGCCGTCCCTATGGTGGCCGAAGCAGATCTGCTTATGGTCATCGGCACCTCGCTGCAGGTATACCCGGCAGCGGGATTGCTCTACTATGCAAAACCGGAGATCCCCAAATACCTCATCGACCCCAAAGCCCTACCGGCAAAGGGTGTGGAACACTTAACCCTCATCACGAAAACAGCGGTACAAGGCGTCGTCCCACTGGTAGAAGAACTCCTCACAAAGGCTACCCTATGAACCCATCGTTAGCCTCAAAACTGGCAAAGTACTGCGCTTACCAAGAGCGATGTACCCATGAAGTGTGGGTCAAACTTAAGTCGTACAAGGCCTCCCGGGAGGAGTGTGAGAAGGTTGTTCAATGGTTAAAGGAGAATGCCTATGTGGATGACAAACGTTATGCCTTTGCCTTTGTCCGGGGTAAATTCCATACCAACAAGTGGGGACGCATAAAGATCCGTTACCACTTAGTTCATAAGAAAATTGCAGCCTCGCTCATTGACGAGGCATTGCATACCATCCCCCAGGATCAATACTTGGCTCAACTTGAAACGTTGTGGGAGAAAAAATCCCAAAGTACCACGGGGAGAAATCGTGATGAAATAAATCATAAGATAATCCGTTCCCTTATAACCAAGGGGTACGAACCTGAACTTATCAAACAGTGTATGTTAAACTTAACTTAAAAGGATGATCAGTTACGAACAACATAAGGATCTGCGTGAGAGGCTTGAAGCCTTGAGGAGGTATCTTTGACATTGATGGAAAGAAATCAGCATTAAAAGAGGAGGAGTTAAAGACACAGGATCCCGGATTTTGGGAGGATCAGAAAAAGGCTCAATCCATTCTAAAGGGGATCACCACACTCAAAAAGTGGATCGACGACCACCAAAAGGCGGAAAGTGCATGGGAAGACTATCAGGTATTACAGGAGTTTTACCAGGAGGGAGAGGCTACGGAGGAAGAGCTTGACAAACAATTTTATACCGTACTTAAACAGGTAGAGGCCTTGGAGTTCCGCAATATGCTCAACCGTGATGAGGACAAACTCCCGGCCATTTTAACCATCAACTCCGGGGCGGGAGGTACCGAGAGCCAGGATTGGGCGATGATGCTCATGCGGATGTATATTCGTTGGGGAGAACGCAACCACATTCAGGTCAAGGTGCTGGATGAACAGGAAGGGGAGGTGGCCGGCATCAAGAGTGCCTCCATTGAGTTTGATGGATCCTATGCTTTCGGCTACCTTAAAGGGGAAAATGGGGTGCACCGACTGGTACGGCTCTCCCCCTTCGACAGTGCTGCGCGCCGACACACCTCCTTCGCCTCTGTATACGTCTATCCCATGGCCGACGACGATATCGAAATTGAGGTCAACCCGGCAGACATCACGTGGAATACGTTCCGCTCCAGTGGACCGGGGGGACAAAATGTAAACAAGGTAGAGACCGCCGTCCGCCTACACCATGAACCCACAAACATTGTGGTGGAGTGTCAAGAGACCCGCTCTCAACAGCAGAACAGGGAAAAGGCTCTTCGCATGCTTCGGTCGCAATTGTATGAAATCGAACTGCGAAAGAAGCAGGAGGCGCAAGCAGAGATAGAGGGGAAAAAGAAAAAAATTGAGTGGGGATCACAAATACGCTCCTACGTCATGCACCCCTACAAAATGGTAAAAGATCTCAGAACCTCTCACGAAACAAGCAATGTACAAGCAGTCATCGATGGTGACATCGACGACTTCCTAAAAAGCTACCTTATGGAATTTGGCGGCGAATTAATCTAACCTAACTTACCCCCACCATGTACGAATATATCGAAGGAAAACTGGAAGTCATCAACCCTGACCATGCGGTGATCGCCACCGGTGGCATCGGTTATTTTGTCAACATCTCCTTAAACACCTACAGCGTATTGAAGGGCCTTGCCCACGGCAAGCTCTTCATCCATCACATCGTCAGAGAAGATGCGGAGATGCTCTACGGATTTGATTCGGAGGAAGAGCGTTTGATCTTCCGTGCGCTTATTTCGGTGAGTGGCATCGGTGCCAATACGGCACGTCTGATACTCAGCAGCATGTCGCCTCAGGAGTTTGTGATGGCCATCTCCACAGAAGATGTGAACGCCCTGAAAAAAATTAAAGGGATTGGAGCCAAATCGGCTCAACGCATGATCGTTGAACTAAAGGATAAAGTTTCCAAATTAACCCTCAACCACGGAAATATTGCCCTCACACACAATACGAACCAAATTGAATCGTTATCAGCATTGGCAGCACTAGGCTTCAGTAAAACAGTAGCAGAAAAAGCTGTCCAACGGGTATTGAAAACAATGGGCAACGATGCAACGGTTGAAAGGATCGTTAAAGAGGCACTTAAGATACTGTAACAAAAGATAAAAAACTTATGGTGACGATATGTTAAGAATTGCGTTATCTTTGCTCGCAAAATTTGTTTTTTGAGGGGTAAGGAGTGGCAAATGGACGAGATCAAGTCATTGAATAATCATAATATTGAAGGATAATTTTGAAGGGTCAAAGAAAATATTTTTTACTGTTTGGCATACTGGTATCGATCCTATTAGGTACAGGCTTTACCAAAGAGATAAGTGCAACACCTACAAGCGTCTCCTCTCTCCCCCAGGCTTCCAGGGACACCACGTACCTTCCGGATTCTACGCTTACATATCCCTTCACCGACGAGTGGGGATATCCAACAATGCCGAACAAAGAGAGTGGACTCTACTTTAAGGATCCCTCAAACCTCAAAACGGAGGTTGTGTACGATCCGGAAACAAACCAATACCGAATCCACCGGAAGATAGGGAATCTGGAATATCGAAATCCGGTCACATTGGATTTTAACGACTACCTAAAGTACCACGAAAAAGAAGCGGTTAACAACTACTGGAAAGAGCGTACTGCTCAAAGTGGACAAGACATACGAAGCGGCCTCATTCCAGAGTTTAGAATTGGGGGCGAGACCTTTGACCGCATCTTTGGAAGTAACACCATCGAAGTGCGCCCACAAGGTTCCGCTGAGCTTATCTTTGGCGTACTCTCCAACAACCGTGAAGATCCGGCACTGGATGTACGGCAACGTCGTACTACCAACTTCGACTTTCAAATGAAGATCCAGATGTCGGTAATGGCTAAAATTGGTGATAAAATTCAATTTAATACCAACTACAATACAGAAGGAACCTTCACCTTTGACAACAAGCTCAAACTAGCCTATGAAGGAAAAGAAGATGAGATTATTGAACTCATCGAAGCCGGTCATGTAACCTTGCCCCTCAACAGTACCCTCATCACAGGGAGTCAAAGTCTCTTCGGCATAAAGACCCGGTTGCGCTTTGGTCGCACCACGGTAACTACCGTCTTCTCCAAACAGGAGAGCCAAACCCAAAGTATCAGTGTCCAGGGAGGAGCCCAAACTACGGAGTACAGCCTAAAAGCTGATGACTATGAAGATAATAAACACTTCTTCCTTTCACAGTACTTCCGGGATAACTACGAAAGAGCACTCTCTACGCTCCCCATCATCACCTCCAACGTAAACGTAACCAAAATAGAGGTTTGGATCACCAATATCGGGGCGGCAAATACCGAAAACCGAAATATTATTGCCTTTGCCGATATGGGAGAGTACAATCCACATAACAGCAATCTCTACCCCAATGGCAATAACCGTTTCCCCGATAATCAATCCAACTCGTTACTTTTCGACTTGGACTCCACCCAGATACGCAACATCAACACAGCCTACAACTACCTACTGAACAATCCCCTTGGTTTTACTCAGGGAATTGATTTTGAGAAGGTAGAAAATGCACGAAAGCTCTCCCCTTCCGAATACACCTTCAACTCCAAGCTGGGTTTCATCTCGCTCAACACCTCTCTAAACTCAGATCAGGTGTTGGCCGTAGCCTACCAATACACCGTAAACAATGAGATCTATCAGGTGGGAGAGTTCTCTGACCAGGGAATTATCAGCCCCAATACCCTAATGGTAAAATTGCTGCGAAGCACCACCATCAACACCAAGATTCCCATGTGGGATCTGATGATGAAAAACGTCTATGCCATTGGAGCCTATCAGATTAACCGGGAAGACTTTATTCTCAACATCCTGTATGCGGGGAACAACAATGGTGTCCCCACCGGCTACCTCACGGAAGGACAGGAGGGCGTCAAAGGGATTCCCCTCATCCGGCTTATGAATCTTGACAACCTGGATCCACAGCTAAACCCACCCCATGACGGAATCTTCGACTTCATCGACAATGCAGCCACCAATGGAGGTACGGTCAACTCCTCCAATGGACGAATCTTCTTTCCCGTCCTGGAGCCTTTTGGCTCGCACTTAAGGAAACAGCTTCCGGCGAATTTAGCCAACAAGTATTGTTATGACTCACTCTACACCCTCACCAAAACGGGGGCTCGGCAATATCCCGACAAAAACAAGTTCTATATTGAGGGAATGTACAAATCTTCCAGCGGGTCGGAGATTAACCTCAATGCCTTTAACATACCGCAAGGATCGGTAAAAGTTACGGCAGGAGGAACGCCACTCAGGGAGAATGAACAATATACCGTAGACTACACGTTGGGAAGGGTAACCATCATTGACGAGGGGATCCTCAACTCAGGAACCCCCATTAATATCTCACTGGAAAACAACAATCAATACGCCATCCAGTCCCAATCGCTCACAGGGATTCACGTGGATTACAAGGTGAATGATAACGCCAACGTGGGAGCCACCCTGCTCAATCTTCATGAGCGTCCGATCACCCAGAAGACCAATTATGGCGATGAACCCATCTCCAATACAATCTGGGGAATGGACTTCCAGTATCAAAAGGAGGCTCCTTTTATTACCCGCCTTGTGGATCTGTTGCCATTTTACAACACCAAAACCCCCTCCATTGTAAGTGTGGATGCCGAGTTTGCCCATTTTATCCCGGGACATAGTCGCTCCATCGGAAAAAATGGAACCTCCTACATTGACGATTTTGAAGGGAGTAAATCGGCTATTGACCTAAAGAGTATTGGATCGTGGTTCCTCGCCAGTACCCCGGCAAACAGGGCAGAGTACCTTTCCGGAACAAGAGAATATGGCTATAAGAGGGCAAAATTGGCATGGTATATCGTGGATCCGCTATTCTACCAAAAAACAGGAAACCTCAAGCCACCTAACATCGGCACAGAGGAGCTCTCCAACCACTTTGTACGGATGGTTAGGGAGAAGGAGATCTTTCCCAATGCACAGGCTCCTAACAATCAGCAAATGAATCTTGCCGTGTTTAACCTGGCTTACTACCCCTATGAGCGCGGGCCTTACAACTATACCGTTGAGGGGATGAATGCAGATGGTTCACTGGCAAATCCCCTGGAAAACTGGGGAGGAATCATGCGAAAGATAGAGACCACCGACTTCGAAGCCACCAATGTGGAATATGTTGAGTTCTGGCTCATGGACCCCTTTGCCGACCCCGATGGAGAGGATGGTCCGCTGGAACCGATCAACACCACAGGCGGAAAGTTGATGATCAACCTGGGGGATATCTCGGAAGATATTCTCCGAGACTCCAGAAAATCGTTTGAGAGTGGGCTTCCCATTAATGCGACAGAGATTAATGAGGTGGATACCACCATTTGGGGACGGGTTCCCACCCTTCAGAACCTGGTAAACTCATTTGGCGATGAAGCAGCCAGACCCTTCCAGGATGTGGGTTATGACGGCTTAAGAAATGAAGATGAGCTCTCCTTTTTTGAAGAGACCTATATCAAAAAACTTATTGAACGCTTTGGCACCGTGGGCGTCCCTGCCGTACAAAATGCCTACGAAGATCCCTCAGGGGATGATTACCACTACTTCCGGGGAAATGACTACGATGCCGATGAAAAATACAGCTCCATTCTTGAGCGTTACAAGCGATTTAACGGAACAGATGGCAACTCTGTGCCTCCCGAATCGGTAGAGGAGACCTACCCCACGTTGGCAACCACCATCCCCAATATGGAGGATATCAACATGGACAACACCCTCAATGAATCCAACAACTATTACGAATATGAGATTAACCTACGCCCTGACCAGATGGAGATTGGTAAAAACTTCATCTCCGATATCTACGAAGCCAAGGGCGTAGCACTGGATAACGGAACCCGGGGCAACGTAAAGTGGTACCAATTCAAGGTTCCTGTGAACAACCCCAGTCGTGTTATTGGTTCCATTCGCGATTTCACCTCCATCCGTTTTATCAGGCTCTACATGACCGACTTCTCGGAAATGAGTGTGCTCCGCTTTGGTACCCTGGAGTTGGTTCGTGGAGAGTGGAGAAGATACAACTACGATCTTCTCTCTCCGGGAGAGTACATTCCCAACGATCTCACCAACGACACCCGACTTGACCTCAGTACAGTAAGTTTTGAGGAGAATGGAGGAGCAACCGACCGTGTTCCTTACGTACTCCCCCCGGGCATTGAGAGGGAAGTAAATACCAACACCACCAATCTCCAGCAGGAGAATGAGCAATCCATGTCCATGACCATCTACAACCTCATTGATGGAGATGCCAGGGCTGCTTATAAAAATACGGATTTTGATTTCAGGCAGTTCAAAACCCTAAAAATGTTCATCCATGCCGAAGCTCTCAACCAGGAGGATAACATCCGATATGCGGGAGAAACCGGCCCCCTGACAGTCTTCCTCCGTTTGGGAACCGACTTTACAGAGAACTACTATGAGTACGAAGTGCCCATCACCTTCACCCCTTGGGGAACCTCTTCTGTTGATGAAGAGGCCATCTGGCCAAGCGTGAATGAGATGATCATCCATATGGAAGAGTTGGTAAACGTAAAACAGAACCGAAATGCACTCATCGCGGATCCCGGCTCCAACGTCTCATACCACACCCCCTACTGGGAGAATGATGGGAAGAATAAAATCACGGTCATTGGGACCCCCAGCCTCAGTGATATCCGGGTGATCATGGTGGGGGTTCGAAACCCCAAGAAACAGCTTCTCTCCGATCCTGACGATGGCCTCCCCATGAGTGCCGATATTTGGATCAACGAGCTCCGCATGACCGATTTTGACGAGTCGGGAGGCTGGGCAGCTACAGCCCGTTTAAACACCAACCTCGCAGATATTGGGAACCTCTCCATTTCCGGATTATATAGTACACCGGGGTTTGGTTCCATCGAAAAAAAGGTCAACGAACGCGCTAAAGAGACCACCACGAACTGGGATATCGCCACGAACCTTGAAGTGGGCAAATTTTTTGGCGAAAAATCGGGGCTCAAGATTCCCCTGCACTTCGATATCTCAGAGTCACGGCTCTCGCCAGAGTATAACCCCTTGGATCCGGATATCTTCCTAAAGGATGACCTGGCCATGTTAGATGCCAAGGGACGGGATTCCCTGCGAGAAAAAACCCAGGACTACACCTTAAGGAAGAATATCAACCTGGTGAATGTACGAAAAGATCGAACCAGCAAAGTACGAGAAGATGGATCTTCCCGCCCCCCTATGCCTTGGGATATCTCTAACTTTGACGTCTCCTACTCCTACTCCGAAATATTCCACCGAAATATTGATATTGAATACGATGTTCGGAAGCAGTATCGGGGCGGCCTGGGCTATAACTTTAGCACACAACCCAAACAAATTAAGCCCTTTGGAAAGGTTAAGTTTCTCAAAAAAAGAGCCTTTGCCCTTATTGGCGACTTTAACTTCTACCTGCTGCCCAAGATGTTCTCCTTCCGAACAGATCTTGATCGGCAATTCATCGAGAAGAAGCTGAGAAATAAGAGTCGGGGAAGCATCCTTATTGATCCGACCTACATGAAGAAGTTTGACTGGCAACGCCTTTACAATTTGAAGTACGATTTGGCACAATCCATCAAGCTTGATTTCTCGGCCAGTGCCCTCTCTTACATTAATGAACCACCTGGACGCCCCCAAAGAGACAGTATCCTCAGGCAACTCCAAAGCTTTGGTTCCATGAATAGTTACAACCAAAATGTCAAGGCAACGTGGAATGTGCCCATCAATAAACTTCCTTTGATGCGATGGGTAGGTCTTACGCTTCGATATGATGCGACCTATCGTTGGCAAGCTTCTCCCCAATCTATCCAATCCACCCTGGGCAACACGGTGGAGAACTCCCGGAATGTGACAGCTAATGCGAACCTCCAGGTGGGTACTCTCTTCAAAAACATTCCCTATGTCAAGGATTTGGGAAAGAGCAAGCGAGGCAAGAATAAAAGCCGACAACGGAAAAGAGCGGAGCGCATCAATCCCGATGATCCGGGACAAACCCAAGACTCCTTAAGGAGGGAGAGGCCGAAAATCAACTTTGTGAAAGAGGGCTTTGACGGGCTTCTGAGGATCATTTTTGGCTTAAAAAGTGTCTCCCTCTCCTATACCCGAAATAGCGGGAACCTCATGCCCGGATTTATGCCGGAGCCGGACATTCTCGGGGTAAACAGAAGATCCCAGGCACCGGGTTTTGATTATGTCTTTGCCCTGACGCAAGATATTCGTCAACGTTCTGTGGAAAATGACTGGCTTTCCCGGGATACCCTTAACAACGCGCAGTTCTTCAATAACTTCTCAGAGAACATAAATTACCGCCTGAACTACGAACCCTTTAAGAACTTCAGGTTTGAAATCACGGGAACCAAGAGAACCATGGAGAACCATCGAGAGATCTTTAAGGCTGACCCCACCGGCCAGTTCCAATCCTATGCCGCAGGGCACTCCGGCTCTTACTCCGTCTCCATCATCTCCTGGGGAACAGCATTTGGAAAAGATGAGTTAGACCATAAGAAATCCCTCAACTTCGAACAGATGAAGAAAAGCCGTCAGCAGATTGCCATGAGGATTGCAGAGAATAATAGAAACTGGGTGGATGCCGGTAAACCGATGCAGACTGACTCCATCTCAGGAAGAAGTTTCCCCCTGGGTTACGGCCCCACACAGCAAGATGTACTCATCCCTGCATTTATCAGTGCCTACACAGGAAAAGATCCCGGCAGTGTAGGATTAAACTCATTCCCCGTTATTCCCATGCCTAACTGGAGGCTCACCTGGAATGGGCTCACACAAATCCCATGGATCAAGAAATATTTTAGAAACATCAACATCACACATAGCTATAAATCCACCTTTAACATCGGTTCGTACCAAACCAACCTGTTGTATGAGGAGCTCTTCGGCTACCCGTCAGCCATTGATGATGCCGGAAACTATATCTCGGAAAACCTCATGAATGTGGTGACCATCTCAGAGCAGTTTGCTCCACTGATTAACTTTGACATCACAATGGTAAACAGCTTATTAGCACGTTTTGAGATCAAGAAATCCCGCAATCTCTCCCTGAGTTTTGTCAACAACCAGCTTACAGAGATGAAGAGCAGTGAATACACCATTGGCTTAGGATACCGCTTTCAGGATGTCCAGTTTACCATTCGAACCATTGGTGGCAGCGGAAAGAAAAGCCGTGTAAAGAGTGACCTTAACGTGAAGATTGATTTCTCCATGCGTGATAACAAGACCATGCTACGACGACTGGACGAAGAGGTCAACCAAGCCTCCGCCGGACAACGAATCTTCAGTATCAACACTTCGGCAGACTATCAAATGAATAGAAATCTTACGCTGCGTCTCTTCTATGATCAACAGATGCTGACGAAACCGTATGTGGGAGGACAATATCCCAATTCAACCATTAACTCAGGGATTAGTATACGATTCACATTAGCACAATAGGATAACAACAAATAGTCGAATTAATAAAAAAAAGACGTACATTTGACCTCAAATAACACACAATCTTAATAACTATGAACGTACCTGATAATTTAAAATTCACCAAGTCGCACGAATGGGTGAGAGTTGAAGGAGAAGAAGCCTATCTCGGCATAACGGATCATGCACAAAGCCAGCTGGGTGATGTGGTTTTTGTGGATGTGGACACAGAGGGAGAAAACCTTGAAAAAGGAGAGACTCTTGGAACCATAGAAGCGGTAAAAACTGTCTCTGATATCTTTATGCCCATTACCGGAGAGATTCTTGAGTTTAATGAGGCCCTACAGGACAACGCTGAAATTATCAATTCAGATCCTTACGGTGAAGGATGGATTGTAAAAATGAAGGTGGTGAATGCATCGGAACTGGATGAGCTCCTCTCTCCTGAGGATTACAAAAACCTGATTGCACACTAACAAACCGTCTGGATCTCTGCGAATCTCTCCCCATTAAGGCCTCAAACCATCGGTATGTGATGTACGATCGGTTGGTATCGGTCGTGGCTTTACAGGGAGCGTATCATCGACTAGCCGCCGATGAGGTGTAAGCTTGTGACCTTGAACCATGCTTTTGGCATGTTTCTTGTTGTGTTGTTAACGTAACCCTCAGAGAGAGGATTGGCAGCGTAAGAACAGATTGATTCTCCTATTTTTTTCCAAAAGTCATTGTTCTCTCCGAAAAAAATAGTAATTTAGCATCGACGCTGTTGGTTTTGAAAAAATCTTAACAAGGAATAATTATGGAAGCGAAGAAGTCTCCCAAAGCAAATCTGGAAAACAAGCGGATCCTTTTCATTGAAATTGGGCTCATTGTGACGCTGGCTCTTGTGCTATTGGCTTTCGAGTGGCGGAAATATGATGTTGCCGTTGTCGAAATGGGTGCACGGGAAGCCGTAGAACAGATGGAAGAAATTATTATTAATACGAAACAAGAGGTGAAACCGCCACCTCCAAAACCTCCACCAACGACTACGGTATTGAATATCGTAGAGGATGACGTGGAGATTGAAGATGAACTCATCATTGATGTGGAGGCCGACGAAGAGATGGAAATCGAAGAGTATGTTCCGCTGGAGGAGGAAGAAGAGGAGGTTGTAGAGGAGGAGATCTTCCTTATTGTGGAGCAGCAGCCCGAATTCCCCGGAGGGGAGAAGGCTCGTCTCACTTACCTCGCTAAGAACACCAAGTATCCTCAAATGGCTCGTGAAAGCAACATTCAGGGGCAGGTGTTCGTCACCTTCGTGGTGGAGCCCGATGGAAAAATCTCCAACGTGTCTATCCTCCGTGGTATTGGAGGTGGATGTGATGAGGAGGCCGTTCGGGTTGTGCAATCTATGCCCAATTGGGTTCCAGGAAAACAGCGTGGCCGTCCTGTTAGGGTTCGCTTTAACATGCCCATCAAATTTATCCTACAGTAATTGATTTACCAATAAAGAGAAGGCCGTTCCATCGTGGACGGCCTTTTTTTATGATTCCGAAAAATAGGTTACAATGGCACGGGCTCTGACCTTACCCACCACAGCGGCGAGCTCCGGCTCCGAAGCCTCTTTTATCCGCTTCAACGAGTGAAATTCCTTGAGCAGCAAGGTTGCCGAAGCTACTCCGATGGAGGGGATATCCGTAAGTGCACTCTTCAAGGTTCCCTTATCTCGTCGCTTACGGTGGTGCGTAATACCAAAACGGTGTGCCTCATCACGGAGGCGTTGTAACACCTTCAACGTCTCTGACTTTTTATCCAAATAGAGGGGTAGAGAATCGCCGGGAAAATAGAGTTCCTCAAGACGTTTAGCAATGCCAAGGATGGCAATCTTTCCGCGAAGCCCCAGCTTTTCAAGACTTTTTAGGGCCGCACTAAGCTGTCCCTTCCCGCCATCCACCAGGATCAGTTGAGGCATAGGCAACCCCTCCCGTTGCAAATAGTCGTAGCGGCGAAAAATAATCTCTTCCATGGAAGCAAAGTCATCGGGTCCCTCCACCGTCTTCACGTTATAGTGGCGATAATCGCTTTTAGAGGGCTTTCCATGCTTAAAACAAACCATGGCCGCTACGGGATAATCCCCCTGAAAGTTGCTGTTGTCAAAGCACTCAATATGGCGAGGCTCTTCCTTCAAACGCAGGTCACGTTTCATAGTCTCCATCACCCGGCGCGTGTGCCTCTCCGGATCCACCAAATCGTGGCGTTTCTGTTTCTCCAGCCGATAAAAACGCACATTCCGGTCTGACAATTCCAGTAACGACTTCTTATCCCCACGCTTGGGAACGGTATATTTTACCCCGGGGATCACCGTTTCTGGTACAAAAGGAACGACCAACTCCGTGGCATTGCTGTTGAAGCGCGAGCGTAAAGCGGCGATGGCAAAAGCCAGCAACTCCTCTTTACTCTCCTCAAGGCGCTTTTTCATCTCGATCGTGTGTGTCTGTACAATGGCTCCGTCAACCACCTTTAAAAAATTCACATATCCCAACTTGTCATCAGTCTGTATGGAGAGGACATCCACATTATGAATCGTGGTACTTACGATGGTGGATTTACTCTTATAGGACTCCAACAGCTCCAATTTTTCCTTAACGGCCTGGGCATTCTCAAACTCCATCTTTGCCGCATAGGCTTTCATCATCTGCTTCATCTTTCGTATCACCTCACCAATATTCCCCTTAATCACGGAACGGATATGCGCAATAGACTGGTTGTAATCCTCCTCACTTTGAAGCCCTTCACAGGGGCCCAAGCAGTTTTTAATATGGTATTGCAGACAGACAGAAAACTTTCCTCTTTCAATATGCTGTGGCGAAAGGTGATGACGACAGGTACGAAGAGGATAAAGCTGACGCATCAAATCCAACAACATATTCATCATCTTGACCGAAGCAAAGGGACCAAAATATTCCGATCCGTCTTTCACCGGATTCCGAGTGGCAAAGACCCGCGGAAAAGGTTCCTTACGAATACAGATCCACGGGAAGGTCTTATCATCCTTCAGCTGGATATTATAACGGGGCTGATATTTTTTGATGAGGTTATTTTCCAAAAGGAGCGCATCCATCTCCGTATCTACGACGGTTGTGCGGATATCGTGAATATGGGAGACCAATACACGCACCTTCCCCGAGTGGGAAGACTCTTTATTAAAATAGGAGGAGACGCGCTTTTTGAGGCTTTTGGCCTTTCCCACATAGATAATCTCCTCACTACTGTTATAAAAACGGTATACTCCCGGCCTATCGGGTAACGCCCGAACGATAACATTTAGCCTTTCCAACCGGGGACTCACCACCATATTTTCTGCTATTTCAGATGATTCCAGCCCTGGGCTTCAATAGGCACTACCACATTATCATGGGAAACGAGAATGGCACCGGAAGCCTCTTCCGTCATATGACCAATAACCGCAATCTCCTTCATTGCCTCAATCTTGGGGTAATCTTTCTGGGCGATGGTAAAGAGCAACTCATAATCCTCTCCCCCATTCATTGCAGCTGTCACCGGATTCATCTTAAATGATTCGCACAGGGAAATCGTCTGAGGGTCTATGGGTAGTTTCTCCTCATAGAGTGTACACCCTTTCTTTGACTGTTTACAGAGGTGCAAAATCTCGGAAGCAACCCCATCCGAGACATCAATCATTGAGGTGGGTTGGACCTCATGCTCTTGCAACAACTTCACGATGTCGGTACGAGGTTCGGGCTTCAAATGACGCTCCAGGATATAGTCATACCCGGCCAGGTCCGGTTGCATCCGGGGGTTCGCTTTCCAAACCTCTTTTTCGCGTTGCAGCAACAAAAGCCCCATGTAGGAGGCACCCACATCCCCACTCAAACAGACCAGGTCGCCCTGTTGTGCCCCGGAGCGCAGCACATACGCGTCATCACGAGCCACCCCCACCGCACTGATGGAAATCATCAATCCGGAGGTGCTGGTGGTGGTATCTCCTCCCACCAGATCTACGCCATAGCGCTTGCAACAAAGGTTAATTCCTTTATAAATCTCATCAACAGCTTCCACGGTAAACTTCGAGCTCACGGCAATACTCACGACAACCTGCTCCGGCTTTCCCATCATCGCAACGATATCCGAGAGATTTACAGCCACCGCCTTATAGCCTAAGTGCTTCAGCGGGGTATAACTCAAATCGAAATGTACATTTTCGAGCAATAGGTCTGTGGTGATCAACATTTTTTTTCCGGAGGGATTAAGCACGGCGCAATCATCACCCACGCCCACCTCCGTCGTATCATTAACTCGCGTAATCCCCTTGGTTAGATGGTCTATCAATCCAAACTCACCCAACGCTGAAAGCGGGGTTTTATCCTCCCTTTTTTCAAACATTTTTTCAATTTTTATACAAAAGTACGAAAACAACAGCAATCATTTTGGCTTTTACGTTGTTATAACGTGTTACTAATGCAATCGTAGCGATGAAAAGCGGGGAATTTTGTAAATTCGCAGCCTCATCTGAAAACGATTCTAAAACGTAATGTAATGGTCAAAGAGACACAACAGGACAAGATTCTGAAGGATGTCACGCAAAGTGACTACAAATATGGCTTTGTAACAGACGTGGAGATGGAGATTGCCCCAGCGGGGCTTACGGAGGAGACCATAAGATATATCTCTCAAAAAAAGAATGAGCCGGAATGGCTCTTAACCTTCCGATTAAATGCCTTCCAAAAATGGCAATCCATGAAAATACCGGAGTGGGCACACCTTCACATCCCCCCCATTGACTTCCAATCGATCAGCTACTATGCAGCGCCCAAAGAGATGCCTAAATACGATAGTTTGGACGAGGTGGATCCGGAGCTTCTCAAAACCTTTAATAAGCTGGGTATCTCCCTGGAAGAGCAGAAGCGTCTTGCCGGAGTGGCAGTCGATGCCGTATTTGATTCGGTATCGGTCAAAACCACCTTCCAGGATACTCTTGAAAAGTATGGGATCATCTTCTGCTCATTTTCCGAAGCGGTACAAAACCACCCCGAGTTGGTAAAACGCTATATGGGTTCGGTGGTTCCAGCTAACGATAACTATTTTGCAGCGCTAAACTCAGCCGTTTTTAGCGACGGCTCCTTCTGTTATATTCCCAAAGGGGTACGCTGCCCCATGGACCTCTCTACCTATTTCCGGATCAATACGGCCGGAACAGGGCAATTTGAGCGCACCTTGATTGTGGCGGAGGAGGAGTCGTATGTCTCTTACATGGAGGGGTGCACTGCTCCCCAACGCGACGAGAATCAACTTCATGCAGCCATTGTGGAGATCGTCGTCATGAAAGATGCTGAAGTGAAATACAGCACCGTGCAAAACTGGTATCCCGGAGACAAAGAGGGAAAGGGAGGAATCTACAATTTTGTCACAAAACGGGGTATCTGCAAAGGCAATAATGCCAAACTCTCTTGGACACAGGTGGAAACCGGTTCTGCAAAAACCTGGAAATACCCCAGTTGTATTCTCCTGGGAGACAACTCTATCGGAGAATTTTACTCGGTGGCTGTCACCAACAACTATCAACAGGCAGACACCGGCACCAAGATGATTCACCTGGGGCGCAACACCAAAAGTACCATCATCTCCAAAGGAATCTCCGCCGGCCACAGCGATAACAGCTACCGGGGGCTGGTCAAGATGATAAAAAAAGCGACCAATTCACGCAACTATAGCCAATGTGACTCTCTCCTCCTGGGGGATCAATGTGGTGCACATACCTATCCCTACATTCTTGCAGAGAACCCCTCTTCTATCATAGAACATGAAGCAACAACCTCTAAAATCTCTGAAGATCAGCTCTTCTACTGCAATCAACGTGGAATCTCTACGGAGAGTGCCATCGGACTTATTGTCAATGGCTACGCCAAAGAGGTGCTCAATAAATTACCCATGGAATTTGCGGTGGAGGCTCAAAAGCTACTGGCCATCAGCATCGAAGGGAGTGTGGGTTAGAAAAAAGTTAAATACCTTAATAAATTATCATATGCTCAATATTAAAGACCTAACGGTTTCAATAGATAACAAACGGATCCTTAACGGATTAAACTTACAAGTAAATAAGGGCGAAGTTCATGCCATCATGGGCCCCAACGGTACCGGGAAAAGTACCCTTGCCAACATTATTGCCGGAAAGAGTGGTTACGTCATAGAGAAGGGCAGCATCACCTACAAGAAAAAAGACTTGCTTAAGATGGAGGCCGACGAACGGGCTAACGAGGGGATTTTTCTCAGCTTTCAATACCCCGTGGAGATTCCGGGCGTGAGCATGGTCAACTTCATGCGGACGGCCCTCAACGAGAGACAGGCCTATCACGGTCTGGATCCCCTACCGGGAGCCGCCTTTCTAAAGAAGATGGAGGAGAAGAAGAAGCTGGTGGAGATCCACAGCAAACTCACCAATCGTTCCGTGAACGAAGGGTTCTCCGGAGGAGAGAAGAAAAAGAACGAGATCTTCCAAATGGCAATGTTGGAACCCTCTCTGGCCATTCTCGATGAAACCGATTCCGGATTGGATATTGATGCCCTGCGGGTTGTGGCCAGTGGAGTCAATAAGTTACGTAGTAACGACAATGCCTTTATCGTCATCACCCACTATCAACGACTTTTGGATTACATTGTGCCGGATGTGGTGCACGTTCTCTATGAAGGCCATATTGTACGATCGGGAGGGAAGGAACTGGCATTGGAACTGGAACAGAAGGGCTATGAATGGTTGAAAGAAACCCTATAAGACGTCACCCATGTACTCGAAAAATAATACGATAACGGAGCGTATCACCTCCTACTTTGAAGCACACAAACAGGTGCTTTTTCAAAACGATACACCTCAAATAAAGAGAGTTCGACAGAGAGCCTTTGAAGCCTTTGTGCAACAAGGCCTTCCCGACAAAGAGTTGGAGTCCTGGAAGAACACCGATATTCGTTCTACACTAGAGCAGGATTTTCGTTGTAGTCCTGAACCGGAAAATAGACAGATGGATGTGGAGGCATTTTTTAAATGCAAGATGCCCAACTTCGACACCCTTATGGTGACTACACTCAACGGATACCACGTCTACCATCAGAGCCCTCTCAAGCAGTTGGATAATGGCGTTGTGGTGGGAAGTTTTGCAGAAGCAAAAAAACATTACCCCCAACTCTTTACGGAGTACTTCGGCACTGCGACAGGGGAACCTTCCGACGGGCTAGTTGCCCTCAATACGGCCATGGCCGGTGATGGTGTCTTTGTCTATATTCCTGATAATGTGATAATGGAGGAGTCCATACAGATTGTTAACCTTCACAACAGCAACGAGAAGCTCTTTTCCAACATCCGAAACCTAATCATCGTTGGAGAGAACAGCCGCGTACGCATTGTGCATTGCGACGACTCCTATTCCAGGCAGGCCGCTTTCTGCAACACCTTGACAGAGGTCATTGTGGAAAAGGGGGGCTCCGTAGATCATTATAAACTCCAGAATTTGAATAATGTCACCTCGCTGAACAACCAGGTGTTTGTTTTGCAGCGGGGCGGCAGTGAGGTGGTGAGTAACAGCATCACCTTCAATGGCGGATTGGTACGCAACTACACTCACACCACGCTTTCTGAACCGGAGAGCCGCTGCAACATTATGGGGCTATACCTCGTAGACAAAACGCAGCATATTGATAACCAGGTCTTAATAAATCATGATGCGCCCAACTGCTATAGCAACGAACTTTTCAAAGGGCTTGTGGACGACCGAGCCACAGCGGTCTTTAATGGGCATATCAGGGTAAAAAAAGATGCACAAAAAACCATCGCTTATCAGAACAGCAAAAATCTACTGCTCTCGGAAAAAGCGAATGCCATTGCCAAGCCCTTTTTGGAGATTTATGCTGATGATGTGAAGTGTAGCCACGGTGCCACCGTAGGCCAACTGGATAGAGAGGCACTCTTTTATCTCCGCTCCAGGGGGATCAGCGAAGCCAATGCCAAGATACTCTTACGCTACGCTTTTGCCGCAGAAATCATCAATGAAATCACCATAGAGAACCTTAAAGATCAAATTGATGATATGATGAAAAAACGACTCAACGGAGAGTTGGATATTTGCGAAACATGTGTCCTTCATTGCAATACCAAAGATCATGAAGTCACCTTTCCCATTGATTTAAGTAAAATTTAACCTTGACTGTTTTGGATACGCAAAAGATACGTTCGCTCTTTCCTCTTCTTAACGAGACGATACACCATAAACCTATCGTCTACCTGGATAATGCCGCCACAAATCAAAAGCCTCAACGGGTTATTGATGCCATAACGGCCTATTACACCTCCCAGAACAGCAACATCCACCGGGGAGTGCACCATCTCAGTCAACAAGCTACAGCAGCCCACGAAACGGCCAGGGAGAAAGTACAGGCATTCATCCACGCAGCACATGCTCACGAGGTGATTTTTACGCGAGGCACCACAGAATCTATCAATCTTGTGGCCAGTAGCTTCAGCAAGAAGTATCTATCCAAAGGGGATGAGATTCTAATCTCTGCCATGGAACACCACAGTAATATTGTGCCTTGGCAGATCGCCTGTGAAGAACGGGGCGCACACCTTAAAGTGATTCCCATGAATCTCCATGGAGCGTTAATGACCGAACTTCTCCCTCAATTATTAACCGAAAAGGTAAAACTAGTAGCCATCACTCATGTATCCAATGCATTAGGCACCATAAACCCCCTAGAGGATCTCATTATGCAGGCCCACAAGAGGGGCATTCCCGTGTTAATTGATGGCGCACAGGCCGTAGGACACCTGGAGGTGGATGTGACGCAGTTGGATTGTGACTTCTACTGCTTCTCCGGACATAAGATGTACGGCCCCACAGGAATTGGTGTTTTATATGGGAAAGAGGAGTATCTCAAAGAGATGCCCCCTTATCAGGGGGGAGGTGAAATGATCAGTGAGGTATCTTTCAGCCGGACGACCTATAATCAACTTCCCTTTAAGTTTGAAGCGGGGACCCCCAACATCTGTGGTGCCATTGGGTTGGGCGAGGCCATCGACTTTATCCGGGAAGTGGGCATAGAGCGCTTGGAAGAGACCGATAAAGCACTGGTAGCCTATTGTGAAGAGAGACTTCTGGAAGAGGGGGGGATCACCCTTATTGGAACGGCAGCCCAAAAAACCGGTGTTGTATCCTTCCTCATAGACCATGTACACCCCTACGATGCAGGGACGATCATGGATCAACTGGGCGTGGCCGTAAGAACCGGACACCATTGTGCACAGCCGGTGATGGATTTTTTTAAGATCCCCGGTACCATACGAGCCTCTTTCTCCGTTTATAATACGAAAAGTGAAGTGGATGCTCTGCTGAAAGCGGTGCAAAAAGTAAAAGAAATGTTTCTCTAACCCCTTGGGGATATAACGAAAGAATAATGATACAAGAAAAGACGGCACAACTCATTGAAGAGTTCAAGATGTTCGAAGACTGGATGGAAAAATACAACTATCTTATTGAGATGGGACAGGAGCTCCCTCCCATCGACGCGAAGTATAAGGTGAGTGAAAACCTCATTAAAGGGTGCCAATCCAAGGTGTGGTTACATGCCTCTTACGATGGGGAGACCGTTTCATTTTCCGTGGATAGTGATGCCATCATTACAAAAGGAATCGCCGCATTGCTGTTGAGGGTTTTCAACCATGAGACCACCGAGGAGATCCTGGCGGCCGACATGGGATTCATCGAGGAGTTGGGTCTTCACCAACACCTCTCCCCCACCCGCTCCAACGGCCTTTTGTCGATGATCAAACAAATTCGTATTTACGCACTTGCGTTCCAAGCTAAATCATAAAGAGATGATCCATAAAGCGCACTTAGAAAAAGAGGTTATAAAAAACCTAAAAGTTATTTACGACCCTGAGATCCCTGTAAATATTTATGATCTTGGCCTTATCTATTCCATTGATATTGATGATCAGGGAGCTGTAAGGATCGTGATGACGCTCACCTCGCCCAACTGTCCGGTGGCTGAATCGCTCCCCCAGGAGGTTTACGAGATGCTAACCCCCATCGAAGGGGTGACAAAAGTGGATATTCAACTCACCTTTGAGCCGGCCTGGGATCCGGAGAACCTCTCTGACGAAGTAAAACTGGCTTTAGGAATGTTATAACAGCTATGACCCCACCACAAGAGACCTTACTCCATAGCATCCAGTCTCCGGAAGAGTTACGGAAACTCTCTCCCGAACAGTTGCCGCAGTTATGCCGCGAGCTGCGTGAATTTATCATTGATGTGATCTCGGAGAATCCGGGCCATCTGGGTGCCAACCTGGGCGTTATCGAACTCACGGTGGCGCTGCACTATGTCTTTAACACTCCTTACGACCAACTGGTATGGGATGTGGGGCATCAGGCCTATGCACACAAGATTCTCACCGGACGAAGAGAGCGTTTCCATACCAACAGAGCATACAAGGGGCTTAGCGGTTTTCCCAAGCGAGCAGAGAGTGAATACGATACCTTTGGGACGGGACACTCCTCCACAGCCATCTCCGCAGCCCTGGGCATGGCTACCGCCAGCAAACTCTCCGGAGAGAGGGACAAACAACATATTGCAGTAGTGGGTGACGCTTCCATCGTAAACGGACTCTCCTTAGAGGGATTGAATAACGCAGGTGTCTCAGGAACAAACATCCTCATTATCCTCAACGATAACGACATTGCCATCGACCAAAGTGTGGGAGCTATCAAGGAGTATTTCACCAACATCCGTACTTCCAAGGCTTATAACAAACTACGGGATGGCATTTGGCGCCTTATGGGAGGAAATAGACGGTATGGAGAGGGAAGCCGCCGTATCATTCGACAGATAAAAAATGCATTTCGGAACTCTATCTTCGACCGGGGAAATCTTTTTGAGGCCTTTAAAATAAGATACTTTGGCTCAGTGGATGGCCACGATATCACCAACCTTATCAAGCTGCTTAATGACCTGAAATCCATCCCCGGCCCCAAGATCCTCCATACCCACACCGTCAAAGGGAAGGGATTCCATGCCGCAGAGAGGAATCAAACCATTTTCCACGCTCCCGGTATGTTTGATAAAAAAACCGGTCAGCAAAAGAACAATGTGGCAAAAAGAGTCCCCCCCAAATACCAGGATGTATTTGGAAAAACCCTGGTGGAACTGGCAGAGAAGAACGAGAAGATCATCGGAATTACTCCTGCCATGCCCACAGGCTGCTCCATGAATATCATGATGAAACGGTTTCCTCAACGAAGTTTTGATGTGGGAATTGCCGAGGAGCATGCGGTAACCTTCTCTGCCGGGCTGGCCACACAAGGATATATACCCTTTTGCAATATCTACTCTACCTTTATGCAGCGTGCCTACGATGAGGTTATCCATGACGTGGCGCTGCAAAACCTGCCCGTGATCTTTTGCATGGACCGCGGAGGGCTGGTGGGGGAAGATGGCCCCACTCATCACGGTATTTTCGATCTCACCTACTTCCGGGCCATTCCCAACATGATTGTAACAGCCCCCATGGATGAAATCGAACTCCGCAACTTGATGTTTACGGCACAACAGAAAAATCATGGCCCCTTCTCCATCCGTTATCCCCGGGGAAGAGGGGTCAACACCAACTGGGAACGACCATTCATGGAAATCCCCATCGGAAAGGGCCGAAAACTAACCGAAGGGAAGGATATTGCCATCCTTTCGCTGGGACATCCCGGCAATTTTGCGGCCACCGCAGTACAACGGTTAAAAGAACAACAGATCCACATCTCGCACTACGATGTACGATTCCTCAAACCCCTGGATACGGAACTACTGCACCAGGCCCTTAAAGAGCATCACCACATCATTACCATTGAAGATGGCACCCTCATCGGAGGATTGGGGTCAGCAGTACAAGAGTTTGTGAATGACCACCAATACCCCACGCAAGTTGTTAAGTTGGGGATTCCTGATCAATTTATCGAACAGGGCTCTCCGGAAGAACTTTACGCCCAGTGTGGCATCAACCAGGAAACCATATACCAAACAGTAATAACGTTACTAAAAGAGGGTTCATAATGCTCATCAAGCGTTGAGCACCATGGAAACGATTTGCTCCAAAGCCCCAACATGGTTACCGACGATCAGGGAACAATGAGGGGCAGGGACAGATAGGTCGAACCGGCATGTTCCACATAGGGTATTTCCATCTGTGAGGCTCCATTTTCCTCCACAGAGGAGGGAATTTCCCCGGTAATTTTATACCTTTACAGGCACACACCGTGATCTTGATAATTAGAGAAACCCATGAAAAAGAGAAAAACCCTAAAAATCATGCTGCTAATCCTTGCCGGGTTAGCAATAATCTATCTGTGTCTCCCTCAATATGCACGTACTGCACTTATATACTGGCATGTGGGGATTGATGACCATCCCATTTTTCACAACAGGATCGTTGAGGCGGGAGATCCTTCTCCATGGAAACACCACCCCGCATACAACCAATATCAACTACCGGAAGCGTTGCTGGACTCCATGTTACAGTATGAACCCATCGCCTACATCATTATAAAAGACTCCATGCTGCTGCACGAAGAGTATTGGGATGGCTATAGTGAAAAGAGCCTCACCAATCCCTTTTCGGCTAGTAAAAGTATTGTAAGCATACTAATGGGTATCGCCATTGACAAAGGGTTTGTGGAGAGTGTCAACGATAAAGTAATCAAATACCTCCCTGAAGCGTTTAATCACGATGGGAACGATGCCATGACGATCAAAGATCTCCTTCAGATGGCCAGTGGTTCCGAATGGAACGAAGAGTATTCAGGGCTTTTTACTCCCACTACAGCCGCCTACTACGGCAAAGATCTGGAGCAGTTGATGCTAAAGCAAGGTTCCGAGACAAAACCCGGTGAGAAATACCGCTATCAGAGTGGAAACACCCAGCTTCTTGCCATGATTATCACCCAAGCCAGCGGCATGACCTTAAGTGATTTCGCCTCCACCTACTTTTGGACCCCGGTACAAGCCGAACGCGACGCTTTATGGTGCCTGGATGATGAAGAGGGGATGGAAAAGGCCTACTGCTGCTTCAACACCAACGCTACCGATATGGCGCGTCTGGGACAGTTGGTACTCAATCGCGGAGCGTGGAACAACCATCGGGTCGTCTCGGAAGCATGGTTGGAGGAGTCGCTCAAGCCGGCATCCCATCTGCACGATGAGAAGGGAAAACAGGTGGACTTTTATGGCTACCAGTGGTGGATGCTACAACACCGTGGCCATGCCATAACGTATGCCCGGGGAATCCTTGGCCAATATGTCCTTATCTTTCCTGACCTGAACATGGTGGTTGTACGAATGGGCCATCATCGCAGTAAAAAGTATATTGGACACCATCCTTCCGATGTATATCTCTACATCGATGCGGCCTTACAGATGATTTCACAATAACCCTTCATACAAGCGATGCGCGTCCCTCATCGATCCATGACAATGCGTGCCCTGATCCCCGGAAAGGGGAGCCATGGTCTTTTTCTACTGCTCCTCTTGCTGTTCAGCATACGCCCGGCACTCTCGAAGGAGATACGCATTGCTATTCACGCTACGGACCCCACCATAGAGGCCACGGCGATACACCTCCAAAAGCCTGATGTTGCCGTGGAGGGCATTCCCACCTCCTTTTACCTCCAATTGGATAAGGATGTGGCGCACCCCATATCCTTTGTCATCCACGCCGGGATGCACGACGAAACCATGGTGCTGGCTCCCGGGGAGAGGCGTGCCATCTCTTTTACGCCGCAAAAGCACAATGTGATCACCCTCGACCACCCCGATACCGCCTTGCTCACCTTCAAGGCAATTCCCCAATGGATGTCCATTCTTCCGCCACTCATCGCCATCGCCATTGCCCTCCTCTTTAAGGAGGTATTCACGGCACTTTTCCTGGGAATTTTCTCCGGGGCTTTTGTGGTTAGCCTTTATGGGGGGAGCTCCTTGTGGTCCAGCATTCCACATGCCATCCAACGCATCATTGACACCTACATTCTACAATCACTATATGACAAAGGACATCTCTCCATCATCCTCTTTAGTATGCTCATTGGGGGGATGGTCAACCTCATCACCCGCAATGGGGGGATGCAGGGGGTGATTCGTTTTTTATCACGCTACGCCCGGTCACCCCGTTCGGGCCAATTCATCACATGGCTTTTAGGTATTGCCATCTTCTTTGACGACTATGCCAACACCCTTGTGGTGGGTAACACCATGCGCCCGGTCACGGATCAACTGCGCATCTCCCGCGAGAAACTGGCCTACCTGGTGGACTCTACAGCCGCTCCCATCGCCTCTATCGCCTTCATCACCACATGGATTGGTGCTGAGATTAGCTACATCCAGGATGGAATCACCACCATCGGGCTTGAAGAGACCCCTTACAACATCTTCTTTCACTCACTGCAATACGCCTTTTATCCGATTTTAACACTGATCTTCATTCTTTTGTTGATCCAAAGTAACAGGGATTTTGGGCCCATGTACAAGGCGGAAAAGCGTGCACGCCAAGGAATGGCTACGCCCTCCCATGGGGAAGAGGAGAAGGGGTTTAGCAATAACCTGAACGACCTTACGCCGGAGCAGGGGGTCAAAGCGCATGCCTACAATGCCGTTATCCCCGTCGTTACCGTCATCGTTGGCACCATTACAGGACTTTTTATAACAGGGTTGGAGAACAACCCATGGGAACCTCAGTTGGGGATTGCCCATAACCTATCTAATGTTATTGGGGCGAGCGATTCCTACAAGGCATTGCTATGGGCCTCGTTGGGCAGTGTGCTGGTTACCGTGCTTCTTACGGTGGGGGGACGGATCCTTCCCATGCGCAAAGCGGTTGACAGCTTGATCAATGGTTTCCGCACCATGTTAACGGCCATTATCATCCTTATTATGGCCTGGTCCATTGCTCTTCTCACCAAAGAGATGCATACGGCCGACTTTATCAGCCGGATAGCTTTGGCGGCTCGCATTCCGGCGGAGCTCATTCCCGGGCTTACCTTTGTGCTTGCGGCCTTAGTCTCTTTTAGTACCGGTACCTCTTGGGGAACCATGGCCATCCTCTATCCCCTGGTGCTTCCGGCAAGCTGGTTTATCACTCAGGAGACGGGCATGGATTACGAACAGGCCCTCATGATCTTCTATATCGTGGTCTCCACGGTGCTTACGGGGTCGGTTTTAGGGGACCACTGCTCTCCCATCAGCGACACCACCATCCTCAGTTCATTGGCCAGCTCTTGCGACCATATTCAGCATGTACGCACCCAGATGCCCTATGCCGTTACCGCCGGCAGTATCGCCCTCTTCATGGGCATTATTCCCGCCGCTTACGGCATTCCCGTCTGGATACTCTTTATCCTCTCCATCTCCACCCTTTTCCTCCTTATCCGGATCATGGGGAAAAAGCATAAACCCCTTCATTAATCCCCCCAAATGAGCAGTTTTACCTTTTTCCTTATTCTCATAGCCGGATTTGTCACAGGATTTATCAATACCCTGGCGGGAGGAGGAAGCATCATAAGCCTTTCACTGCTTCTCTTTTTGGGGCTTCCGCCCAATGTGGCCAATGCCACCAACCGCCTGGGAATTCTCTTGCAAAATATGGCTGCGGTGAGGAACTTCTCCCGAAAGGGTGTATTGAAGTATCGGGAAGGAATAGGGTTGGCCCTTCCGACGATCATGGGTGCAGCAGTGGGTGCATCCATCGCCAGGAACATTAGCCTCAAGCACCTGGAGTTTTCCATCGGGGTGGTGATGTTGCTCATGGCTCTCTTTATCCTTCTAAAACCTCAACAGTGGCTCAACGGGACGCCCCCCAAAGAGCGCACCATCGGCAGATACATCCTGCAAGGCGTTAGTTTCTTCCTTATGGGGCTTTACGGAGGGTATATTCAGGTGGGAACAGGCTACTTTCTCCTAATGGGCTTGGTATTGCTGGCGGGACATGACCTGGTCAAGGCAAATGGGTTAAAAGTCTTTATCATGCTCTGTTACACGCCGGTGGCCATTTTTATCTTTCAGAGTGGCAAGCAGATCGATTGGCATTATGGCCTTGTGCTCGGTGCGGGGAATATGATGGGGGGCTTTCTCTCCTCCAGGTTGGCCCTTAAACAGGGGGCGGGGTTCATCCGATGGGTGCTAATCATCACCATTCTCTTTACGGCCCTCCAATCCTTCGGACTTGTGGATCTTATTCAACTTTTGGGTCTTGCGCAATGAGCGGTAATATAAACGTCTTCACCTTATTTCTTCTAACATTGGTTCTTAGCTCAAGATGTGCAGCTACAGGAGATACGGTATCTAAGAAAATAACACCTAAGATACACAATACTGTTAAGCAAAGCGCTATGGTTCATTTTACCCGGCATCACCTCCCTGCCGGGAGGCAACAACTACTGGTTGTCATAGGTGAGCACCTCATCCTCGAAATAGCATAGGGCAATGCCAGCCTCCTTAAACATGGCCTCACTCTCTGCCCCAGCATGGTACTTTTTCTCGCAGACAACGCGAACAATTCCACAATTAATAATCAACATGGCACAGGTACGACAAGGAGTCATCCGACAGTAGAGGGTAGCCCCTTCAAGGGCAATGCCACGCCTTGCCGCCTGACAGATGGCATTCTGCTCGGCATGGACGGTACGAACACAGTGATGACTACGGTGGCCATCTTCATGCACAACCTGCTTCATCAAGTGCCCCACATCATCACAATGAGGCAATCCCATGGGGGATCCCACATACCCGGTCACTAAAATTTGTCGATCCCGGACGATCACACACCCCGAACGCCCCCTATCACAGGTTGCACGGGTAGCCACCGTATCGGCAATCTGCATAAAATAGTGATCCCAGCTAGGACGAAATGTACGCTCCTCCATAATCCTTTAGTTTTGCATGCGAAAGGTAATATCCGTAAGTTGCATCTCCGGGGAGACCTTGTAGAGGCGTTGATTGGTCGTTTTCACATCCAATCCTCCCAGCTGTTCGCGGTAGGAGCCTATTTTCACAAAATTGAAACAGGAGAGGTCACACTGTGCAGCCAGCTGATCACGCCCCGAATACCAACCGGTTTTTATACGCCCCTGCGACTCCTGGCGAACAAAGGCTGCCAAACGCGTCACCGTCGAAGGGGCAATATCGCCCCCCATAAAACAGATACACGTCACCAAGCGACCATACTTTTTCAACATCCCGGCCAACACCTCCTCTGTAAGAGGGTCTCCCACATCATCCATCAACCAGGGGCTGTGACAGCCTTTACACCGATTGGGACAGTTGGAGAGGTTAATAGCCAACGTCACCTCATCCGGGATCTCCCTAAAAACGATATCATAATCTACATACTTCAACATACAGGCTCCTCAACAGGCTTATTCTGCTCCTTTACCACGTTGTAATGCCTCTTGGCAGCCTCCTCCTGACGAGGAACAGAGAAGTTGCTAATCCGTTTCATGTAACCGATAATACGTGTTAGGTAGTCCACATTTTCAGAGGCACACTTAGGACACTGCTTCAGGTAGCGTTTATCGATAAATCCACAACTATTGCATACGGTATTGGGGATATTAAAGGTAAAATAGTTGCACCCTTCAGATGCGGCAACCCTCAACAGTTGACGATACTGCGCTTGTGAAAGATGCTCTTCCAGGTTCAGATGGAGAGCGGAACCTCCCGTAAGGTGTTGGATATATTCCCACCCATGTAACCTAAACTTATCCAACACATTAAGTGTTTTATCCTCCACACGATAAAAGTAGCTATTGTAACAGTTGCGAGGCACGAAGTAGCCATCTTCCCGATCCCACTTAGCATGTTTTACCCCCACGTTCTCCGCTGGAATCATCTCACAATTGAACATGGTTTTCGCGGTGCGATACTTCTTATTGTATTGCTCTATGAGGCTGAGTACTTCTTGCACAAAAGCGAGATAACGCGGATTATCGTTTATTTCAAGCCCCAGAAACTCGGCAGCCTCCACAATCCCATTGACCCCAATGGTCAAATACTGCCGGTCAATGTTGATAAATCCCGCATCAAACAGGGGCAACATCCCTTTCTGCTGGAACATGATCAGGTTCTCGTTATAGGCCGTCTGTACCTTATGCACCAGGTCTACCACCTCCTCCAGGAAATTCACATAGGAGAGGCCTGCCTGTTGCGCAAACTGCACACAACGATTCACATTGATGGTCAATACACTCTTGGATCCGGTGGATACCCCCCCTGCTCCGAGGGTATAGCTAAAGCCATTATCTTGTATCTCGTTACGAAGGCGGCAACAGCTTGATAAGGAGTCAGCATTGTCACTCATATAGGTAAAAAAGGAGTGACCTTCCGAATACATCTCTGCCGTAAAGTCGGCATATTCTGCATCAATCATCTCTCCATCTTTACTGAGTAGCGCCATCGTCTCCACGGGAAAAGTAAGAACCGTCTTGGTTCGCTCTTTATTAAACCACTTCATAAAACGCTTCTGGAGCCAATTCAACGAGTCCCAATGGGGTTTTGAGCCATCGGGAAAGACAAACTCACTGAAGAGGCTCTCAAAATAGGGCTTATCATAATAGGCTATATTCCAGAATACCGCTTGGAAGTTACGAGCCCCCGTAGGTTGGTTGATGGAGTACACAATCTGCTCAAAGAAATCACAGATCACCTTGTCAAGCGTACGCTCACGCTTGGAAAGATCCACTACCCTCTGCACATCTTTATGATAATCTTCTCCATACTCCAACTCGATGAAATAGTTCATATACATCAGAAACTCCGGAGTTGCACAGGCACCACTCAACATGCTGGATACCATAAAAACCATATTGATAAATCCACCGGCGAAAGATTTCAGGTTGGTAGGAGGCGTTGAGTTTCCCCCAATATCCATGGTTCCATTTAACAGCCAAGGATACATGGTGATACTTGCACAGTAGTTGGCAAGGCTGGTCTCATCATTTTTATAGATAAAATGATCCGAAAGCATTTGGAGATATTTATCCGAAAGTTCCTTCCCATACAACTCCTTAATGCGATCTGTAAGCATCCGCCGGTTGAGGGCAATAAAATTCTTCTTGGGCAACTCCCCTATAAGGGTGGCAATATTCTTCTTCTCCACATTGGCATTCGCATCAAACTTACTCCCTGTTGCAGCATTCTTCGCCTCACAATAGTTCATCAGAAACTTCATTTTATCACTAGTCTCTCGAGTCTCCATATGTTTCTGACGATAGAGAATATACGATTTTGCTACGATAAAATACTTTTCAGCCATTAAGGCAATCTCCACTTGGTTCTGAATCTCTTCCACCGACATCCCATCCACAATATTCAAACGAGCAAGAATAGGAATTAGATCCTCCTCGGAAGCATAGGATCCCACCGATAAAAAAGCCTTACGAATTGCATTCTTGATTTTGTCAATGGAGAAGGGAACCCTTTTGCCATTCCTCTTCACGATAGAGATGCTTTTATGACTCATATTGTGCTACTTTTTATAAATTTGGAACTAATTTCAGTGCCGATACATCAACAATATACTCTTGAATACCACAACCTATTCCCCACACCCTCCCCCATAATCTTTCCACGCGTGAGAGGAAAACGGATGGATACAGAACAAATTTAAACAATTATTCTCCCCACTTAAAAATCGAGTTATTAACAAAAAGAGAACCCCAAATCCCAAAACCTTTTATTCTCGTGGCATTGGAACGCAAAAGGGGTTGTTAAAAAGTTAAATGATGCACGTCATCGCCCCTCTAAGAGGCCCCTTCTCCGACCATCCTAAAGGAATAAAAAAAGAGCGAAGAGAACAAAAAAGACGGGAAACCGTTTATACCATAAGATCACTGAACCGCAAAACAAAGAAGAAGAATGACACATATAATCAAGATATTAGGATCTGGATGCACCAAATGCACAACCCTGTTTAACCTTACCAAAGAGGTGGTGGAAGAGAATCATATTCCGGCAACGATAGAGAAGGTGGAACAGATTGATGAGATCATGAAATACCACATCATGATCACACCGGCTCTCGTCCTCAATGGGGAGGTAAAAGTGAAAGGCCGCGTTCCCTCCAGGGAAGAGCTTCTTCAATTGCTGCAGAGTGCTTAGAGAGGCTCTCTCCCACCCCATATCCAAAGGGATTAACGCTTCCCCCAATTGCAAATGGAGATGGTAAGAGTTGAGAAATCGGGGCTTTTCTCGTGGGCATCCAAGGGTACCCGGAAAAAAGATATTCGTTTACCAAGTTGCTGATACAATGAACCATGTTTAACTGGCTACGACACCTCATCGACCAATTAGTGTACCTCTGGTTAGGATTTGGAGAGACATCCCCTTGGGGCAAGGCACTTCACTTCTTCCTCTACGATAGTATAAAAATCCTCCTGCTTCTGGTTGTTATTATCTTTATCATGGGGATAATCAACAGTTATTTCCCCGTAGAGCGGGTACGCAACTTCCTTTTAACAAGAAAACTATACGGCCTACAATACCTTATGGCCAGCCTCTTTGGAGTGGTCACTCCCTTCTGCTCCTGCTCTTCGGTACCCCTCTTCATTGGTTTTGTAAGGGGCGGGATTCCACTCGGTGTCACCTTGGCCTTCTTAGTAACCTCTCCATTGGTTAATGAAGTGGCCATCGGACTCTTTGTGGGATTCTTTGGACTCAAAGCCACCCTTATCTATGTGGTTAGTGGCGTTCTGTTGGGTACCATCTCGGGGTTTATCCTACAAAAGCTTCAATTAGAGCATCTTCTCACCCCTTGGGTCAAGGATTTTTTACGCAATGAGAGCGAGGAAGAGGGGGGGTACCACCAAGAGCACCCCCCGCTCCTGAAACGCTTACCACACATAGGCAATGAGGCGTTCAACATCCTCAAAAAGATCCTTCCCTACCTCTTGGCAGGCATCGCCATCGGTAGTGCCATGCACGGATTCGTCCCGGAAAACTTTTTCGAACCCTATATTCGGAAAAGCAACCCCCTGGCAGTCCCCATAGCCACCCTCATGGCGGTCCCTATGTATATCAACGCTTCCGGCGTACTCCCCATCGTACAGGTGCTGGTATCTAAGGGCATCCCTTTGGGCACGGCCATCGCCTTTATGATGGGCGTAGTTGGTCTCTCTCTCCCCGAAGCCATCCTGCTAAAAAAGGTAATGACACTCAAACTTATTGCTATCTTCTTTGGCGTGGTCACCCTCTGCATCATCCTCTCCGGCTACCTTTTCAACCTCCTTCTGTAGGAGCAATCGCCAACAGAGGTGGAGGCATACCTATACCATCATGCCACTCCTACAGCATTGCCCCACATCAGCTGTTAACCGCTAAGAGGCTCTGACACAATAAACCACTCAACACCTCCAAAACCCACCATTGCTCCTCCCTTTCATTGGCACTTCGATGCTCCTCTTCCTCATACCCTGCCAACGCCCTTCCCGAATCGAAGGAGTCCACTTACACTTACAGCCGCTAACTAAATGATTGCATCTTACAGAGCCGCTTATAAAGCCCGTCAAAAGCATAGAGCGTTTCATGAGTACCACGCTCCACAATACGCCCAGCATCAAGCACCACAATCTCATCGGCGTTGCGGATGGTACTCAAACGGTGGGCTATCACCACAGAAGTTCGAAAGTTCATCAAATTATCAAGAGCCTCCTGCACAAGACGTTCCGACTCTGTATCCAACGAAGAAGTAGCCTCATCAAGAAGCATGATAGGTGGATTTTTATACACTGCCCGGGCAATACTCAGGCGCTGTTTCTGGCCACCACTAAGCTTAACCCCCCTATCACCAATATTGGTATCATACCCATCGGGCATTTGAAGAATAAAATCATGGGCATTCGCAATCTTTGCAGCTTCCACTACCCGTTCCACATCAATCTCTTCTTCTCCCAAGGCGATATTTCGAATCACACTATCATTAAACAGCACCATATCCTGGGAGACAAATCCCATCAGACCTCTCACATCATCAATGCGCAACTCTTCAATGGGAATTCCATCAATGGTCAACCGGCCGGACTCAATATCATAAAAACGCGGCAAAAGATTTACCAACGTCGATTTCCCTCCTCCGGAAGGCCCCACTAGAGCAATGGTTTTCCCCTTCTCAATCCTCAAATCGATATCCACAAGCACGGGCTTATCCTCATATTGGAAACAAACTTTTTCAAGAACAATCGCCTCTCGAAAGGTTTTTATGGGGAGGGCACTCTTTTTCTCCACAATTACCTCCTCTGCATTCAACACCTTCTCAATACGCTCCACGGAAGCGGCACCCTTCTGAATATTGTAGGAAGCTTTGGCTATGGATTTGGCCGGATTCAGTACCTGGCTAAAGATCGCTAAATAGACCAAAAAGACCGAAGCATTCAGCCCCCCAGCCGGACTTAAGATAATCTTTCCCCCATACCACAGGACGATGGCAATCACCGTAACCCCCAACACCTCACTCAACGGTGAGGCCAAATCACGCTTACGAAACACCCGCACCATCAACCGCGTATAGCGATCATTCTCTTTCTGAAAATTCTTATTACTAGGATCTATAGCATTGAAGGCTTTGATAATACGCAATCCATCCATCGTCTCTTCCATCAACGATTGCAGCAACCCCATCTTGGCTTGGCCTTTAACCGAACTCCGCTTCAAGGTTTTACCGATATGACCAATCACCAGAGCTGTCACAGGCAAAAGAATAAGAATGAACACAGAGAGTGAAGGGCTAAGCACAAATAGGGTCACTAAGTAACTCAAGATGGTTACGGGATCCCGGAAAATAATCTCCAGGCTACTGATGACTGACCACTCTACATCCTGAACATCAGTGGTCATTCGAGCCATTAAATCCCCTTTTCGCTGTTCAGAATAGTAAGAAAGGGGGAGAATCAGGATCTTATGATAAATGTCATTACGAATATTCTGAACAACCCCGTTACGGATAGGAGCTAAAAAGAAATTGGCAAAATACCGAAAAAGATTCTTTAAAAAGAACAGCACCACAATCATCAAGGCAATGTAAAGCAATGCATCTGTATCGCTCACCCTTCCAATTAGCTGCTCCACCCAATAGTAGAAATTCTGCGAAATCAGCTGAGAATCCGTAATATTGGACCATGTCAATGGTTCCGGAACGGTTGTCAAGGGCTTACGAATCTTAAAAAGAATCTCCAACACCGGGATAAAAAAAGCAAAAGAGACTAATGAGAAGAGGATAGAGAAGAAGTTAAACAGCATACTCAACACCACGAAAAACCAAAAGGGCTTCAAATAGGGAAGAATACGGAGAAGTTTTTTCATGGGTCACAAATTCACCGCAAATGTAATAAAATAGTCTCTTCATCTTCACGAATCTCACCCTTAGTTGCCCCACCAGTCGCTCAAAAGTTTATCTTTGTGGCATGGAGAATACACGTCAACAAAAAATTGCAAGGCTCATACAGAAGGAGATGGCAAATATCCTCAGGGAAGATGCGAAGGGATACACGATAGACAGCATGGTTACCGTTACCAAAGTGGCCGTCAGCAGAGATTTCTCATCGGCAAAAATATACCTTAGTATCTTCGCCACCCTTGAAAAGGAGGAAGTCATCAAGAACCTCAACAAGCATAAGCGAGAAATTCGTTACGCATTAGGTCAACGGGTAAAACGCCAGCTAAGAGCCGTACCGGAAATTCTCTTTTTTGAAGACGACTCGCTGGATTATGTCGATAATATTAACCGCCTTCTTAACCCCAAAGAATAATGCAATACGACCCTATTAAACGCTCACTGGGACTTTTTTTTAATCGCACCCCCTTTCTAAGGAAACTTTTTTACCGTCTGTTGGACGCCCTGTTGTTACGGACATGGCATGTACGAGGAGAGCTCAAAGAGTGGGCTCGACAGAATCCTGGCCCCAAAATGATCCTCGATGCGGGTTCAGGCTTTGGCCAATATAGCTATTATATGGCATCTCACTTCAAAAACAAGCTGGTTACAGGCGTAGATGTGAAGCAAGAGCAGATCGACGACTGCCTTGACTTCTTTTGCAAGGCTCGGCTCACCAATGCCACCTTCACCTACGCCGACCTCACCCAATATGTCACACCGGAGAACTACGATCTCATTCTATCCGTAGATGTGATGGAACATATTGAAGATGATGTGGCCGTTTTTAAAAATTTCCACGCCTCCCTCAAAGAGGGGGGCATGCTCTTAATAAGCACCCCCTCCGACCAAGGTGGCTCTGATGTACACGAACATGAGCATAGCCACGACGGAGCAAACTCCTTCATCGACGAGCACGTACGCGACGGATATAACATCCGGGAAATTCAAGAAAAGCTGAAGGAGGCCGGCTTCTCTCATACACAGGCCAGGTTCCAGTATGGAACACCGGGAAAAATTTCCTGGAAACTCTCCATGAAATACCCCATCCTTATGCTGAATGCTTCGAAACTATTCTTTATCCTTCTTCCTTTCTACTATCTTATCACATTCCCCTGGTCGCTCCTCTTGAATTACCTGGATGTAAAAAGGGATCATGAAACCGGCAGTGGGTTAATTGTGATTGCCAAAAAATAACCCTGATGAAACTCCCGCTATTCATAGCCTGGCGGTATTTTCGGTCGGGAAAATCACACCATATCATCAACTTGATCTCGCGGATCTCCATGGTGGCTATTGCCGTGGGTACCGCTTCATTAATCACCATCTTATCCGTCTTCAACGGTTTTGAATCTCTTATCTCCTCGCTTTTCAACACCTTCGACCCCCACCTTAAAATCGAAGCGGTAGCAGGAAAGACCTTTTCCGAAACGGCACTCCAACGGGAAGCTATCGAAGCTATTCCCGGCGTAATCAGCTACACCGAAGTGATCGAAGAAAAGGTACTCCTTCGTTATGAAAAGCAACAGTATATTGTCATGATGAAGGGGGTGAGTGATGACTTTCTTTCCAACAATCCTCTGGACTCCATGCTCATAGCCGGCACCCTACGTATGTCCGGGAGAAACAGTGCTATCGCAGGATACGGAATATGTTACTACCTAAACATCAACCCCCACCAACTCCCCACCGATGTAGCTGTTTATGTGCCCAAAAGAGAGGCGCGCAACTTCAGCATGTTAAACAACGCCTTCCGAGAGGATCAGATCAAAATAACAAGTGTATTCTCCATCCAGCAGGATTTTGATACAAAATACGTACTCGTTCCCCTTCCCTTCATGAAAAAGTTGATCGGCTATGAAAAGGAGATCACCTCCGTAGAGATTCGTCTTGAGGAGGATACGGATATGAAGCGCATCCAAAAACAAATTGCCACAATTACTGGAGACAACTTCAAAGTAAGTAACCGTTTTGAACAACAAGAATCGCTCTACAAAGTAATGAAAGGAGAAAAGTTGGCCATCTTTCTGATCCTAACATTTATGCTAATTATTGCAGCTTTCAACATCATCGGTTCTCAAACCATGGTAATGCTCGACAAACAAAAAAATGCCACTATCTTAAACAGCATGGGAGCAAACCGCCTTACCATTCGAAGAATCTTCATCGCACAAGGCCTGATTACCTCTATGTCAGGGGCATTAACTGGACTCCTCCTGGGAGCTATCATCTGTTTTCTCCAACTCCGTTTTGGTCTTATCAAATTTGATGCGGAGGCCTCCTTTGTCATTAATGTCTATCCTGTAGAGATGCGCCCGATCGACTTTTTACTAACCTTTATTACCGTAACCCTAATCAGCCTTTTCTCTGCAATCTTTCCCGCCAGTCGAATCAAGAAAGGATATCTCTCCTTAGAGCATCAGGGAGGAGCGACAAACGGCTAATCCTTAAAGGATCCCTATCCTCTGTGCTAACATCCAAAGAGAGCGGTTAAAACAGATAATTTCCCATGAAAAAAAAGAGGGAAACCGGGGAAAGGCAACTTTTAATCCACAACAGTGTCTACATATACATAGAGAAATAGACTAAAAAGGCATACCTTTGCCCCCCCATTATCGAATTAATAACAAGCACAATATAATGAAAACACCTACTCTATCCAGGCTACTACTCGTAATGATTGTCATAGGAGCCTCTTTGACAAATGTAAAAGCACAACGCGTTTTACTGAATGAATCTAACGGTACGGCATTAAGCATCGTATCACAAGACCAACTTCATTTGGAGATGAGAAACACCATCTCCGAATTTGACTACAGTACCCTCAACACCCCGGAAGGCCTGTTCACAACGTTCCACACCCACGTAAATGCCTTCTCAGGAAAAGTAGGGACACCAAGGATTCCGGTAATCCGAAAACTTATTGAGATTCCCTTGGGTGCAACCGTAAAGATAAACAATGTAACCTACACCGAGGAGACCATTGACCTGGGAGAGATGGGGGTTTTATACCCGGCTATTCCAGTACAGCTTCCGGCAGAAAAGGGCGGTGGAACCCCTCCCCCCTTTCAATACGATGCCGACGCTTACCAGATGGATCGCTACTTCGGAGAGAAGCTAGTCAGCGTGGAGGTTAAAGGTATTCTCAGGGGACAGCGCCTCGCCTTGGTCACCATTGCACCCTATGCCTACAACCCGGCCAAAAACCGCATGAAGGTATACAGTGATGTACAATTTGACCTCACCTTTGAGAATGCCGATATGGCAGCAACCATGGAACTTAAAGAGCGGACTTGGTCACCCCACTTCCAAAGTGACTACACACAGGTCATCAATGCAGCCTCTTTCAATCTTCGCAAAGATCCCCTCAGCAATAATCCCATCACCTATGTGATTATTTCACACCCCATGTTTGAAGATCAACTCCAAGAGTTTATCGCCTGGAAACAGAAAAAGGGGTACCGCGTCATCACCGGATACACAGATGATCCGGAGGTAGGAAATACAACAACCTCCATCAAAGCGTTCATCAAAGGACTCTATGATAACCCCCAACCCGGCTACACAGCTCCCACTTACGTCCTCTTTGTGGGAGATGTTGGAGAGGTTCCCTCTTTTGCAGGTTCCACAGGAAGTCATATCACCGATCTCTACTATTGTGAATACACCAATGATCACTTTCCCGAAATCTATTACGGACGTTTTTCTGCACAAAACACGGCTCAACTCCAACCGCAGATCGACAAGACCCTAATGATCGAACAATATACCATGCCCGATCCCTCCTACCTGGACGAAGTCGTTCTGGTAGCAGGAATGGATAGTGGTCATGGACAAAAGTGGGGCAATGGACAAATCAACTATGGTACCGAAAACTATTTCAATGAGGAACACGGGATCACCTCACACGTATACCTCTATCCCCAATCAGGTAGCAGTGGACCAGAGATTAAGCAAAGGATCAATGCCGGCGTTGCTTACGTGAATTACTCGGCACACTGCAGCCAAAATGGATGGCAAGACCCCTCCTTCACCGTACAAGAGGTTCACAACCTCACCAATACCGACGAGTATTTCCTCTCCATCGGAAACTGCTGCCTCTCCAACGCCTTTGATACACAGGAGTGTTTTGGCGAAGCCATGATTCGTGCTGAGAATAAAGCCTCTATTGGACATATTGGAGGAACCAATAGCACCTACTGGGATGAAGATTACTACTGGGGAGTAGGTGTAGGAACCATCTCGGAAGACCCACCTGCCTACGAAGAGACAACCCTGGGAGTCTATGATTGTCTTTTCCACGAACATGACGAGGCTTGGGCTGACTGGTGTTTCACCTCTGGCCAGATCATCTTTGCCGGTAACCGTGCCGTCTCCGAAAGCGGCTCCGTCAGGGAGACCTATTATTGGGAAATCTACTCCATCATGGGAGACCCCTCTTTGGCCATGTATATCACCGTTCCCGAACCCATTACCGCTAGCTATAACGGACTTATCCCCCTGGGGACGAACACCATCACAGTAACAACAGACCCTTATGCCTATGTAGCTATCTCACGTGAAGGAGAGCTTTTTGGCGCGACCATTGCTGACGAATCCGGAAATGCGGAAGTAACAATAGATCCCCCCATCACTATCCCCGGCCCCTGTGACGTCGTGGTCACTAAACAGTGGGGAGAGCCCTTCTTCGGAGAGGTCAATGTAGCTTCGCCGGAAGGCCCTTATGTCATCCTTAACGCGTTTAATATTGATGATAGCAATGGCAACAATAATGGCCTTGTGGACTATAACGAAACCGTCAATTTCGACATCACCCTGAAAAACTTCGGGAACGACGATGCCTCAAACGTATCAGCCACCATCACTTGTAACGACCCGGACATTACCGTTACCCAAAATACCCATAACTTTGGAAGTATCGCTTCGCAGAATACCGCGTCTCAACTCTCCGCTTTTACCTTTGAAGTTGCCCAAACCATTGAAGATAGAAAACAGGTAGAGTTTCTTATGGACATCACCGATGGAAATGAGACATGGCACTCCAAGATTATCCTCAAACTCCATGCACCTGTCCTCAGCATCCAAAAGGTGAACATTGATGATACGACCACAGGGAACAGCAACAACACCCTCGATGAGGGAGAAAATGCCAACATTGTGTTTACCCTATCCAATGAAGGAAGTGCCGATATAATGGATATACTAGGAGAGTTATCAACCACAAACACGGAACTCACCATCAACAATGCCACTGCAACCATTGAAGAACTCCCCGCAGAGGGAACCGCCACATTGACTTTTAATGTGACAGTGGAAGACGAGGTTCAATCAGGCACCATCGTTGAGATGGAACTGTTGGCAGCATCCAATGGCTATTCCGATACCGACGAGTTCATCACCAAAATAGGGATCATAACAGAGGATTTTGAGTCGGGCGATTTCTCCGCTTATAACTGGACGCACAGCACATACCCCTGGGTCATTGATGAGACAGAGGTACAAGAAGGCCTCTTCTCTGCAAAATCAGGCCTCATCTCGGATAGTCAATCCTCCGAGTTGAGTATCTCAATAGAGGTACTTTCTGAAAATGATTCCATCAAATTCTACCGAAAAGTCTCCTCGGAAGAGACCTACGACCTTCTAAAATTTTATATCGATGATGTAGAAATAGAAAATTGGTCAGGAGAAGAGGACTGGGCTCTTGTAAGCTATCCCATACTTATCGGAGAACATACCTTAAGGTGGAGCTATGAGAAAGATTTTAGTGTGTCCAATGGTCTCGATTGCGCATGGATTGACAATATCACCTTCCCCGCCATGCGGATAGAGGTAGGTACAAAGGAGATCTCACGCAAAGAGGAGGCCGCATCCATGTCCATCTTCCCGAACCCATTGCAGCACTCCACTCATATCACCTACAACTTGACAGAAGAGAGCGGAGTCTCACTTTCCATATACGACGTAATGGGGAACCTTATCGAAGTAATTGAACACAACGCCAGTGTTCAGGCAGGTACCCACACCAAAGAGTTTAGAGGTACAGGACTCCAACAAGGAATCTATTTCTGCATCTTAAAAACAAATAAACAAACAATTACACAACGACTTATTATTTCAAAATAAACAACATGAAGCAGCCGATAAAATTTTCCTTTACCGGCTGCTTCCTTAAAATCATAAACCCAGAAACCATGAAAAAGATCCTATTTGGTTTGTTATGTGTTCTAATGAGTGTGGGATTACTGGCCCAACAGGCTCAGAAGACAACGTATACACAACAAACTTCTTCCAAAGCATCAATAACCTTCACCGTTGAAGAGTATCATCTGACGCCCATCTCCTTATCGGGAAAAGACTACACATCCATTCATTTCGAAAAAGGGGTTACCACCCGAAAGAAGGGATATGCCGAACTCCCTTTCCTCAGCACTAACATCCAAATTGCCAACAATAAAAATGTAGATGTCAAAATTGTAGATACACAATACACGGATATTGTGCTTGATGCGCCCCTCAAACCTTCCAGGGGGGTTATCTACCGATCTCAAAATCGGGATGAAATTCCCTATACCATCGATCCGGCATCCATAAAAGATGAGTGGTATCCCAACGCTCTTGTAGAACAGAAAGAGCCCTTTATCATCCGGGATATTCGCGGAACATCTATCTTCGTCTATCCTTTCCAATATAATGCTGTTACACAAACACTTCGTGTTTATTCTTCGGTAACCGTAGAGATAACCGAAAACGATGAAACGCCCACCAACCCCTTAACATCGTCTCGCACCAAATACTTCCATGAAATGAATGGAATCTACCAGAGCCTGTTTATTAACTACAACATGGAGCGGCAAGATCTCACCATCAACGAAGCCGGAGATATCCTGGTCATCACCACCAGTCGGGATGAACAAGCTATTCAACCCTACGTGGAGTGGAAAAAAGAGAAGGGATACAACGTTCATGTAGAGGTTGTTGCTACCGGGACAAACGTTGTCAATCTCATTCAGGAGAAATATAACGAAAACCCCGACATTCTCTATGTACAGTTGGTGGGAGACTGGCCTGACATCAAGGTTGATGCAATAGGTAACGCGCCCATGGATCCCATGGCCGGCTGTGTTGTGGGAACAGATGTCTTTCCGGATATCTGCGTAGGACGTTTCTCCGCCTCCAATCCTCAAGAGGTGAGCAATCAGGTAAACAAAACGATCCAGTATGAAAAGAACCCACAAGAGGGGGGACAATGGTATGAGACAGCCATGGGTATTGCCAGTGCCGAAGGCGCCGGCAAAGGAGATGACAATGAAGTGGACAAGGATCATGTCCAGATCATCTATGACAACCGCCTGGATCCCTTCACATACAATGGATACTTCCCCAACTATGACCCGGGAGCTAATCCCAATGAGGTAGCTAACGGTATCAACTCTGGAGTCTCCCTGATCAACTACTGTGGACACGGCTCAAGCACCTCCTGGGGAACCTCCGGTTTTAACAATGGAAATATCGCAAACTTAACCAATGAAAATAGACTTCCCGCCATTATCTCCGTAGCCTGTCTGAACGGCACTTATCAAAATGGGGAGGAGTGTTTTGCCGAAGCCTGGCTTCGCAAGCCCGATGGTGGCGCCATTGCCACACTGATGGCCACAATCCCACAGCCCTGGCAACCCCCCATGCGCGGACAGGATTATATGAATGATGTCCTCATCGGTGGATACGATTATGACAATAACCCCGGAAGTGGAATCAACAATAATGAACAACGAACCACCTTTGGATCCATTACGGCCAATGGAATGGTCTTAATGTACAGTGAATCACAAGGAAGCGAAGACCTTGAGACCATCCAAACATGGGTACTCTTTGGCGATGCCTCTGTACAAATTCGTACCGCACCTCCAGCTCCCATAACCGTAAGCAATAATGTGATATTACTGGGCTCTTCATACGCAACCACGGTAACATCCGATGGTGTTCCGGTTGCAAATGCACTGGTATCAATCTCACAAGAAGAGCACGTCTATTCAGGATATACCAATGAGAATGGAGAAGTTACCATCGAAAATGAACTGGAAGCAGGCGATGTCAAACTGGTAGTCACTGCCTTCAATACCCAAACCATCTACGAAACCATCTCTTGCATTCCGCCGGAAGGCCCCTATGTCATCTACGAAAGTAGCGTACTCAATGATGAAAATGGAAATGGAACCCTAGAGTATGGGGAGAGCGCCACCATGGATCTCTCCATGAAGAATGTGGGAATCGAAGCAGCAAATAATGTTGTGGTAACGCTCACATCAGAAAATGAATACGTCACCATTACCGATGAGCAAGCCACCTTCGAGACGATTCCCGAAGGGGGTTCACAAACGGAAGAAGAGGCCTTTAGCTTTGAGGTAGCCGCCCACATTCCTGATGGAGAGAAGATCCATTTCGACCTTCTCTCTACTGACGGCACAGATACCTGGCCAAGCAAATTCTCCATTACAGCCTATGCACCCACCATACAAGTAAATGGAATGGCCATCGACGATGCATCAGGTAATGGCAATGGCCGTCTGGATGCGGGAGAGACCGTAAATCTTATGGTCTCCGTAACCAACATAGGACATGCCATCTCCCAGGATATTATGGCAGAACTCTCCTCTTCATCGCCCTATATCTCCTTTGACAACACAACCGCTACTCATGGTCCCATCGAAATGGAAGAGTCCACAACACTCACCTTCACCGTGCATGTCGATGCAAGTACTCCCATCGGTACGTTGGCCAATTTCGTATTTAATGGATCTACCGGAGAATATCCGTTTGAAAAAACCTTCGCCTCCACCATTGGGATAACCGTTGAAGATTTCGAAACAGGCGACTTCTCCTCTTTCCCTTGGTATTTTGAAGGCTCAGGCAACTGGACCATTACGGAAGGAGAGGTCTATGAAGGTAGTTTCTCTGCCCAAAGCGCCAACATTGGAGATAATCAAAATACCTCCATGGCCATCGACTATGAAGTGATACGAGATGATACCATCTCTTTCTACTACAAAATTTCCACGGAAGCCAACTATGATATCGTACGTTTCTATATTGATAATAATGTCATAGCAGAGTGGAGTGGAGAAAAAGAGTGGACTCAATTTAAGGCACCCGTCTCTCAAGGCGCACACACCTTCAAGTGGGATTATTCAAAAGACTATATGGCCACGGCAGGTTCCGACTGCCTATGGCTTGACTTTATCATCCTTCCTCCGGAGATGCGTACCATCGCTTATGCCGGAGAAGATGATTATGCCTGCGACAATGAGCCTTATACCCTACAACCGGAAGTGGCCAACTACGCCACACTACAGTGGAGTACCTCCGGCACAGGAACATTTGACGATGCTACACAGGAAAATGCCTCCTACACCCCCAGCCAAGAGGATCTGGAAAATGGAAGTGTTATTATCACACTGGAGGTTACAGGCAACGACACCCAACAATATACGGATGAGATGACCCTCTCTTTCGGGAGAACACCGACCATTGAGGCAGGAGAAGATGGACATATCTGTGAAGAAGAGAGTTTCGAGCTTCTCGCCACAGGAACAGATTATGAAAGCGTTAAGTGGACAAGCTCCGGAGACGGAACCTTCACCAACGCTACAGCCCTGGAGACCACCTATGTGCCGGGAGAAAATGACATTAATAATGGCTCTGTAACACTCTCTCTAATGGCCTTCTCAGGCTGTGGTAACGTAAACGACTTCACCACCCTTTACCTCCATGATGGGCCGGAGATGCCGGCTCCGGTAGAAGGAAATAGTGAAGTGTGTGCCAACAGTCAGGAGCAATATACCTCTGAAGGAAGCCCCAACGCCTCCTCTTACCGTTGGAGCATTAAACCCAGTGAGGCAGGAACCGTAGAAGCGGATAACCTCACGGCTTCCGTAAGTTGGAATGCAGCATTCAGCGGAGAGGCCGTATTGCGAATTATCGCCACCAACGACTGTGGTGATACGCAATCTGAGATGCTATTTATCAATGTAAAAGCCCTGACACTGGCACCTGCAGCCCCCATGGGTGCTGACTCCGTAGATACCTATGTAGAGAGTTCCTCTCCATTTACAATCCAGGAAATCGCAGGGGTCACCGAATACAACTTCACCCTGACTCCTTCCGAAGCAGGAGAGGTCTCCTGGGAGAGTACCACGGCAACCGTACAGTGGAATACCGCATTTAAAGGGACTGCCCTGCTTAGTGCATGCGGAATCAACGAGTGTGGCGAAGGACACTACTCCGAATCCAAACAAGTAATCGTTTACAGCAGTGTAGGAATTAATGAACGTGAGACTGCAAACTGGGAGATCTATCCCAATCCCGCACAAAACAGGCTCTACGTCGAGACCGCTAATATAGAGGAAGCAACTGCTATTCTCCTTTACAATACCACGGGCACAAAGGTCATGAACGTGAATGTAGTAAAAGGAGTTACCACGACCTTGGATATAAGTACTCTAAGCAATGGCATCTATTTTATTTCTATCCAAACAGAGGGTGGAAATAGTGCCATGAAAAAAGTAATTATCAATCGCTAAGAGGGGAAGCCCTTATCACATAAAGGCCGGGAAGTTTTTTCCCGGCCTTTTTTTATGGGGACAAAGCCCATATCTCTTCAAAAGACAGACAACATAAGCCTCAGGAAAGAGGGAAGAGATCCCAAACAACTTCAGAAGGAGGAGGCGCCTCAAAAGAGAGCCTACAGCGCTTTACCGGATGAATAAAACTGAGTTTTCGGGAGTGAAGATGGATAGACCCATCCTTATTAGAGCGGGGAAAACCGTATTTGAGATCCCCTTTGATGGGGCATCCCATGGCACTAAGCTGCGCCCGAATCTGATGATGGCGCCCCGTCAGCAACACCACCTCCAACAAGGAGTAGTTATCAGAGCGGTTTAACAGTCGGTACGTTAGCTCTGCGCGCTTATACCCCTCCGCCGGATGGTTGCGCACGTAGGATTTGTTCTGCTTCTCATTCTTCCTCAGGTAATGCACCAATCGGCCCGACTCCCGGGGTGGAGGATCCTTTACCACCGCCCAATAAACCTTCTCCATTTCCCTGTTCCGAACGGCCTCATTCAAGCGTGACAACGCCTTCCCCGTCTTGGCAAAGACCAGCAAACCGCTCACCGGACGGTCGAGGCGATGCACCACCCCCATAAAGACATTGCCGGGCTTTCCATACTTCTCCTTGAGATAGCCCTTCAGCATCTCACTCAAGGGCCTATCTCCCGTCTTGTCCCCCTGAACAATCTCCGAAGGCCTCTTATTCACCACCAATAGATGGTTATCCTCATAAAGAATACGCTCTTGCACCATCCTCTCCCGCTAATACTGCTCCCTGTCATTGGGGAATGAAACCGACTTCACATCGTCAATATAGGCACGTACGGAGCCCAGGATCTCCTCTTTCAAGTTGTGATAACGCCGTAAAAATCGCGGGCTAAAGTCCTGTGTAATTCCCAACATATCATGCAGTACCAATACCTGGCCATCCACCTGATGCCCTGCACCAATGCCTATCACCGGAATCTTAACCGCCTTAGCAACCTTCTCAGCCAACACCGCAGGAATCTTCTCCAACACAATAGCAAAACAACCGGTCTCCTCTAACAAAAAGGCATCCTCAATGAGACGGTTCGCCTCATCCTCCTCTGTAGCTCGAACCACATAGGTTCCAAATTTATGAATGGATTGGGGCGTTAGGCCCAGGTGTCCCATCACGGGAATCCCTGCTGAGAGGATTCGCTCGATACTCTCTACAATCTCTCGGCCTCCCTCCATCTTCACCGCATCCACCTCCGACTCTTTCATAATACGAATGGCGGAATTTAAAGCCTCCTTAGAGTTTCCTTGATACGTTCCAAAGGGAAGATCCACCGTAATCAGCGCCCTTTGCACGGCACGTGCCACCGAAGCCCCATGGTAAATCATCTGGTCCAACGTAATGGGCAACGTAGTATGATAGCCAGCCATCACATTGGAAGCCGAGTCTCCCACCAGGATAATATCAATCCCCCCCTGATCCAGAATCTTAGCCATACTATAATCGTAGGCCGTCAACATACTAATCTTCTCCCCCTTTAACTTCATCTCCTGAAGCACATGGGTGGTCACCTTCGTAATATCTGCAAATAAAGAACCCATCATCATCTATTTTTGTGGGACAAAAATTAGGTATATTCTTCATATATACAAGATTTTGATACTATTTGTTATAACTTTGCCCCCATGAAACGAATCTACATCCTTCTATCCATACTGCTATCCATGGGCTTCTTAGCCTGTGATAACGAAGTTTCTACCATTGGCGAATGGAAAGAGATTACCGTCGTTTACGGATTATTAAACCCCAACGACTCCATCTCCTACATCAAGATTACCAAGGCCTTTTTAGGAGGAGGTAATGCCCTGAGCTATGCCCGTATCTCCGATTCATCGGAATACCCACATAAATTAGAGGTCTCTATCGAGGAGTACCACGAAGGAAATTTCATCAAAAAAATTGATTTCGATACCACCACCATATACCACAAGGAAGAGGGGATCTTCTATTCCGATGCCCAACAAATCTATCGGGCGGTAACCCACCAGATGCTCTCTGATCAGAATACCTACAAGTTAGTTATCCGCAATCCGAAAACGGGAAAACTCATTACCGCAGAAACCCCTTTGGTGGATGAAAACATGATAATCCAACAGCCCCGTATCAACAATATCACACACCCTACCATCAACATATTGGACAATGAGTACACCAAGGCGGTTTCCATCCTATCTTCCAAAAATGGGCGTAGGTATGAGGTCTACCTCACCTTCAACTACGAGGAGGTTATGAAAGGAAGTGACATACCTGTAAAGAAAAGCATTGTATGGCGAAGTTTCCCCACGCGAAAATCTGCCAACGCCAATGGTGGAGAGGAATTGAACTTCGATTTTGTAACACAATCCTTTTGGAGGTGGCTTAACAAGGAAATCCCCTATGCCGATGAGGCCATGGAAGAACGGGTCGAAAAACGTTATGCCGGACAGATCGTCTTTACCTTCCAAGTTGCAGAAGAGCAGTTCAACACCTACATGGAAGTTAATGAGCCCTCTCTCTCCATTGTACAGGAGCGCCCCACCTACACAAACATTGAGAACGGTATCGGTATATTCTCCGCCCGATATGATAAAGAACGGGCCTTCTACCTCAGTGAAACATCCTCCAATACCCTTTGGAAAGACTACTTCTTGTTAAAGTTTGTCAACCCTGACAACAAATAGAGCGGGGAAAATGACGATTTGTCACCCCGCTGCCACCCCTCATAAAAACCACATAAAATATTACTTATCAACTATTTAGATCAACCTACCTCCCCCTTTTATAACGGGAGAAGGGAGGGGTAAATCCTTTGGCATAATCCTTGACCAACAGGAAGCATAAAAAAAAGCGTTTAATCTAAAAAAATAGTATAATGGGAAAAATTATTGGCATTGATTTGGGAACAACCAACTCTTGCGTTTCTGTAATGGAGGGTAACGAACCGGTGGTAATTCCAAATTCGGAAGGACGTAGAACCACGCCTTCCATCGTCGCATTCACGGAAAATGGAGAACGTAAAGTGGGAGATCCTGCAAAGCGTCAAGCCATTACCAATCCACAACAAACCATCTTCTCCATAAAACGGTTTATGGGAGAGACCTTTGACAGAGTGTCCAAAGAGGTTAACCGAGTTCCCTACAAGGTGGTCAAAGGCGATAACAACACGCCTCGTGTGGAGATCAAAGATCGTAAATATACCCCCCAGGAGATCAGCGCCATGGTTCTTCAAAAGATGAAGAAAACAGCCGAAGATTACTTGGGACAAGAGGTTACCGAGGCGGTTATCACCGTTCCTGCCTATTTCTCCGACTCCCAGCGTCAAGCAACCAAAGAGGCCGGCGAGATTGCAGGACTTAAGGTGCGCCGCATCATCAACGAGCCCACGGCTGCTTCCCTGGCATACGGCCTGGATAAAAAGCTGGGCGACATCAAAATCGCTGTTTTCGACCTTGGAGGAGGAACCTTCGATATCTCTATCCTGGAATTGGGTGATGGCGTTTTTGAAGTAAAATCCACCAATGGAGATACCCACTTGGGTGGTGATGACTTCGACCAAGTCATTATCGACTGGTTGGCAGAGGAGTTTATGGCAGACGAGAACATCGACCTGCGCAAGGATCCCATGGCATTGCAACGCCTGAAAGAGGCGGCAGAAAAGGCCAAGATTGAACTCTCCAGCAGCAATACGACAGAGATCAACCTTCCCTATATCATGCCGGTAAACGGGATTCCCAAACACCTCGTCCGCACACTTTCCAAGGCGAAGTTCGAACAACTGGCTGATTCATTGATCCGTGCCACCATCGAACCCTGTAAAAAAGCCCTGGCTGATGCCGGCATGTCCGCATCGGATATCAACGAAGTGATTCTCGTGGGAGGATCCACCCGTATCCCGGCTATCCAGGAAGTGGTAGAGAAATTCTTCGGAAAGAAGCCCTCCAAAGGCGTTAACCCGGATGAAGTTGTGGCCGTAGGTGCTGCCATCCAGGGAGGAGTCCTCACCGGAGAGGTTAAAGATGTTCTCCTGCTGGATGTAACGCCCCTCTCACTGGGTATTGAAACCCTGGGAGGCGTATTCACCAAACTCATTGAGTCCAATACAACCATCCCTACGAAAAAATCAGAGGTCTTCTCTACCGCAGCGGATAACCAGCCCTCTGTGGAGATTCACATCCTCCAGGGGGAGCGCCCCATGGCTAACCAAAACAAAAGTATCGGCCGCTTCCACCTTGACGGCATCCCCCCCGCTCCAAGAGGGATCCCTCAAATTGAGGTAACCTTCGACATTGATGCCAACGGAATCCTCAATGTAACCGCCAAAGACAAAGGAACCGGTAAATCGCAAAACATCCGTATTGAAGCCTCCTCCGGCCTCTCCGAAGAGGAGATCAACAAGATGAAAGCGGAAGCGGAAGCCAATGCCGAAGCGGACAAGAAAGAGAAGGAAAAAATCGATAAGATCAACAATGCCGATGCGCTGATTTTCCAAACAGAGAAACAGCTGAAAGAGTATGGCGACAAGGTTCCGGCAGAGAAGAAGGCGCCCATTGAAGCAGCCTTAGCCGAGCTCAAAGAGGCTCATAAGGCACAAGACCTGACGGCCATTGACGCTGCCAGCGAGAAGCTAAACAGTGCTTGGCAGGCTGCCAGTGAAGAGATCTACAAGGCAACACAAGAGGCACAACAGGGAGGGCAGCAGCCTAACCCCAACCCGGATACCTCACAATCAAAAGCTCAGGGAGGTGGCGATGAGGTCACTGACGTGGACTTTGAAGAGGTGAAGTAGGGTTTAACCCCCTCTCTAACAAATGTATAAAGATCCCGGTAATGTGTACATTACCGGGATCTTTATGCTTACCCAATCTGCTTAAGAGCAGCTATTGTGGACCCCCAACCCCGACGAACGTATTCGATCAAGAAAGCCCCTCCAGACACACTTGGGGGAACACTATCGGGCTAAAACAACCATTTTGAAGAGAAGCATAACGAAGAAGTCGGACTTTCCAAACAGCCTCTAAGTAATTTCTATCACTCCTTTGTAATATCCTTAATTATCACGAACTACAAAATAGTGAAGATAGACAAACTTATCCTAAGATATCATGAAAGCTCCACTCAATTTTCTCCAACCGATTTCTTAAGAAGAATAATGTATTTAGTATTTCCCTTTCATCAGGGAAAGCACCATAAACCAAATTTCTAAACGCTGAATTATAGGTTATTTTTAAGTCTTCCCACACTTTTTCTATATGTTCAAAGAGCAAACAATTTGCCGGATGATTTCGCAACCACTCATGATTATTTTTAAAGCTTACAACATCATCTTGCGCCACTTTCAAAAGCATTTGATCAAACGCAGCAGAATTAAAAAATCCCAAAAAATCCTGATCTAACAGCAGTTGGTTTAAGTCGTATATATGCCTGATTTTACTCGCTAAATCTCTCATCGGATTTTCACTATACGAAAACCGAACTAAACTCATTATCTTTTCACACATCGTTCTTATCGGCTCTAAAACAAAAACGGGAAAGGCAAGTAAATCATATTCTTTTGCCGTTTCTTCTTGATTATTTTTTACCATCATTTCTCCAATCAAAGAAGAAATTTTTCGGGTTGTATAAGGCTCATAATGTCCAAACCAAGTCGCCTCAATCACGATTATATCTCTCACCTGTCCATAATCACCTTGAAACTCTTTATTGAAGGAATGTGCCGTTTTTCGGTTCATTCCCTTTTTATGTGTTAAACCGACTATTTCAACTTCAGGCAATACCTTGCTAACAACATTACCAATTGTTTTTATCTTTTTTGTAAGTTGGTTATTCGTATCAGTTTCCTTTTTCAGAACCACTAAATCTATATCTTCCGAAAATCGTTCAATCAGATCGTAACATTTTGACAATGAAGTTCCTCCTTTAAAGATAGTTTCTTTTCCGATTTCGTGCTGAAAAATAGTATAAAGAACATAAGCTACCCAATAATCCTTTTCAACATAAATAACAGGAATTTGCATTTGGTCAGCAGTAAATTGCACTGCTTGTCTAAATAAGTTTTTATGTAAATGAAGTTTCATACAATGTTCCAACCACTGCTTTTTGTTAAAACCTTGGTTACTTCTGGGATTTTGTATTGCGTAATTGAGTTAAGCGATTTTCTCAAAATTTCAGTTATCGACCCCTCTTGCAGTTCTTCTAATAACGCACCCAATAAAGCTCGCGTTGAAGGTGGGTATTTCAAAGAGAGTCGTACTAAGTCTTTTTTATTATCATCATTTAATGATTTGATAATTTCCAGCAAACGCAAACAAGAGATTTCTATGGTTGTATCAGGAATTTTTTTAATATACCGAATAGCATCTAGAATTTGTAACAGCGGAATATTTTTCTTCGTAATCACATTTTTTTGTTTTACGAAAGATATGGTATAACGTTCCCTTTTGAACTCCGGACGAATTTCATTTTTACCAATTTGTATGCTATTACTGACCTGACTTGTAAGTCCCAATTTATTATAGATACTATATCCCGTAAAATAACCAACAATTTTCCCATTATTATATAGCAAATCCTTAACCACTTGTTCCTGGCTTGGCTGAAGATTACCAAAAGGCGTTGTTTCAGGCTTAAAATATCTTCCTTTGGATAATTTGGAAAGTTTCTTGGCATCAACCATTCGGTTAAGTGCTTTAATTAAGGCTTGTTTTTTTCTCACATCTATATCAAACCACTCATAGGTAAAAACATATCCCCTTGGCAATCTTTTTATTTTATCTTCTATATAAACAGTTACTTTCAATAGTTATTATTTTTTACAAAAATATAAAAAAGTCCAGTTTATTATATAATAAACTGGATAAAATATAAAAATTATTTGCGATCTATGCTCACCCAATCTGCTTAAGAGCAGCTATTGTGGACCCCCAACCCCGACGAACGTATTCGATCAAGAAAGCCCCTCCAGACACACTTTTGGGAACACTATCGGGCTGAAACAACCATTTTGAAGGGAGGCATAACGAAAAAGTCGGACTTGATAGACGGACGCTATCTAGAAAATTCAAATGGTGATAGAAATTATATCTTTCCCGAATCACTCTTATTACATATTTTTTCTGACCTTTGTAAACATCCTAAATATACACTTATGAAAAAGCCATTACTTTTAGCCATCATCATACTTTTATCGCTAAGCATTTACGCCCAGAATGCCTGGATCAATGAGATACACTATGATGATATGGAAACGGATATTGATGAAACCATAGAGGTTGTCATAGAGAATGTAGCCTCATGGAGTTTGGGAGACTTTACCATCACCCTGTACAATGGGGACGATGGAGAGAGCTACTCAACCCTCACGCTGGATCAGTATACCGCAGGAACCACGGTCAATGGCTATTCCATCTTCTACTATAACTACACAGCCAACGGATTCAGTCTCCAAAACGGGGCACCCGATGGCTTGGCCTTAGCCTATGAGAACACCCTCATTCCGGGGCAGTTCCTCAGCTACGAGGGGAGCTTTACCGCCGTCAATGGGCCTGCTTCCGGACTCACCTCCACCGACATTGGAGTAGAGGAGCCGGGAGAAGCAGGAACCTCCCTCCAACTATCGGGCAACGGCACACAATACGACCATTTTACCTGGCAACCACCGGCCAATGCCACCTACGGCGAAATCAATAATGCCCAAACCTTCGGAAGCATCGCCCCCGACCCAGAACCCGACAATCACGTCACAAACTTCACCGGAAGCGAACAAACCTGGTACTCCGCCACCTTAATCTGGAGCGATGCCACCGGCACCAACCTCCCCGACGGATACCTCCTCAAGTTCTCCTCCCTCCACGACACCTTAATTGCAGAACCCGTTGACGGGATCCCGGAGGCCAACAACGACTCAACCCAAAATATCGCCTATGACGTAGAGCAAGCAACCTTCTACCGTCTCCTTTCCCAACAAAACTACCACTTCAAAATATGGCCCTATAGCAATAGCGGAAGCGACATCAACTATAAAACCGACAGTGATGTACCGGTAGCAACCGCCACCACAACCGCACAACCCTCGTTCATCAACCACGAAACCTTTGAAACAGGCTCCCTGGGAAGTTGGACCCCCTGGTCGGTAGCCTCCAATAAGGACTGGGAGGTCTCCAATGCTATCAACGGGGCAATTGGTACAGAATGGACATCACAGATATATGGTTATCAAGAAGATGAACCCTCCAACGACTGGCTTATCAGCCCCCTCATCCCCCTTGGGCTCTACGAAAATGAGAAGCTCTGCTTCTACTCCCGCTGGAAATATGGCAACTCCATGGAAGAACTACAACTCAAGTACTCTTCCGATTATGAAGGAGGAGACCCCACCACTGCTACATGGACAATCCTCCCTTTTACCAAACCCTCTATGGACGATACCTGGGTTTTCTCGGACACCCTTTTCCTCTCCAACCTCACCGATTCAGACATCCATCTGGCATTCCATTACCTGAGCTCCTCTTCACCCCGAAGATGGAATGTGGATGAGATCCAACTTACCGGAGAAGAGATCGAACAGATCACGGTGTTGACACCCGAAACGGGGGCAGAGTGGTTCACCGGAAACAGTTATGACATCACCTGGAGTGGGGCACAAGATTCGGCACTGCTGCATATCTATTTCAGCGAGAACGCCTCCCTTCCCACCCCCACATGGACCCTTATTGCCGAGGATGTCCCGGCATCCCAAGGTCTCTATACCTGGGCTATCCCTGAAGAACAGCTCAACTCAACCGACTACCGAATTAAGATTGAAGACCCGGAAAGCCTGCTCTCCGGCCTTTCGGGGACCTTCTCCATCACGACCCCCACGGTCCTGCCCGCACTGGTCATCAATGAGATCATGTACAACCCTCCCGAAAGCATGGGAACGGACCAAGACTATGAGTTCATCGAAATTTACAACAACGATACGACAACCGTCAACCTTTCGGGCTACAGCATTGCCGGAGATGTGCAGTACACCTTCTCCTCCAGCGATACATTCCTGACCCCGGGCGACTACTTAGTAATCGCCTCAAACCCGGACTCGGTGATGAACGAATATGGAATTGAACATGTGCAGGGACCCTATATCGGCTTGCTAAGTAACGATACCACAGGCGGCGAGGTTATACTGCGCAATGCCATGGAGATGGTGGTAGACCAGGTGAACTATGATATTATCGCGCCCTGGCCTGAACAGCCCAATGGATACGGCCCCTCACTGGAGCTTTTAGCTCCCTCGCTGGACAACAATATCCCGGAGAGCTGGAAGGCTTCACACTTCACAGGAGGAACGCCGGATACGCTAAACTCCATTATTACCAACATCTCCGGAATTGTCATCTCCGAAATCTTCTATGACCCACCAGGAACAAACGACGAAGGCATCGAATACATCGAAATCTATAACAACAACACAGAAGCTATCAACCTGGGTGGGTGTTTCTTTACCCGAGGCATCGACTTCCTTTTTCCCGCAGTGATCATTGAACCGGAAAACTACCTGATTATTACCCGTGATTTTGATGCATTCCTCACCACCTTTGGCCTACCGGCATACCAATGGCAGGGAGGAGAACTGGAAAACCTCACCGACACACTGGAGATGCGTGACATTCTCGGGAACATCGTGGACTATGTCCCCTACCACTCCCAACAGCCCTGGGACACGCTAGCAGCAGGCCATGGCCGATCGTTGGAGCTGATCTCACCCCTCGCCAACAACGAACTACCGGAGAGTTGGCTGGCCTCTTCCAACTTCTCCGTCATTCTCAATGGAACCGACTCCGTATGGTGCTCCCCCTATAGTGGCTTCACCCCCACCCCTCCCATAGCGAACTTTGAATCAGATAAACAAACTATTTTTATGGGAGATAGCATCAACTACATAGACCTCTCTGAAAATGTCCCGAATATGTGGGGCTGGTTCTTTCATGGCGGAACGCCCTCTTACAGCTATGATCAACATCCTAGCCAAATCCTTTATGAAACACCCGGAAAATTTGATGTCCTCCTAAAAGTAAGCAACTACAGTGGAACCGATTCATTGCTCAGAGAGAACTACATCACAGTACTCGATACCACAGCATACCACATCATCATCTCAGAGATTATGTATAACCCCCCAGAAATGGGTTCAGATTCTCTTGAATTTATTGAACTCTATAATGCGGAAGATACCACTATTCAGATGGAGGGGTACTATCTTGAAGGAGTTAACGTTAACTTCACCTTCCCCTCCTATCAATTTGAACCGGGAACCTTTATGCTTGTGGCCTCCAATCCGCAAGCCATCATGAACACCTTTGCCGTTGAGGCGCTCCCCTTTGAGGGTTCTCTGGAGAATGAGGGAGGAGCCATCACGCTATATACCCCCAAAGGCACCATCATTGACGAGGTTATTTACGACGACGAAGCGCCCTGGCCCATAGCTCCGGATGGCGAGGGGCCATCCCTTGTACTCTGTGACATGGCACTGGACAATATGCTTCCGGAAAGTTGGAGTGCCTCCTTAGACATGGCCGCCATCAATGCCGAACAAGACACCATCTGGGCTAGCCCCCTGAGTGGCTGCAACAACCTTCCCTTCCCCCTGGCCGCTTTCACAGCAGAGCCCCTCTCCGGTACACCGGGACTCACCGTCTCCTTCTACGACCTCTCCACCCATAACCCCACCCAATGGCTTTGGGAGTTCCCGGGAGGAGTACCGGAACAATCCACCCTACAAAACCCCGTGATATCCTACCCCACCGCTGGTGACTTTGATGTAACCCTAACCGTCCAGAATCATTGGGGGAGTGATACCCATACAGAAACAGAATTTATCCATATCACGGTGGGAATTAACCAGGAACAACCCATCACCATGTCTGTTTCCCCCAATCCCTCACACCAAGGACTTTTTAGGGTCAACACCTCAGGGGAAGATCTTTGGCACTATACCATTTGCAACATGGCAGGAACCGTAATAAAAAGAGACTCATTTTCTCAAAAAGAGCACACTATCGACCTTAGCTCCGTTGAAAATGGAGTCTATCTACTCCAGATAACAAACCATCTCACTACAAAAAATATAAAACTTATTAAAAACTAAGAAACAAAGAAAAAAACGATCCACTTAGTATACGTAAATCTTCATCATAAATCTGCACGTGGTTCACAAGACGGATGAATATCATACCTTAAACACAATGACAAGAGTAAAGCATCTCATGCTCTTTAGCTTTCTTTGGTTGCTCTCAAGCGTGCTCTATGCCCAAAAACAACCACTGCGCATTGAGTTTGAGAGCCACCCTGACACAGAACCCTACATCAGTATTCCCTGTGGAATCTACGGAGTTATCACACTCTACCCCACAAATGAGACCCACGACCATCTTACCTCTTGGGAGATCGTCCTTCTTGATGTAAACTTCAAACCCGTATGGAGCACCCCTTACCAAATGGAAGAGGGACTAACCTTCCAAACATACGAACGAAATGACAAAATTGCCTACCTCACCTTCTCAAAAAAAGGAAAATCTAAAACAGGAAACAACCTCCGAATCCTACGAGTTAACCTCTCCAAAGGGGAGGTTAGAGATCAGGCGACACTCGTAGAAGGACGAATTGCACAAACCCTCATGGCCGTAAATCAAAACAACGTAGTCATAGGAGTTGAACGGGAGAAGGAGAAGCCACTCCTGCTCTATTTCGATTTCAATACCCCAACCCAGACGACAACGCCCATCGACCTGACTTCCGACCATAAGATCCTCTCCATTCGTTTTAACAAGGAGAAAAATGAGTATGCAATCATTACATCCTATGCCCTATCCAAAGAGACTCAAGCACTCCATTGCTACTTTTGGACCTCCATGAGTAACGATTATCAGCTTATCCAACATAAAGGATTTCTTCCCCATCAAATCATTCAAAAGGCAGACCTCATTACGCAGGGAGACTCTGTCGCAATCATCATCGGCGGATACCACCAGGGGAATACCCCCCAAAAGGAGTACTCAGCCTATTACGGGACCGCTTTCACAGGGCTATTCTCCTTTAACATTAATAACGACAGCCTACAACTATACCCTTTCCATCGCTATGAAAATATCCTTAACATCGTAATGGGCTCCAACCTCAATACCACAAGAAAACGTAAAGAAAAAAAACTGGATATAACCCTGTACTTAACCTTTCATAAACCCGAAGTTCACCACCATGAGATTGTGCTATTAAAAGAGAGTTATACCCCTCAGTTTCACACCGTATCCTCCATGTCCTACGACTATTATGGTCGTCCTCTCACAACCTACTACGACGTATTTGACGGATACCGATATCATAAGGCCATCATAAGCGCCTTTGACCTTCAAGGAAACCTTACATGGTCAAACCAAATGGATATACGAGATGTCATCAATGAAACAAAAAATCCTATCTGCACATTGAGGGCAGGCAAGAATCACTACATGCTTGCTTATGCCGGAAAGGGTAACGTAGCGTCTCAAGTAATTAACCAAGATCACATTACAGAAAATATCACCGTTGCCAACGTTGACCTCTTATACCCCAAAGATCGACTAATGGAGACAACCACCAACAGGATCTCTCCCTGGTATCATAACTTCTACCTCGTATATGGTTATCAATCTATCAGAAACAGTAAAGTTACGAGTTCTGGGAAAAGAACGGTCTTTTATATGAGTAAAATGGCTTATCAATAAACATGCATCTTTTGAAAACAGATTTCACCACATATCCTCGCCCCATCCTTATTGTGCTCATCACCATACTCTCCTTGACAAAAGGAATCACCACATGGGGACAAGACATAGAGAAGAACCAAACGCACACCTCTTCAGGAGACTCCTCCCTCGTATGGCAAGAGGGAATCCGCTACCTCATAAAGTGTCAAGAGCATCTTATGATCAATTCTGACTCTGTCACTTATTTCTTTGACAAAGCTTTCAAACATGCCACAAAATATAACCACGCTGACCTCTTAGCCGAATACCATAACCTTCGAGGATTCTACCACAAACAACGATCCGAATTCTCCAAAGCACTCATCCAATACCAAGAAGCCTATAAAATCTCCCTGGCGGCCAACAACACCATAATAACCGGAGCTGACCTCAACTATATCGCGAATATCTACATGGTATGGGGAGAGTACGAAAAAGCCCTGAAACACTATCTATCGGTACTCTCTCTTCTGGATGGCACGGACGAGAAAAGTCAACATGTCATCACCATGACTTATAACAACCTGGGGATCTTCTATGGCACTCAAAATAACGATACACTTGCGCTGAACTATTATAACAAAGCATTAAAACTATCTCAAGAACTGCATGACGAAAAGAGTGTTGCCAATATCTCAAATAATATGGGGTTGATCTATTCTCATGAAAAAGAGTATGCCAAAGCCAAAGAGTATTATTTAAAATCACTCTCCTACGACCTGGAAAGAGGAGACAAATATGGCATCGCCGTATCCTTCGGAAATATTGGAAGATTGCACCATCTTGAAAAAGACTTCGAAACCGCCAATCAATACTACCAAAAAGCCATTAAGAATTACCAGGAAATTAAAAATAAAGAGGGCATTGCAGATATAAAAAACTTCCTGGGAGACGTAGAAAAAGTGCAGGGAAACTACCAACAAGCAGAAAAATATTACAAAGAAAGTTTAGCCCTAACCCAAGAAATCGGCTCCATCAACCTTGTTATGGAGAGCTTGAAAAGATTACATGTACTTTACTATCAAAAAGGAGAATATCAAAAAGCCTACCAAAGACAAAAAGAGTACCATAAACTCAACGACTCTGTCTACAACCTGGAGAAAAAAGAAAAACTCATTCAAATCAAAACACAAAACGAGTTTGAAAAGTACTCAAAAAACATTGAGCTTCTGGAGGCTAAATCCAACATCACCCACCTGAAATTGGAAAAACAGACGCTAAAAAACCAACAACAGAGAGGTATTCTCTACACCACGGTTATCCTGATGCTCATTGTGGTTTTCATCCTGATCTACACCATACAAAACAACAAGAGGTTTCAAAGAAACAACCTAAAACTTAAAGTGAAAAACAGAGAGATAGAGGCTACCAAAAAAGAGTTACTCCTGGCCAAAGAGAAGGCCGAAGAGTCTGACAAACTCAAATCAAGTTTCCTGGCCAATATGTCCCACGAGATAAGAACCCCCATGAACGCCATTCTGGGATTCTCTGAACTCCTTACAGAAGAAGATATTACACAAAAAGAGAAAAAAGAGTACATCAATCACATTAAATCATCTGGAAAAATTCTTCTGACACTCATCAATGATATTATCGATCTGGCGAGAATCGAAGCGGGACAGATCAAAATAGAGTTCGCTCCTACTCCCATTAACAAACTATTCCAAGAGCTTAACGAATATTACCAAGAGCGCAAAAAAACACTTCAGAAGAGACACCTCCAGATCACCTATGAGTTAGGACTTACCGATGAGGAGGCCTTGATTATGACCGATCCGGAACGACTCAGACAGATTATGACCAATCTTATTAACAATGCCATAAAGTTCACAGAAGAGGGTAGCATCATTTTCAAATACGAAAAAGAGGGGGATCATCTGCTCTTCAGCGTTACAGATACGGGCATCGGCATCAAAGAAGAGGATCTCCACATTATCTTTGATCATTTCAGGCAGGGAGATGAATCCTATACCCGGCGATTTAGCGGAACAGGATTAGGATTAACCATCTCCAAGAACCTATGTGAACTCCTGGGAGGAGAGATATGGGCAAAATCCAAACTACACCAAGGCTCCCAATTCTTTTTCCGTTTACCCTATAAGCCCATAGATTCGCCCTCCCTCTACCAGGAGTATAAAGACCCTGACACATCTGTAACAGCACCGAATCCCTCTTCCCAAAAGAATACCATCCTGGTAGTAGAAAATGAAGACACAAACTTCTTCCTTCTTGAAAATCAACTAAAAAACACCGGAATAACCCTTGTAAGAGCTCAAACGGGCATGGAGGCTATCAAAATCTATCAATCCAACACACAGAAAATTGACCTTATCCTCATGGACATCCAGATGCCAACGATGAACGGTTACGATACCCTAAACGCCATTCGGAAAGAGGACCCCAATGCCATCATCATCGCACAAACAGCACATGCCATGACCAACGAGAAGCAACAAATCCTCGATAGGGGATTCAATGACTACATCCCCAAACCTGTCCACAAAGAAAAACTCACGAGCATCCTTAGAAAATACCTCTAGAAACCGCTCCCCCAATAGTACAAGACAAAAGAACTACCCGCCCCACTACTGCTTAATCACCATTTTGTGAGACAAAACCCCCTCCTTCTCCATACGAAGGGTATAAAATCCCGGCGCGAGCCCCTCTAAGAAGAGTACATGGTCCTCCTTCTTGTGCATAGAGCGGACCATTGTACGCCCCATCACATCCAGAAGAGAAACGGCACAAGGGAATTGAGTTTGAATATACAACACCTCATTTGCCGGATTAGGATACACCATGATGTCATCCGAAAACGCCTCATTCCCCGTCTCAGTAATAGTAAAGCTAACCTCATCGGAGAAAGCCCCCCCAGCAAACGATTGATCAATTCCCTGGACCCCCCAGTAATAGGTTCCCGGAGCCAATTGGGAAAGAACAAAGGAGTGGGATAAAATCCCATTTCCACCACGAGCAACCATCCGGTCGCCCGAAGGTATCAAGGCATTGGGCGTTACCACATCCCCCTTTCCGGGAGCCGTTCCCACATACACATTGTAAAGAATACTCTCTTGAGGAGAGTGGTCATCGCTAAACGGAGGCCACTGAAGGGTTACAACACGCCCATCCACAAACGACTCATAGGTTCCAGCCGAAGGAACCGGAGGCGTGTTTACCATATACTCATTGGGTCCATACTCATTTCTGAAAAGACGCGTATAGGCCTCACCTGTTCCCTTGAAACCGGTCACCACAAGATCAAGGTCTCCATCGTTATCAAAATCACCCCAAGCACCATCGGAACGTACCAACCCGGGAATCGGCGCATTATGCACATTAAAAATCCCGCCCTCATTTTCATAAATGACCGCGCCAAGGTTTCCACAACCAGCCACATTACCACTCATAAAAAGATCCTGATCTCCATCGTTATCCATATCCCCAAAGGTAACGACACCCAAAGCCATGGAAGTCGTACCGGCCTGAATCTCATAAAAGAGTCCCCACTCATTCAAGTAGAGCTTTGAGAAAGGCGTAAGGGCATCGTTATATCCCGACATAAAAATATCCAAGTCGCCATCACCATCGATGTCAACCCACTCCACCCCTCCTGCAAACAGGCCGGAAAAGAGTTCATTCAACGCCACGAAAACCCCATCATCGTTACGAAAAACGTCACAAAACCCACCAACACCATCATTCCCGCAAAGGATGATATCGGCATCACCATCACCATCATAATCCCCCCAATCCCCCATACAGGAGATCATGGCGGGAAAACCTGCTTCCAAAGGGGTAAACACCCCATCACCATCATTCCTAAAGACGTCCGCAACGTAATAGGCTGCCAACAGAAGATCCAGATCACCGTCGTGGTCATAATCCTCCCAACTTACCACTCCATCTTTACCATAATTGGGTAGGTTCGTCTCCATCTCAGAGAAAACACCCCCATCGTTGCGAAAAAGATACAACACATGAGCAGGGCCACCCCCTATCAGAATAAGGTCCAAATCGCCGTCACCATCCACATCGCCCCACTGGGAAGAGGAGTTGGCCACTCCGGGAAGTCCGGCCTCAATATCCACAAAAACACCCGCATCATTACGATATATGAGGGTCTTAAAGTCATTACTCCCCTCATATCCGACCATACCGGAGATCACCAAATCCAGATCATGATCCCCATCGTAATCGCCCCAAGCCACATCACTACGACCCATATTCTCCAAACCGGCATTAACCTCCACAAAATTCTGCCCCATAGCGGCATACACCAACCACAAGGAGAACACTCCAAAAAACATTACTCTTCTCATAACAAACTTTTTTTCGATTATACCGTGTCCATCTATAACGTTCGACTTTATGAACAGACACGATATCACACACCTATTAATCGCTGAAAAAACGCCCCATACATCACAACAAATCCCCAGCCGTCAATCCTTAAACCATTGACCTCATAGCACCTCAGCCTTTCCTTCTCGGGGCTATTTCCTCACTATCATAAAGGTCCATACGGGGTCTTGCCAACACCCGCTACTCCTCCTGACGCTTCTTAAATGCGGCAATCCCCGCCTTGAGGAACTCGTAAAAGCCATCCACATCAAGATCATACGCACGAGGATCCAGCAACAACTCACCCTCATGATCCAATAAGCAATAATAGGGTTGCGCATTGGTATTGAATCGAGAGATCTGAAAATCCGCATATTTCTTTCCGATGGTCTTCTTTACCTTTCCATCGTAAGAAGAGGTAACCCACTCATCCTTGGATAATTTTGTTTTATCATCCACATACAATGCCGTCACGACGAACTCCTCGCGTAACAGTTTCAATACCCGGGGATCGGACCATACGCTGGCCTCCATTTCTCGACAATTCACACATCCGTGACCGGTAAAATCAATAAATACCGGTTTATTTTGCGCTTTGGCACAAGCCAACCCCTGGGCATAGTCAAAATAACCCTCCAACCCGTGAGGCAGGTGCAAGAAATCCCGGTATTTCGGCGACTCACAGCCATCTGAATAGGAATCTTCCATCGCGCGGGAACGATCTACCATCGTTCCCGCAGTCAACTTAACCTCTTGCCGCACCACATCACGGAGGTTAAAGTCGTGCGTAGATAGGGGAGGCATATACCCCGACAACCCCTTCAAGGGCGCACCAAACATCCCGGGAATCATGTACACCACAAAGGAGAACACCAGGATGGAGAGCGCCAAACGGCCGGTACTCACAAAAGGAACATCACTATCGTGCTTGAACTTCAATTTACCCAAAAGATAGAAGCCCAGGAGAGAGAACGTCACAATCCATATGGCAAGGTAGATCTCCCTATCAAGAAGACCCCAGTGATACACCTGATCCGCTACGCTGAGAAATTTGAAACCCAGAGCCACTTCAATGAAACCTAAAACCACCTTTACACTATTAAGCCAGCCACCCGACTTGGGCAAATTATTAAGCCACGAGGGGAAAAAAGCAAAGAGCGTAAAGGGCAAGGCAAAAGCAGCAGAGAAAGCCAACATGGTCACAATCGGCTCCCAAATCTCTCCCTGAGCTGATTTCACAATCACCGATCCCACAATGGGGCCCGTACAAGAGAAGGAGACTAACACCAGAGTAAGTGCCATAAAAAAGGCCCCCACAATACCACCCCGATCCGCTTTGGCATCCGATTTATTCACCATCCAGGAGGGCAACGTGATCTCAAATGCACCAAAGAAAGAGGCCGCAAAAATCATAAAGATCAAGAAGAACAGAATATTGGGTATCCAGTGGGTAGCAAGCCAATTAAAGATATCTGCCGTCACACTGTCTCCTCCAAGCAAATAGGTTATAAGAATGATAACCGCGATAGGAAGTGTATAAAGAAGAATAATAGACACGCCAAAGGTAGAAGCATTAAGCCTCGATTTTATCTTATTCTCCCCCCCCTTCATAAAAAAGGATATGGTCATGGGAATCATGGGAAACACACAAGGAGTCAACAAAGCGGCAAAGCCCCATGCAATGGCCTCCAGAATAATCTTCCAAAGAGAACGTGTTCCCGAAACATCGGAAGAGTCCTCTTCCTCAGCAGAAAGAGAAGCCTCCTCTTTCTCGACTGCCCCCGGCGCAGAGAGGCTCCCCGCTCCAACGGCAAACTGAAAATCCACCTCCGTAGGAGGAAGACACTGCCCGTCATCACAGGCCATAAACTCCACATACCCCTCTACCGAGACAGGAGCCGTTACCCTTACTTTCTGCGTAAATAACGCCTCCGTATCAAAATATTTCAGAAGCATTCCTTCATACTCCTCAAGCGAAGGTTCTCCCTCTGTAACTTTGCCAACAAGCGTATATGCATCATGGGGTTCAAAGTGGAAATAGGTAGGAGCAGGCCCTCCCGCCTCAAGATGCTGAGAGTAGAGATGCCAATGATCCTCTATGGAAGCCTTCATCTGAAGTTCATAAATACCATCACCGAGATCTTGCACTTCAAAATTCCACTTTACAGGCTCAAAGACCTGCGCAAACAACGAAGCATGTAACACTATCGTTAACAATAAAACCGATAACTTTTTCATTTGTATCATTCCCTTTTTAATCATATATATTATTTACTTATCTCCTCTCTTTTTACGGAAAAACGAATCACCTCCTCGGTAGATTCCATAATGCGATAGCGATGATCAATACGATGCCCCACCACCCATATAATATCCTCCCCTGAAAGCAACAACCACGTCTCCCTCTTCTGCAAAACATCCATCTTCTTATCCACAAAAAAATCACTCAATAACTTTTTATGATTCATTCCCAAAGGAAAAAAGAAGTCACCCTCCCGCCAATGCCGCAGGGTGAGAGGAAATCGAATCTTTGCACTATCCAAACAAACCTCACTCTCACTCCCGGGAAAGACAAAAACCGACGGATCAATCGCCTCACGCCCCATCTTCCAACACCACGAAGAAGCCATTTGTTCGCTTTTCTCCTCCAAAAGATAATACGCCTCCGGAACTTCTCTCCTCGGCACAAGAACAATCTCCTCTCTTCCAACAAATAACAGATGACTTTGACTAAGAAACTGCCCCCCCGGAGGATTGCTCAATGCCCTCATCATATCCTCCACCTGCGATGCGGTAAAACCATAAGGCCTAACAAAGTGGTAAAGGTAATAATCTGTAGGTTCATAGTGCCACAAAGCCCTGATATTGATCACAATTTTATCATTCTCCTTCCGAACAGCAACCCTCTCAGCCTCCTCAATACACTGATTTACAATCATCTCACTCTTTCGCAAAAAAGAAACTGTACGATTCACCTTTCGAGAGAAATTGGGCTCAATAGCCTCCATACGAGGCAACACCTCATGACGAATCCTATTGCGAAGGTACTTTATCGAGGCATTGCTACGATCCTCTCGATAAGGAATAGCATGCGCCTCCACATAGGAAAGAATCTCACTGCGGGTGGCAAAAAGAAGAGGACGTAGCACCTTGCCGGTAAGCGGCCTGATACCGTGTAACCCCGCAATGCCACTTCCCCGTATCAAATTAATAAAAAAAGTCTCCACTTGATCGTCAAGATGATGCGCCGTGGCCACATAATCATACCCATTAGGTACCAACAAGGTATCAAACCACTCATACCGCAACGCCCTCGCAGCCATCTGTATAGAGATGCCCTGTGTGGCAGCATACCCCTTCGTATCAAATGCCCTTGTAAAACAGGGAACCCCCAACGCTTCCGCATAGGCTCTCACAAAGGCCTCATCCGCATCCGATTCCGCCCCCCTCAATCTAAAATTGCAGTGCGCAATCCCATACGGGATCTCAGCGTGTTGAAACAGATGACACATGCACATGGAGTCCACGCCACCACTTACGGCAAGTAATACCTGAGTCCCCTCTGCCACAATTCCAAGCCCCTCTATATACTTTTCAAAGTGCGTCTGCATCATCTATTTGAACATTACTTTTTTTTGCAAATATATCAAACCCACGCAACAAACCTCCCAGAAAGCATCATCAAGCCCCCTTCAAAAATCTATTACGCACAAAAGAAGCCAATAACAAACTAAAAAACAAAAATATACATAAAAACAGAAGATCCTATCAGAGATCCATACAATCAAAACAAGAATCCCTCTTTTCCCCTCCAGCCATGCCATGGAAAACCTAAAGCCCACCTTAACGAGAGAAAAACAGGAGTAAAGTGGTTATTTCTCCCCCAAAAAAGATAATGGTATTAATATAGTTTGTATCTTCGAACACGACGATAAAACCTAACAATATGAAGAAAACACTCATTTTATACTGGCCGGAAGGAGGAGATACAGATTGCTGTGCACATAAAATCTTTGATACCCTAACCGCTGAGAAAGCAACCATCCACTCCCTGGAGGAGATTGAGGTATCCATCGTTAAAGATTATGACCAAATTATCGTTGGAGGCTCTACCATTGGAGCAAACAACTGGAAAGACGCTCAGAAGGACAATGAATGGGTACACTTCCTAAGAAAATGTAGGGAAGAACAGGTCAATCTCGAAGGAAAAAAGGTTGCCATATTTGGCCTTGGAGATCAAATCCTATACCCCAACCATTTTGTGGATGATATGGCCGATATCTACCACGCACTGGTGGCATTTGGGGCCAAAGTCGTAGGAGAATGGCCCGCTGAAGCGTATCGATTCAGTGCCTCCAAAGCTCTTATTAACAATAAATTCCTGGGGTTGGCACTGGATGAGACCAACGAAAGCGAAAAGAGCGACGAGCGCATCACAAAGTGGCTTGAAATGCTTCAATTCTAACAGGGTATAATTAGAGGCTGTCCATAAAATCAGCATTTTGAGAAGAGGCTGTATAGAACGTTCGAATTCAAAGCTTGCGAAGGCTGAAATAGGGGAGTTTACTAAGGTAAATGACCATTTTGAAGACAAGCATCACCAAGAAGTCGGACTTTATAGACAGCCTCTTTCGTAACCATTGAACAGGCCTATTAACCCATATAAACACAAAAAACACCTGATTTTCTAACAAAACAGGTGTTTTTTCTATGTCTATACGTTGTAGCGCTGGGCTTAAGTTAATTGCAACGTTCGTAAAAAATGGTCTTCCGACTCAAAAAGAGAGGCTACTCCACCTCCCAGGTGATTCCTCTGTTGAAAAGGTCATCTGCCGTTTTTATGGGAGACTCAGCTCGTGCAGCAGCAATCTGCTCCTCCATCAACCGCTCATAAGAGGGCTTCTTCACATTACGAATCACCCCAAATGCCACCGGAAAATCTGGCGCTTTCATCCGCACCAGCTGAAGGTGTATCAAAGGATTAGGGGTTGATGCGTCATGCACTAAGATATCCTCCTCAGTAACCCCATTCTCCCCAATGGTGACCACTTGAAGTTCAGAACCATTGAAAACAAGTCCTTTGTTCTTCGCTTTACCAAAGATCATGCGTTCGCCATCTTTCAACCATAACTGACGATCCTCCTTAAAACCACGCTCCTTCAAATAGTTGTGAGCACCGTTGTTAAAGATCACACAATTCTGTAATACCTCAACCACAGACATGCCCTTATGCGCTGCAGAAGCCAGAAAAGTCTCCGTCATCGCCCGGGGATTAGCGTCCAACGTCCGGGCAAAGAAGGTACCCTGTGCTCCAATACACAACTCTCCCGGCACAAAAGGATCCTCTATGGTACCATAAGGAGAGGTTTTGGTCTTCTTTCCAAAAGGAGTAGTGGGAGAATATTGCCCCTTCGTCAGGCCATAAATCTCATTATTAAATAAAATCATATTTAGATCCAGGTTCCTGCGAATGGCGTGGATAAAGTGATTGCCCCCAATAGCCATGGAATCCCCATCCCCGGAGGCCACCCAAATGGAAAGCTCCGGATTAGCGACTCTCGCTCCACTGGCAATGGCCAACGCCCTGCCATGAATGCCATGAAAACCGTATGTGTTCACGTAATAAGGAAAACGAGAACTACAACCAATACCGGAAATCACCAGAATATCCTCTTTCCGCTTACCCAACTTGGGCAAAACCTTCTCCAAAGAAGCTAAGATCGCATGGTCTCCACAACCGGGACACCATTTTACCATCTGGTCACTCACAAAATCCTTTGCGGTAAGCTCCTGTGTAATCACTGCATCTTTACTCATCTTAGACCTCCTCCAAAATTTGATTGAACTTTTCTGTTAACTCGGAAACCTTAAAAGGCAATCCCTTCAACTTATTATATTGATCATAACTATATTGGGGATGCTGAATCCTAAGAAAATTCACAAACTGACCAAAGTTAAGCTCACACACACAAATACGTTTAAACCTTTTAAAGATAGCAGCGGTATTGGTGGGCAGTGGGTTGATATAATTAAAATGACACAAGCTCACACTTTTACCCTCTTCCTGCATCTCCTGAACGGCATTCCGTAACGCACCATAGGTACCGCCCCATCCTACCACAAGAAGATCGCCCTCCTCATCACCAATCACCTTCTGCAAAGGAATGACATTTGCCACACGTCGCACCTTCTCATCCCGGTAATAAGCCATCTTCTGGTGATTATCCGGATCGTGGGAGACAGAACCCTCCACATCCTTTTTCTCCAAACCACCAACCCTGTGACGCAATCCCTCCATCCCAGGAATGGCCCAATCACGCGCCAAGGTCTCAGGATCCCGTCGATAGGGCGCATAATCAGGATCATTTACTTTGGCAATACGAGGTTTAATCTCAGGAAGATCGGCCACCTTCGGAATACGGAATACCTCACTACCATTGGCAATATAACCATCCGTCAACAAAATTACAGGAGTCATATGCTCCAACGCTAACCTGGCTGCCTCATAAGCAAAATAGAAACAATTTGTAGCTGAGGAAGCGGCAAGAACGATCACCTGCCCCTCTCCATTCCGTCCATAGAGCGCCTGCATAAGATCCGACTGCTCTGTCTTAGTAGGTAATCCCGTAGAGGGTCCCCCCCGTTGTACATCAACAATCACAAGAGGTAACTCCGTAATCACGGCCAACCCGATGGCTTCACTCTTTAAGGAAAGCCCGGGCCCGGAGGTGGTGGTAATGGCCAAATCACCGGCAAAACTGGCTCCAATGGCCGAACAAATACCCGCAATCTCATCCTCCGCCTGATACGCTTTCACCCCCAACTGACGCTGGTTCTCCAACTCAGCTAAGATCTCTGAAGCCGGGGTAATGGGATAAGAACCCAAATAGAGCTCTCGACCACTACGCTCCGAAGCAGCAACAAAACCCCAGGCAGTCGCAATATTACCCGTAATATTACGATAGGTACCCTTCTCCTGTTTAGCACGCTGTACCGTGTAAGTGGTGGCTGAAGCAGCTACCGACTCCGCATAATTATATCCGGCTCGAAGCACCTTTTTGTTGGAGTCTATAAGCAAGGGTCTCTTAGCAAATTTCCGCTCAAAAAAGCGATCAGTAGGACCAAACTCCCTGTTAAATAAGAAATAAGTAATCCCAAGAGCGAACATATTCCGCGACTTCATAGCCATCTTGTTGTCCAAGCCAAAACTGCTCACACACTCCTTGGTAAGGCTGGAAATGGGAGCCGCGATCAAATGATAATCCTTCAAACTATCATCCTCCAAGGGATTCTCCTTATACCCGGCTTTTTCGATAGACCTACCCACGAAGGTATCCGCATCAATAATCAGGGTTCCTCCCCGCTTTACATTAGCAAGGTTTGCACGCAAAGATGCAGGATTCATAGCAACTAACACATCCGCAATGTCTCCCGATGAATGCACCAGTTTCTTACCAAAATGGATTTGGAAACCGGATACGCCAGAAAGGGTGTTCTGAGGAGCTCTAATTTCGGAAGGATAATCGGGGAAAGTGGCAAAATCATTGCCCACATTGGCCGTATTATCAGAAAAGATAAATCCGATCAATTGCATCCCATCCCCTGAATCTCCTACAAACTTCACCACAACCTCATCAAGATTAACAATCTTCTGAGTTTTTTCGTTCATAACTACAATCTCTGTGGTTTATAACGCCAAAGGTAACGACTATTTTTTTGTTATGAACAACAATCGACTAACATTTTGAAAAAAAGAGTGCTGATTCAAGAGATCAATCGCAAAAAAAAAAAGAAAAATATCCACCTACACTAACCCTCAATTTGCAAAACACGCTTGCAAAGGGCAATCATATCCGGGTCTCCTGTATATTTTCCGGGAGTATCACTAAGTTTCACTGTCTTTATCCAATTCTGCCCCTCTGGTTTAGCCTCACTCATCTTAATCACAATATTCAAAGGGGTTACCCCCACATCATTGGTAAAATCTGTGCCAATACCAAAGGAGATCTTTATCTTTCCCGCACAAAAGTTAGCAATGGCTTCTACCCGATCAGGCGTCAACCCATCACTAAAAATGATCGTCTTACTGGCGGGATCGATCCCCATCTTCCGGTAATGAGCGATAATCTTCGAAGCAAATAACAAGGGATCGCCACTGTCATGGCGCACCCCATCAAAGAGTTTGGCAAACTTGGTATCAAAGCAACGGAAAAAGAGTTCAGTGGTAAAAGTATCAGCAAGGGCAATCCCCAAATCCCCCCGGTAAATATCAATCCAATGCTCCAGGGAAAACTTGGTAGCCATTTTAAAACCATACTTGGCGCTATGAAACATAAACCACTCATGAGCATGGGTCCCAATGGGAGAAACCCCGTATTTCATGGCAAAATAGACATTGGAAGTTCCCGTAAAGGCCCCCCCATAGTAGCGACTCAATGTGCGAATAATCAGATCGTGATTCTCGGAAGAATACCTGCGACGCGTACCAAAATCAGCCACTTTGATCTTAATCTTGTCATAAAAATCCATTTTGGCTCGCGTAATGGAAACGACCTCTTCATCCGTCATGGTCTTCTCTCCGGTCATCTGAAAATACAGCGAAGAGATCAGCGCCATCAAAGGCACCTCCCACAAGATAGTCCGATACCAATACCCCGAAATATCCAGATGGAGGGATCCACCCTCCTGACGAATGGTAATCTCTGAAGGATCATAGCGAAATCCTGCTAAAAAATCCAAATACGTAGGATCCAGGTAGTAACAACGTCTACTCAAAAAAGATTTCTCTTCAGCAGTAAGCTTAAGTCCTGCCATCGCGTTCACACGACGTTGTAATTCCTCTGCAAACCCATCGGGAAAATGCGTCTCTCCACGATCAATAAATTGATAGCGCACCTTAGCACGCGGAAACTTCTTCACCACACAATTCTGCATGGTAAACTTATAAAAATCGTTATCTAAAAATGATTGAATCATATGATCTCCTTTGAATGAGACAATAATGCTCCCGCCTCTCTCATTGCGATTAAGGCCCGTTCATCATCACCGGAATGGACATTAACCGCTCGTGTAGCATCGGTAACAAGCACCGTTTCAAACCCCTCCTCCAGCGCATCCAACACGGAAAACTTCACACAATAATCTGCGGCAAGACCACAAACAAATACCCGCTTGACCTGATGCTCCCGCAAATAATCCGCTAACCCCGTACACTGAATCTTTCTGTTATCATAAAAAGCCGAATAACTATCCACCTCAGGATTCGTTCCCTTCTGAAAAACAACCCCATGGGGAACCACACACAAAGCCTCAGCAAAAGCGGCTCCCTGGCTTCCCTGCACACAGTGATCCGGCCAAAGAACCTGCATGCTCCCATCAAGCATAATCACCTCACCCTCTTCTCTACCCGCATGGGAAGAGGCGAAACTTTTATGCCCTTTCGGATGCCAGTCCTGCGTATAAACCACCACCTCAAAATGATTAACCAACCTATTGATCGTAGGAATAATACTACGCCCCCCCGGAACGGCAAGAGCTCCCCCCTCGAGGAAATCATTCTGCATGTCCACCACGATAAGTGCTTCCATCGCTACACATTTTCAGGCAAAAATAAAAAAAATCCACAACGAGATCTGAAACCCCTCTTCACGCCACGGAAAGCCCCTGGCATAAAACGCTCCCAAAGAGAGCAATACCCCTTAATCGCAAAACTTCTCCAACCGGAACGTCCCCTTTTCGTACACGCCATAGGTAAAATGGACAAGCCAATCGCCAAGAAGCACAAAGGTTCCACCCCCGGGTAGAGGCTCCGTAACCGGACGGTGGTAATGGCCAAAAATGCAATAATCCACCTCGGGATGCGCCGCAACAACCTCCTCCGCATGATGATACAAGGCCGCATCGACAATGGGCATAAGAACCTCCTGTTTCTGCTCCTTCACCACGTTGGCATACCGCGAACGCCGGCTAAAAAACAGCCCCATTCCAATACCGAGATTGGGATGTACACAGCCCAAAAGCCATTGGTTAATCCGACACTCGAAGATCCACTTTAAAAACTTATAACCATAATCCCCGGGGCCTTTCCCATCACCATGCACCAAGTAGAAAACCTTGCCGTCGTGGCAAAGGAACTCCGCCTCCCGATGCAAAATAAGGCCACACTCCTCCTCCAAATAGCGAAAAGCCCAAATGTCATGGTTCCCCCGAAAAAGATGCACTGGAACCCCGGAATCGGTAATCTCCGAAAGTTTTCCCAAAAGACGCGTAAATCCCTTGGGAACAACCCGACGATACTCAAACCAAAAATCAAAGACATCACCCATCAAATAGATAGCCTCCGCATCATGGCGAATCTGTTCAAGCCAGGCCACCAGACGTTTCTCGCGCACCAGACTAGAGGCATAATCCGGGATACCCAAATGAAAATCCGATGCAAAATAGAGCTTACCGGCCATCACTACTCTCCTTATAATGAACCCCCTCCTGCCGCGCACGCGCCACTCGGCGGTGATGTTCCATCACATGTTTATTCTCCGGACAAACCTGCATAAGCCCCTCGTCCAACAAGCCCATCAACGCCAAATCCTGCTCCTCCCGAAACAGCGGTTTCTTTCCAAAAAGATCATTAAGAACGACCAGGGAGGACAAGGAGGAAGGATGCGCATGGATAAAGGCCTCTGCATCCCTCTTTTGCTCACGAAAAAGGCGCTCCATCTCCCGCGTCAGGGAGGCATGCACCTCCGCATAACCCTCGCCTGCGCGGCTATCAATCAACAAACGATTTACATGAGACAAGGCACGCAAACGCTCCTGAGAGGCCATAACATATGTCTGTAATTGCTCCGACTCGGGAGAACCGGATACCACGTATTGCGCTCCAAAAGGGATACCCTCCGCCTCAACCACAACCTCCTCACCGGGCGACAACACCAATACAATACCCTCTCCCCCATCGGCCGAGAGAAGGTACAACCCCTTGGCCTCACACGCAACCCGAAATCCAAAGGTCTCCCCCCGGGAAAGGCGATCCCGGGCAACAATTCGGCTATCGTAAGCCTCCAACTCAAGAAGCGTGACACGCTCCACAGCTCCCCCGCGAATCATCCCCTTCACCTTGACCCAATCACCATCACGGCTACACCCCCCAAAAAAAAGGAGAAAAACCGCTAAAGAAAGAATAGCCTGACGCCTCATAGAGGCCAAATTTAAGGATTTTTCAACACATGAAGACAAATTAACCGTAACTTAGCCTCCTCCTAACACCATTCTAATGAACCCCACCCTCAAACATAGAGACAGCATCCTCCTCGGAATCATGATGGCCATGTCATTGATCCTATCCCACCACACAATCGCCCAAAAAAACCTACTCGTGGTGGAAAAGCCGGGTACCATAAAGCACTATACCTACGAAGCAGGAGATGAAATCATGCTCTCCTTCGAGACAGCACAACAAGCGGTCACCCTGCAAGGCGTCATCACCCAAATTCAAGACAGCAGCATCCTCCTCAACCAAACAACTGCAATCCCACTAAAAACCATCGTAGCGGTACACAGAAGACGCAAGGGCGCTGCTTTTCTCACAGAGTTGGGACTCAAAGTAGGAATCGCCTACTTTGCCATTGAAGGAGCAAATGGACTCATTCATCAACGAAAACCGGTCATTCCCACCCGGACATTCTACATCACGGGAGGCCTTTTGGCATCCTCCCTAACCAGCTTCTTCCTGATGAAGAAAACCCTCAAAACCGACGGCCACAAGTGGAGGGTAAAAACCCTGATCGATCCCTTCCCCAACGCCCCAAGAATCCCCTGAGAAACCTATGGTACGCCATATTCCGCATTAAGGAAGAGGCTCAGAATCAGCTACAATGCCTCTTTATGGAAGAGAGGGGCTAACAACCGGACAAACACACCTTATCGTTGGGAGGGGAAAGATCATAACGGTAACGATACGCCACGCGGACTTTACCTAATACGTACAACCCTAAACAACAAAACCCTGAGAACCATAAAAATAGAGAAAATATGATTCCTGCTTTTGTACTCTTTGTTGCAACATCAAAAAATTATACCTTTGTAGCAAGGCGACAGGAAAAGGGTATTTTTCTGCTTATAAATACCTGAAAAAAGATAAATTTAAACACGCAACCTATAGTTAGT
>PDWI01000220.1_pt1 | contig 87509 bp, 80 predicted proteins | sample 1430891 | NCBI WGS metagenome assembly PDWI01 (sample SAMN01162508, study PRJNA174530) | Oral metagenome, whole genome shotgun sequencing project. | biome: Marine environment; feature: Marine mammal; material: Swab sample of the gingival sulcus; isolation source: swab sample of gingival sulcus... | reverse complement strand
ACTAGACATATCAGTAACATTACTTGTATCAATTTCATTCAAATTTTCTATGGTTAACAGGTTATAGTATTTAAAAAATAATTCTTCTAATGAATTTCCAGCAGTTATTTCTCTTTCAAAGGTTATTTTAGTAACTTCTTCTCTAAAATCCTCATCCCAATTGGAGGGGATTACATCTGGAAAAGTACCTCCTCCAAATTTCAGTACTTTGGTTTCACCATTATAGGAATAGCCGACATCACCTAATGTTCCACCATAACCACCCTTAGCAAAAGATAAGTGAAATAACGAGAAAAACGATGTAACTACTAAAACCATCACTAATAGAACCGACATATTCTTTTTCAACATTTCTTCCTCCTTTCAAACACTCATAACACATGCGAAACATATCATAAAGTATCTAACCTACTTAAATACTACAAAAGTCTTCAATCTGAAACGCTTAATATATCACTCGCTTTTATTTATCTAGATATTCTATCAAGTAATGTTCAAAGTATTCCGATATCACTCCTTTACCTCCTACTATGTAGACTTTATTTACTTTATTTAGTACCGAAGGTGTCATATAATCTTTTGTAGCCTGTGGTATATGATTTTTTCCTACCAACATAACAGGTCCTCCTATTATGTGTGTTCGTGATAGCGGTCCCCCTACCATCGCGTCTGCAAAGTCTCTTCCATTTGCAAAGATGATCTTATCAGGCTTTGGATAGGTGTACTCTGCAATTTTTTTACCTGTCTCATATCGATCCTTTCCACCAAACCTTTTTACAGATATTCCTAAGTTTTCAATACTATTTTGTATCTCAAGTGATACTGCTCCCTTTCCTCCTGCTATATATATCTTCCTCGGATGTGATTTCATCATAAAGTCAAGTACATCATCATCCAGTGTTTTAGGATTTGTCAGTAGTATCGGTATTCCCTCTTTTATAGCTAGTGATGTTACGGTTAACGCATCTGGAAAATCTGTTCCTTTCGCTAGTATCAAGTTCCCTCCATCAGATATCTTTACTATCTTTTTAGCTACTGCTAAAGCTGTTTTATATCTATCCTTACCTGAATATCTCTCCAGTGTCAGTCCCATTCCTTCAAGCTCACTTGCAACCGACTCTGAAACTACTCCTTTTCCTCCAACTATATAGGCCTTAGTTGCTCCTAGTCTTTCGATCTCATCCTTTGTCGAAGCAGGTATCCGATTCTTTTGAACTAACAGTATTGGTGCATCATATAAGCCTGCTAGTGGTGTTGCAGCGAGTGCATCAGGATACTGTCTACCATTTACTATGATTACATCCAGAGATGAAGTATGCATTTTTTTTGACACTTCTACCGCTGTTTCGTATCTAGTCTTTCCGGAAAGTCTTTCTATTTTACCGTACTGTGCAGTAAATACGATATAAGATTCTTTATCAGGTTCAAAAAAACTCAAACCGTATTCTTTATCCCAAGGATCTGTCTCACTATCATAGACTAAATAATCATCGCTATCATACATCTCAGAACTCCAATGTGAAAACAAGTCACCATCCTTAACAGGTTCTACATCTAATAATGGTTTAAATTCACTAGCAGGGATATCTTCGTAGTAAGCATATGAACCAGTAGTCGTAGTATCATCAAAAGCATTCGGATTACCGGCAGGAGCACTACCTCCATTTAAATCAAATCTAATTCCAAGTTTGAAGCGCTCAGGTTGCCATACGTAAGTGTCAGGATGACTTCCATCATAGGTATTCACAAGTTCTTCCGATGTTAACACCTGATCGCCTTTAGGAGATATAACCGTTCCTGATCCTACACTTTGCCACTTACCAGTATATTTTTCAGAATCAAATCCGTTCATTTCCTGAATATCTAAAAGAGCACTACCACTTAGACTCTCAATATTAGGACCTAATGTTAATTTTCTAAGATTAATCATTGAATCAAATATATCTTCTTTGTAAATATCACTTCCAATATGAAAATTACTTAAATCCAAACTCTCTAATGATTCGCATTCCTCGAACATACTTCCCATATCAGTAACATTTGAGGTATCGAAACTACTCACATCCAAGCTTGTAAGCGACTCACAATCGTAAAACATACTACGCATATCAGTAACATTAGAAGTATCAAAGTTACTTAGATTGACATAATTCAGAGATCTACATCCAATAAACATCCTAGACATATCAGTGACATTACTTGTGTCGATTTCATCGAAGTTCACTATGCTTTCTAAAGAACTGTAAAATGCAAATAATTCTTCTAATGAATTTCCAGCAGTTATTTCTCTTTCAAAGGTTATTTTAGTAACTTCTTCTCTAAAATCCTCATCCCAATTGGAAGGGATTACATCTGGAAAAGTACCTCCTCCAAATTTCAGTACTTTGGTTTCACCATTGTAGGAATAGCCGACATCACCTAATGTTCCACCATAACCACCCTTAGCAAAAGATAAGTGAAATAATGAGAAAATCGATGTAACTACTAAAACCATCACTAATAGAACCGACATATTCTTTTTCAACATTTCTTCCTCCTTTCAAATCACTCTTTCAACAATCAAATATTTGTTATACAAGTTAATTATAACACAATAATATTAAATTTAATATATATTTACTTTATTTATATAAATATTATATATTTATTGTGTACTTTTATAGTAATTTATTTTTGGTTGTTTAATCCATGAAAATTAAGCATAAAAAAACCTCCTGAACACATATTTCTGTGCCAGGAGGTACATTGTAATCCTAGTATTTATAAAAACCTTCTTTTGTCTTTCTTCCAAGAAGTCCGCCTCTAACCATTTTTCTAAGTAGTGGATGAGCTCTGTATTTCGGATCACAGAATTCATTGTAAAGTACGTCCATTATATTAAGGCAAACATCAAGACCAATTAAATCTCCTAAAGCAAGAGGTCCAATTGGATGAGCTGCACCTAGCTTCATAGAAGTATCTATATCCTCAGCTTTTGCAACACCATCAGCTAGTATTCCAATAGCTTCATTAATCATAGGTATTAAAATTCTATTCACAACAAAGCCTGGTGCTTCTTCAACTTTTACAGGTTCTTTCCCTATATTTCTTGTTACTTCAAAGATTTTTTCTTCCGTTTCCTTGCTTGTTGCCATTCCACATATTATCTCAACAAGTTTAAGTACCGGAACAGGATTAAAGAAATGCATACCGATAACTTTATCAGGTCTATTCGTAGCAGACGCTATCTCTGTAATTGATAGAGATGAAGTGTTTGTAGCAAGTATTGTACTTTCTGGTAAAAATGAATCTAGTTCAGCAAAAAGTTCTTTTTTGAGATCCATTCTCTCAACAGCTGCCTCTATTATAAGCTCGGAATCTCTCAAATCTCTAAGTTCAAACGTCCATGTAAGTCTCGCATAAGCATCGTCAATTTGTTCCTGAGTAAGTTTTTCCTTACTAAGACTTCTGCCAAAGCTCTTTTCAAGTGCATTTTTTGCCCTTGTAAGACCTCTCTCACTATTACACTTTACATAAACTTCATGTCCTTTTAATAGGAATGTTTCAATAATCCCCACTCCCATAGTTCCATTACCAATAACTCCTAATTTCATTTTACACTCCTTAAATAGTTATTTCTTTGACTTCTTCAAAAAAGATTTCATTCTTTTTTCCTGATCCTCATGTGAAAAACACATAGCAAAGAGAGAAGTTTCATATGCTATAGCACTATCAATATCCATCTGAATTCCGACATTTATAGCTTCTTTAGCGTATTTATTAGCTGTTTTAGATGCCTTTGATATTTCCAAAGCAAGTTTTAGAGCTTCATCCATAAGACCATCGGCATCAACTACATAGTTCACAAGACCAATCTCATATGCTTTACTAGCACTTATCACTTTTCCAGTATATATTAGTTCTTTTGCTCTTGCAATACCTATAAGTCGAGATAATCTCTGAGTTCCTGAAAAGCCGGGTATAATTCCTAGTCCAACTTCTGGCTGCCCAAATTTTGCCTTCTCACTAGCTATCCTTATATCGCACGCCATAGCTAATTCACATCCTCCGCCAAGTGCATATCCATTTATCGCCGCTATTACTGGAACTTTAAGATTTTCAAGTTTCCTAAACACACTGACACCTAACTCACCAAATTGCTTCGCCTCAGAAGGACTGAGCTCTGACATTTCCTTTATATCAGCTCCTGCAACAAATGCTTTTCCCTCTCCAGTTATAATAACTGCATTTAATTTTTCGAAATGAGTGCTCTGAGCCCAGTGCTCAAGCTCTGATAAGAGCTCACTATTTAATGAATTTAACGTCTTCGGACTGTTAATTTTTAAAATTCCGATTCCATCTTTCTCTTCCCACAAGAGTTTTTTGTACATTTATTACCTCCATGTAAAATTATTTATAGAAACCATTGCTCTTCAACTAAATATCTTCTTTTATTACCTTTTCAAATCTTATATCCCTAATCTTTTCACTAAAAGCTTCTTGATATTTATCATTTGAAACTGTACTAAAATCTATATGTTTCATCACATTTCCAGAAGAAGTTACGAATAAAACTACCAAAAATAGAATTGGTATCACAATGATTGATAACTCAATTGTAAAAGAACCTCTATTATTAAATAAGTTTGAGTACATCGGATACAACCTCTTTTATACTTCTATTTCCATCAACGACTACTATCCTATCTGTATTTTTAGCTAGTTTTAAATATCCTTCTCTAACCTTTCTATGAAAACTCATCGCCTCCATGTCTAGTCGGTTTTTCTCTCTGTCTCCAGAATCTATTCTAGACAGTCCTATTTCAGGATCAAGATCTATGTATATGGTTATATCAGGCAGATGTCCTTCTACAGCGAATTCATTTATCTTTTTAACCTTTTCCATACCAAGTTCTCTTGCATACCCCTGGTAGACGATGGAAGAATCTACATATCTATCCATTAAAACCCATTTACCACTTTCAAGTGCTGGTATTACTCTTTCTACCAGATGCTGTCTTCTAGCAGCAGCATATAGCATAGCCTCAGTAACATAATCCATTTCTATATTTTCAACGTCTAAAATAACATCTCTTATCTGCTCAGAAATAGGAACTCCTCCTGGCTCTCGTGTGACAATTAATTCTCTTCCAGCTTTCTCTAAAACATCTTTTATTACATTTATAATTGAAGTTTTCCCACAGCCTTCGCCGCCCTCAAAACTTATCCACTTAGCCTTTTCTGAAATATTCATATACGCTCCTTGAAACCTTAACATTCATACCATCTACTTCTAATAGCTCTTCTAAACTAGCATTTTTTATTTTTTCTATAGAACCAAATTTTTTCATAAGTTCTTTTTTTCTTACTTTACCTACTCCATCTATTTCATCTAGCAGTTTAAAAGCTATTGACTTACCCATAAGTTTCTTATGATACTCTATTGCAAATCTATGTACTTCTTCTTGAACCTTATAAAAAAACCGATAAATATCAGATGATTTATCCAGCTCATACTCACTGCCATCGTATATTACGCTCTTTGTTCTATGTCTCGAATCTTTAGCAAGTCCTATCACGGGTATGTCCTGATTATAATTCTGTATTACCTCCTCAGCTACTTTAACCTGATTAAAACCACCATCAACAATTATTATATCAGGTCTTACCGCGAAATTTAAATCATTTAATCTCTCCATTCGCCTCGAAAGAATTTCTCTAATTGATGCTAGGTCATCGCTTGCATTATTATTTTTTATTCTAAATTTTCTATAATCATTCTTTTTCTTTTTAAAATTTTCAAATACTACCATAGAACCCACACTCATATAGCCGTGTATATGAGATATGTCATATACTTCTATTCTATTGGTGTTTTCACTTGATATTATCGAACTTAGAGCTATTCTAATCTGCTCATTTATATTCTTTTCTTTGGATATTCTATCCCTAAAATTTCTCAGATATTCCTCAGCATTCTTCTTCGCCATGTAGATAGAACTTTTTTTCTTCCCCTTTTTGGGAACTGAAACTCTTATCTTTCTATTAGAAATAGTTCCCAAATAATTAGAAATAAGATCCATATCACTTATATCTTCAACAAATATATCGCTGGGAATATAACTAGAATCATTATAATACTGAAGAATAAATTCTTCTATAATTTTCTTATCACTCTTCTCTATTTCCAAATTAAAGGTAAAAAGTTCTCTATCTATTAGTTTACCACTTCTATTTATAAGAACACATATACACGCACTGTCTTCCTTGCTGTAAACGGAAATATAGTCAGAATCTTTTTCTTTATCCGAAATTATATTTGGGTACTGTCTTAGATTCTTCACTGATTCTATTTTATTTCTATATTCTATTGCCTTTTCAAACTGTAGATTATTTGCCGCTTCATCTCTTAGATTTTTTAAACGATCTAATACAAACTCTTTATCCCCTTCAAAAAATCTCATTATTTTTTTTATGTAACCAGCGTGTTCCTCCTCACAATCAAATTTACACGGTGCGATACACTTATTCATATGATAATAGAGACATGGTCTCTTAACGGTAGATATATCAAAAGTGCACTTTCTAATAGGAAACATATTTTCAATTACTTCTATTGTGGTATCCAGACTCTCGACACTAGTAAAAGGACCGAAGTACTTGGCTTTTGTTTTTATATCTCTAGTCCTTTTAACATAGGGATATTTTTCATTTGTAGCAATCATCACATACGGATAATTTTTATCATCTTTTAGAAGCACATTAAATCTAGGTTTATTCTCTTTTATAAGATTCGCTTCTAGTAAAAGTGCCTCTTGCTCATTTTTTGTAATAATGTAATCAAATTCTTCTATCAAACTGACAAGCACTCTAGTTTTACTAGACTTGACATCACCTGTAAAATAACTTTTGAGTCTATTCTTGAGTCTTTTTGCCTTGCCAACGTATATTATTGAAGAATACTTATCTTTCATAATATATACTCCTGGTGACATAGGCGCTTTACTCAATTGTTCTTTTATCTTTTTACTTGTTTCCACTACAATACCTTCTTCAAATACTCTCCGGTATATGAAGCTTTTATTTTTGAAACTTCTTCCGGAGTTCCAGCTGCAACAAGTTTTCCTCCTCTTTCTCCGCCATCAGGACCTAGATCTATTATGTGATCTGCTGACTTTATAACATCTAGATTATGTTCAATTACAACGATTGTATTCCCGGCATCAACAAGTCTATGAAGTACATGTATTAAGAGATCAACATCCGCCATATGAAGCCCTGTTGTCGGTTCATCAAGTATATATAAAGTACTTCCTGTACTCCTCTTAGAAAGCTCACTTGAGAGTTTCACCCGCTGAGCCTCTCCTCCTGAAAGTTGTGTAGATGGCTGACCTAATTTTATATATCCTAGTCCAACATCTTTTAGTGTTTTAATCTTCGACTTAATATTATCAAACGCTCCAAAGAACTCATATGCTTCATCTATACTCATATTTAGAACGTCATATATATTCTTTCCTTTATACTTAACTTCCAGTGTCTCTTTGTTATATCTCTTTCCTCCACAGGTTTCACATTTTACATATATGTCAGGTAAAAAATGCATTTCTATTTTATTGATACCATCTCCTGAACAAGCTTCGCATCTACCACCCTTTACATTAAATGAAAATCTTCCCTTTTTATAACCTCTCATCTTGGATTCAGGAAGAGCGCTAAACAAATCCCTTATATGGTCAAACACCTTTGTATACGTAGCAGGATTACTTCTAGGAGTTCTTCCGATTGGAGACTGATCTATTGATATGACTTTGTTTATGCTTTCCCAATTTTCAAGTTTTTCAATATTTTTCATCCTGTAACTTGAATTTCCATAAACCTTTGAGTGGATAGATGGATAAAGAGTTTCATTCACAAGCGAACTCTTGCCAGAACCTGAAACACCTGTTATACAGGTAAAAACACCAACTGGAATATCTATATTTAAATTCTTTAAGTTATTGGCATTCGCTCCTCTTACTCCTATATATCCTCTAGGCGTTCTTCTTTTTTCAGGAACTTCTATCTTCTTTCTTCCAAATAGATAATCAGCAGTCACAGAGTTTTTAAATTTCTTTAGTTCTTTATAACTACCCTCTGCAACAACTTCTCCGCCATGTATACCAGCTCCAGGACCTATATCTATAATGTGATCTGCTGTTCTTATCGTCTCTTCGTCATGTTCTACTACAATAAGCGTATTTCCTATTGAAGTTAAATCTTTAAGGCTCGAGATTAGTCTTGCATTATCCTTCTGGTGAAGGCCTATACTCGGTTCATCTAAAATGTACATTATTCCAACTAGACCACTTCCTATCTGAGTTGCAAGTCTTATTCTCTGAGCTTCTCCTCCAGACAGGGTACTGGCTCTTCTTGAAAGGCTTAGATAATCAAGCCCTACATCAATTAAAAATTTTAATCTCGCCCGTATTTCTTTCAGTATTTCTGATGCTATTTCCTTTTTGGCACCAGTAAGTTTTAATTTGTCAAAGAAATCATATGCCTTCATTATACTGAGATTAGTTATATCTATTATAGACTTCCCATTTATCTTCACAGCAAGTGACTGAGCCTTTAATTTACTTCCATTACATGTTGAACAAGGAGTCTCAGACATATACTTTTCGATTTCATCTCTCATATAGTTACTGTGAGTCTGATGATATCTCCTATTTAAGGCATTGATGATTCCTTCGCTTCTTCTCTTTATTATCCTCTTTCCATACTTGCCAGATTTATATTTTATTTCAAGTAGTTTACCTGAAGTCCCATAGAGGAGAAGATCAAGTGCTTCTTTCGAAAATTCATTGATAGGAGTATCTACAGTAAACTCTGTCTGTTCAACGAGAGAGATCATCTCAGAATAAAAAATCCCATCTCTTTTTGAAGCTTTAAACGGAGCGACTGCACCCTCCATTAAACTAAGACTTCTATCCGGTATTATTAAATCCGGATCTATAGCCTTTATATATCCAAGTCCCTTACAACTATCACAAGCTCCAAAAGGGGAGTTGAACGAAAATGCTCTGGGCTCCATCTCCTCTATTCCAGCGCCATGATCAGGACACGCAAAATTCATACTATAAGTTTTAACCCCTTCCCCAATGAAATCTATCATTACTAGATTTTCTTCAAGCGAAAGCGCTGTCTCTATAGAATCTACTAGTCTACTTCTTATTTCATCTTTTATTATAAGCCTATCAACAACTACATATATGCTGTGCTTTAATTTCTTATCTAATACAATGTCTTCTTCTAACAGTCTCTCCTCACCATTTACTATAACCCTTAAAAAACCATCTCTTTTAAGAGCAGAAAGCGAAGTTTTGTGAGTTCCTTTTTTTCCTCTTATTACAGGGGATAAGACTAACAGTTTTGTTCCATTTTCTCTCATTAAGACATCCTCAACTATGTCATCTATCGTCGCCCTCTTTATCTCCCTATCACATATAGGACAATAAGGAGTTCCTACTCTTGAGTATAAAAGTCTGAGGTAATCATAAACTTCAGTAATAGTCCCTACTGTAGATCTAGGATTTTTACTAGTTGACTTTTGATCAATACTTATCGCGGGAGATAGCCCCTCTATAGACTCGACATTCGGCTTTTCCATCTGCCCAAGAAACTGTCTCGCATATGATGATAGACTTTCAACGTATCTTCTTTGACCTTCAGCATAGATTGTATCAAAAGCAAGTGATGACTTGCCCGAACCAGAAAGCCCTGTCACAACCGTAAATTTATTTCTCGGAATTGTGATGTCTATATTTTTTAAATTGTGTTCTTTTGCACCTTTAATAAAAATATCCGTCTTCATCGTACCTCTTATTGATTATTTTCTTTTGATGTACCAAATTTCCAAATAGAAGAAATTTTTGATTTAGCAACATTTTTTGCTGCACTGGTAATACTCTTAGCAACAAATACTGCATTGTCTTTTATAATATAACCCAAGTTACCTGCTGCTTCAAGAGATGCTCCTTTTCTTATCTTAGATTTCGTCATAGGTTCCAACATAACTAGATATCTCTGCGCAATACAAGAAACCCTAAGACTTAAAAGAGCGTTAACTGAGCCTTCGACGATAGAATTTACTATTAGACTACTTACCGTTACTCCTCCTGGTATAGCTGAGACTATAGTGCCACCAAATATAGAAGTAAGTATAGGCTCTAGTTGCTCTTCTATTAAATCCATATCCTCAATTGATCTTGCTATAAGAACGACTGTGGCGATATTTACATACAGATAAATAAGTCTTGCGTAATTTGGTCTGTTTTCATAGAGCACCGTTAATCTATATATCGTCTTCATAAGAGAAAATAACACAGTGAGTCCATCAAGTACACCATTTTGAGAGATAGCAGTTGTAAGAAAAATACCATTTGCATCCTTCTTCATAATCCTATCCCCTTCTTTTTTAAGAACAGCGTACGCATTTGTTAATTTATCTATGGTAGTCTCACCCTCAAATTCATATTCTATACTTTTTAAGTACTTATTTTTCTTTAATTTATAAAGTCTCTTATCTAGAAATTCTTCATATTCATCACTGCCTTGAACTGGAGGCTCTTTAATCTTTGGATACCTTAGTACTCCAATTATAAAAAATAAAAGGAATCCAAAAAGAAAACTCAATATTATCGCAGTAACAATAAATGCAAAAATCTGATTTATATTTGCCAAATAACTATATATAGTCAGTACTTGTCCGATAACTATAAGTAAAAATAGCGTTAGGAAAAATAGTCCTCCTATAAGTAGTATTTTTTTTAAACTATATTTATCCATTTTTTCCTCCCAGTCAGTTGCAGAAGCAGTAAAATAAAAGCTCGCTCTTAACGCGAGCTCTTTTTTGACTTTCTCTTAAGTTCTTCTATTGCATCTCTGTATTTTATTGCACTCTCATAGTCGAGCTCATTTGATGCTTTAAACATAGCTACTTCAAGAGCATCTATTCTCTCCTGTAAATTTTCTTTCTCAATAATCTCTTTATATGATGTTGGAGAGTCTTCGACTTTTGTAGCCTCTATTACATTCATTATTTTCTTAACGATACTCTCAGGTTTTATGCCGTGCTTTATATTGTATTCTTCTTGAATAGCTCTTCTCCGATTGGTTTCGTCAATAGAGTAGCGCATACTCTCAGTAATAGTATCTGCATACATTATAACCGTGCCGTTTACATTTCTAGCCGCCCTACCAATTGTCTGAACCAAACTCGTCTTGCTTCTTAGAAAGCCTTCCTTATCAGCGTCAAGTATAGCAACCAGAGAAACCTCTGGTAAGTCAAGTCCCTCTCTTAGTAAATTTATACCGACTAAAATGTCTATATTTCCGAGCCTTAAATCTCTTATTATTTTCATTCTTTCTAGAGTATCTATATCAGAGTGCATATAGGTTACAAGAAGACCCATATCACTTAAAAACTTACTGAGATCTTCTGCCATCCTCTTTGTAAGTACCGTTACGAGCACCCTCTCATTTTTTTCTATCCTCTTTACTATTTCAGAATAAAGATCTTCCATTTGACCTTCAATTTTTCTGACTATTACTACAGGATCTAAAAGACCAGTAGGCCTTATTATCTGCTCTACCTCATTTGTGCTATTCTCCTTTTCAAAAGGTCCAGGAGTTGCGCTTACAAATATAGCTCTAGGGATCGCTTCTATAAACTCATCAAAGTTCATCGGTCTATTATCAAGGGCACTGGGAAGTCTAAATCCATAATCAACTAGATTTTGCTTTCTGGATCTATCTCCACCATACATACCTCTAACCTGAGGAATACTCACATGCGATTCATCAACGATTAGTAAAAAATCTTCAGGGAAATAATCAAATAATGTAAACGGTCTCTCTCCCGGCTTTCTATTTACTAGTATCCTGGAGTAATTCTCTATTCCACTACAAAAACCCATTACCCTTAGCATCTCTAAGTCATACTTAGTTCTACTCTCAATTCTCTGAGCTTCAAGGAGCATGTTTCTGTCATTAAAGTATTGTATTCTCTCTTCAAGCTCTTCTTCTATTTCAACTACCGTTCTCTCAATATTATCTCTGTCAGTTGTAAAGTGTGAGGCCGGGAACACAACTATATGGTCCCTGTAACCTACTAACTCACCAGTTAGTACCTTTACCTCAACTATTCTCTCTATTTCGTCTCCAAACATTTCTATTCGATATGCATTTTCTGTCTGACTTGCAGGTATTACTTCTACACTATCTCCTCTAACTCGAAAAGTACCTCTTTTAAAGTCTATATCATTCCTTTTGTACTGCATTTCAACAAGTCGCTTCAAGATAGATCTTCTATCCCTCTGCATACCAGTTCTAAGTGACAAGGTAGATTTATTATAGTCTATAGGACTACCTAGTCCATAAATACAAGATACGGAAGCAACTATTATCACATCTTTTCTTTCTTGAAGAGACGCAGTCGCACTATGCCTTAACTTATCAATTTCATCATTTATACTTGATTCTTTTTCAATATATAAGTCCTTACCTGGAACATAAGCTTCGGGCTGATAATAATCATAATAGCTGACAAAAAATTCAACCGCATTATTTGGAAAAAACTCTCTAAACTCAGTTACTAGCTGAGCTGCGAGAGTTTTATTGTGTGCGAGTACTAAAGTTGGTTTCTGTACTTTTTCAATAACCTTTGCTACTGTAAATGTCTTTCCTGAACCTGTAACTCCTAATAGCGTCTGAAATTTATGTTTATTTAAATTTTTTGACAGACTGTCTATAGCATCTATTTGATCTCCCATAGGCTCAAACTTAGATACAACTTTTAAATCCATATCTACACCTAATTTTTAATTCCCAATTTTTTTTCTCTATTTGAAATATACAGTTTAAACTCTTCATGTGCGATTGCTATTGTAGGAACTCCCATTACCATCCCTATGAATCCAAAGAGTCCTCCGCCTATTACAACACCTATTATTACCCAGAAGGCTGATATCCCTAATGAATCTCCGAGTATTTTTGGTCCGATTACATATCCGTCCAACTGTTGAAGTGCAAGTATAAATAAGGCTGTCCAGACACCCATGTACGGATTTACTAAGAAAGAAATAATAGCAACTGGTATTCCTCCTATTATAGGGCCAAAATAAGGAATAATATTTGTAAGTCCCACAATTAAAGCCATAAGAGGCGCAAAAGGAACTTTTAGAAACATAAATCCTATAAATGCTATAATTCCAATTATTACTGAGTCAATAAGTTTACCAACTAAAAAATTAGAAAATTTTCGATCTGCCTTTTTAAAGAAATTTATCGTTTTAGTATATCTCTCCTCGGACATTGAGACTCTAATAAATCTACTAGAAGTTTCCTTTATCCTATCTTTACTTATCAAAACATAGATACTGATAACTATGCCGAGAAATATTTGTAGTAGTCCCTTTAACATATGAACAAAAGAGTTAGAAACATAAGTGACACTATTACTTAATACTTCAGTAATTTTATCAAATATACTACTTAAATCTATAAAATTAATATTTCCAAATGCTTTGGTTAAATCATTTCTTATATTTTCAAGAGAATTCGTGAGTTCAGAGATAAAATAAGGAGACTTGTCAATAAAGGCCGATATATTTTCACTGAGTATTGGAACTAACCATAAAAAGAAAAGCACTACTAAAATTGATAAAACTAAATATGCAAATAAGATGGAAATATTCCATTTCCATCTAAATTTCTTCATAATAAGTATCGCAAAAGGATTCATAAGATAACTTATTACTACTCCCCATATAAGTGGTCTCAATACTATTATTGCGCTTTTAATTAAGCTCAGGTTAGACATCAATAAATAAAATAAAATTGTTATTACGATTATCGGTAAAAATTCTAAATGTTTTATTTTTTTCATCTAAATATCTATTTTCCCCAAAAGATAATCTTTAGCAAAATCAAGCAAACCGTCTTTTTCTATAAGACCATTTGATTTATAAGTAGTCTCATAACCCTTTTCTTCTACCTCTTCCATATTCACATCAGGAACAACAGGATTTTCCTTAGTTATTTTATTTCCATTTGGTGTGAGGTAATAAGAAGTTGTAAGTGTGAAACCAGAACCGTCAAAGTAGTTTATAACTGACTGAACAATTCCTTTACCAAAAGATTTAGTTCCAAATATTTTTGCGGTATCAAAGTCTTTTATTGCTCCAGATAAAATTTCAGAAGCAGAAGCACTGTTTTCATTTATTAAAACAACATAAGGTATTTCAAGTTTATTTACTTCGTCTGAAGTATAATCCTCTCGGTCTATTGTAGGTCCCTCAAGGCTAACAACAGTACCTGTAGGTAAAATCTCATCTGCGATCTCTACGCACTCACCTAAATCTCCACCAGGATTATCTCTAAGGTCAAGTATAAGATATTTCATTCCTTGATCCATAAGATCTTTAAGATGTTTTTTAAACTCACCTGCAACACCTTCATCAAATTCGACTATTTTTAAATATCCTATTGCATCTGATTCCATCCTAGATTTTACCGGAGGAACAGTAATTGTATCCCTTATTATATCAAATGAAAGCTCTTCTCTCTGTAAAGTATCCTTGTTCGTTCTGTAAACATATATCTTTACTTTCGTGCCCTTTTCACCGGTAATCCTGGAAACAGTAGCATTATGAGATTCATCATCTTCAACAAGTTTATCATCAACTTTAAATATCATATCTCCAGCTTGAAGACCAGCCTCAAAAGCCGGAGTTCCTTCTATAGCACTGGATATTCTTATCATTCCATTTTCACGCGGTTCAATATTAACACCTATTCCGGTAAATTCACCTCTCAATTGACTGCTGAAATTCTCAAACTCTTCTTTTGTATAATATCTGCTATACTTATCTCCTATAGCTTCAAATAAACCTCTGTAAAGACCTTCATCAAAATTTATATTTGAATCACCTTCATAGTAGTTATTTCTTATAAATTTTTCTAAATAGTCTAACTTTTTATATCGTTCACTCTTATCTGAAGAATTATCCTTGACATCTATCTTATCAACATCTGAGTATTTTCCTACTCCAAAACCCAAAAAGAAAATCACAAATGCTAAAATTATAGATAAAAATTTATATTTTTTATTCATGCTATAACCCGATATATGGTGCTGGATCTACATAATCTCCACCATAAAGAACGCTAAAGTGTAAGTGCGGAGCTGTACTAGTTCCAGTAGAACCCATAACCATTATATGTTGTCCCTGAGAAACCTGATCACCGACACTAACAAGGACACTATCTCCATGTCCGTATAGAGTCTGTAATCCATCTCCATGATCTATAACAACACAATTTCCAAAACCTCCGTACCATCCTGCTACAACAACTAAACCACCTCTAGCGGCATATATAGGGTTACCAAAATCTCCTATCATATCGATACCAGAGTGCCAATCATCAGTTCCATAAAGAGGATGAACTCTGTATCCGAACCAATACGTTATAAATGTTCCAGGCGCTGGATACACCCATCCAGTTCCTGTATCTATCGGTGGAAGTTCTACGTTTTCTCCCTCTTCTGTATTATTATTTTTATTATAATTTTCTAGTCTTATTCTCTCAGCTTCAGCAAGTAAATCATCTTTTTCTTGCTGGAACTGCGCTGCCTGAGACTGTTCTTGCTGCATTAAAGACTTGTGTTCAGCTATTCTAGCTTGCAATTCAGATTTTCTTCGTTCAAGTTCCGCCTCAACCGCTATTAAATCTGCTTTGTCTTTTTCTTGAGCAGACTTAAGTGACTCAAGATTAAGAAGATTATTCTTTTGCTCTTCTTCCATTTTGGCTAATTGATTTCTCTTATCTATTAAATCATTCAAAGTCTTATCGTCTTGCTGTGTTATTTTTTCAAATGACGAAAGTCTTGTCATAAGATCTTCAATTCCCTCTGCGTCAAAAATAACAGTCCAGAATGTTTCATCTTTCTTGTAATATATCGACCTCAGACGAGCACCAAAATGTTTTTCCTGAGCCTGTATCTCAGCTTTTGCTTTTTTTATCTTTTCTTTTAATTCTTTTATTTTATTTTCAACTGTAATGATATTATTTTTCGTCTGCTCAATTCTAGCTTCTAAAGCTTGCTTTTGTACTAGCGTTTCTTCAAGAGAAACACTTACTACTTCTAAATTCTTCTCTTCCTCTTCAATATTTTGCTCAAGCTGCTCTATATTAGAACTTGATTCTTCTATTTTTTTATCAACTTCATCAATTTGTTCTTCTATAGTAGCAAATGAAGGCATGGCAAGTAGTACTAAAATCGCCAAAAATAATATTATCTTTTTCTTCATAATATTCTCCTATACTTTAAGGTAGCGCCTAACAGACAACAAACTTCCCACCATTCCTACTCCAATTCCTATCACTACATTGAGTAAACCTACTCTCTTAATGATATATGGAGTATCGAGAAGTGGAGCATTGACCGTTTTCTGTAAACTGTCAAGTATTCTGGAAACCATTTCCTGATAACCATAATATATAACAATTGAACTAATAACGGCTCCTAGAACACCTAATACAATTCCTTCAACAATATAAGGTCTTCTTATGAAACCCCTAGTCGCTCCTATGTGCCTCATAATCTCTATTTCAACTTTTCTACTAGAAATACTAACTCGAACAGTGTTGTTTACTACAAAAACTGTTGTAATTAGAAAAATTGCAATGAGACCAAGGCCTACTTTTTTAATAGTATTTATTATTCCAAGTAATTTTCGGACTTCATCCTTACTATAATATACTACATTTCTGTTGTCAATTTCGTTAATACTCTTTATTGTTTCATTTGATTTCTCTACATCGGATATCTCAATTACATAACTGTTAGACATAGGATTTTCGGTGAAACCCTTTAGAGCATCTTTGTTATCAGCAAATTGCTCTTTTATTTCATTAAAAGCTTCATCCTTGCTGACAAATTTTACATTATCTACGTTATCAATAGATTCTAATTTTGTTCTAAGCGTTTTAATATCAGCTTCGCTATACTCATCACTTATCTCTAAACTTATTTTATTAAACATATCAGCGAAAGATGCAGTAAGGTAATTCACATTGAGTATAAGTGCAAGTATTATACCAAGTATAACTAGTGTTGAAAATATAGTAAAAACTGATGCCAAACTTAAAAACATATTTTTAAAGATATTTTTAATCGCAGAGGCAATACCTAATCTCATACTCCATATCCTCCTTTTACATCATCTCTGACTATAATTCCGTTTTCAAGCATTACAACTCTTTGTCTCATCGCATTAACTATTTCATGATCATGAGTTGCCATCAAAATCGTAGTGCCATGCTTGTTCAATTTATATAGAAGATCCATAAGACCCCAAGATGTTTCAGGGTCCAAGTTTCCAGTAGGTTCATCACATATTACAAGTTTTGGATTATTGGCTATAGCTCTTGCGATTGAAACCCTCTGTTGCTCACCACCTGAAAGTTGAAAAGGACAATGTTTTTCTCTTCCATTTAATCCAACTAAGTTAGCAAGCAAAGAAACGTTATTCTTTATAAAATTTCTTGATTTACCTGTTATTTTCATAGCGAATGCGATATTTTCAAATACAGTAGCTTTATCTAAAAGTCTGTAATCCTGAAAAACGATTCCTATTTTTCTTCTGTACTCAGGTATTAGTCTCTTATGAAGCCTTGTTATATCTTTCCCCTCAAAAAAAATCTTCCCTTTTGTAGGAGATAGTTCTTTGGTCAAAAGTTTTATTAAACTGCTCTTTCCGGCTCCACTGGATCCTATTATATAAACAAACTCACCTTCACCAATGTGTAAATTCAGATTTTGTAATGCCACATTTCCGGTAGAATACCTGAGTTCTACGTCTTTTAAGTCTAACATCGATCTCTCCAATTTTTTTGATAGTCTATATTATACTATGTAAAAAGAAAAAAATGCAAGTTTTTGTCTTTTTATCAACAGTAAATCCTTCTCAGTCTCTTTTTAAAACTAGTCATCACCTCATAATTTATTGTACCCGATAACTCAGCTAAAAGGTCTGTACTTATATTGTCTCCAAGAAGTTCAATTTCATCTCCAATACTACAGTCAACGTCTGTAACATCAAACATTACTTGATCCATGGTTATCGTACCAACTTGAGAAATAATCTTGCCATTTAAAAATGCTTTGGCTTTATTTGTCATATTTCTCTTATACCCATCTGCATATCCTAGAGGAATAGTGGCTATTAACCTTCTGCTATCAGATATATATTTATGTGAATAACTTACCCCTTCATTGGAGTCTATAAACCGAATAGCTACTATTTTGCTTTTTATACTGGCAATTTGATGTAGTTCTTTTGAAGCTTCACAAAAGGGAGAAAGTCCGTAGAGACCTATTCCAGCTCTTGCTGTATTACTAAAGGATAAATCACCTTCCATAATTGCAGCCGTGTTAGCAAAATGAACATATTTGAATTCATATTCAAACATGTCTACCGCTTTTTTAAACATTTCAATCTGATAAATTGAGTAAGATTTATCTTTTTCATCGGCTTTTGCAAGATGTGTAAAAATTCCTTCCGGTTTAATCGAGATTATTTCTTCTTTATATTTTTCTATCTCGTCAACACTGAATCCAATTCTATGCATGCCAGTATCTACTTTTATATGAGCTTTACCTAAACCCTTTAAACATTTTTCTCTATAAATATCTAAAGATTGGTAATCGTGTATCGTTATGCTTATGTTTTTTTCGACAGCTTCCTCATAGTCGCTTTCATCTAGAGCTCCGAGCACCAAAATGTCTATATCGTCAAACTCTTTTCTCAGTTCAAGCGCCTCTTCAAATATAGCAACAGCAAAAAATCTTGAGCCTAAACTATATAGTTTTCTAGTGATCTCGAGTGCACCATGTCCATATCCATCAGCCTTTACTACACAGATAAGTTCTCTTCCTTCTACTTTTTCTTTTAAAAATTTATAATTCTTCTCAAGTCTATTTAAATCAATAAGCATATAACTAGGTCTCATAATTACCCCACTGTAACAACAGAAATAACATATTCATTATCATGAGATATCGATATATCTATTCTATCTTTATACTTTAACTCAAGTTTCTTATTTTTAAATTCTATATAAGGTTCTCCACTATCATGCCTAAGTATGCACATATCTCTTAGATCAAATACATCTTCTTTCTTTGTAGCCTTCAAAAACGCTTCTTTTGAAGCATAATTTGAAGCTACAACTTCAGGACTATAGGACCTTTTGATAAAGAGAACTTTTTCTTCATCAGAAAAATATCTATTGATAAACCTATCATTTTCCTCTATTAACCTAGCTATTCTAGGTACATATACAATATCTATTCCTAATCCCATATTACACCGGATAAACCTTTTCCTCTCTATTTAGCAATTCATTGTCTAACTTTAAAGATTTTGCCTGTCTATTCTCAAAAAATTTAGTTGCAACTTGTGGGAAAAGTGCATACGAGAGAACGTCCTCAGGCTTAGTATAAAATTCAGCCATTTCTTTCTTATAATCATTAAACGTTTTTTCATCTTTTGTAAACTCTCTACTCTCACTGCCTAAAATTTTATCAATAAATTTTTCGTCAATAGGCACTGTGGGCTTGCCATACATTCCCTTTAGGTAATTCTTCACTTCTTGGGGAACCATCTTATATCGTTCACCTGTTAGCACATTTAGAACCGCCTGTGTTCCAACTATTTGACTAGTTGGCGTAACAAGTGGAGGATACCCTAAATCCTCTCTTACCCTTGGAACCTCCTCTAAAACATCTTGAAGTTTAGACTGGGCATTTTGATGAGAAAGCTGAGATATTAAATTACTCATCATTCCCCCTGGCACTTGATACCATAAAGTCTTTATGTTAACCCCAAGTACGTTGTGATTTATAAGTCCCTCTTCAACATATCTATTTCTAAGCTTTCTAAAGTGATCAGATACTTCTATAAGCAGATCACTATTTAGCTGAGTATCGTATTCGGTACCCTTAAGTGTTTCAACTAGAGACTCTGTAGAAGGTTGACTAGTCCCCATAGATAGGGGGCTTATAGCAGTATCTACTATATCAGCTCCTGCTTCTATAGCTTTTATATATGTCATGCTTGCAAGTCCACTTGTCATATGTGCGTGGACATCGACAGGAAGATCAACTTCTTCTTTGATAGACTTCACCAGTTCGTATGCAACATAAGGTTTTAAAAGCCCGCTCATATCCTTTATACAGATAGAATCAGCTCCCAAATCTTTTAAATCCTTTGCTAGTTTAACAAAAGTGTCAGTAGTATGAACTGGACTTATAGTATATGAGATAGCTCCCTGAGCATGACCACCTGCTTTTTTTGTTTCCTTTATAGCAAGTTCAATATTTCGAAAATCGTTTAAAGCATCAAATATTCTTATAATATCTATTCCGCCATCAACACTTCTCTTTATAAACTCTGATAATACATCATCACTATAGTGATGATATCCGAGTATGTTCTGGCCTCTTAGTAGCATTTGAAGTTTCGTATTCTTTATTCGTTTTCTTATTTCTTTTAATCGTTCCCAAGGATCTTCATCCAAATATCTCAGACAAGAGTCAAAAGTAGCTCCTCCCCACATTTCAAGACTTTCGTATCCTATATTGTCGAGCATTTCAAGAGCTGGAATCATATCCTCAGTTCTCATTCTAGTAGCAAGTAATGATTGATGTGCATCCCTTAATACCGTTTCAACAATTTTAACCTTCAAAGAAATACTCCTTTACACTTTCTGCTATTTTTTCATCGGTAAAACCAAGTTTTTCAAATAATACATTTGCAGGCGAACTACAAGCATAGTCGTCTACACTTTGTATTTTGCCATCTAATCCAACATATCTATCCCAACTTATACTTGAAGCTGCCTCAATAGCGAATCGCTTTCTAACAGCACTCGGAAGTATTTTCTCTCTGTATTCTTTTGACTGAGCGTTGAATACTTCCATTGAAAGCATACTTACCACCCTAATTGATATTTCATTTTTAAGCGTTTTAGCTGCCTTTACAGCATACTGCAGTTCACTACCAGAAGCCATTACTATGAGATCTAGTTTTCCCTCTTCTTTAACTGCAATATACGCACCCTTATCTGCATTTGAAACATCCAAATCTAGGTGAGGAAGATTTTGCCTTGTTAGAACAATCGCACTAGGCTTATCCGATTTAAATGCCTCATAATAACTAATCGCTGTTTCACTTCCATCTGCCGGTCTAAATACCTTAAAGCCCGGAACACTTCTCAACATCAAAATATGTTCAATCGGTTGATGGGTAGGACCATCTTCTCCAACTCCTATAGAGTCATGTGTAAAAATATACACACTCGGTATTTCCATTAGAGCAGAAAGTCTGAGTGCAGGTTTTAAGTAATCTGCAAAACTGAGGAATGTAGCTCCAAAACTCCTAAGTCCTCCGTAAAGCGCTATTCCATTTACAACAGCTGCCATCGCATGCTCTCTAATACCAAAGTTAATGGTTCTTCCCTCTGGAGTTTCTTTACTGAAAAACTCCTCTCCCTTTAAACTTGTCTTATTTGAAGCCGCTAGGTCAGCACTTCCTCCAAATAAGTTAGGCATATTTTTATTTAGTATGTTTAAAGCATCTTGAGAATGTGCTCTCGTAGCTTTATCAGCTGTTAGATTTTCAAGGAGTTCATCTCTTACACTTTCCTCAAGTTCAAAGGAGAAAAACTCTTCTATCTTATCCTTATTAGGATGTGAAGCATATCTCTTTTCCCATAAGAATCTCTCCGCTTCCTTTTCCAATACCTTTTTATCAAAGTATTCTTTCACTTCATCTGGGACATGGAAAGTCTCATCAGACCATCCCGCTCTTTCTTTCATTTTTGCGGTTTCTTCTTTTCCAAGCGGAGCTCCATGAACAGCGCTCGTACCCTCTTTATTACTTCCATATCCAATTTTAGTAATCACTTCAATAAGAGTAGGGGCATCACTATTTTTAGCTTTTTCAATAGCTTTTGATATTTCATCTAAATCATTTCCATCTTTTACTAGAATCGTATTCCAACCATACGCCTTATATCTATCTCTTACATTTTCAGTAAATGTAATATCCGTGCTTCCATCAATTGTTATACTGTTTGAATCATATAAAACAATCAGTTTGTTAAGACCCATACTAGCTGCTAGAGATGCGGACTCAGAGCTTACTCCCTCCATCAAATCTCCATCACCTGCTATTACATATGTATAATTCGAAAATAAATCTTCAGCTTCTAACTTAGCTGAAAGATGTCTTGCAGCTGCAGCAAAGCCAACTGCAGTAGCAATGCCCTGACCGAGTGGTCCCGTGGTCATTTCGACACCTGATGTAACTCCATACTCAGGATGTCCTGGTGTCTTTGACTCGTACTGCCTGAATTCCTTAAGGTCTTCTAGTGATACATCGTATTTATAGAGGTGAAGCAGGCTATAAAGTAACATAGAGCCATGTCCCGCAGACAATATAAACCTATCTCTTCCCTTCCAATCCGGCTTTTTCGGTGAAAACCTCATGTGTCTGTCAAAAAGCACATAAGCCATACTAGCTGCACCTAGAGGCAGACCAGGGTGACCTGAATTAGCCTTGTCAATAGCATCACTACTCAAAAACCTAATAGCATTAATATTCATCTTATCCATAATTATCTCCTTATACATCAATAGTTTTATTCAATCTAATAAAGCACAAATATTTATTTTTTATTTTCCAATTTGTATTGTCCTCTACAGCTCTCGCATATAGATTAATTTGTTTCTTATATCCTTCGATTAATTTTAAAGAATAATCCGTCTTATAGTCAATTATAGAATATCCAGAATCTTCCTCAATAATCATATCTATCTTTCCTTTAACAAACTTTGAATCTAAAGTATTAATAAATTGAACTTCTCTATATACATTTTTAGCACTTAAAACCCTCATTCCTATATCACTTGAAAAGAAATTATAGATTAATTCTCTTTCATCAAAGTTTTCAATAACTCCCAACTCCTCAAGATAGTCTATCTGAGAGTCAATATTACTGCCAAGGCGAATCTTATCAATATCGATATGTTCTAAAATTTTATGAACTACTATACCTTTACTAAGTACTTCATCATCTGCATAAACTGTTTTCTTCGATATTTCGCTTACCGACTTGGTTAAATTATCCTCCACTCTAAATGCAATGTCTCTTTTTTTATAAAACTTTCCACTTGCTACTATTACAGAATCAATTTTATCATTAAAAGTATCTTTCTCGCCAGAAAACTTTATATTCTTAAATCCTCTGTCGGTAATCTCTCCTCCCTCAAAATTAAGACAGCCAACAACGAGATCGTTGAACGAGTTTATACCGTTTAATTCGCTATCAGTAAAGTCCTTACTCTTATTATCGATAATTTCTTCCTTTGTTCTTGTTACTAATACAAGCCTTTCCTCTGCTCTAGTCATAGCGACATATAGTAGTCTCGCCTCTTCATGCCTGTTTTTTATTTTAGACTCTTCCTCTATTATCTTTCTAAATAAATGCTTTTTGGTAATCCTGTCTTCTACGTTATAGTTATTTAACATGATGTAGTCAGAGTACGTGAGAAGCTTTGACTTATAATCACTCTCATTATACTTTTTATTTAAGTTTGCTAGTATTACTACTTTATACTGAAGTCCTTTGGAAGCGTGTATGCTAGTTAACTTCACAGCACTACTAGAGTCCGTAAGCTTTGAGCTTTCTAAGTCTATGTTCTTATCCTTTACATTTGACATAAAGTCTACAAAAGCCGGTATTCCTATTAGAAGAGTATTTTCGAATTCAAGCGCCTTTTCAAATAAAAGGCGTATATTGTGATAAATCTGTTGCCTATTTGAACTCATCTCAAATAATTCTTCTATTCCAAAGCTTGAGTATATTTCTAAGAGCAACTCATTTAAAGGGAGGTATTTACTCTTGTTTTTTATTTCATGGTAAGTTGTGAAAAACTTTTCAAGTTTTTCCGAAAAATAACTGTTTTTATTTTCCCTTTCACTTATAAAAGCAGAATAGAAATACTTTTCTTCAGGATGGCTATTTCTTATCTCAAACAATTCTTGCTCACTAAAACCAAATATGGGAAGTCTAAGCGCACTTAGAAGAGGGATATCGAGTTTGAAATTATCTATTAGTTTTAATAAATTCATCATGAGTTCTATCTCAAGACTATCCACATACTTCTTTTTAATTTTAATTGAAATAGGGATGTTATTTTTTGAAAAAGACTCTCCAATTAAATCTACATATGAAGAAGGCGACCTCATAAGTATAGCTATATCACTGTAGTCATATCCTTCATCATTAACTAAAGAATTAACTTTAGAAACTAATAAATCAACTTCCTCTTCTCTGCTTACATTAGTGCCACTTATCTGAATATACTCACAATCATGCGAGATGTTGTCAAGTGATCTATTCCCATATCTGAGCCTTGTATCCTCATCATATTCTATTCCACCGAAATTCTTTCTCATTATCTTTTCAAATATGTGATTTACGGCACCTAAGACTTTCTCAGTACTTCTATAGTTTACATTAAGATCTATGGCTTCCGATTTTGGATTCCCTTCATTTTTATACCTATTATACTTCTCCATAAATAATTCAGGTTTTGCATCTCTAAAACCATAAATACTCTGCTTTAGATCTCCAACCATAAATAAATTATCATCTCCGGAGATTTTAGTAATTATACTCTCCTGAATATCATTGATGTCCTGATATTCATCTACTAGAACATATTTAAATCTATCTCTATAACTCTGTGTTATGTCGTCGTTTTTTAATATTTCAATGGCATATCTTTCTAGGTCAGAAAAAGTGAGAAGTCCTCTCTCTTTTTTCTCATTCATTAACCTAGAATCGTACTCTAAAGTCAAATCTATAATTTTTTCCAAATATTTGAAATTAGTAAGATGAGAATTAAATAACTCATCAAAATCTCTGATTCCTTCAATAGATAAGTAATAATCGCTTACAATTTTCTTTACTTGATCTCTTAATTTTTTTATCCTATCTTTCTCTTCTTCTTTAGAAGTGCTTATCATTCTCTCAAAATTAAACTCTGAAAACGGATGTATTCTCATTAAACTCTGTTTTTCTTCTTCAAAGAAAGACACCACTTTATCAGTAGAACAAATGGAAATTATTTCTTCCTCTATCGCACACGCTCTAAGCTTTAGACTTTCAAAATAACGATCAAACTTGTCCTTCCAAAAATCTTTAGAAACATACACCTCTTTAAACTCAGATATAAATTTTTCTCGATCTGGCTTGGATACCAAAAACTCGTTCAAATCATCAATAGTTTTTCTGAGTCCTTCATCACTTCTATAATCCCCTAAAAACTCTACTAGATGAATAAATAGCTCATCTGGATTAGCATACTCTTCTTCCAACATCTCATCCATTACTTCAGATTTGATAATAGTGTTTTGAGCATCTGAGGCTATATTAAATCTAGGGTCTACTCCTACCTCATAAAAATACTCTTTTATGATCTTACTACAGAAGGAGTGAAGTGTTGTTATTTCACTAAAGGATATTTTTTTGAGTTGACTCCTGTAAAACCCATTGTTGAAAGACTCCTTTATAAGTGCTCTTTCTATTTTTTCTCTCATATCCCTTGCACTTGCATTAGTAAAGGTGACAATTAAAAATCTGTCTATCTCAGTATCTTTTAGAAGGTTTATTATCCTCTGTGTAAGCACGGCAGTTTTACCCGAACCAGCAGAAGCAGATACGATTATATTTTTATCTTTTAAATTTATAGCTTTAAGTTGATTTTCATTCCAATTCATCAAATACTTCCTTTGGTCTATCTATATTTGTATACTTCATCCCCATATCATTATTTATAAATCTACATATGCTTTTATAGTCACATATTTCACAAGCTTTCAGCTCATTATTATAATTTATAGGAGCAACATCTATTTCCCCTGACTGTATTTTATCTACGCTTAACTCAATTGAATCCAACACATATTTCCTCAATTTATCAAGTTCTGCAAGACTCAATACCTTATTGTTTTTGCTAAATACATTTCCCTTTTTCATTCTTATGCTAAGCAGTGAATTTTCTAGGTCTTTGTCAATTCTATTGTCAAATTCAATTGCAGAAGTCTCATCGGATAACCAATAACCCTCAAACTTTAATTTCTTTAGTCTATCTTTTTTATTTTCAGCTTTTGGATCATTCAGGTGAAAATAATAAAAACCGGCTCCTACATAATCATTATTTTTTTCTTTAAATGCATCTAAATAAACCATAAGTTGTATATCAATTCCTGTAGCTATTTTGTTGATATCACACTTTTTACTACCGGACTTATAATCAATAACTGTAAACTTATTTCCGTTTACATCAACCCTATCAATGATTCCTGTTATTTTATAAGCGTCTTTATCTATTTCAAACTTCTCCTCAAAATACTCAGGTTTAAAATCACTGCTATCTATTTGATCAATCAATAAATTTAAAGCAAATCCTAAAACACTATAAGCTCTTTTAATTAAGTATTTGTTCGACCCAGTATCTAGAAACTTTTCATATTTTTCGTTGTTAAGAATTTCATCCATTATCTTTTTATAGTAAATTTCAAGTTCAGTTCGATCAAACTTTTCCTCAACATAATCTCGTATACAGATTTCTACTGTTTTATGATAAATTTCTCCTATATCAAAAACTTCTACACCATACCTCTTTCTTTTTTTCGCCCTAAGTAAATACCTAACATAGTATGCAAAAGGGCATCTTTTGTACAGTTCAAATAAAGTGCTACTTCCAACAATTTTTGTATCTAATTTATTTATTCTAATTGGCTTTCTTTTATCTAAAAGACTATTCAGTAAACACTCTAGTTCTTCTTTATCGATGTTATCAATTTCAGCACCCTTATTATTCTTAAATACATCAATGATGTATTTTTTTAAATATCTTTCATCTAATCGGTAATAGTCCTCCATATAATCATGGTCTTGTCCATTTGAAATTACTTTTTTATTTTTTGTGTTCTTTTCAGCTATTTTTTCTGCCGTCTCAAAATAAACTGATTTTGAAAAATCATCTCCCGCCATATCTGAAAGGCTGTAAGAAAATAGGACACTGTTTTCAGTAAAGGATATCGCAGAAATGATGCTGTTATTTTCGAGTTCTCTTATTATTTCATATTCATTCGGAATAAGATATCCAAGTTGTTCAAGATGTTTTTTCTGACTATTTTTAAGTAGTATATCTTCTTCAAACTCCTTTGGAATACTTTTACTATCCATACCGCAGATATAAATGTGTTTACATTTCTTATGGTAACTTCTGTGTATTGAGGAAAGTTCTACATACTCACTATACCTAGGTAGTACACCTACTGAAATATCACTTATGCTTTTCTTTAATAGGGAGCTATACTCCTTGAAATCCATTTCCTCAGAAATAACTATTGAAAGTTGATTTAATAAATCAAGTATGTGTTCACCTGCACTAATTAATACTGATGCTACTTCTGGATTTATATCGTTAAAAAACGCACTTTCTTCTTCAAATCTCTCCATAAATTTTATCTTTTGAAAAATTCTGATTATAAACTCTTCGAAATATTTGGCGGAAGACCTCTTCTCCAGTTCTTCATTAAATTTAAATATGAGGTCTAAATACTTAGCTCTTATTGTTTCAAGTCTACTGTCTTTTATTTTTTTTCTGAACTTTTCTCTGTATATTCCGTTTTCTACACAGTAATTCTCAAATTCATCTAATACGTCTCTCTCCTCTTCACTCACAAACGATTTTAAAAATGAAAATACATTTACCCTTGAAAAACCAAAAGTGAAAATATTTAGAAGAGCCATGAAACTCTTTACTATGGGAAGAGAATTGATTCTTTTTCTCTCATCACAAAATAAAGGTAAACCAAAATTCTTAAAAGTGCTTTCAAATACAAATCGGTATTTATTGATATCTGATGTAATGATTCTAAAATCACTTATACTATTTGAAGGGTCTTCATTATATTTCTTTAGAATATCAAGTGCTATTAGTTCAGCCTCTTCATAAATTCCCTTAGCGGTAAAGAGACTCAAATTGATGTCTGAATCTATTTCTCTTGAAGTAACAATAGCTCTTGCAAATTCGTTTTGAGGATTTGTTCCTTCATAATAAATTTCTTCAAATGTACTTTCACCTAAAACTTTTTTGAATTTGTTGATAACTATTTTGTACAGTTTGTCTTCTTTTTTAAAAGGCAAAACTATATTTAAATCTCTACCATCATTAAATAATTTCTTTATGATTCTAAGTTCATTATTTGAAAATATTTTGTACCCTAAAATCCAAATACTATTTCCTAGAAATAACTTAAACTTATGAGATTCTCTTTCAAAAAGTGCTATTTTAGCTTCACTATCAAATTCATAATCCTTAATTCTATCAATATAATTTTTGTAGACTCTTATTATATCTTTTAATCGATTCGACAATGAAATACTCTCAGAATATTCGATTAGTTCTTCTAGGTCATAGACACTTACTCCTTCATTTCTTAAGACTTTAAATAAATCTGAAAATTCATCGTACAGACCATCTTTATTAATACTTGAAGCGAAAACAAGGAGTTCATCTTTTTCCTCCTCTAAAATACTTCTAAAAAGTAGCTTTTCTCCAATAGAATTCAATGTGTTTTTTTTATTAAATATCTCTTCTGATAATTTATTTAAAATTCTGGTAAATGAAGTTATATTTACTTTAAAAATTCCCTTTGATGCACTCGACTCTATTATTTCCTTTTCTCTCTCAAACGTACTCTGTTCAGGAACAATTACACTCACAAAATCATCAACACTAATTATACTCTTATGTATAATATTTCTTTTTTCTGCGTTATCAACGCCAAAATGAATCTTAAGCATTCTTCCTCCATGGTCTAGTTAGAGTGTATAGTAAAAGGGACAAACTGACATATAAAAATATAAGTAAACCCAAAAAGTAAAGAAAAAAATCTCCAGTTAGAATCCTAGTTAAATACGCTTCTGACGTAAAAAGCCAATAATCATTATTGAACATAATTTTATGCATAAGCAAGAAAGCCTTGTCAAAAAATACGAAGGATATAATTAAGAAAACTAAGATTATTGACGTGACATAAAACTGACCCCTCAGTATCCTGTTACGATCAAGTCTATATAGTGCTACTATAACGATAATAGTTAATGCTACAAATAGGTACCTTATAACTCTAAAAATATTTTTTACCTCAAACATATGAAACACTTCTTGTTCTTTAAATATATTTTCTCCGTCAACGCTTACATCGATATTATCTCTTTTAAACGCCATATAGTCGGCTAGAGCAACAACACTTTTATTGTAATCTTTGATTTCAAGGTTAGCCTCTTCAAATGAACTAGTTTTATCCAATATAAAAAAATATGAAGTGTTAGACGATGAAAGCAGTACTAAAAGACCTATGAGAATCGTCATACTCATTATTAATGATAACAATATATAACTAAATTTTTTCATGTTAAACCTCAAACTCATTATATCATTTATTATATAAATATAGTTTATTTGTTATAAAAAAAGTGTTTGCGACAAAATATCAAATGACACAAACACCCAAATATATTTATTAAAAAACTATATCTTATTTACACTTTCATTGTTTATTTTCTTTATTCTTCTTTCCAGTTTTATTCGTTCAACCCATATCTCTTTGGAACAGATGAGACATCGCATTTTGAAATCAACACCTTTTCTTAGTATCTCAAATTTAAATGAACCGCAAGGATGTTTCTTTTTAGTTTCTACAATGTCACCTACTTCTATTTTCATCAGTTGACCCTAGTGGAAGAAGAAGCCTACAAAACCACTATTATATAAATATAGAGAAATTTTTGAATTATAGAAAAGATCATGCATAGGACCTGTTTTGAAGAACACAGCGATATTTGAAACTACAAGTGCTATAATCGCTCCATACAAAAGTCCTTTAAGTAGCGAAAACACTATTCCACCAACTCTCTCTATATTTATGGCTCCTGGCATTCTACTAGTATTTTCAAAGAACGAGAAAACAAACTTCAAAACAAGCATAGTAAGAACAAATAAGATAACTATAGATAGCACGTTCAAAACAAGTGCCTGTGATAATTCCGTAAAAACTAGACTTCCTTTTTCTTTGAAAAATGTACCGTTCTTAAAGAACAAATTAAACTCTTTAGTCATACCCGTATTCTCAAGTTCTTTTAATGTGAAATTAATTTCTTCATCAAAGCTTGTCAGTTTAGAAAATATAATCCTGTTCAAAAAAGCAAAGAAACTTCTAAAAGCAGATATTTTGTTAAGAGAACCTGCAAACTTACCGAAAAAATTGAATGCAACCCAAAGCGAAATTGCAAGTGTAAAAAATTCACTTACATTTCTAAACAAACTCTTTCTGTATCCAATTAGCATCGTAAAAATTATAATAACTAAAATAAATATATCTGTTGAACTCATTTTGACTCCTATTATTTTTTTATTTTTAGAACACTAAGTTGTTTTCCATTTGAAGCTAAAATATATCCATTGTCAAAAATATGTATCTTCTTAACTGGAAAATCTAAATCCTTAGTATAAACTAAATCACCATTACTGTCCCTAATTTCTATTACTTTAGCATTGCTTAATACTATATAATCTCCATTCCTGTATATATTATCATATTTTTGCTCAATAAAACTAGTAATTTCTACTTTTTTTGAAAATAAACTATAACTTACTAATTTATAACTGTGAACTTTATCATCTATTACTTCTTCAGTTATAGCATATATATAATCTCCTTGCTTGCTTACAGTAACTATATTTCCTATCATTTCAGTAGACGCGTTGAGATTGTAATCCGAATCAACGATTTCAATAAAACTCGGGGTAACTAATATTGTTGAATCTTTCCAGTAGTATATCTGCAATAGAACACTTTCAAATACTTTCGCATTTAAAAACGTAGAATCTAAAGAATATTTATAAACTGCAGATGTGCTCACTCCATTAATGCTATCAATGGCGAGTACAGATAGTTCATTTTTAGATTCAGATACATCAAACTTTACAATACTTCCACTACCAATCAAAATTTTTTTTCGATCTTTAAAAAAATCACTAAAAATATTTATCGTACTGGAATCAGAACTGAGAGAGAGTACCCTATCATCACTCAGTATTTTCACCTTTTCAAGTTTTCCGGTTCCAATTGCCGAAGCCAGTTGTTTTCCTTCTCTTGTAAATATAAATATATCACCATTTTTCTTATTCGCTATTACCATATTCTTTTCATTAGAATCCATACATATGTTTTCACCGAAAGAATCTTTCCAAACAACTTTTCCTTCCATATCACGAGCTTTAAAGTCTCCGCCATCATTTACGAAAAAATAATCTCCGTCAGAATAAATATTATCTAAATTATTCATGTTATTTTCTTTTGAATCAAAGTCAAATACACTTGATATTACAAACTCAGAGGAGTCACTTTCCCCTACTATTATAGATAATATATAATGTCTGCCAAAAACTATAACAGCAGTTAATATAAAAACAAATATGGACAATGTATAAGATTTATTTTTTTTCATTTTACCATCTCTTCGTAGGTTCATACTGATAGAAAAATGTCTCTATCCTAGCGTTATAAAATTTTCTAACCTTGCTTACCTTTCTCTTCTTATGCTGTGAAAATCTATCATTAGCACTCAAAATACCAAGCCTATAAGTTTCTAACGTTAATATTTTTTCATCTACCATTTTTTCAAGATTCTTCAGTTCTTCTTCCGTACCCAATCTTTTACCATATGGCATATTTGTTACAACGGTACCTCCGGTAAACTCAGTTTTCAGGTCAGAAATATCTCTATTAGCAAAGACAATATCTTTCGAAACTCCAGCATTTTTTGCATTGTTCTTAGCATACTTAATAGCGGTTTTATCAATATCACTTGCTCTTATCTCTAGAGAAATATCGTTTTTTATTCCAGATTTTATGCTCTGTCTATTTTTATCAACGTCTTTTTTGGAAAGGATACCCCACTTTTCAAATAGAAACTTTCTATTTATTCCTGGTGGAATATTCTTACCTATTAATGCTGCTTCTATAGCTATGGTTCCAGAGCCACACATAGGATCTATAAATACTCCCTTTCCAAACCATCTTGAGAGCAGTATAAGTCCTGCTGCAAAGTTCTCTCTTATAGGAGCCAGTCTAGAATCTCTCCTATAACCTCTCTTATGTAAAGGTATTCCAGTAGTATCTAATAGAAGGTACACGTGATTTTTTTCTATCTTCACAAGGATAGGATATTCTTCCCCAGTCTCATCCATATACTTTATTCCCTTTTTATTAGAAAACCTTTTAACGATAGCCTTTTTCGATATTTTCTGTATATCTCTAAGAGAATAAACTTTAGATTTATAACTCTTTGCATTCACTATTATTTTTGCATTTGAAGGCATAATATCTTCAAACGGATAGTTAAGTATATTTTCAAATAGCTCATCAAATGATAATGCCTCAAACTCATCCAATACCCAGTAAATTCTGTCCGGTGTTCTAAGACATGAATTTGCCCAAACGAGCGAGTCTATTTTTCCTTCGTATACTACCGAACCCATATTTGTACTCTTAACATCCATTCCAAGTAAGATGAGCTCGTTCTTAAGGACTCCTTCAAGTCCAAATGCAATTGTAGCTAAAAATTTCATTTGTTTACCTTTTATAATATTGAAGTGCTATTTCAGCACCTAATCTGGCATTATTATAGACTAGTTCTATATTGGCTTCAAGTGAAGTACCAGAAGTTATTTGCTTTACTTTATCTAAAATAAAAGGTGTTATTTCTTTTCCTTTAATTGATAATGAATCAGCTTCTTCTAAAGCTTTATCTATAGCACTATTAATAACTTCGGGATCCATAGATACTTCTTTTGGTATCGGATTTGCAATAACAATACCACCCTTTAATCCCAAGTCCCATTTTGTAACCATTATGTCAGCAATTTCATCAGCGGAAGTAACCATATAGTCAGATTTAAAACCAGACTTATCCGAATAGAAAGCAGGAAATTCTTCAGTTCCGTACGATAAAACAGGAACTCCATGTGTCTCCAAATACTCGAGAGTCAACCCTATATCCAAGATTGATTTTGCACCTGCGCATACTACAGCCACATTGGTATTTGCAAGTTCTTCAAGGTCAGCCGAAACATCCATAGTATCTGTAGCTCCCCTGTGGACTCCGCCTATTCCACCGGTAACGAAAACCTTAATATCTGCAAGAGCTGCACATATCATAGTGGTAGCAACAGTAGTAGCTCCCGAAAGTTTATTAGAAATTACAACTGCTAAATCTCTCCTACTGACCTTCAGAATATCATCAGCTTTCCCAAAGTACTCAAGCTCATCATCTGTAAGACCAATCTTTATAATCCCATCTATGATAGCAATAGTAGCTGGAACAGCACCTTTATCTCTAATAATTTTCTCAACATTTTTTGCAGTACTTACATTTTTCGGGTAGGGCATTCCATGAGAAATTATCGTAGACTCAAGAGCTACAACAGGTCTTCCTTCATCTAACGCCTGTTTAACCTCTGGTTTTATATCAATGTATTTATCAAGTAACATACCTTCATACTCCTTCAAATTTGTTATTTACTGTTTATTATAGCAGAAATCTGCTTTTTCCTAAGTTTTAATCAAGATATTCTGTCTTTTCTATTTTGCTTTCACTAAACAGCCACTTTCCATCTTTCTTTACCATTTTATGAAGTCCTGTAGCTCTATTGTCTACATAGGGCTCATCATTTTTATTTCTCGTTACCGTTGTAACTCGGATCTCAGCTTCGTTGCCTTTTGCCCAAACTATTTCTAATTTTTCAGTAGTAAACTCCAGTTCATACATTCCAAGCTCTTCTTCCAATCCTCTAATTTCCTCTTCAACATATTCCTCGGGTATATCCACCGTGTCCAAGTAAGATGCCCAGTCCTTTTCAGCAAAATATTTAAAATTTAATTCCACAACTTCTTTTATAGCTTCCTGTTCTTCGGAACTTATCTCTATTACCTTTTCGTCATCAGGCATTTCTGAAGATAAATACTCTGTATCCTCTATCTCACTTGAAGAAAAAAGCCATTTGCCATCTTTTTTAATCATTTTATGAATTGCGGTAGATCTATTATCCTTATAAGGAAGATCATTTATGTTTTTACTTACAGCAACAACTCTTACTTCTGCTTTGTCACCCTCAATCTTAGTTATCTCAAACTCCTCAATATCAAATCTAATTTCATATTCAGAGAACATCTCATCCAGTTCTTTATTATGTTGTTCTACTTCTTCCTCAGGCATATCAACAGTTTTGCTATAAGCTTCCCAGTCTTTCTGCTCAAAATACTTTAAATTTTGTTCTACAACTTCTCTTATAGCCTTCTTATCTTCAGATTCTTTATCACTGGAATAGCCAAAAAATGGATCAGTTTCAGTTATTATACTTTTACAGAAAAGCCATTTGCCATCTTTTTTAATCATTTCATGAATTGCGGTAGATCTATTATCCTTATAAGGAAGATCATTCATGTTTTGAGTTACAGCAACAACTCTTACTTCCGCTTTATTTCCTTCAATCTTAGTTATCTCAAACTCCTCAATATCAAATCTAATTTCATATTTAGAGAACATCTCATCCAGTTCTTTATTATGTTGTTCTACTTCTTCTTCAGACATATCAACAGTTTTGCTATAAGCCTCCCAGTCTTTCTGCTCAAAATACTTGAAATTTTGCTCTACAACTTCTCTTATAGCCTTCTCATCTTCAGATTCTTTATTACTGGAACATCCCCAAAATAGAACTACAGATAATACAATTAGAATAATTAATATTTGTTTTTTCACTAACTCCTCCAGTATCTTTATTTTTACTCGTCAATAAAAACAGTATCTTCTACTGTAAAATCAGAAAATAACCACTTCCCATCTTTCTTAATCATTCTGTGAAGTACCGTTGACTTGTTATCCTTAAATTCCTGATCATTTTTATTTTTGGTAATTTGTACAACTCTAACTTCTGCCCTATCACCTTCAATTTTAATTATCTCCACTTTTTCAAGACTCAATTCAAGATCAAGTTTAGAAAACATCCCATCTAATTCCTTGATATAGTCTTCAACAGAATCTCCTGACATATCAATCGTTTCACAATAAGCATCCCAGTCTTTATCCTGGAAATATTTAAAATTTTGATTTATAACTTCTTCTATTGCTTTTTCATCATTTGTTTTATTCTCTGAACAACCAAAAAATAATACAACAGATAATACTAACACCATTAATAAAATTAACTTTTTCATAAAAACCTCCTGTTCAGTTAAAATACTTTCTCATATTATAACATATGTATTTATTTTAAATGATACCAAAGAAATATCATAGAGTTTTTATTAATACATTTACAATGAGAGATTGTTTTAAAGAGGCCTGTAGTTTAACGCAATAATAATTACACTCTCTTCTTCATTTTTTAATTGTATTAACCATTTAGCCCTCTTAATCAATATTCTATTTTTTAAGATTATTTTAATTTTTGCTGTGCTGATTAATTTTTATTCAGATATTCTCAATTAATTTATCGGGTTTATTATAAATGTATTATAAATATTTCGGCGCTTTAATATATTTAATAAAATAAAATGTTGTTTATGTGAAAATATATTGATAAATAGGGTATTAATTTTTTAACAGGAGGTGATGATATGTTTTTCAGTATTGAAGTAGTATTACTCTTAGCTTTGGTTTTAGCCATATTTTTAGGATTTAAGTTTAAAGTAAACACTGGGATCATTTCAATAGCTTTTGCTTTTATATTGGGATTTTTCGTTTATGAACCATCAAAATCAGATCCTGATATTCTTGTCAGACTATCCTCCAGTGCAGCAAAAGCTAAAACTTTGATATCAGGTTGGCCTAGCAAATTATTTTTCATTTTATTAGGAATGACCTTATTGTTTAGTATCGCAAGGTCAAATGGGTCGCTTGAGTTGTTGGCACGTAAAGCTGCTTATTTAACTAAGGGAAACAGAAAGTTAACACCTATCATTTTCTTTGTATTTTCAACATTTTTAGCAGCTATAGGACCAGGAAATATTGCTGTTTGTGCGCTTGTTTTGCCAATTGCAATGGCAGTTGCAAAGGAGATGAAAATAAGTCCTCTTTTAATTGCAGGTATGACTATAGCAGGCAGCAATGCAGGAGGGCTATCACCCCTAGCACCTACAGGTATAATAGCAACCGACTTATCAAGAGCAGCTGGATTTGAAATTGGATACTATGTCTTTCTTCAAATGGTTATTGCTCAGGTAATATTGGCGATTTTCTTGTATTTTGGATTAGGTGGATACAAAAGTTCTAAGGATCAAACGCTCGAAATAAGAAAACCCGATAGATTTAATAAAAAACAGTTAATTACATTATTTGTTATATCTTTAGTGGTTATTTTGATTATTGTATTTAAGTTTAATATCGGTTTTGCTGCTTTTATAGGAAGTGCTATATTACTTCTCATTAAAGTATCAAATCAAAAAGATGCAATTGCTGGTATTCCTTGGTCAACTTTATTATTGGTATGTGGTGTTGGAGTTCTTGTTAAAGTAATAAGTGTAGGAGGAGGAATTGACCTACTAACAAATACATTGAGCAAATTCATGAATGAACGTTCTGCGGGCTCAATTGTAGCTATAATAGGAGGGCTTATGAGTTCAGTATCAAGCGCTTCAGGAGTTGTCATGCCAACTCTGATACCAACAGTAAGCGGACTTGCAGATAGCTTAAACATTAGTGGTTTAACCCTAATAACAGGTATTGTACTTGGAGCTCATTTTGTTACTAATTCACCTTTATCAACTTTAGGAGCTTTAGCAATAGCTTCTGCTGATGAGTCTATAGATAGAGAAAAATTCTTTAGACAATTATTATTACTTGGATTCGGTGGTGTATTATTCGGAGCAGCTATTATATTCATAGGAATAGTAGGATAGTTTTGATTTAAATAATAATACTTTATAAAAGGAGGTAAATTATGGGACCTTTAGATGGTATTAAAGTTATTGATATGACACGCGTATTAGCCGGACCATTTTGTACAATGATTTTAGCAGATATGGGGGCTGAAGTAATAAAAATAGAGAGACCTTTGATTGGAGATGATAGTCGGGCGTTCGGACCTTTTATCGGAGAAGAAAGTGCATACTTTATGAGTATTAACAGAAATAAAAAGAGTATTACTTTGAATTTAAAAGAACAAAAGGCAATTGATATTCTAAAAGAGCTCGTCAAACAATCAGATGTTATAGTAGAAAATTTTAGACCTGGAACAATGGAAAAACTGGGAATAGGTTATTCTGTTTTAAAAAAGATTAACGAAAAAATAATATATGCGTCTGCTTCTGGTTTTGGTCAGACAGGACCTTATAGTAGAAGACCTGCATATGATGGTGTTGTTCAAGCTATGGGTGGAATAATGAGTATAACAGGACAAAAAGGAGGAAAGGCGACCAGAGTCGGTCCATCAATTGGGGACATAACAGCTGGGCTTTACACAACAATAGGAATATTGATGGCTCTATATGAAAGAGAAAAATCAGGAAATGGGCAAATGGTGGATGTTGCTATGCTTGATTGTCAAGTTTCTATACTTGAAAATGCTTTGGCCAGATATTTCTCAACAGGAGTTTCTCCAGTGCCGTCAGGAAATAAGCACAATTCGATTGTTCCTTTTGAGCCCTTTGAGACAAATGATGGAGAGATAATGATTGCAGCTGGCAATGATAGATTATTTAAAACATTAGCAAAATTGATTGGAAGAGATGATTTATCAACTAATCCAAAGTTTGAGACTAACCCTAAAAGAAATGAAAATTATGATGAACTTAGAGAAATCATCGAAACCCAAACTAAAACAAATTCTGTTGATTATTGGTATAAATTACTTACAGAAGCAGGTGTGCCGTGTGGACCTATTAACAATATAGAACGCTTGGTAAATGATGAACAAGTAAACTTTAGAGAAATGATATTAGACATTGTTCATCCTGTTGCAGGTAACACAAGAATTCCAGGATTACCAATAAAGATGTCAAGGACAAAAGGAGCTATTAAAAAAGCAGCACCAATTTTAGGTTGTGATACAACTGATGTTCTTAAATCTCTAGGATATTCAAAAGATGAAATAAAAACTTTTTCTGAACAAAAAATCATCTAATTTTGAGCTTAGTTTCATCAAAAACAGAGTGCTAAGTTTCTATACCCAAATAGAGCTTAGCACTCCAGTTTTTTTCTTACCGATTTTTTTAACTAAGACTTTATTTCACAACTTTTTTATCGGCTTTTCGTGTTAGAAAAATAACTAATACTTAAAAAAGCATATTAAACATGTATCCCACAATTATTATTCCAACCCCTACTATAATAACAAATCTAGTTATCAGTTTGGGCTTTATAACCTTTCTAAGCAGTATCATTTCAGGAAGAGAAAGTGCTGTCGTAGCCATCATAAAGGAAAGTGCTGTACCAACTCCAACTCCTTTTTTTATCAAAACTTCAGCTATCGGTATAGTGCCAAGTGCATTAGAATAAAGTGGAATCCCTATTATTACACTAACTATCACCCCAAAAGGATTATCTCTACCTGCATATTTATTTAAAACATCCGAAGGGGCCCAGCCATGAATTAAAGCGCCAATACCTATACCTATTACAAGAAATATCCATATTCGCCTCAGTATATCTTTCACATTTGTAATAGCAAAGTCTATCCTATCTCTAAAGTTCATCTTTTCTTCTTCATATTCACTTGCAACTAATTCATAAACATATTCTTCAACTTCGTCTTCGAGATGCATTTTGTCAATGATAATTCCACCAACAACTCCTACTACAACACCAGTAAAAACATAGAATAGAGCAAGTTTCCATCCAAAAGTAGCTAATAAAATGGCAAATGCTGCTTCATTTACTATTGGTGATGTTATAAGAAATGAAAATGTAACTCCAAGCGGTATTCCAGCTTCTACGAACGCAATAAACAGTGGAACAGATGAACACGAACAAAACGGTGTCACAATCCCAAACAACGAAGCAAATATATTTCCTGAAATTCCAGAATACTTTTCAAGCGCTTCCTTTGTCTTTTCGGGAGAAAAATAACTCCTAATATAAGATATTATAAATACCATTACCATAAGTAAAATAAGTATTTTTATAGTGTCATAAATAAAAAAATGTACGCTTGAACCCAGCCTTGTATCCATAGAAATATTAAATACATCCTTAACTAAGCTCCTGACTAAATTGTCAAGCCAATTAAACATCTAAGCTCTCCGATAATTTTTTTAGCAATTCTCTCTCATTCAAAACCTTTGACGTTGAAATAAGCTTCCCGTTAATCATAAGTCCTGGAGTAGAAATAACTCCAGCTGAGAGTATTTCTTTGATATCTGTAACATGCTCAGTCACAGCTTCTATATTGTACTTATCGACTATATTTTGAACATTCTTTTCAAGTTTGTCGCATTTAGCGCATCCTGTTCCAAATATTTTTATTTCAAATTTCTTGCCTGAAAAATCGTAATTTGATTTTTTATTTTTACTAAAAATCCCCAAAATTCAACCCCCGTTTAGACTATTACATTAAGTTTCTTTTTATCTATGAATGCTTTTAAATTCTCTACAACAACTTCCATCAGTCTGGTCCTAGATTCAATAGGAGCCCATGCTATATGTGGCGTTATTATTATATTTTTAGCACTAAAGAGCGGACTTTCTTTTTCTGGTGGTTCTTTTGTCATGACATCAATTGCAGCTCCTGCAATAATCCCGTTATTTAAAGCTTCAGCTAGGTCTTCCTCAACCACAACAGGTCCTCTAGAAGTATTAATCAGAAATGCAGAAGATTTCATTTTAGATAAATTTTGAATATTTACAAGTCCTCTTGTGCTTTCAAAAAGTGGACAGTGTACCGTTAAAAAATCGCTTTGTCTAAAAACGGTATCCATATCCACAAATCGGACTCCTTCCTCTGAAATATCAGGTGTTCTTGTGTTTACAATGACGTTCATTCCAAAAGCTATAGCAATATTTCTAACAGCCTTTCCAATTCTTCCGTAACCTATAATTCCTAGTGTTTTGCCATTTAATTCTCTTAAAGTTCTGGTAGAAAAGTGAAAATCCACCGAATCTGACCATTTTCCTGACTTAACGGCCTCACTGTGTTCGACAACACCATGACAAAATTCCAGCATATATGCAAAGACAAGCTGTGCAACAGAATTGGTGCTATATGAAGGTACATTTGTAACTACTATGTTATTCTCTTTAGCCGCTTTCAGATCTACGACGTTGTAGCCGGTTGCCATAACTCCTATGTATTTTAAATTTCTAGCCCTATCTATAAATTCTTTATCTATTACAGACTTATTTGTCATGATAACATCTGCATCGAGAGCTCTAGCTTCTAGTTCTTTCCTACTTGTTCTCTCATAAACAGTAACTTCACCCAATCTCTTAAGTGCGTCCCAACTTAAATCACCAGGATTTAGCGTATATCCATCCAATACAACAATTCTCATTTTTCCTCCACAGCATCTTCTATAAATCTACTCAGTTCCGTATATTTTTTATTCCAAAAAGTCTTCCAAAAAACTTTGTTCAATACTCCACCAAGGTAGTTTCCGCTTACTACTTCTTGCTTTAAGAATTTTTTTCTGCTAATTCCACAGCCTACCACATAGAGATTGATTGGTAACTTTCTTCCGAATTTTTCCCTGAGTAAATATAGTTCCTTTATCGCACCGCTCCAAAAATAAATTGAAAGATTATCGTTAGATATAGAGCCAATATCAACAATCAAATTCTGATTCTTTTTGTTCTGAAGCCTATCAGCAAACTTAAAGCTCTTATCCTCAAATATTCTTTTCAGCATCCAATCTTCGCCTTCTAACCCTATACACATATTGTATTTCCCGGATATATATCTAACAAATACTGCTATAGATTCTATATCGCCATTTATGGATATTTTAGTGTCTATATTTTTAGTAGAATAAAGGCTGTCAATAAATATAAGATGACTGTATATATTTTTATTTATCTCTAACTTCTTTGAATTCTTCAAATATACATTTGTACCTCTAGGTAGAAATGAAAGCTTTTCTTTATTGTCATTATTGTCTAAATAATATACAAATCCTTTCTCACCAGATAATATAAAGTTAGAATAATCCATTATTATGAATTCATCATATTTTTTTAGCTTATCAAGTATTCTTTCATAGTAATTTCCATCGTACACTATCTTAATCATAGAAACCTCCATTAAAAAGATAGCACGTGATTACTATAATAATATCATTTATATATTATTTTCATTACTGGAATACCCATTATAATTTAAAGGAACTCTTCATACTAACTGTTTCATTAAAGACGAGGTTTTCTTTATCTTTATAATCCTTATGAAAATATCCATGTCTATAAAACTGGAAAGTCTCTGCTTCAAGTGCGTAGCTTTCAATAAACGCGTTATAAATAGTTACACTATCCATATCTATTTGTTCTTCCAGTGGTAGAGAAGAATCCGTATCCTCTTTCAATAAAGGAGTAAACCTCTTGACTAGTGCTGGAACGTTGTGTTTAGCATCTACCCAGTGAATTGTTCCATTAGGTTTTCGATCCTTAAACCCAGAACCACTCTTAGTCTTTTCATCATATGTGCATTTAAGCTCTACTATATTTCCTTCTTCATCTTTAATAATTTCTTCACACTTGATAAAGTATGCATTCTTGAGTCTAACTTCAACCCCTGGAGATAATCTCTTATATCCCTTAACAGGTTCCTCCAGAAAGTCAGCTCTCTCTATATAGACTTCATTTGAGAATGGTATTTTTCTCGACCCAAGTTCCTCATTTTCGACATTATTGACTGAATCTAGGTATTCAACTTCTGCTGATTTATTTGTTATTGTAACTTTTAGCGGATCCAGAACCGCCATAATTCTAGGTGCTTTAAACTTAATATCATTCCTTATAAAATGCTCAAGCATCCTAGGGTCTACAATACTATTTTCTTTTGAAACTCCAGTTGCCCTTATAAAGTTCTTGATTCCCTCTGGTGTGTATCCCCTTCTTCTCATACCAGATATTGTATAGAGTCTAGGATCATCCCAGCCATCTATCAGTCCTTTCTCAACTAGTCTTATAATATTCCTCTTTCCCAGTATAGCTCCACTTATGTTAAGTCTTGCAAATTCGTACTGATGAGGAAAAAACTCGACATCACTATTTTCTAAGTACCAATCATAAAGAGGTCGATTATTCTCAAACTCTAATGAACAAAGAGAGTGAGTTATTCCCTCAACATAGTCCTCAAGCGGATGAGCAAAATCATACATAGGATAAATACACCATTTATCGCCTGTTCTATAATGCTTTTCATTCACAATTCTATATATTACAGGATCTCTCATTACTATATTTGGATGAGACATATCAATTTTTGCCCTTAAAGTAAGTTCACCTTCTTTAAACTTACCATCTCTCATTTCTTCAAAGAGCATAAGATTTTCTTCAACGCTTCTATTTCGATTAATACTTTCAGTTCCAGGTTCAGTTAGAGTTCCTCTATTCTTTCTCATGTCTTCAGCACTCATATCATCTACAAAGGCTAATCCTTTACTAATTAATATAATTGCTCTCTTATACATTTCATCAAAATAATCAGATGCGTATCTCTCTTCTTTCCATTCAAAACCAAGCCACTTAATGTCTTCTTTTATCTGATTTACATATGTTACATCTTCCTTTGAAGGATTTGTGTCATCAAAACGGAGATAAGTGTATCCCCCAAATTCATTTGCGATATCAAAATTAATAGTGATAGCCTTTGCATGACCAATATGTAAAAACCCATTTGGTTCTGGAGGAAATCTGGTTATCGCTACTTTATGCTTTCCACTTTCTATATCATCAATTACTATATTTCTTATAAAATTTGATCCTTCTTTCATATAGTTTCTCCTAATTTGTCCATATATCCACTTACATATTCAACACATTTCTCTACATTTCCCTCAATCATAGGATTGCTAAGGTTGCCAATCTTCAAAATCTCAGTAAATGTAAATCTTCCACCTACTTTACATATCTCTAAATAATCTTTCCAAAGCGCTTTAAAATCTTCTCTACTTCTCCTTAGAATCTCAAAAGCTACAACCTGTGCAAGAGTATAATCGATGTAATAGAAAGGAGCTGTGTATATGTGCAGTTGTCTCTGCCAAGTGCCTCCAATCTTGTTGTACTTACTATCATCATAATCTCTCCAAGGGAGGTATACTTTTTCCAGTTCAAGCCACTTCATCCTTCTCTCTTCAGGTGTCATATCAACCTTTGAATACACTTCATGTTGGAAATGATCAACTAGTGCGCCATAAGGTAGAAATGTGAGTGCATCTTTTACCTGATGATACTTAAACTTATCAGCATCTTCTTTAAAGAATTTTTCCATATAAGGTGCTGTAATAAATTCCATTCCCATAGAGTGAATTTCAGCAGCTTCATAACCTGGAAATCTCTGGTCTGGTATGTCTACAAATCTACTGGAATAAACCTGTAAAGCATGACCAAATTCATGAGTTAAAACATCGATATCTCCTGATGTTCCATTAAAATTAGCAAATATGAATGGAACATGGTAATCCTCAATAAATGTACAAAAACCACCATTAGCTTTCCCTTTCTTGGAAACCAAATCCATAAGTTCACCTTCTAGTAAAAGTCTAAAAAACTTACTTGTCTCATCAGAGAGCTCATCGTACATGTCCCTAGCATTTTTAACTATTTCGTCCATAGTTCCCTTAGGCTTTGGAGCCCCATCTTTAAAATCAACTCCCTCATCATAGAAAAATAATCTATCTAATCCTAAATTTTTTCTCTGCTTTTCAAATATCTCCTTCGCTTTAGGAACAACATACTTAACTATCTGTTCTCTGTAAACTTTAACATCTTTTTCATCGTAATCTGTTCTACTTAGTCTATCATATGCGAGTTTAATAAAATTTTCATATCCGAGTCTCTTCGCTATAGAATCTCTTAGCTTTACCAGTTTATCGTATATTTCATCAAGCTTATCCATAATACCCATGTAGTAATTCGCAAGCTCATTATACGCACTCTTTCTAAGTGTTCTATCAGCACCTGTTAGATAAGCTGTCATTTCAGGGATTGTATGTTTCTTTCCTCTAAACTCAATCTCAGCTGAGCCTAAAAGTTTCTGATAGTCACTCTCAAGGGAAGCTTCTTTTTTAAGATCTTCAAGAACTTCATCAGAAAATATTTTCTTCTGAAGTTTAAGCATATCTATAAACCTCTTTCCAAACCACTTCTCATACTCAGATATATTTTTAGAAGCCAGCACAGAATCAGCTATTTTTTCATTTATCTTCGAAAACTCAGGTCCTAAAGAATCCATAACTTTTATTTCTTCACCGTAAAATTCATCCAGTGTATTTACGCTGTATCTGATATTCACGAGTTCTCTCATTGTATAAAAGTTCTTCTGCAACTTTACAATTTTTAGGAATAACTCCCTCTCTTCCTCAGCACCCCCACATTCTTTCATTTTCGATAGCAGGAGTTCCACTCTCTCATCTATTTTTTTAATATCAGGTCTTGAGTACTTTATGTCTTTAAATTTCATCCAATCCTCCCATATAAGGTCTTAGTACCTTTGGAATTTCTATTTTTCCATCTTCTTTTTGATAATACTCAAGTATGCATGCGAGCATTCTTCCTGTTGGTATGCCAGAACCATTAAGAGTATGTACATACTCTACCTTCCCATCTTCATTTCTATATCTAATTCCTGCTCTTCTGGCCTGGAAATCTAAGAAATTAGAACAAGATGATATTTCTCTGTAACTCTTAGAACTCTCGAACCATATTTCAAGATCATATGTTTTAGCTGAGCTGAAGGTAACATCTCCACTGCAGAGATTAACCACTCTGTAAGGTATTTCAAGTGACTGGAGCAGTCTCTCAACATCGCTTACCATATCCTGCTGTTCATTTTCAGATTCTTCTGGTCTCACTAGTTTTACTAGCTCAACTTTACCAAATTGATGTTGTCTTATAATTCCTTTTGTATCTCTTCCTGCAGAACCGGCCTCTTTTCTAAAGCACTGTGTAAATCCAGTAAGATAAATAGGTAAATCTTCATTGTTTAGTATCTCTGAACCGTGCATATTGGTTAGAGGAACTTCCGCTGTAGGTATGAGATACTGATTGACATCTTCAAGTGCATACATATCATTTTCGAACTTTGGAAGCTGACCTGTTCCAATCATAGAATTTTCATTTACAACTACTGGTGCATTGATTTCCTTGTACTTTCCCTCTCCTGTATGAAAGTCCAAATAATAATTGGTAAGTGCCCTTTCAAGCTTAGCACAGTTCCCCTTTACAAAGGTAAACCTAGACCCGCTTACTTTAGCACCTCTTTCGAAATCAAGAAAATCTCTTTCTACTCCTATTTCCCAGTGAGGTTTTACTTCAAAATCAAATTTCCTAGGTTCTCCCCAACTTCTCTCAACTTTATTATCATTCTCATCTTTTCCAATAGGAACATCTTCTTTTATTATATTGGGAACATATAGAAGGGCTGAGTGCATTTCACTCTCTACTGAAGAAAGTTCACTGTCTAATTCACTAATCCTACCAGACAATTCTTTTAACTGCTTCATAAGTTCCTCAGTATCTTTTCCTTCCTTTTTATATGCAGGAATAAGTTTTGATTCGGTTTTCTGTCTATTTCTTAAATTTTCAACTTCAGCTAGTATGCTTCTTCTCTTCTCCTCTAGTTCCTTTACTTTTAGTAAACCAAAATCCCCTTTGCCTCTTTTAAGGACACTTTCGTATATTTCTTCAAAATTCCTTCTAATTCTTTTAATATCGTGCATTTTTCCCCCTCTATAAAAATAAAAAAAGTGGTTCAAAGGGACGAGTTTCCCCGCGTTGCCACCCTATTTGACCACAGTCCACTTAAAGATCAATCTGCTCCAAGTTTGATTCACAATAAACATGCATCAGTTCACACCAACCACTGACTCTCTTAACCAAGTATAATCGTTACTAATCTCTTCATAACAGCTATTAAATTAACTATACATTAGCACAAAGATGTTTCTTTGTCTATTATTTTTCACCAAATATATGCTCTAAATTATAATGTTTTTTGAGCTCATTATACAGCTTTCGCTTTAATTTCTTACTTCTAACAAGTACATCCTTTTTCTTTATCGATAAAGCTTTTGAAATTTCACTCATACTAGAATTCGTAAACCCATCAAGTGAATACATCATGTACAGTATCGTCCTGTCTACTTCATCATCAAAATTATTATCAACGATATTCTTTACCTTACTCCAATCCACATACATATCTAGTTTGTATTTATTATAGATATTTATGCATTCTCTTGTTTTTTCTTCACTTAGAGTATTTTCTATTGTTACGCTGCCTGCTCCGCTTTCCTTTAATAAATTATTTTTCTTTAGAACATTCTTAACATGTTCTGCTGTACCGTTATTTCCATCAAGTATATCAACATCAGGTCCAAAAAATTCTTCAATATATTTTTTTAAAAATATAAAATGAGTGCACCCAAGAACTACTTTTGTATATATCTCTTTATTATCTATTATTTTTTTTAGCGTCAATCTAACTTCAGATTCTTCTATTTTTCCACTTTCGACTATATCTACGAGTTCAGGTGCTCCTAAGGAATCAACCGGAAAGTCAGATGCAACCCTTTCTACAAGAGCCTTATACCTCTGACTATTTATAGTATAATCGGTCGCAAGTACTAGTATTCTTCCATATTTATACTGTTTAGCCGCAAGATTAACTGCAGGCTCAAGCCCAAATATGGGAATAGAATATTCTTGTCTAAGTGATTCTGCACAAGCACTCGTTGCTGTATTACAAGCTATAACAACAGCTCTAGCTCCTTCTTTAACAAATTTATCAAGTATATTTCTAGAAAAAGAGCATATTTCTTCTTTCGTCTTAACGCCATATGGAGCATTTATGCTATCACCTATATAATAAAAATCTTCATTTTTCATAACTTGACTTAGACTAGCAAGCACACTTAGTCCGCCAATTCCTGAGTCAAATACTCCTATCATATTATCTCCTTAGGAAGTAGTAATCATTTTAATGATTGCTATTATTACAGCTGTAATACCTTCTCCACCTAACAAACCGGAAGCTATAATATTTCCCATTTCACTTTTACTTGATTTAAATTTTGCAACAACATAACTCAAAATACCACCTAGAAATACAGTTGCTGATATGAACATCGGAAGATAGACACCTATTCCAAGAGTCATAGCAGGTATTTTTAGTAGGTAAAGCACCAAACCAATGATAAGTCCTCCTACAAATGCCCATACATTAGGAAGCCCTGATACCATAGCTGCTACTATATTTGCCTGTGGTGCTATAAGTTCAGTACCTTCTCCAAATCCTCCATAAGTTCTATATAGAACATACATAACTCCTATAGATATAAAAGCTCCAATAAGTGCGCCTATGCTCTCAGCAATAAGTTGATTTTTAGGTTTTGTTCCCATAATTTTTCCAACTTTAAAGTCGTTAAAAACATCTCCACAAAGTCCCGCCGCTACGGCTACAGTACCTGCAACTAGGAATAAGTTTTCCCCTGTCTCTAAACCGAGTGCCTTAATAAATAGTAAAACGATAATTCCAAATATCTCCATAGGATTTATAGCGGTCTGACCAGTAAGAGAAGCTGCCATTGTCGTAGCTAACCATACACCAAATATCATAAGTATACTTGTAAGTATATTTAGACCAGAAATACTTGTCAGTATAAGAGTTGCAGCTGCAAAACCTATCGGAAGGATATATCTAATTCCCTCTGATGAAAATATGCTCTTTACCATCCCAGCTAATCTAGGCAAAATCCCCTTTATAAGGACTCCAAATCCTGTACCAACCATAAGACCAATACCTAAACTGGCTCTAAAGGCATCTGCAGATGCGAGGTCAAAAATTCCAGTGCCAACTGTAATCGGAATAAATAAGAAAAATGAAAATACAGCACCTAAAAACCATACTCCGGTATAAAGTGGTCCAATGATATATCCAATACCAACTGCCATAGGAGATATCCAAAGTCCTATAAATATATTTTTAGTAGCTAGAAATCCACTTGAAATCTGCTGAGGGATAAACTTAAAAGTATCTCTAACTGCAGTAAATATGGCAGCTAGTCCCATTGTGAGAAATAAAAGTTTCGCCTTCTTACCACCTTCATCTCCTGCTTCAATGGTGTTTTTAGCAGCTACACCCATAGGAAAAGGAAGCTCTTCTTCCTCTATGAAAAACTTTCTCATAAGAGCAGTAAAGACTACCCCAAGTATAACCCCTGATACCGATACTCCAATAAGCTTAGGGATATTCATAGTAGCATTTGGATTTGCTATAAATATTCCAGGAATTGTAAAAGCTATACCTCCTGCTACCATAGCTCCTGCACTCATAGTAGTATGAGCAACATTTATCTCTCTATTGTTTGTATTTCCAAATAATTTCAATACAGTCATTGATATAATGGTTACAAACACGGTAGGCCAAGGAAGTGCACCCATTTTAAGTGCAACGTACATTGAACTAGTAGTTATAATGACCGAACCAATTATGCCAATAAAAATCGCTCTTATCGTTAATTCTTTTCCTTCTTGCATATAAATACTCCTATACTAATAATTAAATACGTTATGACTTTGATGCGAGTAATCTAGTACTTAAAAACATCCCAAAAGCTAAAATAATATAACTGATAATATGCCAATATTTCTCGATAGATATCAGTGTATTAAGCCTTCCAAAAGCCGTACTCAAAAATTGTTTTATATCAGGACTATCCGAAAACACATCCAGAGCATCATTTATAAACTCTTTTAATGTAGGAAGTCCATTTGATTTAATATCCACTACAATTCCACCCAAAACAAATAGAGAACCCTCATCTATTTTAAAATCCATTTCATTTGCAAGGTTAGATATTTTAAGTCCCGAGAATACCGCAAAAGATAGAAACACTATGAGAAATACTAACATGTATATCATTATATATCTATAGTACTTCTCCAAATGTTTCGATTCTTTTATCTCCACTTCCGCCTTATTCAATTTCTTTAATTTTCTACAAAATAAAAAATTTACCACAAAAAACAATATTATCTGCACTACAATTATTATTCCGACAACTATAGCGGCATCAATCGCTCTATTCTTTAAAACATCTAAATAATTACCTTCAAGCACCGTCCCAAGAGTGTCATCTCCTGGAAAAACTTTGTCTTGTATAATACTTTTAAGCACTCTAGATTGAAAAAATAAAAGTGCTAACATTATTAAATTCCAAAATATACTAATTATTGATAATCTTTTTAACCTACTCATACTAACTCCTATAAAATTAAATTATTGATTACAAAAAAGCTCCCTTTTCCTTTTTGAGGTAGAGTTTAAAAGCATTAACTCCTTTTTTTGAAACAAACACACCGCTCGATATATATCTTAGAATTTGTTCGAAATCTAATTTGAGGATGTTTTTTCCTAAACTGTCTTTGCCACCTCTTGAAATATAAACGTGAATAGACTCATAACAGACATTGTCAAACTGCTTACCAATATATCTGAGATCATCACTTTTTACATCTCTTTCCTTCAAAATTCTAATGGCACATTCTGTAATAGATTCCTCCCTTTTAGGAGCATCAGAAAAAAAATCTACATTGAGTTTCTTCCCTACTAACCAACAATCCACAAAGTAAAAAGACTTTTTTTCATGTATAACTACAACACTTTCCCTTTTCTTTGGAACTGGTACAGATTCAACACTATATGATATAGTATACTTTTTCATTTAACAATCACCACTGCCTTATATTAAGTTACTGCTTCAGCTTTACATCTAATTGTGGGAAAGGTATATCTATGGAATTCTTTTCAAACTGAGACTTGACCTGTTCATTCATTCCCCAATACGCATCCCAATAGTTTGTAGACTCAATCCAAAATCTCATCTCAAATTCTATAGAACTATCCTTATAGGAAGAGATGTAAACCTCAGCCTCCTCAAGAGCTCCTACAGAAAGAGCAATCTCGGATAATACTCTCTTCACCAATTCTGTATCACTTGAATATGCAACATCGAACTTACCTATTACTTTTCTCTTGTTCTTCTTAAAGACGTTTATAAGAGAATTTGATGTTATTACCGAATTAGGTACAACCACCACTCTATTATCTAATGTAATTATACTAGTTGCAAGTATGCCTATTTCCTCAACTACTCCTTTTTTCTCGCTGTCAAGCTCAATAAAATCTCCTAATTCAAAAGGTTTAAATACAACTATTATTATTCCGCCTGCAAGGTTTGATAAGCTTCCCTGAAGTGCAAAACCTATTGATAAAAATACCGTTCCAAGTATTGCCGAAACAGTAGCTGCGGGCACATCTATTAATAGAACAGCGAAACAGATAATTCCAAACTTAAACATGAAATTCATAAATGTATAAGAAAAAGATGCGAGTGTCATATTAGAAGAACTCTTGAGTACTCTTTTCTTTATCAGCTTTGCTATAAATTCAGCCAACTTGAATCCAATCACTATTACAGCTATAACAGAAACAATTTTAATTACCCACTTCAGCAATATTTGATTTGAAATAATACTATTAAAAAACGATTGCATTTATCCTCCTATTTGGTATATTCCAGAGACATCTCTACTTGATGCAACCTCTACAATTATGTCTTCATTTGCTATTATACCACTATTTTTCAGTTCTGACTCTACCGTTAGTTTACATATATCAGGATAGTTGTTTGTCTCACTAAGATGCGCTAACAGTACAAATGCAGGTTTTGCATCTGTATAAGCTTCCGATATTATGTTCGCACAAACTCTATTTGAAATATGCCCACGATTTCCAAGTATTCTCTTTTTTAATCTATAAGGATAAGGTCCACTCTCAACCATATTTTCTTCGTGATTTGCTTCAATTACTAAAAAATCTGATAACTTTATAAATTCTATCAAACGATCAAAAGCATATCCAAGATCAGTAATTATAGATATCTTTGAATCTTTATATTTAAAACTGAAGCCAAAAGTAGAATCATAATCATGAGGGAGCTTTATAACCCCAACAGATATATCATCCAAATTAAAATCACCATTAAAGAAATTTATTTCTTCTTCAGGTAAATAGTCAATAACTTTCATTATAGTTTTATGAGCAAAAATCTCAAAATTGTAATTTTTTTTAAGTACTTTAAGTCCCTTTACATGATCACTATGTCCATGGGAAATAAAACAATAATCTATGTCTTCTATCTTTTCTCCAATGCGTCTAAGTGAATTAACAACATACCTAGCACTCATGCCAACATCAAGCAGTATTCTGGTGTTTCCCATCTTTATAAAATGGCAATTTCCTGAACTACTGCTTGCTAAACAACAGTATTCTATCATTATTTTACCTCTAAAGCATTATACCATAATAAACACTTTCATATTATCAAAATATATTCTATAATATATATCAGAGGTAAAATATGAACATAAAAAAGAAAGCAGATTCGTTTGATTTCGGCGTTACACTTATTGAAAATATATTTATTGAAGAGTATATGCCTTACTGTGAAGTAAATCAATTAAAAGTATACCTGATGGGGCTTAAATTACTTCAAAATAAAGATGTAATAACTGTATATGAACTTGAAAAAAAACTAAATATAAGTACAGAGGAAGTCAAAAATGCTTATATGTACTGGCAAGGTCAATCAATAGTAAAAGTCATTGAGCACTCAGAGTATGACTTTGACATTGAATATGTGTCTATGAGAGATAAATACCTTAATAGTAACTATAAGATAAAATCAATGAAAACTTCATACGAACTCAGACATAAATACAAGTCACTCTACAATAAAATAAATCTAAACTTAGCAGTCCCTCTAACTGAAATGGAATGTCAGGGTATAGCGAAGTTTCTAGATGATAAGTCAATTGAACCTGAAATTGTGGTTCGAGCTTTCACAACCACTAAAAAGAAAAAAAATAGACTTTACGGAGCTATTGAACTTATCACACATTGGACCGAAAATGGAATAACAACCATAGATGAATTAGAAGTATTTACTGAAAAATTTAACAAACGTCAAATGGAATATAAAAAGATCCTAAAATCACTTGGATTTCCATATTCACATCCGAATAGTGGAGATAAAGAATGTATCGATAGATGGCTTGATGAGTATAAGTTAGATTTATCCGATATACTAATGAAGATATCTTCAGTTACAAAGACAAAAAGAAATCCTAATATGAATTATTTAGATAAAGTTATGTTCTCATTAACCGAAGGAAACAAGAAATCTGTCACTTCTTCTAAAGAATTAACTGAAAAAGAATTGGAAGAACTTCTAGGTGGTAAAAATGATTGATTCAGTTTTAAGTAGCGTTCTTTTAGAATTTGAACAAAAAAAATATAACAGGGAAATCCAAGAAAGAGAATTAAAGAATAAAGCGTATAAAGACAATCCAGAGTTTAAAGTTTTAAAAGACCAATATAACAAAGAGCGCTTTAACATACTTAAGAGAAATATAGCTAAGGATATAAGTATTGAAGAAAGTTATGAATTATTGAAAAAACTTGATTCCGAGTTCAGAGCTAAATCAAAAATCTACATGGACAAATTGGATACTGCAAAAGTTAAATATGACTGTAACAAGTGCAATGATAGAGGCTTTATAAACGGCAATTACTGCAGTTGTTTTAGACAAAGACTTGCTAATAAATTATATTCAATAAATGACTCAGAACTTGACGTCCCTTTTTTAAGAGACATAAAGTTTGATATATATCCAGAAGAAAACCTCTCTTCCATAAAAAAAACTCATAAAAAGCTTCTGTCGTTTGTAAATAATTTCAACGAAAAAAAAGGAAATAATTACATACTTTATGGAGGTGTAGGATTAGGCAAGACATATATTTCAAGATCTCTAGCCAAGACTCTCATTTGCGAAGGAAACATTGTTGTTTACCTGAAAGCTCCTTCTCTATTCAAAACGCTAAACACTTTAAGATGGAACCATAATACAAATAATTCAGATATTAGATATATGTTGTATGAGAGCGACTTGCTGATCATTGATGATCTAGGAAAAGAAATAAAGTCAGAAACAAATATAAACGAACTTTTTGAGATTATAAATGAGAGATACATAAACAATAGGAGTACTATAATAAACACTAATATGTTGTTAAAAGAGCTAATCCATTATTATGGAGATGCAATTTTTTCTAGACTTTCCGAAAGATTAACAGCATTCAAATTCGTCGGAACGGATTTACGATTAACTAAAGGTACCAAATAGGAGAAAAAAATGGGCTATGTTCAAGTTTACACAGGTAATGGTAAAGGAAAGACCACTGCAGCTTTAGGACTAAGTTTAAGAGCTGTTTGTGCAGGTAAAAAAGTTGTATTTATACAATTCACAAAGGGAATGAAGTACTCAGAACTAAAAGCAAATTTATTTCTTCCAAATTTTGAAATAAAACAATTTGGGACAAATAATTTTATCTTTAAGGAAACAAGCAAAGAAGATTCAGATTTAGCAAAGCAAGGATTAGATTTTGCAAAGAAAGCATTAAAGGATGAAATTTACGATGTCGTTGTGCTGGATGAAGTTAACATAGCAATATACTATGAACTGTTAAAAGTAGAAGATGTAATAGCTGCAATTAAGGAAAGAAGTGAGAATACCGAAGTAATTCTAACCGGAAGATATGCAGCCGATGAGATAATAGAATTTGCAGACCTTGTAACTGAAATGAAAGAGATAAAACACTACTACACGAAAGGAGTTCCCGCTAGAGTCGGAATAGAAAAATAGATAAAAAAATAGCACTAAAAACGATTTTAATTTAGTGCTTTTTTTTATTATTTCATATTATAAAACGATTCTATAACACCGCTTATTTTAGAAGATATCTTATTGGATATATAGAAATCAGGTTTTCCAGAATTAATAGATCGAACAAAAGCTACCAACTCATATCTAATTCCCTCTCCATCTAATCGGTAAAAACATTTTTTATTATCTTGAGGATTTTCATACCTTATCTCAAAGTAATCTGTTTTCCACCAAGGTGCAGGAACATACACATATCCTTTTGTTCCAGATATAACCAGTTCTCCTTCTGATTTAACTCCACGCCCAACTTTTAAAGAAGCCACTGCATTGTCAAAAACGAAATCTACTTTAGTAAAAATATCATATTTTATTTTTTCATCAAGAAAATAACTATTTATATGTTTTTTTCTATATTCGGTGCCCAATACATGAAATATTGGAAGCATTGCTGTAGGGCCCCAAGCACAAATACTATTCCATGTCTTGTTGTCATCTATATCATTCATATCTATTAGACTTGTACATGTTGCATCCACAGACATAATATCACCAATTTTTCCACTCTTGGTAAGTAAAACTAATCTACTATAAGCCATTGAATAAGCAGTTTTAATAGATTCCATCAAAGTGACATTTTTTTCTTTAGCTACTTTAAACAACTTTTTCGTTTCTTTTTCACTTAGAGAAATTGGAGATTCGCAGAGAACGTGTTTCTCTTGTAGAAGAGCTTCCTCTACTTGATCATAATGAACACTAGGGTGAGAAACAATATACACCGCATCACATTTTGTGAGAAAATCACTATAATCCTCAGTAATATACTCAACCTTATCCTTCATTTTTTGTTTCAGTTCATCATTTTGAGTACACAAAGCTTTAACTTCTAATCCATTTACATACTGGCATTCGTTATAATACTTTATAAGAATTGAACTTTCATCGCCACCAACTAAACCGATGTTTATTTTACTTCTGTCAGCTCTAATTTCAGAACTCGATAAACCTTTTGTTCTATCCAGATAAACAACTCGACAGTACTCATTTAAATAATCAAATTTTCCAACCCAATCAGATCCAACAGTAAATATATCTATATCATATCTTTTGATATCATCTATTTTCTGTCCGGCATATTCTTCAACAATTATCTCATCAACTATTCCAGTTGCCTCAACTGCTGCAATTCTTTCTATGAGAGACTGTTGGACATTTATTTTACCTCGTTCTCTATCAAAATCATCAGAAGTTATACCGACAATCAGATAGTCCCCGAGTTCTTTAGCTCTTTCCAAGAGTCTTATATGTCCAAAATGAAGTAAATCATATGTTCCATATGTTATAACTTTAATCATCTAATCCTCCTAAATTTACAACAGTCCTCTTTTTTGCAAATCTTTAAAAGCTTTAATTAATGTATCATAATCGTCTGTTGTTAAAGCTCCTATGTGACCGACCCTAAATACTTCGTCTTTTAGATCTCCTCCATTTGGACAGATCCAAATACCGTACTCATTCTTTAAAATATTAAAGATATCAAAAGCTGAAGCTGTTTTAGGATGAATTGCAGTGACTGCATTAGACATAGTTTCAGAAATAATCTCAAAAGGTAGATCGCTTATACTTTTTCTGAAATATGATGCCAGAGATGAAATTTTTCTTACCTCACTCTCTACACCACCATTTGAATCTATTTCTCTCAATCTAGCATTTATTTGCCTTAAAGTACCAACAGCTGGAGTGAAAGGAGTTTGCCCTCTTTTCCCATTTTTTAAAGCATTTTTTAAATCGAAATACAATCCTTTATAATTACTACTATCTACTCTTTTTTGAGCTCTTTCAGAAAGAACAATAACAGATATTCCCGGCGGACAAGCCAATGCTTTTTGAGAACCTGTTATCATAACATCAACATTTAATTTAGACATATCAAATGGGTCTGCAAGAAAAGAACTGATAGCATCAACTACAAAATAGAGATTATTCTTAATACAAAATCTACTTATCATATCTATATCGTAATATACTCCTGTCGAAGTCTCATGAACATTTACTAACAAAGCCGTATAACCTTTATTATCATATTTATATAACTCTTCTTTTTTCAGTGCTTTTCCAGTTTTTAAACGTATCTCAGTAAATGGTATCTCATATATTTCAAGTAAATTAACAAATCTCTCACCAAAATTACCACCATTAATAACAAGTACTTTATCCTTATCTGTCAGAGTATTACTAATTGTAGCCTCCATCGATGCTGTACCAGAACCTGTTATAAACACAACTTTTGAATTTTGTGTAGCATTACTAAACTTTAGAATTAAACTTTCATTTTCAAGCATCAAATCAGAAAACTCCGGCGTCCTAAAATACGGTACGTGTTCACTGCCTATTGAAAGAACTTCTTCATTAGATTGTACGGGACCAACCGTAAAATTAATCATATTTCTTCTCCTTCTACAATTAATAAATTTATTATTAAAATATAATCTTATATAAGTATAGCATACTACAAAATTATAACAAAAATAACCACAAAATATCAGCAGATATATACAACAGATTTTATATTTTACGAGTATTTTTCTAAATAAAAACAGAAAAATATTAAAGAAAAAAATTGGCGAGTAATTAATTACTCGCCATATATTTCTTCTTATTGAAACTAGATAATTTATAAATTACAAATATTTAAACTCAAAACAAAAATATCTGATTATTTTGTTTCATTTATAATAACTTCGTCGTCACAATATCTTTCGTACCATGCCTTTTTATAAATCATAAATTGATAATAAGCATATTTTTCGACGTCTTTAACTAACTCATAATAGTTTGCGTTAAAGTACTGTGCGTCATCCTCAAGTTCCGGCGTAGGTGAATCCATTGATTCTAAGATCATTGTCACCTGATACATAAAGTCTTGTAATTCTGATTCTCCCACCTGATTTATCCAGAAATTAATAGCCATTTTGCTAGCATTAAGTTCTTTTGTCCAATGATCTCCTTCAGAAATTCCTCCTAACCCTTGATTAGATTGTATATAGCGTCCTAGATCGCGAGATGCACCAAACCAGTTAACGTTTTTATTGAAGAAGTCCTCTCCTGTCCAAGCGCTTCCAGTTCTTTCCATCCAAGAATTTATAATCTTTTTCTGTTCTTCCGGAACAGAAGTCCAATCTTTAGCGACCAAACTACCAGAACTTTGACTGGCTGGATCATTTACAAACATATTTGTCTGCTCAGAATTAGAAACTACAACCTCAGGAACACTTCCTACTTCATAGCCTTCATCTTTGGCTACTTGCATAAAATCATCTCTCATTTCTTCAAGCTTTTTCTTTAATTCTTCTTGCTCAGGAGTTATAGTAGACCCTTGTTCTTTGCCTTCTTCTCCTTTTGCAGATGACTTCATATCCTTAATTATAATTGTCTTGGCATCTCCTCTTTCATCCCAAGCTTGTTTGTAAAGCTTAAACTGATAGTAACTATACTTTCCCATATCCTTACTAAGTTCATCATAATTAGTGTTGAAGTATTCTACATCATCTTTACCATCTGGTGTAGGTGAATCAGTCGAAGCCACTATTTTATCTACTTCACCCATAAATTCTTGAAGTTCTTTTTCTTTACCTTGATTTAACCAGAAATTTACAGCTGTCTTATTAGCATAGAGCTCTTCACTCCAATAATCTCCGTCTTTTATATTTCCAACACCTTGAGTTCTTTTCATATAACGTCCTAACTCACGAGGAACACCAAACCAGTTGAAATTTTTATTAAAGAAATCTTCTCCTGTCCACTTGCTTCCAGCTTTTTTCATCCAAGAATTAACTAACTCTTTTTTATCATCTGGAATTGAATCCCAATCTGTCGCTGCTAAATATCCTTTTTCTTCACTGCCTGAACCTTTCATAAATGACATAGCAAGCGGCATATTAGAAAGTTTGACATCAGGAACAAAATCTAGTTTAAATCCCTCTTTTTCAGCCATTTTAATGAACTTATCTCTTATTCCCTCTACATTTTTCTTAACTTCCTCTTGTTTAGGGGTAAGAGTCGCTGTTTCTTTTTCAGCCTCTTTCATTGATTCAGTTTCAGTTTCAGGTTTTTTTTCAATTTCCTGATTTTTAGGCCTTGCAAAGAAATATATTAATAATAAAATTAACAACAATAATATAAATGCTATTAAACCTCTTTTTTTATTCATGGTTTTCCTCCTTTTTTGAAATATATAATTATGGCAAATATCTCATTATAATAATGTGTATACCAGTTTCTATATCTATAAATCTAGTGTCAATTAAACTCCTATTTAATTAATAGTAATATATATTTATCAGAAATTCAAATTTTATTTATATATTTTATTATTGATAAATTAGGAGCTCACATTATGTGAGCTCCTAACACTTAATATTCTATTTCATATTTCCAGTCTATAATACCACCAAAATCATATATATTTTCGTAACCATTTTCAGCTAAAAATCTTGATGCTGTTCTAGATCGATTTCCTGATCTACAGTATATGAGAATTGTTTTACTTTTGTCAGTAAGACTTCCAAAATCTCCAGATGTAATTTGTTCCACAGGTATATTTATAGCTCCAACAACATGTCCAGATTCGTACTCCACATCTGTTCTTACATCTACAATTATCAATTCTTGACCTGAATCCATCATTTCTTTTGCAGTATTAGAATCTATTCTATTAAAATTCGGCATTTCTTTTTCCACACTTTCACAAGCTGCTACACATATGCTTAAGCTAGCTATTAGAATTAAAATTAATATTTTTTTCACTTTCAAGATACCAGTTTAACCTCTTCTATTTTTACATCTTCTAAAGGCTTATCCCTCATATCCGTTTTTACAGTAGCTATACTATCTACAATATCTTGGCCTTTTATAACTCTACCAAAAGCTGCATAACTTCCGTCTAAATGAGGAGAATCCTTATGCATTATAAAGAACTGTGAGCCAGCAGAATTTGGATTAGCAGCTCTAGCCATAGAGATTACTCCCGCAGTATGTTTTAGATTATTCTCAAAACCATTTTGGCTAAACTCTCCAAATATGTTATGACCCGGTCCACCCATTCCTGTTCCGTCAGGGCAACCACCTTGAATCATAAAACCTTCTATAACCCTATGAAAAATAAGTCCATCATAGAAACCTTCCTCTACTAATTTAGTAAAGTTTTCTACTGTCTTAGGTGCAATGTCCTCATATAGTTCTAGTTCAATATCTCCATATTTCTCAATTCTCATCAATACTTTTTTCATTCGACATCTCCTTTTTCCACACTATAATCTATAAACTTTCCGTCAACATAGTTAAATGTTGCTTCAAAATATTCACTACCTTCATATATCCACTTAAGGAATACTGGATCTCCTTGCCACATTGGAAGACGGAACATATCCTTATCATCTACCCATTCAAGAGAGCCTTCATTACATTCTGACAATTCACCTTCAAATTTATCCACGGTATATGTATACATCAGTATGTCATTTTCACCATCAAATTCTGGAAAAAATATTTTCCCTCTGAGCTTTTTAGAAATGACCTTAAGTCCTGTTTCTTCAAAGATTTCTCTATCAATACATTCATCAGGGGTTTCATTTTTTTCCATTTTACCACCAACGCCTATGTATTTTCCCTCGTGTACATCTTTTTCTTTTTTATTCCTGAGCAAAAATAGAGTTTTGTTGTCTTTTCTTATATATGCATGAGTTGCTTTAACCATCTACTCTCTCCACAAATATATCGAATTCATTTTCCTTAAACAGAAAATTAAGATTATCCCAAATCTTATACTTACCTTGTTTTTTTAGAGTACTTGTAATAAATATATTTTTCTCATCCACGCCGAGTTCTCTTGATAATTTTCTTCTAGCTTTCACCTTATCACTCTGGTTTAATTTGTCACCTTTGGTGAGAATAATCTGTGGCACATGACCAAAATACTCTATGTATTTAATCATATTTCTGTCGTCATCACTTATATTTCTTCTTATGTCTACAAGCACAAACGCAGAAATTATATTTTTTCTACTTGAAAAATAGTGTTCAATAAACTTCGGCCACTGACTCTTTTTTTTCTTTGACACCTTTGCATATCCATATCCAGGCAAATCTACAAATCGAAACTTATCATTAATATTAAAAAAATTTATCGTCTGAGTTTTTCCAGGAGTAGATGAAGTCTTAGCGAGCTTTTTTCTACCTAATAGATAATTTATAAGAGAGCTCTTACCTACATTACTTTTCCCACAAAAGACAATTTCCGGTCTGTCATCCTCCGGAAATTGTTCTGTTTTTACAGCACTGATTACAAAATCTGCTTTTACTATTTTCATGCAAACGCCTTCTCTATAACTTCATCCATATGCTTAACAGTAAATATTTCAAGTCCATTTTTTATGTCCTTTGGAACATCGTCTAAATTAGCCTTATTATCCTCTGGAATTATTACTCTGGTAATACCATATCTCTTAGCTGCAAGTAGTTTTTCTTTAAGACCACCTATTGGTAGAACTCTACCTCTCAGAGTGATTTCACCTGTCATAGCAACACTACCCAAAATCTTCTTAGATGTAATAGCAGATATCATAGCGGTTGCCATGGTTATTCCAGCAGAAGGACCGTCTTTAGGAATTGCTCCCTGAGGAACATGCACATGTATGTCATGCTTATCAAAATAATCTTTCTCGATGTCAAGTTTATCAGCCACACTTCTTATATAGCTGAGCCCTGCCATAGCAGACTCTTTCATTACATCTCCAAGTTTTCCAGTCAGGGAAAGTTTTCCCTTACCTTCCATTATATTAACTTCTATCTCTAAAGTCTCTCCACCAACAGCAGTCCAAGCAAGTCCTGTAACTACCCCACACTTATCATTCTTATCCATCTCATCTACTTTATATAGAGGTGTTCCAAGATATTTGTGAACTGTATTTCTCCTTACAGAAAATTTCTCCTTATTTTTTTCAACAGAGATTGAAGCTATCTTTCTACATATTTTTCCTATCTTTCTCTCTAATTCTCTAACTCCAGATTCTCTTGTATACTCTTCAATAATAGATCTGATTGAGTCTTTAGAAAAAACAACTTCCTTTTTTTCAAGACCGTTTTCTTTTAATTGCTTAGGAACTAAATACCTCATTGCAATTTCTTCTTTTTCGTAGAGTGTATATCCACTTACAGGTATAATTTCCATCCTGTCAAAAAGAGGTTTCGCAATTGTAGAAACACTATTTGCTGTAGCTATAAACATAACCTTTCTAAGGTCAAATGGAACCTCAAGATAGTGGTCAACAAATTCTTTATTTTGCTCAGGGTCAAGTACTTCAAGGAGTGCAGAAGCCGGGTCTCCTCTAAAATCATTTCCTATTTTATCTATTTCGTCAAAAAGAAATAGAGGATTCTTGCTCTTAGCTTCCTTAATGTTTGTCATCACTCTTCCCGGTATAGCACCTACGTAAGTTCTTCTATGTCCTCTTATCTCAGCTTCATCTCTCACTCCACCAAGACTCATTCTAACAAACTTTCTGTTTACACTCTCAGCTATACTCTTTGCAATAGAAGTCTTTCCTACACCTGGAGGTCCAACCAGACATATAATTGGTCCCTTTATCTTTCCTGTGAGTTTTTTAACAGCGAGATATTCAAGTACTCTCTCTTTAACCTCATCCAGACCATAATGATCTCTGTCGAGTACTTCTCTCGCATGAGATATATCTATTCTTTCTTTAGTCTGTTTATTCCAAGGAAGTTCGAGTATCCACTCTATATAGTTTCTCGTAACATAACTATCTTGAGATGCAGGATTCATTCTTGAATATTTATTTATTTCTTTTTCTATTTTTTCATGTATGTCTTTTTTTAATCTGAGTTTATTAAGTTTTTTGAGCATTTCATCCGACTCTGTCTTAACATTATCTTCATCTCCTAGCTCTTTTTGTATAACTCTAATTTGCTCCTTAAGGAAATATTCTTTTTGGAGTTTATTTATTTGTCCAGTTACTTTTTCAGAAATATCCTTCTCAAGTTCCGCAATTTCTATTTCTCTAAGTAACATCTTATAAAGATGAGTAAGTCTTTCCTTTACAGGAAATATCTCAAGTATCGATTGTTTTTTCTCAATACTTACTCCAAGCTGAGGTGATATAACATCACAAAATCTTCCTGGCTCTTCAATATTTGCAACTGCAAGTGCAATCTCAGGAGATATGTTTTTAGCTACATCACTGTATCTCTGAAAAGTATCCTTTATTAGTCTCATAAGTGCCATTATACTTATGTTGTTATTTTCTTTCTCATCTATGTGTTCTTCTACTTGAACTTCAATGAAATTGGTTTCTTTAGTAAAAGACTGTATTACTCCTCTGTGTTCTCCCTCCACTAAAACTCGAACGGAATCACCAGGAAGTTTTAACATTTGCTTTATCTTGGAAACAACACCTACTTTATAATAATCATCCTCACTAGGTGATTCTACTTCCAGATCTTTTTGAGTAGTTAAAAATATCCTCTGATTTCTAATCATAGCTTCCTCAAGTGCAGCAACAGATTTCTCTCTTCCTACATCGAAATACAAAACCATATTAGGGAAAATCATAAGACCTCTAAGTGGTATAAGTGGTAAAGTTAACATTTCTCCTCCCATTAAACTGCCTTCTCATCTATCATTTTCTTAGTTATCCTAAGAACCTTTTTTCCGCTTCCTGGATATTCATACATTGGCTCAATCATTACCTTTTCAAGTATACTTCTAAGTCCTCTTGCTCCAGTTCCTTTTATAACTGCAAGTTTAGCTACTTTCTCAAGAGCACCTTTGTCTATCCTAAGGCTAATGTCATCAAGTTTCAATAGCTCTTTATATTGATTCACCAGTGAATTTTTAGGCTCAGTAAGTATCCTGCAAAGTGCATTTTCATCGAGAGTATCAAGTGCAGCTACCACTGGAACTCTTCCTACAAATTCTGGAATAAGTCCATAACTCAGTAAATCTCTTGATTCAAGGAATTTAAGGATTCTCTCAACTTTAGAGCTATTTTCCTTAAATTCAGCATGAAAGCCAACTACATTTTTTCCTATCCTTCTCATCACAATCTTATCGAGACCCACAAATGCACCGCCAAGTATGAAAAGTATATTTTTAGTATCAACCTTAATAAAATCATCCTGAGGATGTTTTCTTCCGCCTTTAGGTGGAACAGAAACAACAGTACCTTCTATCATTTTAAGAAGTGCTTGTTGAACTCCTTCGCCACTTACATCCCTTGTTATTGAAACATTTTCACTTTTCCTGGCTATTTTATCAATCTCATCTATGTATATTATGCCTTTTTCAGCCTTTGAAACATCAAAATCAGCATTATGTAAAAGTTTAAGTATAACATTCTCAACATCTTCCCCCACATATCCGGCTTCAGTTATTGATGTAGCATCTGCTATTGCAAAAGGCACTTTTAAAATTTTTGCAAGAGTCTGCGCAAGAAGTGTTTTTCCTGAACCAGTAGGTCCCATAAGAAGAACATTGCTCTTACTTATCTCGACATCAGATTCGCTGTTTAGCCTCTTATAATGGTTATGAACAGCTACGCTTAAAACCTTCTTAGCATCTTCTTGTCCAATTACATAATCATCCAAAAAAGTTTTTATCTCTCTCGGAGTAGGAATATTTTCTATTTTTTCATCCTCTTTCTGCATTCTCTTCTTTGTTTCAGAAAGTATTGATACACATGCATCAACGCAGTAATTGCAGATATTTGCTTTTTCAGAGGTTATTATTTTCATTACATCTCCTGCTCGTCTTCCACAAAACGAACAAACACTCAAATCGCCCATTTATTCTTTCCCTCTTTGTTCAAGCACTTTGTCTATTATTCCATATTCAAGTGCTTCTGATGCAGACATGTAATTGTCTCTGTCTGTATCTCTTTCTATTTCTTCAATAGACTTATCAGTATATTCTGATAATAATTTATTTAGTCTACTTCTTATCTTCAATATATGTTCTGCTGTTATCTTTATGTCTTCAGCCTGGCCGCTTACTCCTCCAAGTGGTTGATGAATCATTATTTCACTGTTTTTAAGTGCAAATCTCTTGCCCTTTGTTCCACTTGATAGTAGAAACGCTCCCATACTTGCTGCAAGACCAACACATATAGTAGATACATCACATTTTATGAATTTCATTGTATCGTGAATTGCCATTCCAGCTGAAACATTTCCTCCAACACTATTAATATAAATGTGGATATCCTTTTCTGGATCTTCCATCTCTAAAAATAGGAGTTGCGCAATTACCGAATTTGAAACATCGTCATCTATAACTCCTGAAATGAATATTATTCTATCCATCAAGAGTCTCGAATATATGTCGTAACTTCGTTCCCCCTTAGGGGTATTTTCAATTACTATAGGAACAAGTCGCATTATTCCTCCTCACAGGTATCTGTAATAAGAGCTTTTGCCTTTTCACTATTTGAAACATTTAAGAAGTGTTTGTAAATATTAGAATCCTCTTCGTAGTCATCTTTATCATTATTCATAGTTGTTTTAATTAACTCAATAACTTCTTCTCTTGTTGAAGTAATTCCTTCTTTTTCAACGATAGCTTCAAATAGGTAATCGAGTTTTAGTTCTTTTTCGGCATTTGTCTTCATAACACTATTAAACTGTTCTAGTGTCATGCCACTAAACTGAAGATATGTCTGAAGATCAAGTCCACTACTCTTTATATTCTGCTCCATATAGTCTACATTTGATTTAAACCTATCTTCAATCATTTTATCAGTAAGTTCCAAAGTCATATTTTCTAAAGCCTGCTTTAGAGCATTTTCTTTTGCAACATTTTCTGCTTCTTGCTTTTTCCTGTCTTCTATTTCTTTTTTCTTGTTTTCTCTATATTCCTTAACAGTTTCAAACTCAGAAATTTCAGAAATAAAGTCATCATCTACTTCAGGTAACTCAACAGTCTTAATTCCAACTATATCCACATCAAATTTTGCATCTTTTCCCTTTAATTCTTCTGTGTAATTATCCGGGAATGTAACGTTTACTTCTACTCTGTCTCCAACATTTGATCCAACGAGTTGCTCTTCAAAACCAGGAATAAAAGATCCTGAACCAAGCTCTAATGCATGGCCTTTAGCTTCTCCACCTTGAAAAGCCTCACCATCTACATAACCTTTGAAATCAATGGTAAGTATATCTTTCATTTCAGCTGGCCTGTCTTCAACACTTATTTGTCTTGAGTTCTTCTTTCTTTCAGTTTCAAGCGCTTTATCAACATCTTCATCAGTCACTGTTGTATCCGTTTTCTCTACTTTGAGATTTTTATACTCTCCAAGTACAACCTCCGGTCTCTCTGTAACTACAACTGTAACCTTAACTCCTTCTTCTCCAATCTCATCCAAAGAAAACTCCGGAGAAATAACCGGCTTAAGCTCAAGTTCAACGATAGATTTAGGATATACTTCGTCAAGCATCATATCTACGGCCTCTTCATAGAATACTTCTTTCCCATAGTTGAGTTCAACTATTTTTCTAGGTGCCTTACCTTTCCTAAATCCAGGAATACTAAATCTATTCCTATTCTTTTTAAAAGCTTTATCTATATACTTATTAAATTCTTCATAATCAGCTGTATACTCAACAGTCTTTATATTTTTTTCCTCTTTCGTTACCTTAAATACCATTATTTCCTCCATTTTTATCAATTAACATCAACATATACTACACTATTTTACCCTTTTTCACAAGAAAAATCCTCGTTTTTCACAAAATTTATGGCTTTTTTTATGATTTCACTACTAAAACCCCTATTAAATAGAAATAAATACATCTTTTTTTGAGTTTTTATATCAATTTTTTCCATTTTATAGTACTTTTTTCTGATTATAGCCACAACATCATCTATATTTTCTTGAATTGGAAAATCATAAACGATCTCTCTTGGTACTCCTCTTTCAATTAGTTTATTTCTTATATAGAAGATTCCCTTTTTACCCTTAACACTACTGTAATACGTCTCACAAAAAAGTCTGTCGTCTACATATCCTTCTGTTACAAGAGATTCAACAATTCTATCTGCAAACCTTGAGTATCCTCTTTCTTCAAGATATGATTTTATTTTTCCACTGGACTTTATACTTCTAGAAGAATAGTTTCTTGCCTTTTCAAGGGCATTTCTAAAATCGCTTTTTTCAATCAAGTCCTCTAAACAAATATCCTTTCCTTCATAAATGTCCTCTTCCAAGAAGACTTTTTTATTGATAAGGTATGAGCCTTCATCTAGGAATATCAGTATTCCGCCCCTTGTGTTTTTTATACTTCTTATTACCAAAGAGCTACTAATGACGGAATAACAAGTCCTAAAACAAGTAAAACCACTACAAAAATAGCAAAAATTCTCCTCATTTTTTGTTTTTTCTTCATTTTTACCTCATTTCTATGATATTTTAACACAAATATCTACTAATTATACATAAATTTTTAAAATAATCGATAAAAAAATGATAAAAACTTTTCATTTTTATCACTTTTTAAAGTTATAATTCACATTTTCTTATCTTTACTTAAGATTTTTTTCAAAATTCCAAGAATCTATTACCATTTCTTTAATACTCTTCTCTGCTTCCCAGTCCAGTTGCTGCTTTGCTTTTTCTACACATGCATAACACTCAGGTACGTCTCCGTCTCTTCTGTCCACAAATTCTCTGCATATTTTAATTCCGTTTTCTTTTTCAAAGTATTCTACAAGTTCTTTAACACTCGTACCCTTACCCGTTCCAAGATTAAAAATATTAAATCCTTTTTGGGAGTTTCTAAGTGCCGCTACATGACCTTTCGCGAGATCAACTACATGTATATAGTCTCGTATACAGGTTCCGTCCCTTGTGGGATAATCATTTCCAAATATTCTAAGGCATTCTAGTTTTCCGCTAGCAACTTTTGTTATATATGGCATTAGATTATTTGGTATATCTGTCGGAAAATCACCTATTAAAGAAGATTCATGTGCTCCTATGGGGTTAAAATATCTAAGTATAACAAAGTTAAAATCCTTATTTGTTAACGAATAATTTTTTATTATTTTCTCGTTTATAAGTTTTGTGTCACCATAAGGATTGTTTGTTTCTCCTAAAACCATTTCCTCAGAGTAAGGTGCCAGATTATCTCCATATACTGTTGCAGAAGAGCTAAAAATGAACTTATCAACATTATATTTACCGCATAATTTAAGCAATACCAGAGTTGTATTAATATTGTTATCATAATACTTGATAGGATCAAGTATTGACTCTTCAACTGATTTATATCCAGCAAAATGAATCACCGCATCTATATCATTGTTTTCAAATATTTCTTCCATTTTCAAATAATTTCTAACGTCTAGATTAAAAAAATCAAGCTTTTCACCTGTAATCTTCTCTAGACTATCCAATATTTTTAAAGAACAATTTGATAAATTATCAACTATAATTGGTTCATGTCCTGATTTATATAGCTCTACACATGTATGAGAGCCAATATATCCTAAACCTCCAGTCACCAATATTTTCATTTTTTACCTCCATATTGCAATCAAATGTTTATAAAAACATTAATCTGTTCTAAATTGTAACATGTTTTTCATTAATTGGACAACATTTTAATAGAATATTTGTTTTTTTACATTTTAAAAAACTGAAACAGATATAAAAATATTTGTATAAATCTTTATAAATTAACTATTTTTTTTGAAAAATTTAGTATTTCTGATTAATATTTCAACTACTTTAGGAAGTGCCAAAGCAACCAAAAAAGATAGAATCATACTAATAAACCATGGAGTTTTATCTGGTTTTACCCTTGAATAAGAATAAGGCAAAAATCGATACACCATAGCGTGAGTGAGATATAATTCGAATGAAACTTTACCAATAATTCTAAAAAATTTATTAATTTTAGTATACAACTTATTGATAGTACAAAATAATATCGCTAAAATATAAGTTATCGAAACTCCACCAAAAATATATATTAGTCTAAAATACCATTTACCTTTAACAAATAGCACAAAATACAAAAAGAATGCAAATGATAAGAATATTAAAATCCACCACAATCTCGAAACATTCTTATGTTTGTAAACAAATTGACCAAACCAAGTCCCAAATACAAAAACAGGTAATCGACCCAATGCAACTTCAATATATTTATATTGAGTCGGGTTATAAAGATGTAATAGATAACAAAAAATATAGATAAAAACCAGTAAAATCAAAAGTTTAATAAAGCTGTTTCTTTCACCATTTATATATATGAATTCATATATATAAGGAAACAAAATATAAAAAACTGTAATTGCAGAAATAAACCGCGGCGTCCAACGAAAGCCATTAATCCATAAACCAAGAGTCGAAGAAGATAAAATAAAATCGTTTATATTATGGTCTTGAACAATAAAAATATAAAAAGCTATAGGGATAACTACAAGTAAAAAAGCAGGCATTATTCTTTTAAAACGCTTAATCATAAAACTCTTTACTGATGATTTATTAGTATAAGCAAAATACAGAGAAATCCCTGAAAGAAAAAGGAAAACATCAACTCCTGTATTGCCCATGTGACCAATCTTAGAAATAACTTCGCCAATCTTTCCTAGAAATTTTAGTTCTAACCAGTGAAATCCGAAAGCGTGATTTGCCATGACCCAAAGAGCAGAAAAACCATATATTTCATTGCGATATTTACTAATTATATCTAAATTAAATCCTTTATTGGTCATGTTAAACACCTCTCTTTAATAAATGCCTCTCAAATTTGTGATTCAATAAAACAACAGAAAATATGTTCAATGAGTAATTTAAAATTAATATTTATTAATCAATATTATGTTTTTTATAGAAATCTTCCCAACACAAATCGGCATCAACGTGTTCATGTTCTCCTATCGTTTCAAAAGTCGACTCAAATCGCTTTTCATATAAATCGGAAAACTTTCCTATGACTTTTGCAGGAACACCTCCAACTATAGAGTTTGGTTCAACATCTTTTGTTACAACAGCTCCAGCTGCAACAATAACATTTTCTCCTATTCTTACCCCACCCATAATAATTGCATTTGTTCCAATGAAAACATTATCCATGACCTCTATACAGCTATACTTTTTGTTAAATATCTTTTCAGAATCAATGTTATTAAAAACCTTTTGAACAACATCATGATTGATAAATTTAACTCCTGAGGCAACAGCAACATTGTTATGAAATTTAATTAATTTAGGATCCTGTGGAATAATTCTTGGTTGGAAGAAAAAATTCTCACCAACAGAAGCAAAGATATTATTTTTCACTAGATATTTAGTTCTCGTCAATGCGCTTCTAATAAGAAAAATACGCAATTTTGTATATAAATGATATTTCATATTTCTCCCTTCATTCATTAAACTTTTTTTCTGAAAAAACTCAATACTGTATAAAAATCTTCTTTAAAAACAATTCTAACAAACAACAAATACATAATGCCTGTAATCAACATCATAATTAGACTTAAAAAAATGTTTTGAATCTTCAATATACTTTGTGTTAAGTATACCATATACATAAAGATTACTGAAACTGCAGGACCAAACAAGCCCTTTATAAATACATCTTTTAAATAATTTGAATTAATTAATATAAAAATAATAATCATTACTATTTGAGGAATAATTAAAGCTGTTCGGTAATGTAAGAAACTATTAAATCCATTTCTGGTGCCCAGTATACTTCCTACTATTATTATACTCAACTGTAATATGTTTGAATAAAATACAACTTTAGGCCTACCTAATGACTTTAATACTTCTGTATTGAATAAAACAAATAATATATTCAAGCTATACATCAAAGCCATCATGCCTAGCACAATATGACCTTCAGACCATCTTGAACCGAATAAAAGCTTAACTATTGGCTTTTGATATGCAAACATACCCACTCCCATAGGAAGAACAATATAAGCAATTACTTTAAGCATCGACAAATAAGTTTTTTTAAATTGAGTTTTATCATTTTTAAATCTTGATAAAGTAGTAAATACAACCGCCATAATAGTCGCCCCGACAATAGACAAAATAGAAATAACCATATTGTAAATACCTTTAAACAAACCAAGTTGTTCTATTGAAAAGTATTTTGCAACAATAAAAGTATCAACCCATATTAATAGCCAATATATTACCCCTTCGGAAAGAGACCACAAACAAAACTTATACATTTTTTTAAGCAACTTATAAGGATATTTAAATTCTATTACAAACTTAACAAAATGTTTGAGTAAAAGAAAATTGACAAAAATGTTTATTATATTTCCAATTATTAAAGCCCAATACGAGCGAAGAAGGATTGCTAATGGAACAGTTATAAGCAGAGGTACAACTGTATAAGCAATTCTAATCCAAAAATACGCTTTAAATTTAAAATGTTTTTTTAACAGAGCATTTTGTACGCTGCAAAAACTAGAAATGACTATTATAATTCCAGAAACTCTTATTAGTAAGGGATTATAAACCCCCATAATCAAAATGCTTACTTTACCAGCAAAAAAAAATAAAAGAAAATATATTATAAGCGCTATAATAAAATTTGTCCAAAAAGAAACCAAGGCAACTTCTCTTTCTTCACTATCACTATCAAAGTCATTAAATATTATGTACTTTGAAAATCCAGAATCAGTTATAACATTTGAGAAGCTTACCAACATCATAATTCCTGCAACAACACCAAAATCTTTTGGCAATAAAATTCTTGCCAAAATCATAACTGAAATTGGCCCAATTAGTTTAGATATTAACTCTGCCATTGCAGAAAGTTTAAAAGAACTCTGTATTACATCGCTATCAACTAGTTGTTTTTTTTCATTTTCCATTTTCTGAAAGTCCTCTTCAATTTCAAATCAAATTTTGTGATATAAATTACATATATAAACAAGAAACATATCCAAATCGCAGGATCAAGTACTTTAACCAAAAATAGATCCGTTTGAGCTCTAGGACTTTTTAATAATCCCATTAACATGTAGATGCCTAACACAAAACTCAAATAATTTCGCCTAATCATTTTATTAATCGCAAATAGTAGTAACACGATTAAAAAGTTAGCAATAATTAAACCAAAATAACCAAAATCAAGATAAACTTCTGCAACATATGAAGAACCACCACCTTCACCATTAAGATATCTTTCGGGATACATTATATAGGATAATCTATCAGCTAAACTCGGTGTCATTAGTGCTTTAAACTTACTATTTCCGCTGATGAATTTTTTACCAGTAATTCTAGAGACATTTCTATTATAAAATTTATAAATACTAAAAGTTGTATAGTATCTATCGTCAGGAATTTGATCAGAATATTTAAAAATTCTTTTAGGAATATTAACATTTACCCCTTGATCATATGAAAACCTGGTAACCATTTTTAGCGGCCCCATTTTTTTCATTATAGCAATACTATTAGAACCAAACCTAAAAAAATTATAAAAAGTAAAAAATATTACAATGATTATCAAAAAAACTGTTAAATATTTATAATATTTATTAGGAAACCAAAGTTTTTCTGAATTTATGCTATTTCTCAAAATATAATATATGAAAATTATTAAAAGTCCTATAAAAAAATCAAATCTTGATCCTGTAAGCAAGGACAGAAATAAATAAATAAAAAATAAAAATAAAAACGGTTTAGCTTCTTTCTTTTTAGGCATAGTAGCCAAGAAAAAATAAAATGAAACAACAGATATATCTGCGATTTTTTTTACAATGAAACTAGTTTTAACATAATTACCAACATATAGACTAAGGTATCCATTCTTCATTACGTATGCAACGGTTATAATAACAGAAAAAATAAGAAATGGATATGTGAAAATATATAAGCATTTCGATATAAATTTAATTCTATTATTTTTTTCAGAATTATAAGATTTATCGCCTGATATATTAGTTATATTTTTATTTTTCGAAAGTAAATAGTTATCGAATAAAATATATCCTATAACTAACGAAGTAATACTAATTAGTATCAATATCTGTCCGTTTAAACTATCACTAGGCGTGTAAGTATAAACTTCTTCAAATATTCCAAATAATATTAGAATACTTCTGCCGATTAAAAAATTAAAAAATCCAAATAAAAAAACTAAAAAGAATATATTGCGATTTAAATCATAAATACTATACACAATTCCAACAAGCCAAATTCCAAAAATCAGTACCACAACAGAACTTTCTAGATTACTATTATAAAATTCGATGATCATCCATACTAAAAATATTACTAATATGGCTGTTAAAGTAAGCTTTTTATTTTTTAAATATTTTTTCATTATATTAAACCTCAAATTTTGATTTCGATGGGAACTTTTTGTCAAATTCAGACTGCAAGTACTCTATTATTTTTTCTATTTCAAGACCTTCAACATGATCATTAACGCAAACCATTTTGGGTTTATTCTTATTCATATACTTTACAACATTCTCTGCATCACAATAATTTTTTACTAAAAAATATTTTCCTCTTTTAATATTAGTCGGAGAAAAATTCCCCTTTGCTATCTGCCATTCTTTAATTAACCACTGGTTGACATCAACTTTAAAATTCCTAACATGATTAAGTGATGCATTATTTAATATATCATAATGTTCATTCCATAATTCTTCGTAAGAAGACTTAAGAAGTGAAGAAGGTAAATGCTGCTGCAAAAGACCTGGCCAATTACCCCAAGGTAAAAAAATTAAATTGAGTAAATTTAACTTTCCATACTTAACATTAAACCACTTCCAAAAATCTCTAAGCATTACTTTTTTTTTGTTGAAATTATCATTAATAATTCCTATATTGTTTACCATCATATTACAGATTGTATCGTATCGAGCTGGTGCTACAGGGTTTATAATAGCAGTATCTGTAGGTAAACCATCTACAAAAAAATCTCTTGGTTTAGTCATATTACACAAATAAGTGTCATCATTAAAATATACAAAATGTTCTGACAAACCTTGAATTCTATGTAGATTTAATTCAATACAGTTTGCTGAAAATGTTGGAAGGTACTCTTCAGGTATATAGTCTTTATGGTTTACTATGACCAATTTAGGATGATTAATATTCAGCCATGTAGGAAGATGTCCATAAGTAATAAAATATACTTTGTTTACCCAAGGTGCATATTTTTCAATTGAGCGAAACCAATACTTAAACAATCCCCAATCACGGTAATCATTTTGTATTATCTTATTACTATATTTTTGACGCTCTGCCAACCATTCACTATCACTTCCATCAACCCAAGGCACTACAAAATCAATTTTCATCATATTTTCCTTTTATCAAATGTTCAACACAGATTTTCGTCGCATTACCACCATATTTAACATGCTTATCTTTAAATTTCTTAGTTATAGCACTCTCTTTAATATAGTCTATATTATTAATATGATATAAAACTTCCTCTTCTGTTTTCATAACTCCATTAGGTATCTCTTTATCAATATCATAATAAAAACCTCGGATTTTTTTATATAATTCATAATCATATCCAAAGCACACTATTGGCCTTTCCAAGATGCAATAATCGAAGAAAATACTTGAATAGTCAGAAATTAAAACATCAGAGATAATTAATAAGTCGTTTATTAATGGATAATCACTCATATTAAATACAAAATCATTAAATTCTACATTCATTAATTTTGTTGTATATGGATGAGTCCTGAGCAATACAATATATCTATCACTCAGTTTTTCTTCCCACCTTTTCCAATTGATTGGTGGAGCGATACTGTAATTAGACCCAAAATCATCGCTGTCCCTCCAAGTGGGAGCATATAAAATTATTTTTTTATTCACATCTAGTCCTAGTTTGTGCTTAATTTCACCAATTAGAGACTCATTCACATTGTACAGTTCATCGTTTCGAGGTAATCCACAAGCAATCATACTGCTTTCTCTAGCATTAAAGGAAGACTCGTAGATTTCAATTTCACTGTCGTTGCTGTATGGTATAAAATTAACTTTGGACCAATCAAAATCATTTCTGCTATTGACAGCATTACCCATCTTATTGATAGCAACACCATGCCAAGTGTTTAGGAATACAGTCTTTTTTGGTTTAAAATGTAAACCTCTTTCAATATTAACGCTAGTAACCCAATATTTCGCACTCAAGCATTCCAAAAAATATTTGAGGGTATCTACTTTTACTTCTCTATGTTTTCCTGAAATATCATATTTAAATACTTGATCTACACCCCACACAAAATCAAATTTATCCGGATATTCTTTCAATAGATACTCATAAATCTTTTTAGGACTATCGTTATACCTAAGTGAATTTGATGTAAAAATTATTTTTCTTTTATCAATTTTAATAAACAATCCAACGAACTTGAAAATATATGAGAATATAATCTGGTATATTTTCAAAACAAACCTGTTATGTTTAAGAATGTATTCCAACTTACTTTTCAATTACAATTCCCTCAGTACTTTCTTCAGTAAATATAATTTTTAACGTCTTAATTATAATCTTAATGTCAAAAAAGAAACTGTAATTTCTGATATAAATCAAGTCTAACTTGATTTTATCTTCAGGTGATGTGTTATATTTACCCTCAACCTGAGCCAGACCTGTTAGTCCAGATTTTACTTTCAATCGATAACTAAACTCTGGAAAATCATGCAAGTATTCTTTCATTATCACTTCTCGCTCAGGACGCGGACCAACAATCGACATATCTCCAACTATAATATTAATTAATTGCGGCAATTCATCCATTCGTAATTTTCTTATAATATTTCCAACTTTAGTAATTCTAGGATCATTTTGAACAGCTAATCTAGCACCGTCTTTTTCAGCATCCATAACCATACTTCTAAATTTTAAAACAGAGAATTTTTTTCCGTTTTTAGTAAGCCTTTCCTGTCTATAGAATATATTTCCGCCATCTTCTAACTTAATACTTATTGAAACCAAAATCATAATTGGAAATAGTATGATAAAAATCGGTATACTTACTAACAAGTCAAAAATACGTTTAAAAAATTCTTCAAAAATAGAAAGCCCACTAAAGTCGTAATCAATAAATGGAGAATCAATAATATGTGAAGTATCTCCTGTAGATATTAAAATCTCAGAAATGGAAGGTACCAAAGTCATATCAATATCATTTTCATAACAAAATTTCACTATAGAACTATTAAACTCATAGCTAGTATTATAAATCAAAAAATTAATTTTTTCTGATGTTAAATCCCTATCACCAATATACTTATAAAAATCATTTTGATGTACAGTACTATAAATTTTATATATAGACATTTTGTCTTCTACTTGATTTATAAGTGTTTCTAAGTCAGACCCTTCTCCACCATAAATTAAAAGTGTGAGAGGTCTTATATATAACTTATTAAAAATCATATTCATAAAAATAGTTATTACTGATAAAATAACAACATCAAGAACAAATTCTACTACACAAAATTTAATGATATTTTCAAATCCAAAAAAACCTAATAGAAGTAAAAATTGAATACAGTTTGTAATTAATACAACAAAAAAAATAGAATATATAATCTTGCCAACACTGGATTTCAATATTCTATCAGCATCCAAGTATTTTAACATTCCATAAAAAATAGAAACAAAAATAATTGCTAGAACAAAAGATAAATAATATCTATGAAATCTAAAATAATTAAAAACTGAATATGAAATTATCATTACTATTACGACTAAAATATTATAGAAAAAAGCAAAAAATTTTTTCTGACTCATATACACTAACTCCAAATTTGAATTAATCTGATTATTAAATCACATTTTTGTACATAGTATAAATAAAAAATAATATTAATATATTGATTATATAGCACAATTCTATCTTTGTAAATCCCGTATTTAACGAGAATATACAAGTTTTTTTATAATAAACATGTTTCAAAATCTAGTTTACTAAGAAGTTTTTTCTCGACAAATGAGTATTAAAAAAATCTAATCTTATTATTTTCCCCAAAACAGACAATCAAAACCCAATTAGAAATACATTTCTTTGGACTTAAAATATCATAAACATAACGAATAAAAGTCGTTTAAGATATTCCGAATTCAAAAAACAAAAAGCTAGGAAATTACCTAGCTTTTCTCATTTTTTTCTTTGGTAGCTATTTCTTTATACATACCCTCAAGTAGTTCTTCTATGTTTATACTCTCAATATCTTCAACTACATACATTAGAGTCTTAGATCCTTTATAAGGATAATCTAATTCGCAATCTGAAAGAAGTCTCTTTGAAGTATTTGTCTTCTTTATAAATAACATGTTGTCGCAAATATTTCCAATCAATTTCTCTCTGTAATAAACTAAATATTCCCCCATCATCTTTCTAGTCCTGATATCTCCAAAGCTAGAAAGATATTCTTTAATGTAGTCATGATATTCTTTTGATGTAGCCATTTAAACTCCTATACTTTCTCTGCAAACGCCAAAATATACCCGTTTAAGTCCTTAAGATAGAATTCCTTCATGCCATACCAAGTGGTCTTGATTTCTGTCATTTCCAGACCTTTATCTTTTAAGCTTTCATATAAATCATCTACCGCCTCAATGTCCATATAGAATGAAACTGTTGCTCCCATTTCAAGCCCTTTAGAAAAACTGACATCTTCTTTAAACGAATCTGATCGCTGAAACATAAGCTGTATATCATCCCTAGAAACCATTGAATATATATATTCTGTTTCTCCATCTAACTTCTGATGAATAGTATCCCCACTTTCAGGCACCGCCATAATTAAATTAAACCCCAAATATTCCTGATAGAATTTAACTGTTTTTTCGATACAAATAACTTCAAAATTCGGTGATAATTTATTAATCTTCATAATACTACCTCCTAAAACACCTAGTATTTGAAGTAAATATATCACTTCTTGACCGTAATTAATTGTAAAAATCGGTCATCTTCATTCTTGTAGAGTTCCTTCGGTGTAGTACCTGAATATTTCTTAACCTCTTTTATGAAATGAGACTGATCAAAGTAATCACCGTCAGGTTGAATTTCACCATTGGATATACTTTTGTAATGTGATTCAAATCTGACTATATTCAAGAATTCTTTTAGTGAAAAACCATACTGCGAGTTGAAATACCGATTAATTTGTCTACTACTCCACGATATCTCTTCAGATATTTTGGAAACACTTTTCACTTCATTCTGATAGGACAAATTAAATAGTTCGAGCTTTTTTTTATCTATTTTATCTAACTGTTTTAATGAGTTTCTAATACTGTCTGTTGTGTTTTTATAAAATTTTTCAAATTCAACACTTTTATAAGTATTAATCGACCAAAATTCATGCGAGAGTTCCTTCATCTCATTTAAGATAGTAGTTAGTTCTCTTTTAAAGATATACTCAGCTGCAATCAGTTTAAATCTTATTCCAAAGTACTTTGTATTTTTTAATACCTCTATGTGCTTTGGTTGTGTCCATATTCCCGTAAGTTTAACACTTTCAAGTTTTTCTTCAACAAAAACTATTAAAAGATCAAAGTATCCATCTGGCATAATTGTATGAACTACATTGCCATCATCATTTTCATAATACCAAAAACACTGTATAAAATTTTCTAAAAAGCCATCCGCTTTAATTTCTCTGTATATCATTAGACAAAGTCCTAATCTTAGTTAGTAATAATAGTATAGTACTACTAAATATATTTAATTATCCCATAGGAAATTAACGAGAGAATAAACGCGAAAAAGCTCATTACAAAAAAGCCCTTCACAAAACCTTTAAAATGATATTTATAGTTCTTATTACCCTCATATTCTTCTGAACCCGGAAGCATAAATGGTTTAAATGACAAAATGCATATGAATAGCCAGTCAACTATTAATAAATCAACTGCATTCCAAGTCATACATATAATCCAAATATGAATAAACAAAATAAAGAATGATACATCACTAGAATAGGTTGATACGGTATACACTATAGGCAGTGCAAGTAGAAACAAAAAACTAATAATTCCAAATATATATCCTTTTACTCTTTCATTTTTATTTGGCTTTTTTATATTGGCAACCTTCTGAACGTCAATCGGATAATCATGCTCAATCATAAATGGGAAAATTCTAACTAATATCGCAACAAATAGCATCCATAGTAAAGACCAAATGATTGATTCAAAAAGTATTACTTCAAACCTCATTTATATAACCCCTTTTGTAATTTAATAATTTCATAAATACAAATTGTATTTATAGGTAAGCTATCATATAATCATTATACACTATTTTTATGAAAGAAGGTTATCTATGTCTACAATACTAAGCATACTACTGGGGATTAGTCTAAGTGCGGCAGCAGGTTTTAGAGTCTTTGTGCCCTTTCTATTTATCAGCATCTCATCAAAAGCGGGACTAATTGAACTTTCCAAAGGCTTTGCATGGATGGGTACAACTCCAGCATTAATACTATTTCTAGTTGCAACGATAGTTGAAATAATAGCATACTATGTACCATATATTGATAACTTACTTGATATGCTGGCCATGCCAATGGCAATAATAGCTGGTACTATTCTAACAGCCACATTTATAACAAATATGTCCCCCATGTTAAAGTGGACTCTTGCAATAATAGCTGGAGGTGGTATGTCAGCAGCAATTCACGGGGCGACGGCTGTAACAAGAGGAACAAGTACCCTTATGACTGCTGGTATAGGTAACAATATAGTAACGACTCTTGAAAATATCTTCTCTACTCTAATTAGTATAGTTGCAATACTATCACCGATAATTGCAATACTACTTATCATTATAATTGTTATACTATTTATTAGGAGAAGAAAAAGAAGAAATAATAAAAAAGAAAATAGAACTAGGAATAAAAATGGAAATGTGTGAAGCGAAAATTCTCTGTGAATCGTTTACTTAAAATTCTTACTCAAGTGCGAATTCAACCGCCTTTTCAGCGTGAATCTTCAGCGTGTCAAAAACTGGCATAGACACGTCTTCTTGTCTTATTAAAAGAGGTATTTCAGTACAACCAAGAATAACACCTTCAGCACCTCTTTCTAAAGATTTATCTATTATTCTTTTATACTCTTCTTTTGATTTTTTAAGTACAGTTCCGTGAACTAATTCTTCAAATATTACCCTATCCACAATTTCTATGTCATCTTCATCTGGGATAATGGTGTCAATATCATACTTCTCTTTCAGGATATTTTTATAAAAATCTTTTTTCATAGTGAATCTTGTACCTAATAGGAGTACTTTGCTTATCTTCTTTATTTTTATTTTCTCCCCCGTAGCTTCTGCTATGTGTATTACTGGTATACTAACGCTTCTCTTAACCGCATTTGCACATAAATGCATGGTATTAGCACATATCAAAACACAATCAGCTCCCGCTTTTTCTAGATTTTTCGCAGCATTTTTCATTATTTCATCAAGTTTCTTCCAGTTATCATTTTCTTGATACTTGACTATCTCAGAAAAATTAACAGACTCTAAAATACATCTACAAGAGCTAAGTCCACCTATTTTTTCTTCTATTTTTCTGTTTATTTCTTCATAATAAACAACTGACGATTTCCAGCTAATACCACCGATTAAACCAATTTTTTTCATTTTTTCACCTTTATAGTTAATCTGTTACTCTAATAAAGTATCCATCCGGATCAAGTACCGAGAATTCTCTTACTGTCAAATACTCTTCGTTAACTCTAAATTTTCTCGTTCTCAGTTTGCTTTTTATTTTATAACTTTTTTCCAGAAACCTAGAGTATATCTCATCAACATTATCAACTCCAAAGGAAAAATTAATTCCTTTGCCAAAAGGATATTTCATACTATTCAGAGCTTCTTCTGTTCCCTCTTCTAACATAAGCTGAATACCTCCAAGTGATAGAAATATAAATTTATCCTCTTTTCGTTCATACTCTACCTTGAACCCTAAAATGTCTACATAAAATTCCCTTGAGACATCTATATTTGAAACCATTAGTTCAGGTATTAAATCATTATATTTCAATTTAAACTCCATTATATTTTCTTATTCATAAATATACGCTTTTACAATCTCCCCATAATATGCAATGTGATAATCCCTATTTGAGCCAGGAAAACTACTGTCAATATTTTCAGGATAAAACCTTTCTTTTATGCTTTTAGGGATTGTATTTTTATCCTGAAGTTTTTTATGAATGATTTTACATTCTAAGGTAAGCGGAAGCTCTTTAATCCCTGGAACAGAAACAATATCTGAATCTATCAGAGTTAAACCCAATTCTTTTATCTTGTCTATATTTCTTCCTGAATTAGAACCACAAAATTTGAGTATTTTATTGTCAGAATCACCATAAGGAACATTTACTGTAAATTCAGGATTTTCATCGAGTAACTCTCTAGTAAATCTACCCTCTCTAACATATGTTATAAATACAGGTTTATTCCACTCAATTCCTATACTTCCCCAGGCAATCGTCATTGTGTTTACTTTATCAAAAGCCTTGCTGGTTACTAGTATCCCTGTCTTTAACTTACCTATTATTTCAGATGTATATTCAAGAATATCTATTTCTCTTTTCATAAAAACCCCCCATTTAATTACAAGCTAACCCTATTAACCTTTTAATACTTTCTATATGTCTTTTCTAAAATAAACTTGATATAAATTATCTGCATATGGAGAGAGGGTCAACCAATATTTATTCTCAACATCCCCACTTGTAAATATTCTAAAAGTACTCCTGTTGCCATCAATACTTTCTTGTAATTTTGAATAGAAAAAATCCATTTCCTTTTCATCAAACGTATAAGGAAGCGTTTTAACAAAGAATTTAACCTCTTCAAGAGCGCTTTTATCTCCACCCTCAAAGACCATGACTGCATCTACTGTTTCAATTCTTCCATCTATTCCACGGTAATAGTCTATAATTGATATTCTGCCATTTTCGAGTGTCTTTGAGAAAGAAAGACTCATATGATCAGAAGACTCATATTCATGATATGAAAATTTAGAAAGTCCTTCTGTAATAAATTGATTTTGGGATATTGCTACCTCAAATCTATCGGAGTATTTATTACTATGGTAAGTAATATCCGTAATAATTATAAAATTTATTAGGAGGAGGATAATAAGAGCCTTTCTAAATGCTCTCATTATGAGCCCAGCATGAATGCTATATTCCCCTCTTCCAAGTTCAGGGTATACTTTGGGAATTTTAATTTTTTTTGAATCCGTTTTAAATATGAGATACTTTCTCGTCTCTTTTATAAATTTCGGATTATTGTAAGTTTTTTTGGTATAGACTTCGTCGTCATCAAAATACTCACTTGCAAATACTGCATCTGTATTATGCAGTACTGCTTTGTTAATTCTAGATAATTTACTACCTTTTCGCTCAAGAAAAGCTGATTCTAATTTAGGAGATAATAACCCCCTAGATTCAAGTGCTTTTCTCTTCCGCTTAAAGTTAGTATTTAGACGAATCTTTCCTTTTATTATTCTACCTGCTTTTATCTTGTAGGAAGTAATCATTGTCGCTCTGATTTTTAATATTGCAATCACTCCAGGAAATACAAGTAGAAATGAAAGGAAAAGATTAAAGGAGATATCATTCCTAAGAATTCCGATAAGGTTGTACTTTTCAATAAAAAATGAATAGACAAAAAATAATAATGCGTTAATGAAAAAAGCAATCAATGCACCTATTGCCCAGACAGAAAGACTAAAATATCTTGTTTTTTTCTCATATTCAAATGATGGTGAATAGACCTTACTACCTGATACATATGGACTATTTTGCAAAACATATTCTCCTTTTATCATTAACTATTACAACGTGTTTTGATTCAAATATTTTAGGTGTCTATTTAAATTTAAATACCGTAATTCTATTATTAAGATTTTTTATCATAGGTAATTTTGTAAATAACCAACCTCTAAAACTATATTTTCGCATCTCGACATTAAAACTGGTTTCGCTAATTAGCTCTAAATTATTAAACATATCTGTGATTTCGCGACCATCATCAACTCCCCATTTGAAAGTCGCTTCTGTGTGCTTTACTGTATCGTGTTTAGAACTCATTTTGGCAGCTTTTTTACACATGAGTTCTACAATTAAAGTAGATTCAGTAAACTTATTACCTATAATTTCAAATACTTTTTTTACCTCTTCCTCAGTAAAGTACATGAGCACACCCTCCATAATAATAAGAACATCTTCATCGACTTCAACTAAATTAGTCCAATTTTCATCTAGCATTGATGCACTTATTATCTTTCGCCTTGGTGTTTCCTCAAAGAACTCTCTTCTGAGCTTTATAACTTCTTCTAAGTCTATGTCGTACCAAGTTATTTTTCCGTTATCTACCCTTGAAAATCTATCATCAAGACCACAAGCGAGATTGATACAAGTAGCATTCGGATGCTTTTCTATATAGTTAGAAACCTCTTTATCAAATAATATAGTCCTAGCAATAACTCCCTCGTGACTCATAAACTTATCTAATTTAGGATCATTTATCCTCAATTTTTCTACTATTGATACCGCTTTATTATCTATCACTCTTGGATTTTTTTTTCTAGTTTCATTAGCCTTAATCATTAATGGAATTAACATTGTTGATTCAACTGCTTCAAATTTTTCTTTCATAATAACTTCCTTCATTATTTATTTGTATAAAATAATATCATTTTTAATTACCGATGTCATCAAAATTCATATAATAATTTCACTATGTCTAACTCAAAAGAGCAGCCTTAAGGCTGCTCTAGATTGAATTTCTTACTATTCTATTATAGATTTAATTCTTTGCTCATTTTCAATAGAAATTACTCCTTTTCCACCCAGTATGTATCCTACTCTTACTGTATTCAAGCTCTCTATATACTCGACAATTTTTTCTGATATATCGTTTTTAGATACCAATAGGACTACAGAGCCTTCTTTTCCAGCAAGGACTGAACCTGTCAAGGCATCAGGAAAATTCCTACCACTTGCAAAGTATACAGTGCTTATAGTTTGATCAGAAGACTTAGCTACTTCTAAAGAAGTTTCATATCTATTTTTACCAGATAGTCTTACAACATCTTTTCCATATGTCGTGAGTTCATTGAAGAGTTCTTCACTTATAACTCCTTTTCCTCCAACAACAACTACGTTTTTTATCTTTTTACTCTTTATAAGTGCCTTCACATCTTTGCCTATCTTATTAGGTTTGGTTAGAAGTACGGGATTCTCCTTACTTGATGCTACCGCACCGCCAGATAATGAATCTGGATAGTTATAAGCATTGGCGATGTATAAAGTTTTATCTTTAGAATCCTTTAACACTTCTGCAACTACTAACTTAGATGTCTCTATTCTAGTCTTTCCACCAATTCTAATTACTTCACCCGATACTAGTGTATCGACTTCAGCTGCTACAGAATTTGAAACCACTCCTTTCCCTCCTAATATGTAAACATTTTTTGCCTCTAATCTTTCAATTTCAGCTTTCGTTTTTTCATTTAACTCACCTGTTTGAGTAAGTAATATAGGTGCATTCAATTTCTTAGCTAGCGGAACTCCAGAAAGCGCATCTGGATAATTATAAGCATTAACTAATACGACATTATCGGTTTTTTTATAAGATTCTTTAGAAATCTCTATAGCTGTATCAAATCTGTTTTTTCCTGAAAGTCTATTCACAATATTTTTAACTCTAACTACAGAGAAAACAGTATCATAAGAAGCATCCGGATAAGTTACTTTAACTTCTACATCGTAGTTTTCAACCTTATCAGTTGCAATTTCGCTTTCAAATTCAAAAGTTGTACCATCCGGTAATTCGTCTACATTCAAAATATTATTAACTGCTAAGACTTCTTCGTTTAATCTCACACTCTGCTCTTTGGTAAGAGGTTCATATCGCTCTGAATAAGGATTAGAATTTACGATATGAATTACAACTGCAACCTCATCCACCGAATTGTCTGGATATGTGACAACTACAACTGCATCTATGTTTCCAGTCGAACTCGTATCAACCTCACTTTTAAATGCAAAAGTTGTTCCGCTCGGCAATGCTGAAACATTTGCGATGCTATTTTCAGCTGCTGGTGTAGCATTTAATTCTACCGTTTGTGACTTAGTTGTAGGTTCATATTTTTCTGAATCAGGTCTAGAGTCGATAACCTGGATTACAACTGCAACTTCGTCTACTGAATTATCGGGATATGTAGCAACCACAACTGCATTTTTATTTCCGATTGAACTCGTATCAACTTCACTTTTAAATGCAAAAGTTGTTCCGCTCGGCAATGCTGAAACATTTGCGATGCTATTTTCAGCTTCTGGTGTAGCATTTAATCCTACTGTTTGTGACTTAGCGGTAGGTTCATATTTTTCTGAATCAGGTCTAGAGTCGATAACCTCAATTACAACTACAACTTCGTCTACTGAATTATCTGGATATGTAACAACTACAACTGCATCTTTGTTTCCAGTTGAACTCGTGTCAACTTCACTCTTAAATGCAAAAACTGTTCCGTCTGGCAGAGCTGAAACATTTGCGATGCTGTTCTCTGCAATCACATTTGAATTTAGTTCCACTGTTTGTAATCTAGATACTGGATCATATAGATCAGCGTTAGTCGGATCTCCGGTCTGCCCATCCCAACCAGCAATTCTCGCCATCATAACCCAAAGAGCTTTTCCAAGTCTTAGATTACCATTTTGTCCTATATGTCCTGAATAGTTCCCTGCATTATCACCGTGTATAAATGGATACGTATGTCCATTCCAAGTGATTTCATTTACTTCTCCCGCGTCATTATGAGTCAAGATATCAGCATAATCAAATAAAATGGTTCCTGGATGAGAATTAACATAATCTCTCATATATTCATGCTTTATGTATCTTTGATATCCTCTCTCTCCTCTATTTCCTCCGCCATCAACTGGTCCAGTTGTAAAGAATACTCTCGTGTCTTGTTCTAATCCATCAATGTATTCCTGATAAGACTGAGTAACATTTAAGTAAGTATCCATGTTTATAGAATTTCCCGTCTGAGGAAAATCCGCTTCGTTAAGCCCCCAAGCCTTGCTACCATCAGGTCCGCCAACTGTACTTCCAAACCAATGAATTCCATAATCTGGATCAATTCCTGAAGATGGTGCGTCTCTCGTCATATCCCAACACCATCCAAATCCAATAGCATCTATAGGTTTACCATCAGAATCTGTATTGCTCCAATTAATATAGTTTTTTACCTTTTGAACATTGGCATCATTTGTAAACCAAATTGCTTCACCGTTATGACTTGTGTAACTACCATTAAGATTAAGAGATATACCCCTATCAAATCTTAATTTATCGTTTACTTCTGCTACTGGAGAACCAGAATTTATTACTGAATATAAGGAATTTATATTTTCTAATTCTTCCAAACCAGTTCCATACCCTCTGGCATGTGATTCACCTAGTAAATTTAATCTCATCTTCTTAACCTTTTCAATATACTCTGGTGGTATATCATCATAAAGGTCTACTGAATTGTGATCTATGACAATAGATTCTACGTCTTTTCCCAGGTTATTTATCTCTTTTTCTTCTGTGATAGGTTCCGCAATACTTGCACTTAAAAATACCTGTGATAATATAAGAATAAATGCAAGTGTCAAGATGACAATTTTAAGGTTTTTTAATTTTTTGTTCATTACTTCCTCCATATAGAGTATATTTAGCAGTTAACTCTATTTAACCTCACAATAGTCTAAGCCATTTATTTCATAGCTTCTCTCCCTTAATTCTATCACATTTAACTGTAAATTTATAATAAAAAGAGCGTATATAGTAAATTAATTTAAATGTTTAATCCAAAATATACGCTCACTTTATGTATTAAATCTTTAATCGACAAATTTCCATTATTTACTATATGGTAATAACCATATTTAATACACTCCTTCCTAACTTTCTCAGCGAATAAAATATCTCTTCGCATCCAGTTAGAAAAAGATTTTTCTTTATCAGCACATTTCTCAAGTACAAAATCTACCCATTCTCTCTTTCTATAATGTAATACTTGAAAATCAGAAGAAGGTGCTATAACCATGTACTTTTCTTTAAGACAGGGTTTACTGTCTATCAATTTTGGTAGAAAAGCTGCACCTTCAGTTATTATAGATTTTGAAGATTCAAGATTTTCTAAGTCTTCAAGTATAAAATCAAATATCTCTTCATAAAACTTTATTTCTTCATCACACATTAAACTAGGATCTCTCGTCCATAAATTATCTATATTTACTCTAGATTCGCATATTGGATATCCTAGTAGAGCGCCTTTCTTAGTATATTTTTCCAGATGGTCATCAACCTGAAAATACTCTAAATCATATCGTTCAGATAAATAGCTTGCAACTGTACTTTTACCACTACAAGGTGAACCGCCAATAATGTATATTTCTCTCATTGATAATTTATTGCTATTAAAACCAATATCTCCTTTAACTAAAATATTTCTTTACCTGCTGACCTCTTTTAATTTCTTAAGTGCTATAAGGATCTGAAAAATAGCCAGTACCTCGTATATTATTAAAACCTCTAAACGTCCATTTGTAAGCCAATTTGATCTCTCTCTCAAAAACATATATAAAGGTGTTATCACAAGAATCAAAATTGGTAAAAATACCATTAACTTAGGCCAAAAAACGCTCGTTTTTTTTAGTGACATTAACGCTAAATATCCAACAACCATTGTAACTACTGAAGGTATTAAACCATGCAGTATTGCTCCTAGGTGCAAATAACCTGAGAGGACAAAAACAATTTTTACAAATACATATAGAGCTCCTAATACTATATACATTTTGCACCAAATTTTTCTCTTTTCTCCTTTCTCTTTATTCATATTTATTCACTCCCTTTTTCAAGACATTCATCACATTCTGCTTCTCCTCTTATAAAGGACTCGTCGCATTTTTTAAATGCCATTTCAAACATACGCTCAACCAACTGATAATATTCCCTAAATGTCTGTCCATTTATGGAGTAAAATGTTTTCACTCCATCTTGCTCGCTCCTTAAAAGGTCTATTCTCTTTAAAACAGACATATGCTGAGATACTGCAGGTTGAGAAATCCCTAGTATTTCTGCTATTTGAGAAACACAAAAAGTATTGTTTTCATTTGAAGCAAGAATCTTAATTATTCTAAGTCTACTTACATCTCCCAAAGTTTTAAATAGCTCTGCCGTCATAAAAATATTGTTCTTCATTTTCTTACCTTCT
>PDWI01000219.1_pt1 | contig 87778 bp, 76 predicted proteins | sample 1430891 | NCBI WGS metagenome assembly PDWI01 (sample SAMN01162508, study PRJNA174530) | Oral metagenome, whole genome shotgun sequencing project. | biome: Marine environment; feature: Marine mammal; material: Swab sample of the gingival sulcus; isolation source: swab sample of gingival sulcus... | reverse complement strand
GAGCATTTTCCTTTTGTTGTTTTTGTAGTAATTAACATTGTACAGGATTTTGCTCTTTATGTTTAGGGATTTTGTCTCACATCAATTGTAACATTACAGTATATACATTCTAAAACGCCTTAAAACCTTGTATTCATAACTCATAAGTGTTACAATATCCTTATATTTCAGTCATCTTTTACCGGCAGTTTGAGTAAATTGATTCCCGCTTAAGATTTTAATCGATTTTAAGCCTTGAAGAAGGAGTTTGAATTTGTATAACAAGAAAATGTATAAATGGCACAAGAAAATACGCTTTTCAATCGTGCTAATGCTGCTAAGCGTTCTTTTAACGAGCAGTTTTCTATTATATTCTAACATCTTACCGTCATATTCTTTCGCAGATACGATCGGTAAAGTCGCTAACACTAACGGGTACTCTATCAATGTCAGAGATGGCGCAGGAACGGAAAATCAAATTCTATATCGCCTACATCAAGACGACGAACTGACTATACTCGGTGAAGCTTACGATGATGAAGGCGATATGTGGTATCAGATATCCACTCCACAAGGAGAGGGATACATGCATTCCGCATTCGTTACGCTTGAAGCTGAACCTGAAGAGCAACCTCAAGATGAAACAACAGACGAATCAACCGACCAAGCGACTGTCGAAACAGATGATACTACTACACAAGAAGGCAATACCATTACAGATGATATGACCGTGCAAGATGATACTACACCTCAAGAGTATAGGACAAATGTAATAAATGAGGACGAATTCGAGGCATATCTCGATACACAACAATTCCCTGAAAGTTATCGTGAACCACTGAGACAACTACACGCAAAGTATCCAAAGTGGCGTTTCGTTGCACTTCATACGGGGCTTGACTGGAACGAAGTCGTCTATAAGCAGACACACCCGGTAAGTAACAATCTCGTTTCAAGCGGGATATATGAAAGCTGGAAGTCTACTGAACCGCAAGCATACAACCCTGTCACCGGTCAATATACCGTTTTTGACAGCGGCGGTTGGGTTGCAGCTTCAGAGGATATAGTAAAGCACTATCTCGATCCTCGCAGTTCTCTCGATGAAGTAACTATATTTCAATTTCTTTCGAACACTTACGATTCATCTACGCAAAATATAACGAGTCTTAATAACGTCATCGGGGCATCGTTTTTATCGAAGCCATTTCCTGAGAGCACATATAGTTCCTATGCATCACTTATCATGGCTGCAGCGTCGGAAAACAATGTTAATCCGCTTACCATAGCGTCTATGATAATCAACGAACAAGGGTATAACGGAACGTCTTCTTCCATTTCAGGTACAGTAAGCGGTTATGAGGGCTACTATAACTACTTCAACATCGGAGCATATGCGGCAGGTGGCAATAGCGCAATAATCAACGGTCTAATATATGCTAAAAATCACGGTTGGAATTCAAGAACGGCATCTATACGAGGCGGTGCAGCTTGGTATTCCAATAATTACGTAAATGCAAATAAATTTAACTTATATCTTCAGAAATTTAATGTTATGAATGGAATTGATGCCGTAGCAACTGGTCAGTATATGACAGCCGTATGGGGTGCCAATAGTGAGGGGATTTCATTATCTAAAGGTTATAAAAATATGCTCTCTTCAGGCATAACTTTTTCAATTCCTGTATACGAAAACATGCCCGCCGATCCATGCGACCCACCGTGGAGTGGCAATAACATAAAGTATTTGAAATCGCTATCTGTCGGCAACTTCTCATTAACACCGACTTTCGATACGTATACTACCGATTATGAGCTTGTCGTACCTAACAGCGTTTCTTCAATAAACGTATCAGCCTCTGCATTTGCAAGCGATGCTACGGTTTCAGGAACAGGCAATAAGTCTTTATCAGTGGGTGAAAACACAATAGAAGTGACGTGTACATCATCAAGCGGCAAATCGTTCACGTACACTATATCCGTAACGAGAAGAGAAGGTTCAGGCGATGACGATAATCCTGACTCTGAAGTCAGCCCGTCGTCGACATCGTACACACTCGGCGACTACTTGACCGGACTTAGTCCTGATACATCATACTCGAGTTTCCTTTCAAAGTTTAATAAAGGCACAGGTAGCGTAAAGGTATTTTCAAGTTCAGGCAGCGAAGTGACTTCCGGAATAATCAATAGCGGTATGATATGTAAAACGTACGATAGCAACGGAAACGTTATAAAGAGCATGGATATCGTTCTTAAAGGCGATATAAATATGGACGGCAAGGTCAATATAATAGACGCAGTTTACATACTCAATTACTCGGTTGGAAAAACGAGCTTATCAGGTGTGGCTAAAAAAGCTGCAGATGTAGACGCAAGCGCTACCGTAAACATAGTAGATGCCGTTACTATTTTGAACCATACAGTTGGACTAAAGAAAATCATATTTTAACTTTTAAATGGAGATACACCGATGTTCAAGAATATTATCAATTTAAAATCACTTATGAGAATAGGCATATTGTTTGTAGCATTTTGCCTATTGATAGCATCGTTTATAGTACCACCAAAAGCGTATGCCGGATATAGCTACGTTTCTGTCAGCAGTACGGCACCCTATATCGGTGACCAATTCGCCGTTACGGTTTCATTTGACGGTTCAAACTACCAAGGATTAGAGGGAGTATTGACATACGATTCTTCAATACTTGAGTTTACCGGTTCGGATGGAAGCGGAACACCTACCTCTTATGGTGGCTCCGGAGAAATCAGATATGCTCTCATGCAAGCTTCCGGAACTATGTACATGAATTTCTACTTTAACGTTATAGGTCCGGGTTCTTGTACCATCTCTGCAATATCAAACTTGATATATACGAGTGACGGTCAACAACTATCAGATTCATCGAGTGCAACTTTTACCGCATCGAGAAGACCCGACCCTACACCTACTCCAAGTGAAACTACATCACAAACACAAACAACTACAGAAACCGAAACTTTATCATCAGATACATCGTTATCTTCGCTTGATATTTCAGCCGGTGAACTCGTACCCGAATTTTCATCAGACGTATATGAGTATACTGTTTACGCAGGTGAAGAAGCTACAAAATGCACGTTGTCAGCTGTCGCCACGTCATCGACTTCATCTGTCAGCATATCTGGCGAGGCAGACTTGATCGATGAACTGACTTCTCGCATAATAACCGTCACCGCTGAAGACGGCTCACAAGCCAATTACACGATAAATATAGTGAAATCCGATAAACCTATTTATGGAGCTACCGTCATAATCGACGATATAGAATATGAATCATTTCAAAATTTGAGTGAAACGCTTGCTCCGAGTGGATTCACGCTATCAAAAGCCTCATATGGAGATGAGGAGATTTCCGTATTCAAAAATAAAGACAACACTATAGTCATCACGCAACTTCATCTTAAGGATTCCGATACTGTAGGTTGGTTTTTATTCAACTCCGAGGAGAATCCGGCATTCACCCCTATAGAAGTCATAGATTTGGACGGAGTTAAATACGCTGTATTTGCTTCAAACTTAAACAGGATATATGGAATTCAAGGAGATAAAGAAGGATATTTCGTATACGATCCAAACACCGAAGAATTTATATTTATAGAAAGTGACCTTGATAAATCCTCTGAACAAGAAAAAACTGATGAAAATACAGAAGTTTCGTCAGCCCCAATTCAAGATAATCTGAAAATTTATCTCATCATTGCACTTGTCACTATAGTGTTATTCTTCGTAGTACAATTATTTATCTATAGAAAATTTTTAAGAAAGAATAAAAAATAACAAGTCCAGCGACTGAGAACAATTAAAAATAAAATATAGTCAATTACAACAAAGAGATATTATATTTATCTCTTTGTTTTTAGTGTAACCAAAAAGATGATTATGAATCCTGAGGCCAATACCATTATACTTTTAATTATCATATTGCCTTGGGGCACCCCAGGAAAAACCTCAAGTAAAGACCCTAATATGAAACCGAGTATTATGAGATACGTCCTGAACGGATGTGACTTCATACAATACTCCAATGCCTTCGCAATCAATACAACCCCAACCAAACTCGTAACTGCAAGTGGGAATATGGCGATTATATCTATATTACCTATCGCCGTCATAGTCGACTCGTAAATACCCATGACTACGAGCATATACGTCACACTTATTCCCGGCAGAACGAGCGCTACCGCTACGAGCAGCCCTGCTATAATCTGGACAATCAAAAACATATTGAAGTCCCCTGCATTATCGTGAAATACGTCCTTTGGAATAAATCTAATTGCACTAACTAAAGCTACACCTATTGCTATGTATATGAAAAACCTTATATCTATTTTCTTAACACGCGCTTCCCTATATATCATAGGTACGGATCCCAAGACAGCACCCATAAAAAAATACATGGCAATCATCCTGTTACTTTCGATAAATGCAAGTAGAGGTTTTGAAAATAAAACTATCCCTACAAGAGAAGGAATCGAAAATGCGAGCAGAAAAATCGTGCTCTTTTTTCTGTGTTTACTAAACGAGCTGACTGATGCTATAAGGTTGTCGTACGCTCCCAATATCATCGCTACCGTGCCACCTGACACGCCGGGAACCATCATGGCAAGTCCCGTTATAACGCCTTGTATCGCCGTAATTACAATTGAGTAGTTCAATATCTCCACCTCAAGTTAAATGAATCATCTATGCTATTTTCACATAACGAATCGCTTTAGTCAAGCAATTCAAATACTAAAGCACACCACTGCCCGTCTTGAGCAAAATCGACGAGTACCAAGTTTTCTTCTTTAAGCACATTCTCAATGTGGGAACGCTGCTCCAACAAAATTCCGGAAACTATAAAAAAGCCTCCGTATTTCAAATGCTTACGAACACTTTGGGATAACATTACGACTAAGTCAGCAAGTAAATTTGCCACCACTATATTAGCTTCAAAGGATATACCTTTTGTCAAGTCACCTTTTAAAGCTCGGCAGGCATCTTGGCACCCATTGAGTTGTATATTTTCATTTGCAACTCTTACAGCATCTTCATCTATATCTATTCCCAGTACTTTTCGCGCGCCGAGAAGTGCAGACGATATAGCGAGTATCCCCGAGCCGGTTCCTATATCAAGGACACTATCGTGCGGTTTAACGTATCTTTCCAGCATTCTTATGCAAAGAGATGTCGTCTCATGCGTACCCGTTCCAAATGCCATTCCCGGATCTATTTCAAGCACAAGCTCATCATCAGTTTGCCTTGTGTATTCTTCCCATGTCGGTTTAACTACTATTCTGTCAGAAACTTTTTTAGGCTTAAAAAACTCTTTCCACTTATCTTTCCACTCTGAATCATCATCTTTGGTGACTGTTATATTTAGAGTTCCAAGAGAAACACCTTCTCCGTATAAACCGTTTTTAAGTGATACTTTAATCTTGGAAATAGTATTTTTAACTTGATTAACTTTTTCTATGCCTTCATCCGTATCATCAAAATATAATTTTATATTCGGCACATCGTCCTGCACGGGTTCTATCTGGCTCGCGTCGCACCACTCAGTCTTTCCCGGATTATCGATCATAAAACGTATTTCATCAGGATCAAAAATCGAAATATTTTCCAGTCCTATACCTATCAGTGCAGCTGAGATTATTTCTATACCGGTCTTATTAGTTTCTATCTTTACTTCAAAGTACCTCATATACCGAATATATCCTTTATCTTTTCAGTGAAGCTCGTTCTATGTTTATAGCATTCCTTGCCAACGACGTCTCCCATAGTCTTTATGGCTTTTTTTTGCTTTCCGTTTAGGCTCGTTGGAACTTCAAGTGAAACTTGTACATACAGATCTCCCATTCTACCGGTTCTTAAATTCTTAACACCTTTCCCTTTAAGCCTGAACACGGTATTAGGTTGAGTCCCGGCAGGTATTTTGTACGATACCTTCTCATTTAGAGTTGGAACCGTTATTTCGTCGCCTAAAGCAGCCTGCTCAAACGTTATAGGCATTTCAAGTGCAAGATCACTTCCCTCACGCTTAAACAATTTATGAGGTTCAACAGAAAGCACTATATAAAGATCCCCTGCCGGTCCACCGTTTATTCCGGGTTCACCTTGACCCCTTATAGGAATTACCGAGTCGTTATTAACTCCTGCCGGTATATTTACATCTATCTTTATAGTCCTTCTTACTGTTCCTTCTCCCCTGCAATCATTGCATGGTTTATCTATGATTTTACCTGTGCCTCCGCAATCCGGACATTGATGTTGAGTTTGGAAGTTTCCAAGAGGTGTTCTCGTAGCACTCGTGACAGTACCTGTTCCATTACACTTAGAACACGTCTTTTTTTCACTTCCGGCAGATGCACCTGTTCCCGAACACGTCTTGCATTGAACGAGTTTATTTACTTCTACGACTTTCTTGACACCGAAAGCAGCCTCCTCAAACGTTATAGTCATGTGACGTTCAAGATCTCTACCCTTTCGCGGTGCAGTTCTGCTCTGCCTTGCACCACCGCCGAACCCGGAAAACATTCCTCCGAACATATCGAATATATCTTCAAAGCCGCCGCTAAAGCCTCCGAATCCACCTCCAAAATTCGCGTTAGGGTCAACACCTGCATGACCGAATCTGTCATACTTTGATCTTTTATCCGCATCGGCAAGAACGCTATAAGCCTCGTTTAATTCCTTAAACTTTGCCTCAGCTTCCTTATCTCCACTATTTTTGTCGGGGTGATACTTCATAGCAAGCTTTCTGTATGCAGATTTTATCTCGCCCTCGCTTGCTCCTTTTTTCAATCCCAACACATCATAATAATCTCTTTTTTCTGCCATTTTATTCACCTACACACTGAACAAAGAAAGATTTGCCGACGTACAAAGACGGCAAACCTCTTCTTCGCTATAATACTTTTTACTCTTTCTCTTCATCTACCACGGTGTAATCCGCATCTACTACGTTTTCAGCCTTATCGGAATCGCTATCCTGATTCGCTCCCATATTAGGATCAGCTCCTGCACCCATGTTAGGGTTGATACCTGCCGCCATATCTTCCGGATTAACTCCTGCCTGCTGATACAACTTAGTTGAGACTTCACTGAACTTAGCTGTAAGTGCTTCCGTTTTAGCCTTTATTTCATCAGGGTTATTAGCTTCCAAAGCGTGCTTTAAGTCTTCCTTTGCAGTAGTTAAAGCTTCCTTATCCTCTGCCGAAATTTTATCCTCGATATCTTTTAGCGTGCTTTCAGTTTGGTATACTAAACTCTCCGCCTGGTTGCGCAGTTCTATTGATTCTCTCTTTGCCTTATCCTCCGCAGCAAACGCCTCTGCTTCTTTAACCTTTTGATTTATCTCGTCTTCTGAAAGATTTGTCGATGAAGTTATTGTTATCTTCTGCTCTTTTCCAGTACCTAAATCCTTAGCGCTTACATTTACTATGCCGTTTGCATCTATATCGAATGTAACTTCTATCTGAGGTATACCTCTTGGAGCTGGTGCAATACCCGTAAGCTGGAATTTTCCAAGCGTAGTGTTATCTGCCGCCATTCCCCTCTCGCCTTGCATTACATGTATGTCTACAGCGGTCTGATTATCGGCTGCCGTCGAGAAGACTTGACTCTTGTTAGTCGGAATCGTCGTATTTCTTTCAATAAGCTTAGTCGCTACTCCACCTAGCGTTTCTATAGATAGTGAAAGTGGAGTTACGTCAAGCAATAATATATCGTTTACTTCTCCTGAAAGTACACCGGCCTGAATAGCTGCTCCTATTGCAACACATTCGTCAGGATTTATACCTTTGAAAGGTTCTTTGCCCGTAATTTTTTTGACAGCTTCCTGTACCGCAGGAATTCTCGTAGAACCGCCTACCAATATTATCTTTTCAATGTCCGCATTACTTACACCGGCATCAGCCATCGCTTTTTTCATAGGTTCGATAGACCTTTGTACTAAATCTGCCGTTAATTGCTCAAATTTAGCTCTGGTTAAATCATAGTTCATATGTAGAGGTCCGTCTGCCGTTACCGTAATGAACGGTAAATTTATATTCGTAGTCTGTGCACTTGAAAGCTCTTTTTTAGCCTTTTCAGAGGCTTCTTTCAAACGCTGGAGCGCCATCTTATCAGCTCTTAAATCCACACCGTGTTCCTGTGAAAAAGTATCCGCAAGATAGTTCATAACCTTATTATCAAAATCATCTCCACCGAGATGCGTATCTCCGTTAGTAGCTAAAACTTCAAATACGCCCTCACCGAGTTCGAGAATTGATACATCAAACGTACCTCCACCCAAGTCATAAACGAGTATCTTATGAGCCCCTGACTCCTTATCAAGTCCATAAGCCAGCGATGCTGCAGTCGGTTCATTTATAATTCTCTTAACGTCTAGCCCGGCTATTCTACCGGCATCCTTCGTTGCCTGTTTCTGTGAATCTGAGAAGTATGCAGGAACTGTGATTACAGCTTCTGTAACCTTCTGTCCGAGATAACTTTCAGCATCAGCTTTGAGCTTTGAAAGGATCATTGCACTTATATCCTGTGGAGTATATTTCTTTCCATCAATTTCAACAGTATAATCTTCACCCATATGTCTTTTTATCGATGCAATCGTTCTGTCCGGATTTGTTACAGCCTGACGCTTTGCAGTTTCACCGACTAATCTCTCACCACTCTTTGCAAACCCTACTACGGACGGTGTGGTTCTATTTCCTTCAGCGTTTGCAATTACTATTGGGTCTCCGCCTTCCAATACCGATACACAACTGTTTGTAGTTCCTAAATCTATACCTATAACTTTTGCCATTTCATTTTCCTCCTGTTTACTTTTTAAATTTCTAATTAATATTTAAATTTTTAATTATTTACTTTTACCATAGTAGGTCTTATGACCTTGCCGTTTAACGTATATCCCTTTTGCATTACTCCTGATACTTGACCGCTTTCATACTCCGAGTTATCTTCCGTCATAACAGCATTATGCAAATTGTGATCAAACTCCTTGCCTAAAGCTTCTATTTCGTTCAATCCCGCTTTTTCAAGTACGTCCTTGAGTTGCTTGAAAATCATTTCTATACCTTGACTGTATTTTTTATCTTGCGACTCAAGCTCGATAGCTCTTTCAAAATTATCTATAACATCTAAGAGCTTTATCATCAGGCCTTCATTTCCATAAGCATATATATCCGACTTTTCCTTTTCTGTTCTCTTTTTATAATTTTGAAAATCCGCCATAAGTCTTATATATTTTTCTTCAAACGATTTGTCCTTTTTTTCGGCATCTGTGTCCTGTTTTAACTCGTTTTCATCGCCTGTATCTTTATCTTCGTCTGAATCAATGCTTTTCTCATCTGATTCGGGTTGAGAATCAACTGCTTCTTCCGCCTCATTTACGATAACATCTTCATCTTCTTTTTCAGCCACTTTAGGTTCTGCCTTATTCTTAGGTTTCTTATTCGTCAATTTCGTCTCCTCCGCTTTCTATCATAAAACTGTTGTTAAGATTTTCCGTTAAATATTCCATTATGGATGTTACTTCTCCGTATTTCATCCTCTTCGGTCCTATTACGCCTATTTTGCCGACCATTTTACCGTCTATGCTGTAAGTGGCAGTTATCATAGAGTAATTGCTCATATCCTCCACATCGTTTTCAGATCCTATTGTTACTATCGTTCCATCTCCGCGATCTATTATAGTTCGTATTAGTTCTTCTTTCCTGTCCAACATGGATAAAAATGTCTTTGCACTTTGGATATCGCTGTACTCCGGTATATCAAATATATTCGTGAGCCCGTCCATATATAGATGTACGTTTAGCATCTCCTCTAACGTTTTTATGAAATCAGGCATAATATCGTCCGCAAGCTTGCACATAGCGTCGACGTTTGTCCTTATGCTTTCAATCATATTATTACGCAGAACTTCGGTTATAGTTCTACCCCTATACGTATATGTCATGCTCTTTGCAAGCAACTTTAAATTTTCATCGCTACAAGGTGCTTTAAGCCTGACTGCGTTGTTTGTAACCTCTCCATTTTCGGAGACTATCATCATAACTATCGTATTGTCATCTACCGGAATCAAATTTACAAATTTCAATACTTGTGCATCTCTTGTAGGTGTAACGGCAAACGATGTCAAGTTAGTAATTCTAGATAGTATTCTCGCAGCATGTTCTATCGTTCTTTCAAACTCCTTAACGTTGGCTTGAAGTTCGTTTGCAATATCGCGCTTATCGTGAGCGGACAACTCATGCTTTTCCATAAGCTGGTTAACATACAATCTATACGCTTTATCAGAAGGCACACGACCTGCCGATGTGTGCGGATGAGTTAAATATCCCATTTCCTCAAGATCACTCATCTCATTTCTAATCGTGGCAGGACTGACGTTCATATCCAACCGCTTGGAAAGAGTTCTCGAACCTATAGGCTCTGCCGTCTTCACATAATCACTTATGATAGCTTGTAATATTTTAAGTTTTCTCTCTGTCATTTCCATAAGCTCACCTCAATCGGCTATTTATTAGCACTCGTTATAGATGAGTGCTAATCCATATGTACACTTTACTACTTGTCTAAGTAGATGTCAACCGTATTTTTAAATATTTTTTAATTATTTTTGAATTATTTTTAGATGTCCCACCCTATAGTTCTTCTTACCGCTTCTTTCCAACCATTAAGCAGTTTATTTCTTTCAGGATATGCCATAGTCGGTTCAAAGGTTTTATCAACCTGCCAATTTTCGACTATATCTTCCATATCCTTCCAGTATCCGGTGGCTAATCCTGCTAGATATGCCGCCCCAAGTGATGTGGTTTCTATACACGTAGGTCGTATAACCGTTGCATTTAGTATGTCGGCTTGGAATTGCATTAAAAATTCATTTTCGCAAGCTCCACCGTCAACCTTTAACGATAGCTGGTCTTTACCCAAATCTTGAGACATTGCACTCAGCAGGTCATAACATTGAAAAGCTATCGATTCAAGAGCGGCTCTGACTATGTGATTTTTATTGGCTCCTCTTGTAAGTCCAAACATTGTACCACGCGCATCTGCATCCCAGTGCGGAGCTCCAAGTCCGACAAATGCCGGAACGATATACACACCGTTGCTGTTTTCCACAGACTGTGCCATCGCCTCTGATTCAGAAGCCTTTGAAAGTAACCCTAACTCATCTCGTATCCACTGTATGACAGCTCCACAGACAAATACAGAGCCTTCCAGTGCATAATTAACTTTACCGTCCAAGCCCCAAGCTATCGTTGTTAGAAGACCATTGTTAGATGCAACGGGCTTTTCCCCTGTGTTCATAAGAAGAAAACAACCCGTTCCATATGTGCTTTTGGTCATTCCTTCTTCAAAACACGTCTGTCCAAACAGAGCAGCTTGTTGATCGCCGGCAGCTCCGGCAATGATTATTTCCCCACTGAACAAATCTTTTTTCGTCTTACCATATACCTCACTCGACGCCTTAACTTCAGGCAACATTGGTTTTGGAATATCTAACAGTTCTAATATTTCATCGTCCCATTTAAGTTCGTGTATATTGAACATCATAGTTCTTGAAGCATTCGAATAATCACTTACGTGCACATTACCGCCCGTCATTTTCCATATGAGCCAAGTTTCTACCGTTCCGAACAGCAATTTCCCTTCATTTGCTTTATCTCTTGCTCCGTCAACGTTATTAAGTATCCAATGAAGTTTGGTAGCACTGAAATAGGGGTCCAATATAAGCCCCGTCTTGTCCTTTATCTGATTTTCATAACCCTTTTCTTTTAACTTATCGCAAAAATCCGCAGTACGTCTGCACTGCCAAACGATAGCATTGTATATAGGCTCCCCGGTTTCTTTATCCCACACTATGGTAGTTTCTCTTTGATTGGTTATTCCTATGGCCTCTATATTTGAATGATTTATCCCCGCCTTTAAGAGCGCCTCATGCGCCACCGTCATCTGCGACGACCATATTTCTTCTGGGTCATGTTCCACCCAACCCGGATTCGGATAATACTGTTTAAACTCTTGCTGAGCAACACTTATAGCGTTACCTTTTTTATCATATATTATACAGCGTGAACTCGTCGTACCCTGATCTAGTGCCATTATATACTTTTTCATACTACCCTCCTGTACACATCTATACGAATATCGACATTATGCTGTTTGATATATCTATCCCTTTTCTCGTAAGCGCAACCCCCTTATCGTCCATTTGGACATAACCTGCACTCACAAGAGCATTTAATTCTTGCATCTCCTCTTCAAATATTTCATCAAAGTTTCTGCCGCAAAATGCCTTAAACTCATCGAAACGTATTCCCTCTCTCTTCCTTAAGCCTGTAAACACGAACTCTGATGCGTTATCAAAATTTGTATTCTCTCTTACCTTTATATTTTTACCGCTACTGTTTGTATATCTTATACCATCTACAAACGAAGCCGCTCCATCTCCAAAGCCTATATAGTCACGCATTGACCAATACTTTATATTATGTTTACATTCATAACCGGCGAGTGCAAAATTTGATATCTCGTAATGGTTATATCTATTTCGCATCAACTCATCAATTACAAAAGAATACATTTCACTCGCATCGCTTTCATCTATGTATTTCACTTCATCAGCCTTGTATCTGCCGTAAAGAGGTGTTCCCTCTTCAAGCTGTAGCCTATATGCCGATATATGTTCAGGCATCAGCTTAACGACACTCTTCACAGTATTGCGCCACTGATCGATAGTTTGACCGGGCAGTGCGAACATCAAATCTACGCTAACATTTTCAAATCCCGCTTTCCTTATGTCAGAAAAAGCTTTGTAAAATCGATTAGCATCATGTATCCTGCCCAGACTCTTTAGTAGTCCATCATCAAGAGATTGACAGCCTATGGATATTCTGTTAACGCCCGACTTTCTTATATCAGAAAGCTTATCAAAGGTAGTCGTTTCAGGATTGGATTCACAAGTAATTTCCACCCTTTTACTTATCTTAAAGACCTTTGAGACACTTTCCAAGATTGAAGTTATAGAATGTGCAGATAAAATTGTAGGCGTGCCGCCTCCTATGAAAATAGTATCTACTGATTTATCTATATTTTTGCCGGCAGATTCAATTTGATTATTGACATCCTCTACATACTTTTTCTCATCTTCTTTTGATATCATTCCTGCTACAGAATGAAATGCACAATATGAACACTTTTTTATGCAAAACGGAACGTGTATGTAGACTCCCAGCGACTCGTCCAATCGTTTTTTATCGGAATCATAATCAGTAACCTTATTTTTCATCATCGTACTTGAGAACCGCCGTAAAGGCTTCTTGAGGCACTTCAACGCTACCGAACTGCCTCATTCGCTTCTTGCCTTCCTTTTGCTTTTCTAGCAGTTTCTTCTTTCTCGAAATATCTCCACCGTAGCATTTGGCAATTACATCTTTTCTGTATGCTCTTACGGTTTCTCTGGCTATAACCTTTTGCCCTATTGCAGATTGAATAGGAACCTCAAACTGATGCATAGGTATTACTTCTTTTAATTTTTTGCACACGAACCTACCTCTGTCGTATGCAGTAGATTCATGAACTATCATTGAAAGAGCGTCTACTATTTCTTTATTCAACAATACATCGAGTTTAACGAGTGTAGATTTTTGATATCGTATAAATTCATAATCGAGAGATCCGTAACCTCTCGTTTTAGATTTTAGGGCATCGAAAAAATCGTATATAACCTCGTTTAACGGCATTTCATAATGCAGGTTCACCCTATCTTCCGTTATATACTCCATATGTTCCATTACACCACGTCGCTTCTGGCACAATTCCATTATCGATCCGACGTACTCCTTTGGAATCATTATATCTGCTTTTACTATAGGTTCTTCTATATGATCTATCATAGTTTGTTGAGGCAAGTTAGTAGGATTTTGTATCATCTGCTCACTACCGTCTACCATTACAATTTTATAAACTACACTCGGTGACGTCGTGACTACCGATAAATTAAATTCTCGTTCGAGCCTTTCAACTATTATCTCCATATGCAACAGCCCCAAAAATCCACATCTGAAACCGAATCCCAATGCCGTAGACGTTTCAGGCTCAAATACAAAGGCCGCGTCATTCACTTGCAGTTTTTCTAAAGCACTTTTTACAGCCTCATATTTTTCGCCCTCTGCAGGATAAATTCCGCAGTAGACCATAGGTTGCACTTTTTTATATCCGGGAAAAGCTTCGCTTGCAGGGTTTCTGTCGAGCGTTATCGTATCTCCCACACGAGCATCGCTTACTTGTTTGATACTCGCACATATATACCCTACATCACCGGCACGCAGATAATTGACTGGAAGATGACCGGGAGCCATAACGCCTACCTCTGTGACTTCATATTTCTTTTTGGTATTCATCAGACGTATTACATCTCCGGCTTTTACTATTCCATCAAAGATTCTCGTATATATAACCACGCCTTTATAATTGTCGTATATGGAATCGAATATGAGTGCCTTTAGAACCCCCTCGGGATTTCCCGATGGTGGCGGTATCTTATCTACTATCGCCTCAAGCAATTCCTCTATTCCTATACCGGCTTTTGCTGAAACGCGAGGTGCTTCTTCAGCATCAATACCTATCATCTCTTCAATTTCGTCTTTGACCTCGTCAGGTCTTGAGCTCGCAAGGTCTATCTTGTTAAGTACAGGTAGGATTTCAAGGTCTTCGTCAAGTGCGAGATAGACGTTTGCCATGGTCTGAGCTTCAACTCCCTGCGTAGAATCCACTACTAAGACAGCCCCTTCGCATGCTGCAAGACTTCTTGAAACCTCGTAGTTAAAGTCTACATGACCCGGCGTATCTATGAGATTAAATATGTATTCCTCTCCATTTTTTCTCTTATACACTAGCCTCGTCGTCTGTAACTTTATAGTAATTCCGCGCTCTCTTTCCAAATCCATGTTGTCGAGAAACTGCTCCTTCATATCTCTATCGGCAACAAGTCCCGTATTTTCTATTATCCTATCGGCAAGTGTAGACTTACCGTGATCTATATGAGCTATTATGCTAAAATTGCGTATGTATTTTTCGTAATCGGTCTGGTTCATCTTCACCTCATCAAATCTGCCGTTATCAATGTCTCTATAGTTAATCACTAAAATTCACATATTATTTTACATTAAAAAACCGGTGCATTCAATAGCACCGGTTACGTTTGTAAGTATAGCCGTTTCGTCAATTATTTCAATAAATCGACTAACATTATGAATACTACTCAGATTGATAGGTTCCGGAGCAAAGTTCAGCGCCTGCAGCATCCTGTATTACTATCATAATGTTAACTTGTTCTACATCAGCTGCTTCCTTAAGCTCATTTGCACCCTCTACAAAAGTATCCTTCATTTCGTCCATTGCTACTTCTAACTGTGGTACCATCTCAGCTTTTTCTTCATCAGTAAACTCATATTCCATCTTCATAGTATAAGTAATGGTATTTTCCTTTACTTCTATTACGAATCCATACATATCTGCCGTTTCCTGAATCTCTGCCTGTATTTCTTCATCAGAATTTACGTAATCTTCGAGAGTTCCCTTCTCTCCGCATCCTGCCATAAATACTGCTGAAAATGCTAAAATTGCAATCAACATTACTACTGTAATCTTCTTCACTGTATTTCTCCTTTCAAATTACAATCTATGAACTTTGGCTATTATATAATAAAATTTCATTTTTTGTCAAGAAAATTGACTTTTTGAAAATGATGTGTTAATATCAGTAACTGTATTTCTTAAGAACTCTTAAGAAACGTCAGAAAGGTTGAAATATGAATAATACAAACAAAAAAAATATTGGAGTACTCAAATTCTTGAGTAAAAAAATAATTTTTATATCTATTATTTTAATTACTATAATTATCATAAGCGTACTCTGTGCACCTACTATAATAGATGCTCTGACCGTTAAACACGTAACCGTAACTCTCGATGATTCAATAGAAACAACAACAACTGAATACGAATCTCACGCGGAAACTGTTGGCGAGTTTATTGAAGAAAATGATATAAACTTCGTTAAAGATAGAGATGTTATAGATGTTTCGCTTGATACAATCATAGATGAAGAAATTAAATTTTCCATCACAAAGGCAATCGAGATTAGCCTTACCTCCGACGGCGAAACTCAAGAATTTTATATACTTCCTACGGATGTCAAAAGTATACTTTCTAAATACGAAATCTCATTGAGCGATGAAGATTTTGTAGAACCCGATCTTAGTCATATAGTACAATCGGGCGATTCAATAAAAGTTACACGCGTAACATCGGAGTATGAATACGAATATGAATCCGTACCTTATTCGAGCTATTCCGAAGAGACAAGTTCCCTTCCTATAGGCGAAATCGCTCTTATTCAAAACGGACAAGAACAAATAACAACTAATACTTTTGAGGTTGTCTACCATGACGGAGTCGAACAGTCACGGGAACTTATTGACTCAGTAGAAGAGCAATCGCTTCAAGATGAAATATTGGGATACGGTGTAGGTATGAGCTGGGGAAAGCCCGAAGGTCTCTCTTACTCTAAAGCTATCGGTGTTAAAGCTGTAGCTTATAGTGCACCTGCCGGCTCATACGGAGCATATGGAGGATATTGTGAATACGGAACTTGTGCTGTTGATCCGTCAATCATACCGCTTGGCAGCCGACTCTATATAGAAGGCTACGGCTACGCATACGCAAATGATGTGGGTACCGCTATAAAGGGTAATGTAGTCGATTTGTTTATGGAAGACAATTCTCAGTGCTACATTTGGGGCGCAAGGCAAACTACCGTTTATATTCTGGATTGATTAAACAATTGACACGATAGCAGTTTATACTATAAAATCATATTACTAGTTGTACATATTGCGGGTCGAAGTTGATTTCGTCCCGCAATCACTTTGAAATAGGGAAAAGAGGTATTGAATATGAACAAATTTGCTCGCAATATATGTGAGGCCAACAATCTAAAATATGACGATGCATCAGAATGCTATTCGGGAGTAAAATCAGGATATCCTCTGTTGCTTTGTAGAACAGGCAATACACACGAACTTATATTTTCAGTTATGAAGAACGGATTTCCTGATCCTGTAGAGTTTAAGACGCTCGCAAAAGATTGTACGGCTATACATTCATGCAAAGTTTCAGGATATAAGGTCACTTTCGTACTTAAAACTGCGATAGGTCCTTCTGCAGTAGCAGCGAAAGTTGCACTTGCAATAGATACTGTGATTCGATTTTTATCTTCCAACGGATACATTCCTTGTTGTGAAGAATCCGGTGAGCAAGACGAGGTTGCACCATACATAGTAAGCGGACAACCTAAGATTTTAAGTTCAAACACATTCTTGAATATGGCAAAGGTCGTTTCCGATAAGGATTTTGAAATATCCAAAAAACACGAAAATATATTTGCAGGGTTTGCAGGTGCCTTAATCGGTTCTGTAATAGCCTCAATAGGTATAATCATCATAGCTCAGCTTGGATACGTATCGATTTTTGGAGGAATCCTAATGGGCATATTAACAATAAAGGGGTACGAACTCCTCGCCGGAAAACTCTCTATAAAGGGAATAGTCGTTTCCGCTATAATAATGATCGCAATGGTTTACTTGAGCAACCAACTCGATTGGGCTATAACTATCATGAATGAATTTAAGGTTTCTATAGGAGAGGCTTTTACAAGTGTCAACTACGTCGTTGAAGTTGCAGAGCTTAAAAGCACTTACTATGGGAATTTAGGTCTGCTTTACTTGTTTACTTTGGCAGGTTCCGTGCCTATGATGATTTCCGCTTTTAAGCAGAACAAAGTTAAAAACACAGCTCATAAAATGTAGAGTTTGAGACAGTAATACAAAAAGTATTAAAAAACCGCTATAACCGTTGTTTAGTCAATGGAAATAGCGGTTTTAAGTTTTTAAAATACTATATTATGAACAAAATTGCTTATGTATCACGGGAAATCAATTTAAAGTTCAAGTGTAAGTTGCATCAGCTCGCTTACTATCGGAGAAGCCGTATACAGGGCTTCGCCTGCATTTTCAAGACAAATAACAAAAGCATAAGGACTTCCTTCGTTCTTTATAAACCCTACAAAACAAGCATTCGGTAATTTGCCCTCTACTTCTGCAGTTCCACTTTTCGCATATATATCTAGCCCCGGAAAGTTGTACTCACCGTATGAGTCCACAACGGCTTCTTTCATCATCTCTGAGAGACGATTTGAAGCTTCATCACTCAATATCTTCCCTGTCATTTCGGACGGACGTACTAGTTTGCCATATCCATCAGTCAACACCGTAGGAATAGCAGCATTTCCACCATTTGCTACTGCTCCCATGAAAATCATCATAGAGCACGGATTCATTTGATCGTGATATTGTCCGATTCCCGCCCAATCTAAGTTTATTCTCTGCTCATCATCTTTGGGAAACTCAAAGTCTCCACGCGCAGTAGTTATACCGTCAAACTTATACGCTTTCGTAAGTCCTACCTTGCTTACAAACTGTTCGAGTTTATCAGCTCCTATGCTTTCTGTAATTACTGAAAACGCACCGTTGCATGAACTTGCCATTGCACCGTTCATATCTACCGACCCGTGTATTGAAAAACAATTGAGTTCTTCTCCATTTACATCTCTTGTCCCGGAGCAATCATACGAAAACTCTTCTATAGGGATGCCTGATTCAACAGCACAAGCGGCAGTTACAGTTTTAAATACGGAGCCCGGAGTTACAGTAGATGACAAAAACCTGTTAATATAGGCTCCTTCGGAAATAAGTTCATCAGACTCAAACGGGTCAATAGACGGTGAACTGACCATACAAACTACCTCTCCCGTTTGATAGTTGTATATCCCCACCGAGCCTGCCTCGTATGGTGATATCAGTTCATAAGCACGTTTACATAAATTTGCATCAAGCGTCAAGTAAACGTTTTCTCCAAACGCCCTATACGTACCGCTTAGCATATTGTAGCCGATCAATTTATCCTTATATAGAGAATACGCTGAAGTGCCGATATTCTCATTAACATCTCCAACGGAATGTATCGTAGCCAGTCTTATGCCCGCATCATCGTTATAAAGCATTTGACCATCAGAACTTTCAGCAAGCAAAATACCGTTCCTGTCGTAAATTTTTACGCCTCTTAAAACGCCATTATCATATATGCCTTGGTTTCCATAAAATGTAGCCCACTGCTTACCGTGCTGAGCAAAGTTGATTAAAAACAAAACTATACCTGCAAGCAGAAGCGCTGCCAAAGTAAGTGAAATTATAGCCCGTATTTCAAGTCTCTTCATTTTGCACCTTCTATCCTTCTTCCTCAAAGTCGCTTACAGCTAAACTCGCACTTATCCTAGTATCTACCGATTTTAAAAATGCAAGCATCCCCCATGATGTTATCATGCTCGTACCTCCTAAAGATACGAACGGAAATGTTACTCCCGTCAAGGGCAATAAATCTATCGATCCGAATACGTTTAATATCGTTTGAAATATGAAAAGTGACATTGCTGAACACGCTGCGATGGTATAATAAGTCGACCTGCCTGCCATTATAGACTTAACCGCAAATATTGATAGCGTAATAATAGATAATACTGATAATACAGCTATTATAATCCCCCACTCCTCAGAAATAAATCCAAATACAAGATCAGTTTCAGAAGCCGCCACATTCTTAAGCCATCCGTTACCTGCGCCTACACCTAAAAGTCCTCCACTTGATGCGGCTGACATAGTCCTCGTCTGTTGATAACCTAAATCATCGGCAAATTCCCATACCTTGCCCCACGTATCAAATCTATTTGCAACGTATGATTTAAACCGTATTATCATGAGACCACCTACGAAAGCAGCTCCCAAAATTAATATGATTTTAGTAACATCTCCACTTCTTAAAAACGTTATGACTATAAACGATACGAAGAAAATCAGCGCAGTACCAAAGTCGCCCATCAAGGCTAAACAGCAAAAACAAAAGCCGGAAAACATCATGAATAAAATAGAATTTTTTCTCTTTAAAAGTTCATCAAGAGATGCGGCAGATCCCCATATAAATGCAAGTTTTACAATTTCAGAAGGTTGAAATGACAATGATCCTATCATTATCCAATTGTTAGCACCAAACCTGGTAGTCCCTAATATAAGATTCAATATGAGTAGGACTGCTGCTCCCAAATACATGTACTTTCGTACAGCCTTTGTCCTATTTATATCCCGTAAAAAGGTACACATAAAAACGAACAAGACAATACCTATAACTATCGCCGCAAACTGTTTAAATACTCCGTGATGGTACTTGCTCGAAGCGATTGCAAGACTTAGAGTCGATAAAAAGAAGGCTATCGTTTCTATTTCAAACCCTCGCCTACCAAGTGCTCTCATAGTAATAACATAAACCCACATTATAATACACAGCGATATGAATGACAGTGAAATTTGATTTAAATAATCATCAGCCAAAGATATATGAAGTTGAATCATCGTCATTATTTGAAATATAGTGATAGCGACCAATGAACTCCAAGGAGACGAAATAAATGTCTCTTTTACCCTCATCTGTTCATTATTCGTATGTTCTTCCAAACTGATAGGAAACACGGTGCATTGGCTACTACCTATCCCGATAGTGTCCCCAACTTCTACAGCATACGAACGTCCCGGAGTGATTTTTTTATCATTTAAAGTAGAACCGTTTCGCGATCCTAAATCCATGTACTTCCACTTACCGTTTTGACCTCTGATTAGAGTGCCATGATTTCTTGATACCGTAGGATTATCAACGGTCAAATCACTGCGACGAGACCTTCCTATTAAATTTTCCCAGTGTGTAATCGGAACGTTATTATCTTCATCTACGTTAAAGTATGCCCAAACTTCGTAGTTTTTAGTCGTTCTGAGCAGAGAGCCTATTGATTTTATAAATACAAAAGCAGCAATGGCTATAAATATCCATCTTGCAACTGTCGTATACAAACTTTCAGGTTCCCCTATCAACTGAAATAGTTCAGAAAGCCTTTCCATATCATCACCTATACAGAAAATCCACCGTCCACAGTTAGAATCTGCCCCGTAATAAACGAGGCTTCATCGCTTGCTAAATAATATACGGCATCAGCAACTTCACTCGGCTTACCCAGTCTAAGCATGGGCGTTCGCTTTGCCAAATCTAAAAGATCATCATTCGTATAACAAGAATTCATACTTGTATCTATGACCCCTGGCGCAACTGCGTTTACACGTATACAAGATGGCGCGACTTCTTTGGCTAAACTTTTACAAAATCCTATTATTCCGGCTTTTGATGCGGAATATATCGTTTCGCACGACGCTCCTTGAATTCCCCAAATCGATGAAATCAATACTATCGTTCCCGATTTTTTTGAAATCATATCAGGCAATGCAGCCTTGCTTGCATATATTTGACCTTTGAGATTAACTCCTATAATTTCTTCGACATCTTCCGGTGAATAATCAGTAACCAGCTTATCACTTGCTATACCGGCATTTGCTATGAGTACATCACATGCCTTTATCCCAAAATACGTCTTTGCACTTTTAACCGCTTGACGTGTTTGTTCCCAGTCAAAACAATCGGCCTTAAGTGCCAGTGCACCGGTAGAATTTGCAACATCACGCGCAAGCTTATCACTACGCTTATACGTGAAAGCAACAGCATGCCCTCGACTACAAAATTTTTCAACGATTGCACGCCCTATGCCTCTTGTCCCTCCGGTTATAAATATATATTTTTTTGATGCACTATCTATTTTGCTCATATCACATAGTCGCCATATATTTAAGCGTTCTAATCATCTGGCAGGTGTATCCCATTTCATTGTCGTACCAAGCGACAACTCTAACTTCATATATCTTTGTTCCACATCTTTGTGCAAGAGTTTGAGTCGAATCGAAAAGAGATCCGTACGTACTTCCTATAACATCGCTCGATACGATTTCTTCATCGGTATATCCAAACGACTCATCGGTAGCAGCCTTCATAGCTTTATTGATTCCCTCTACCGTCACGCTTTCGGTATCATCTTTAAGCGTTGCATCTAATATTGTAATTGAGCCACTCGGTACCGGTACTCTCTGTGCCGAACCTATTAGCTTTCCGTCGAGTTCAGGTATTACAAGCCCTATTGCCGCAGCTGCTCCTGTGCTGTTAGGAACTATATTGCTTGCAGCCGCCCTTGCTCTACGAAAATTATTTTTTCTGTGAGGTCCGTCCAATAACATCTGATCGCTCGTATAAGCGTGTATCGTCGTCATAAAGCCGGTTCTAAGTTCTCTGTACTCATTTAACACTTTAGCCATCGGCGCTAAACAGTTTGTAGTACAGCTTGCTGCCGATACTACCGTATCGCTCGGTTTTAAAGTTTCATGGTTTACTCCGTAAACTACTGTAGGCAAATCGCTGCCTGCCGGAGCTGATATAAGCACTTTCTTCGCTCCCGCTGTTATATGGGCAGAAGCCTTTTCCTTGCTCCTATAAAACCCAGTACATTCAAGCACTACATCTATCTTTTTTTCTTTCCAAGGTAACTTCGAGGCGTCGGCCTCGGAATATATGGTTATCTTCCTATCATCTACATGAAGGACATTCTCAATACTTTTAACCTCATGAGGGAATTTTTTCTGAACGCTGTCATACTTCAACAGATATGCCAACATATCAACATTTGCTAAATCGTTGATTGCAACTATTTCAAAATCATCATCTTCGAACATTCTCCTAAATGCCATTCTACCTATTCTTCCAAAACCGTTTATCGCAACTCTTATGCTCATTATATCCTCCCAATATTACTTATAAGTTCACCGACCAACTGCTTAAAATGCTTCGCAACTTTGTTGGCGGTTTCTTGAACCTCTTCGTGATTTAGAGGTTGATCGAGTATACCTGCCGCCATATTGCTTATGCACGATATACCGCATATTCTAAGTCCCATGTGCCTCGCAGCGACAGCCTCTATAGCCGTACTCATACCTACCGCAGAAGCTCCTATAGTTCTACACATGCGTATCTCTGCCGGAGTTTCAAACTGAGGTCCCGTAGCTTGCAGGTAAACACCTTCTTTTATATCCATTTTAAGATTACTTGCAGACTTTCTTATTAGGTCTACGAGTTCAGGATCATAAACCTTGCTCATATCAGGGAAGCGCGTTCCAAGTTCTTCTATGTTTTCACCTATAAGAGGACTTTTTGAGAAAGAACAAATGTGATCTGTTATAGCCATCAAGTCTCCCGGTTTAAACGTAGTATCAACTCCGCCTGCGGCATTTGTTAAAATTAAAAATTCAGCTCCAAGCAAACCCATAATCCTTATCGGCATTACTACATCTTCTATTGCATACCCCTCATAAAAATGCACCCTGCCTTTCATAGCGACCATCGGTACACCTTTTACGTATCCGAATAGGAATCTTCCGTCATGACCGGGTACTGTAGATACAGGGAATCCCTCTATTTCTGAATATGGGACTTCACACTTTATATCCATTTCTTCTGCAAACAGTCCGAGCCCGGAACCCAAAACGAGAGCCACTTTCGGCTCAAAATCCGTTTTGGTTCTTATATATTCTTTTGCCCTTACGAGCTTCTCATATGCTTTATTCATTTCTATATCCTCCTTGCATATCATTATACTTGAAATATGACTTTTTTTGAAGTATTGTCATTGAAATGTAAGTAGTTTTTAAATATAATGTAATGAGTTTGATGAATAATTAAGGAGGCTACGTATGGAAAGAAAAAATCTCTGGAAAAGTTATACAAAAGCAGATCTTACCGAACTGGAAGCGCTTGCTAAAGAATACAAGGACTTTATTTCAACAGCAAAGACTGAGAGGCTCTGTGTCGATGAGTCGATTAAACAAGCCAAGGATGCAGGGTTTGTGAATTTAGAAGATGTAATATCTGACGGGAAGCAATTAAAGGCAGGAGATAAGTTTTACCGTCATCACATGAATAAAACAATAGTTCTCGGTATGGTTGGCAAGAAGGATTTATCCGAAGGAATAAATATACTTGGAGCACACATAGATTCTCCGAGACTTGATATAAAGCAAAATCCTCTCTATGAAAATACCGATTTCGCTTTCCTCGATACACACTACTATGGAGGCATTAAGAAATACCAATGGGTAACACTTCCGCTCGCTCTATACGGCGTAATCGTCAAGAAAGACGGTACAGTAATCGATGTGGCGATTGGCGACAAGGAAGATGACCCTGTATTCTGCATAACGGATCTTCTAATTCACCTCGCCGGTGAGCAACTCGGTAAAAAAGCGTCAGTTGTAGTTACAGGAGAAGCATTGGACATTCTTTTTGCAAGCAGACCTATGAAATCGGATTCCGATGATGAAAAGAAAGATACCAAAGAGGCGGTAAAGGCAAACGTCTTAAAGATACTTGCCGATATGTACGGTATAGAGGAAGAAGACTTCTTATCTGCAGAAATCGAAGTTGTGCCTGCAGGACGTGCCAGGGATCTCGGCATAGACAGGAGCATGATTATAGGCTACGGTCACGACGATAGAGTATGCGCATTTACATCGCTTAAAGCTCTTCTCGACGTTGACTCGGTAGAACGCACATCGCTTTGCATATTGACGGATAAGGAAGAAATCGGAAGCGTAGGAGCAACCGGTGCAGAATCGAGATTCTTTGAAGATACCGTTGCGGAACTTTTAGAGTTGACGGGAGGATACACGAGTTTAAGACAGCGTAGAGCACTCAAAAACTCCTGCGTTCTTTCCTCTGACGTAAGTGCGGCATTTGACCCTACTTATGAAAGTTCCTACGAAAAGAAAAATTCAGCATACTTCGGAAGAGGTATAGCGTTTAACAAGTATACCGGTTCACGCGGTAAAGGCGGTTCTAACGACGCTAATGCGGAATATATCGCAAAAATACGCCAAATCATGGACGACGGCAATGTCGGTTTTCAAACTGCTGAGCTCGGCAAAGTCGACGAAGGCGGCGGTGGTACAATAGCATATATACTGGCAAGCTACGGCATGAATGTAATAGATAGCGGTGTTGCGGTTCTATGCATGCACAGTCCATGGGAAATAGTCAGCAAGGCTGACGTTTACGAAGCTTACAAATGCTATAAGGTATTTATCCAAAATATGCAAATGTAGGTATATGCTTTAAAAGGTTTTTGTGACTTGTTCCAATATATAATTTATAGGGCAACGCTTTGGATTGCAAATCATAAATAAATTTGATATTCATTAGAGCAATGAAGCTCACTGTAGATACTGCAGTGAGCTTCATAATGTTTATCGTTCAATTGTGACTCTTAAATTCTATTTTAAGTTTTTTTAGATTTTACTAAATCGTTAATCAACCACGCGATTACTAAAGTTTGTGTTATACAACTTATGATACTTCCCTCAACTCCAAACTCTCCGCCTGAAATCCTTGCCATGAACTTTTTTCCATATTTCTCTTTCTATGCCTCGTCACTTTGTACACTTTTACTTATCTTTAAATTATCCGCTCCTACGAGAAGTGCTATTTCCTCTGCAAAATCAGCAGTTGGATTGACCCCATTTTGCCCCGTCGAAATAATCTTGCCGTCTCTAAGGTATATTAAAACCTTAACGTTTCCAGCATGCATTTTGAAAATTCGGCTGAGTTCAGATATCACTTTTTCTTCTGAAACATCTCCTTCATTATAATTGCCTTTTGGAATCCTAATTTTAACGATATCGTTATAGTCACTTGTACGACTTTCTTTATCCGTCTTTCCAATATCTCTATTGTCCGAAGTTCCATTGTCCGAAGCTATATCGCTCTTGCTCGTTTCTTCTTTTAATATACGCCTAATCTCCTCAGCGTCATCTATACTTATTATACTTTGAGCAATGACCTTTGCATTTTCTTCTTCCTTAAAATCAACTCTTCCAACGACTACGACTATGTTGTCATTCTCAAGTAGTGCTGAATACTTCTCAAACACGTTCGGAAATACTATTACCTCCGTCGTTCCATACATATCTTCCAACTGTACGAAAGACATCATCTTTCCACTTTTAGTCATCAAATTACGCTTGCGAGCTATCATGCCTGCCATAGTAATTTTATCGCCGTCTTTTATAGTTCTATTAGTATCCTTGCCGGAATCCTCAAGCAACTCTGCTTCATCTTGTGTGTTCACTGCTAAATCAGCATAAGTTGCCGTCACAATATCCTTTAGTTGCTTCTCATATTTATTGAGAGGATGATTGCTTATGTAAACGCCGGTCATCTCCTTTTCGAGTTTTAAAAGCGTACTGTCGTCGAACTCCTCCACGTCAGGCAACGTCCCCTGAGACTCTTGTGCAGACATCTCGAGCTCGTTCGTTTGAAATAGCGACAGTTGCCCTGCAATGTTACTTCTTGCATTCTTCTGCGCAGACTCCATAAGTGAATCACTTGCCGCCAGCATTGCCGCACGACTCGCATTGAAGCAATCGAGAGCGCCTGCCTTGATAAGGGACTCCATAGCTTTTTTATTTACCGCTGAAGAGTCGATATTGTTTATCAATTCAAAGATATCATCAGGTAATCCGTTTTGCTCTCGTGCCTTTATGATAGCATCAATAGCGGCTTCACCTACATTTTTAACAGCAAGAAGTCCAAAACGTATATTACCGTTTCTCGTTGAAAAGTTCTTTTGGCTTTCATTTACAGATGGTGGCAGGACTTTTATTCCAAGTTCCTTACAATTTGATATATACTTAGCTATAGATCCTGACTCTCCCATAACGCTTGACATAAGCGCCGCCATAAACTCCACAGGATAGTATTTCTTTAGATATCCCGTTTGAAACGCTACTACCGCATACGCAGCCGCATGCGCCTTATTAAATGCGTATTCTGCAAAAGCCTCCATTTCGGAAAATATAGATTCTGCCGCCTCCTCGGATATTCCATTTCCAACACAGCCCTTAATTTCGGGTTCACCATCGGAATCATCTTTACCGTATATAAAAAATTGTTTTTCTCTTTGCATTACATCGCGTTTTTTCTTGCTCATAGCTCGCCTTACGAGGTCAGATCTTCCGTAGCTGTATCCTGCCAAGTCCCGCACTATCTGCATTACCTGTTCCTGATAAACTATACACCCGTACGTTACGTCCAAAATATCCGCGAGTTCAGGGGTTACATACTTTATGCGTTCAGGATTCTTCTTGTTTGCTATATATTTTGGAATCGAATCCATCGGTCCCGGTCTATAAAGCGATATCCCTGCTACTATATCTTCAAAACAATTAGGTTTTAAGTTTTTCATGAATGAAGTCATTCCGCTACTTTCAAGCTGAAAAATTCCGCCCGTGTTACCTGAAGCGATAAGTTCATATACCACTTCATCATCATATCCCATAGAATCAAAATCAATTTCAACGCCATGATTTTCTTCAATAAGAGTTAGTGCATTTCTAATTACAGTCAAATTGCGCAGTCCCAAAAAGTCCATTTTGAGCAGTCCCAATTCCTCTACCGTAGTCATATTGAATTGAGTTGCAACTCCTTTGTCCGACATATATAGTGGCACGTACTCATTTAGTGGAAGTTTAGATATCACTATACCGGCTGCATGTGTTGAGGCATTTCTATGTGTTCCTTCGAGCTGCTTTGCCATATCTATTACATTCTTCGCTTTTTGGTCAGTTCGATACATTTCAGCTAAATCCGGATTCAATTCCATAGCCTTATCTAAGGTAATGTTTAAAACGGTAGGAATCGCTTTCGCTATCTTATCAGCTTCAGAATACGTCAAGCCTAAAGCTCTTCCTACATCTCTTATCGCCGCTTTAGCCTTTAGCGTACCAAAAGTTATGATTTGCGATACGTTATCTTTGCCGTACTTTTCTTTTACGTAATCTATAACCTCAGATCGTCTTTCTATGCAAAAATCTATATCGAAATCCGGCATGCTTATTCTCTCCGGATTTAAAAACCTTTCAAACACGAGATTGTACTTTATAGGATCGATATTCGTTATGCTTATAGCATATGCCACTATACTGCCTGCGCCTGAACCTCTTCCGGGACCGACTCCTATGCCCTTTCGTTTAGCGTAATCTATAAAATCCCATACTATTAAGTAATAATCGACATAGCCCATACTCTCAATTATTGACAGTTCGTACTCTACACGCTGAACTATTTCGTCTGTGATATGTTCATATCTTTTCTTTATTCCCTCTTCACACAGTTTTCTAAGATACTCTGGATTTGTCATTCCCTCGGGGCCTCTAAACTCCGGTAAATGATATTCACCAAAGGTAAACTCCACATTGCAACGTTCAGCAATTTTTGCAGTATTTTCTATTGCCTGAGGTGCAAAAGCGAATATCTTTCGCATTTCATCTTCACTTTTTAAATAAAACTGATCGTTTGGGAACTTCATGCGTTTTTCATCTGCAACCGTCGTAGCCGTCTGAATGGCAAGTAAAACATCGTGTGCCGGAGCATCTTCGCGGTTCACGTAATGAATATCATTTGTTGCAACTACAGGGATACCGAGTTCATCGGATATCTTAAGCAGTTCTTGATTTACAAGTTGTTCATCTTCAAGCCCCTGATCTTGCATCTCCAAGAAAAAATTATCCTGCCCGAATATATCGTTTAACTCTAGGGCTTCCGCTCTGGCTTGTTCTAACTCTCCTTGAAGAATTAACTGTTGTACTTTCCCTGCAAGGCACGCCGAAGTTGCTATTATTCCTTTACTGAACTTTCTAAGCACATCTTTATCAACACGAGGCTTATAGTAGTATCCCTTTATGAAACCTTCAGATACTATCTTAATTAAATTCCTATACCCCTCATTACTCTCTGCTATTAAGATGAGATGATTTTGCCTTCTATCCAAATCATGGTCTTTATCTTCCATGCCTCTTGCTGCCATATATATTTCACAGCCTATTAGCGGTTTAATCCCTTGTTTTTTACATTCTTTATAGAAATCAATTATTCCGAACATTACTCCATGGTCAGTAATTGCAAGCGAATCCATGCCAAGTTCCTTCGCCTTTGAAACTAACGTGCCTATCCTTGACGCTCCGTCAAGCAAACTGTATTCAGTATGAACGTGAAGATGTGTAAATGCCATATCTTTTCTCCTTATACATACAATTTTACCATACAATGCCGCTAAGTTCTATCGAGCAAATTCTATATACCGCAAAGAAAACAGGCAAGCTTAAAAACTTGCCTGAAACCGTTAAGTTATTATTTTTATCCCTATTTGTCAACTATAGGTATTTCCGAATCATCTATGGCGTCAAGATTGTTGATATATTTTCTCGTATCTTTGACCATGAGATTCGACAATAGCAATACGGCAATCAAGTTAGGTATTGCCATAAGTGCATTTAGCGTGTCCGCTACAAGCCAAACTAAATCGAGTGCAATTATAGGAGCCAATGCAGCGATTAAAACGTATACACCTCTATATAGCATAAGCACTTTCTTACCCGCTAAGTACTCGATACAACGTTCGCCATAGTATGCCCAGCCTAAAACGGTTGAGTATGCAAAAGTTATAATACCCAACGTTAGAATTATAGGTCCTACAACAGGTATCTGAGCAAATGCAAGCGTAGTCAATACACCACCGTTATCTACTGTAGAAACATCGATATCTGGATTTTTCATTATTGAGCTTACGATTACGAGACCTGTTACCAAGCAAACTACTACTGTATCCCAGAAAGTTCCTGTAGATGAAACGAGCGCCTGTCTTACCGGATTTCTTGTACGAGCTGCCGCTGCCGCTATAGGTGCTGAACCCATACCGGATTCATTTGAGAAAAGACCTCTTGCTATACCGAAACGCATAGCTGCCTGTATTCCGGCTCCAACCAGTCCACCTGCTGCTGCACCAGGCGAGAATGCCAATTTTACTATTACCGCTGCCGCAGGTATTATGAACTTAGCATTCATTACGAGTATTATGATACAACCTATAATATAAAATATAGCCATAAACGGAACGAGTTTTTCGCAAACCGCTGCAATAGCCTTTATTCCTCCGAATATTACTATAGCGGTCAAGATTGCTATTACTATACCTACTAACCATAGCGGCACTCCAAAATTTTGGTTTGCGATGGTAGCAATTGCATTTACCTGCGTAGCACAACCGATTCCAAACGATGCAAAAGCTGCGAAAAACGCAAAGATGACTCCAAGCCACTTCATATTCAGTCCTCTTTCGAGAGCGTACATAGCTCCACCTTGCATTCTTCCGTCAGACGTCTTAACCCTGAATTTGACAGCTATATATGACTCTGCATATTTGGTGGCCATACCGAATACACCTGATAGCCAACACCATAAAACAGCTCCTGGACCGCCTAAAAATATTGCAGTACCTACACCGACTATATTACCTGTCCCTATAGTTGCAGCCAGTGCTGTCGTAAGTGCTCCGAACTGAGAAACTTCACCTTCGGCATCCGGATCGCGTGCAACCGAGATCTTAATACCCTTTGAAATCGTATAACGTTGAATAAATCCTGTACGAATAGTTAGGAAGATGTGTGTGCCGAATAACAAAATAATCATCGGCCATCCCCAAACGACTCCGTTAATCGAATTAACAATACCATTAATTGTCTCTAACATAGAATCTCCTTTCTAACCTTTATATAATAGGTATTAAATTAACAAAGTTTAACAACAAGATAATTATATAACATAGATTGGAGTTTGGATATACTTTTTTTGCATAAATTGAAAATTTTTTAACGTTATTCATAAAACAAAAAAGCGAGCTCATATATACCCGCTTTGAATTTCATAAGAGATCTACTCAACTTCTCCTGTTTTTCCTATTTTTTATCTTCGCTTAACAGTGTTATCTTTTGGGTATACTTATCTACACCGTCTTTATCCCCCACTTCTTCGTATACCTTGACGAGTTCTTTCATAGTTTCAATGTTGCTTGGTGATAATATTAGAACCTGCTTGAAATCAGCTATAGACTCCCTAAGTAAGCCTAAGTTCTCATGCGCAATCCCCATATAGTACCAAAGTGGCCACCATTTATTGAAGCGTTCATCTTCTTTATAGCCCGACAGTATGTTCAAACCCTCTTCAAATCTACCGGAAAGAACCATATTATATGCTTCCTCTATCTTTATAGGTTCTTCGAGCTTTATAAGCCAATTTTCAATTTCATCTTTCATATCTTTCTTTGACTCATCATCGTTTGTCAACTTGATGAAGTCTTCCCATGTCAGTTTAGCTTTTAGATATAGCCCTAAATTGAGATAAGCATATCCCAAAAAATAGAATCCCATATCAAAATCAGGCGCCTTTAGTGTAAGTTTTTCGAAACCTTCAAGTGCTTCCGCTTTAAACCTTCCTACGTATTCCTCATCATCGCCCTGCTCATATGCGTCTTTACACGCACGTGCGTAACAATATAGAGCATCTACCGACTCGGGGTTAATTATAAGCGCCGCTCTGAAGCATATACACGCCGAGTGAAATTCCATCTTTCCGGCATGCTCAATTCCCTCATTTATGAGCGGTTTTACAAAATCGACGCCAAATGATTTTATTATATAATCAACATAGTTATTTCGGAATTTAAAATTTAAATCCGTGCCTATTATAACAGCCATACCATGCGCTATTTTGACATTCGTTATTTTTGTGGCTTCCGTCTTTTTTATGGGAACAGGTACATCTTTCAATATTGATGTAAGACCAATTCTATCCAAATACTCATCCGACAGCTCATCGAATATATAGTTATCCATTTCAGATATTAGATATTTGCCTATTTTATCTGTAAACATCTTATTCTCATTCATACTATTCTCCTAACCTTTCGCTTGATTTCGTCTTAATCAATTAAAAGAAACTGAAATATCAAATTCGCTTAATTCCCTCTTCATCGGTTAAGTGAAACTGCGACATCATATTATATCAACTCACAAAATATAATAAACCTATATAATATCAGTTACTTTATGTAAATCTAAGTTCCTTGAAATCTAATCTTCCTATAATATGATACGCCAACGCTCATTATAAGAGCCTAAATCTTTCGTCTTTTAAAAGCGTACCGTCTTCCATTGCCATCTTGATTTGACTCATCATCTTTTGACGGTCAGCCGGCAAATCTCCTCTGAGAGCAAAGTAATTTGAAGCGTGATTGCTTCTGAATATACACGTTCGCTCGGGATTTGCATTTTCTAACATCAAATACGTTTCCGCAAGAACTTCGTCAGCACTTAATACTTCAAATTTGCCGCTTGCTATATCACTATAAATAGATGATGCTCTATCTATCATGAGAGTCAAAAGACTTACGTACGAAGCACCCATTTCACCTATCATCTTGCCCGTCTCAATTGCGTGTTCGCGCCACAGCTCTTTGCCGCCAATGCCCGATATAAATGTTACAGAAGTTTTAATACCTGCATTTTCAGCTTTTTTAACCCCCTCTATAAGCGACTTACTCGTTTCACCTTTATTGATTATTTTTAGCACTTTATCACTTCCGGATTCAGCGCCGATATACAATATTCCTACTCCGCTATCCTTAAGTTCCTTGAGCTCATCTTCCGACTTTCTAAGTACATCGCCGGCACGTGCGTACACTCCGACTCTGGCGCATTCGGGAAACAGTTCCTTTATCTTATTCAATATAGGTATCAGCTTCTTATTGGATAAGCAAAGTGCATCTCCGTCGCACAAAAATATTTTGTCTACCCTGCGGTATGCAGTTCTCGCCGAGTATAGATCCTCGATAACTTCGTTTAAAGCTCTAACCCTAAAACGCTTATCTTTATACATAGTACAAAACGTACACTCATTATGCGAGCACCCTATCGTAACCTGTATAAGCAAACTGTACGCTTCGCTCGGAGGTCTGTAAATACTGCCTTCGTATCTCATCTTACACCTACATACGCTCAGGAGCATCTACTCCAAGTAAAGCTAATCCGCTTTTTATGGTTTCCTTTGTAGCTTTTACGATAGCAACTTTAGCTTTTCTTTCATTTTCATCGTCTACTACGATATGCTCGTCGTGATAAAATTTGTTGAAGCTTTGAGCCACATTTACTATGTATCTCGTAACGATTGACGGTTCGTATTTCTTACCCGCCTGCTCTATGATATTTGGATATGAATGTATGAGCTTAAGCAATTCGTATGCGCTATCAGAAACGAGGTGACTATAATCTATATCAGTCGCATCAACCTTGAAATCTTCACCTTCTATACCTGCTTTTCTCAGCACACTCGTGCATCTTGCATGCGTGTATTGAACGTACGGTCCCGTTTCTCCATCAAAATTAAGTATGTGTTCCCAACTAAAAACGTAATCTTTGATTCTACTATTTGACAGTTCGTTAAATACTACAGCTCCCACGCCAACCTTGCGAGCGATATCATCTATGTTCTTGGCATCAGGATTTTTCTGCAGTATAATCTCTCGCGTTTTATCGACGGCTTTATTCAATACATCTTCTAAGAAGACCACTCTCCCATGTCTCGTCGACATAGTTCCTTCTTCCAAGCGCACTAGTCCGAAAGAAACGTGCTTACAACCGCGTGAACATTCTTCGTACCCCATTCTGTGTAGAATCTCAAACAGCTGTTGAAAGTGAAGCGCTTGTTGTGTAGCTACGACATAAACATTCTTCGTAAAATCGTAAGTTTCTTTTCTATATACTGCCGCAGCAATATCTCTCGTTATGTAAAGCGATGAGCCGTCCGTTTTCTTTATCAGCGCAACACCGAGTCCTTTATCTTCTAAATCTATAATCTGTGCACCTTGAGATTCTACGAGAAGACCTTTATCTACGAGCTCTTTTTCAAACCTCGGCATCTTATCCGAATAAAAACTCTCTCCGTTGTATGAATCAAACTCTACATTGAGCATGTCGTATACGCGCTTAAATTCTTTAAGACTTTCCTCTCTGAACCATTGCCACAATTCGACTTCCTCAGGTTCTCCTCTTTCAAGTCTTGAGAAGATAGCTCTAGCCTCTTCCTCTAACTCCGGATTTGACTCCGCCTCCACGTGGAACTTGGTGTAGTATCCAAGAAGAGTATTGATCGGCTCGCGAGTAACATCTTCCTTGTTTCCCCAATGCTTATACGCACAGATCATCTTACCGAACTGCGTGCCGTAATCTCCGAGGTGGTTGATTCTGAAAACGTCGTATCCGAGTGCATCAAATATCTTATATAGAGAATTCCCTATAACCGTACTTCTTATATGTCCTATATGAAACGGCTTTGCGATATTCGGTGATGAAAATTCCATGATTACCTTTTTATTCTGACCCATATCACTTCTGCCATAAGAATCTCCCTTTGAAAGTACTTCGTTTAAAGTGTCTTTTACAAAAGCCTCTCTTTCAATGAACATGTTGACGTAGCCCCCGACTTGTTCAACTTTGCTGAAAAGTTGATTCCCGTCGAGTGCTTTTGCTACATCTACAGCAATCAAATGAGGTGCCTTACGCATAACCTTTGCAAGTTTAAAACATGGCATAGCGTAATCGCCAAGCTTGGAATCTTGAGGCACCTCAATTGCCTCCATAAGTTCTTCTTCCGTCATCTGCTCTATAGCACCTTTGAGCAGTTTTGCAATTTCCTTATAATAATCTATCATTTTACGCTTTCCTTTCCTTATCATATCTATTAACGTACCTATAAGAGTGAAAATCCATATCGTTAATCGCTTATGTTTTTCTTAACGTTACGACCGTTATCCCTTCGCCACCTTCGTTATAATTACCGCTTCTGAAAGATTTTACCGTGGAATTATGCTTGAGCATACGTCTTATTCCGGTTCGTAAAATTCCTTCTCCTCGTCCATGGATTATGGTAACCGATTCAAGTCCCGCTATGTAAGCATCGTCTATGTATTTCTCTGATTCCGCAGTAGCTTCCTCTAAACTTTTCCCCTGTACTTTTAAGCTTGCGGAAACAAATGATGACTTCCGTCTATATATACTGCCGTATCTCGTGTTTTTTGCAGGCGGTTTCTTTCGATCTTTGCCCTCGTTGATAATCATTATATCATGCAATTTCACATTTACTTTCATCGATCCTATCGATACCATGACGAAATCCTTATCATCAGGAAGAGTTACAACCGAGCCGTTTTGATTTAGGCTTAGAACCTTTACTTTATCGCCAATTTCTATATCAGCCGCTGAAACAGGTTCGCTGTTTACCTGTTTAACTACTTTTTTCGCGTATATATTTTCGGTATCTCGCAATTTTCTTATGGCTTTTTCATATGCGCGAGTATTGCTGACATTCTGCGTTCCTTTGCTAATCTCTCTCAGCTGTCTTTTGACATCGTCTCCTGTATCTCTGACTTCTTTTAAAATAGCTCTTGCTTCTGCATGTGCTTCTTCTATAATCGCAGCTCTTTTATTTTCTATCGCAGTTTCCTTTGCTGACAGCTTTTCTTCTAATTTCTGAAGCTTTAACTTTATTGCTTCCGCTTCTATCCTTTCGGCTTGTGCCTTATTCTTATCCTCTTGTATAGAGGAAACGACGTGTTCAAACTCTATATCGCCCTTTTCGAGCATCTCGGTTGCACGATCTATAATTTCACGCTTAATTCCCAGTTTCTTCGATATTTCAAATGCGTTCGATTTTCCCGGAATCCCTATCCTCAATTTATACGTAGGAGATAACGTTTCAACATCAAAATCCATAGCGGCATTCATAACGCCCTCAGTTGAAATCGCATATTTTTTAAGTTCATTATAGTGTGTAGTCGCAAGTATTGATGCGCCTTTTGCTCTTAAGGTATCTAAAATAGAAATAGCAAGCGCGGCTCCCTCTGTGGGATCTGTCCCTGCACCTAATTCATCGAGCAAGATTAGCGAAGTATCATGCGATTCATCGACTATAGCAACTATATTTTTCATGTGAGACGAGAAAGTGGATAAGCTTTGTTCTATGCTTTGCTCATCGCCTATATCTGCAAAAACATCGTCAAAAATGCGAATCCTGCTTTCAGAGGAAGCAGGGATATGGAGTCCACTCTGCGTCATCAAAGTCAAAAGCCCTGTAGTTTTTAGACTTACCGTCTTACCTCCCGTATTAGGACCGGTTATTATAAGAGCATTATACAAATCGTCTATTATAATATCTATCGGAACAACTTTTTCCTGTTCTATAAGCGGATGTCTTGCCTCTATCAGTGAAAACGACTTGTCTACACTTATGTGCGGTTCTTCGCCTCCCATGTCGATAGACAATTTCCCCTTTGCCATGACAAAGTCGAGTTCCGACAAAACATCTATATCACTTAATATCAACTTGGAATTTTCAGCGATTCGAGAAGATAACTCCGCAAGTATCCTCGCAATCTCTGCGTGTTCTGCAAGTGATAATTCACGTATTTTATTATTTAATTCAACTACAGCTTGCGGTTCTACGAATATTGTAGCTCCGCCTTTGGACTGTTGATGAACTATACCTTGTAACTTGCCTCTGTGTTCTTGCTTTACTGGTATGACGTAACGACCGTCCCGAATAGTAACTATTGCGTCTTGCAAATACGATTTTGTGGTAGACGATGTGACGATTCGGTTCAGCTTTGACTTAATCGACTCATTGGCCAAAACTATGCTTCGCCTTATTTCTCTCAATTTCGGCGACGCATTATCGGACATCTCGTCTTCACTTATTATGCAACGCTCTATTTCCCTTACGAGTTCAGGCATATCTACAAGAATTGATACCATATCGGTTATAAGCGGAAAACTCTCGTCATCTTCTGATTTCATAAATGATATTACGTCTTTTACCACACGAAGATCATATCCGACTTCGAGGATTTCTTTCATCGATAAGCTTGCGCCTTTTCTTGCACGAATTACACTGTTTACCACATCATAAACTTGCCCCAAGGGAAGTGCCCCTTTTCGTGATATTAAACTGACCGCTTCAGAAGTATAACTAAGTTGTTTTTTTATCGTTATAGGCTCGTTTAACGGTATGAGTTCACCTGCGATTTGTTTGGCTTTAGACGAACTCGCCTTCTCCTTTAGACGCGCTATTATCTTATCGTATTCAAGTTTTATAAGTGCCTTTTGATTCATTATATCCTTGCCTTGAGTTTATCAAGTTCGTTCTTAAGTTTAATGTTCTCCATTTGAAGATCAAAGAAGCTGCTTTCGTATTCAGTACATTTTTCTCTCAACTCCTGCATTCTTGCTGCATCCTCTTTTATTCTGTGCTTGAGTTCGTCCTTATCGTCTTTGTCCTGTTTAGTGCTTAATTTGGACTTTTCCCACATGTTCTTGTAGTAAAGTTGTTCTGCCTCTATCTTTTGCCTTGCTTCTTCTATTTCCTTCATTCTGTTGCTCGCATCAAAAAGCTCCTCGCATATGTTTACCGAAGCCAAAACTGCAAGACTTCCCTGTGAAGTATCGGAAGTCATCTTTGCAACCACTTTCATCTGCGCATCGACGTGTTCAGCAATATTTCTTATTTCCGTCTCACTCCTATCTCCGTAAAGAGTGTATTCCTGACCATATATCTTGACCGTGACTCTACTCATACCTATACTCCTTCCTATACTCCTTGTTATCGCATTTAATTATCCCTTATTACGATGTCCAGTTTTCGCTTAAGCTCTTCAATTATTTTCATATGTTCATCTTGTGTTTCACTATCGGTTAACGTCCTGTCATCATGTCTATATTTAAGATTGAACGCAACACTTTTCTTTCCTTCGCCTACTTGTTCTCCCCTATATATATCAAAGAGTTCCGCTCCTTTGAAAAGTTGTCCGCCCGCATCTTCTATAGCCTCTTTTATCGTCGCAATTTGAACGCTCTCATCTACCACCATAGCTATATCTCTTGACATTGCAGGATATTTAGGAGGTTTTACATAATGCCAACTCGTGTCGGCAAACTCGATGAGATTTGCAATGAACATTTCCACGCAATATACGTCAACATCTAAATTATAACGTTCGCAGACATCAGGATGTACCTGCCCCATTATGCCAAGCTCTACCTTCTCTCCTAGTTCAGTAGTTTTAATTATTCTTGCGCATCTTCCAGGATGGAATAGAGAATAATCCGTTTCAGCCACGTATGAAACGTCTCCGGAGTTAAGTTTATCCAAAAGTCCCTCTACCATACTTTTTAGTGTAAAGAAGCTCTCATCTTGTCCATAAATTCCGGCTGATAGATTGAATGCTTCCGACGGCAGTTCATCATCTCCTAATAAACTTTTTGAAAACACTTTGCCTATTTCAAATGCTTTAACGCTTTCAACACTTCTTGATTTATTTCGAGATAGTACCTCAAGCATATCCGGCATCAATATCGTTCTAAGCTCAGAAGTGTCTTCTCCCATAGGGTTTATTATCTTGACCGTATCTCTTTCCCAAGAATCATCAGGTATGGAACAATTATCCAAAGTTTTACCATTTATGAATGAGAACGTCTGTATTTCGTTGTATCCCATAGCGCACATGGTGTCTTTTACCTTGCATCTTATATTCCAACTCTTAGAATTATTTTGCCCTGTCGCTATATTTAAAAGTGTACTCGGCAAATTATCGTAGCCATATATTCTTGCAATTTCCTCAACGAAATCGACTTCCTCCAACAAATCTCGTCTGACAGTCGGTGGCTTCAGTATCATCTCATTTCCTTCGCCTTTAACTTCTATTTCGAGGCTTCTAAATACCGACTCCATGTATTCTCTGGTGAAATCCGTTCCTAAAAGTTCATTTACCCTCGTAACTCTCACCGTAATATCTTTTGCTGTTTCAGGCTCTTCATATATGTCGACCGAGCCTTCCATAACTTTACCGCAGCCTATCATCGCTATCAGTTTACAGACTCTGTCCGCTGCGTCCTCACATAAGTTTGGGTCTATACCTTTTTCATAACGGCTTGATGATTCGGTTCTAAGCGCAAGCTTCTTAGAAGTTCTTCTCACACAAGATGATTCAAAATTTGCAGACTCTATAACCACGGTTTTAGTATCATCTGTAATTTCAGAATTAAGACCGCCCATTATACCGGCGAGCGCCAGATGTTTTTCGCTGTCACTTATCATCAACATATCGCTATCGAGTGTGCGCTCAACTCCATCTAACGTCGTAAACAGATCCCCCTCTTTAGCTTTATCTACTATTATCTTATTGCCTGAAATACTCGTAATATCGAACGCATGCAACGGCTGACCGTATTCGAGCATTACGAAATTCGTTATATCAACCATATTATTGATAGGTCTCATTCCTGCTGCTATCAATCTCTTTTGAAACCACCAAGGAGACTGCTCAATCTTTACATCGGTTATCACTCTTGCCGTATAACGTTTACATAAGTTTGATCTGACTTCAACTTCGACATTATCACAAGCTTTTTGCGATATATGTTCAGACTCTGTAACCGGATATATCAGTTCACCTCCAAAGGTGGCAGCGACTTCTCTTCCCATTCCTATCATCGAAAGACAATCCGGTCTGTTTGGCGTTATTTCAAAATCGACTACAGAATCCTTAAGGTAAAGAGCCTCTATAGCATCTTCACCGAGGTGTGATGTAAGCTCTCCAGGTAATATCCAAATCCCGTCTTTTGAAATAAGAGGAGCCACCTTATCATGTATTCCAAGTTCCTGCGCTCCACATAGCATTCCATCTGATTTTACGCCTCTTAGTTCTCCCGACTTAATAACAATCGTCGAGCCTTCCTCTCCCTCTCTGTCGGGTATTACGGCACCATCTACGGCTACCGGCACGAATGCACCTTCAAATACATTCTTTGCGTTTGTTACGATTTGAACATTTTCTTCTCCTAAATTCACATCGCATACGAGAAGCCTATCCGCATTGGGATGCTGTTCAATTTTCTCAATCCGGCCAATCTTTACGTTCTTTATTCCCTCTCCAAGTTTTTCTACGGTTTCTATATTGGAACCGCTCATTATCATCTTATCGCAGAACTCTTCGTTTGACGGCCACTCTTTAAGTCTTACGTATTCCTTTATCCAATCAATCGATACTAACACTTGCGCCTCCTATTTAAACTGCTCGTTAAATCTCATATCATTTTCATAAAGCAATCTTATATCATCAATTCCATACTTTAGCATGGCTATTCTTTCTACTCCCATACCTACAGCAAATCCATTATACTTATCGGTATCTATTCCTCCGGCTCTATGCACATGAGGATGTGTCATTCCACAGCCTAAAATTTCTATCCAGCCACTTCCTTTACAAACGTTACAACCTGAACCTCCGCATTTAAAGCAAGATACGTCCATTTCGGCACTCGGCTCAGTGAACGGAAAATGGTGAGGTCTGAATTTTGTTAACGTCTCGCTTCCGAACAACCTTTTAGCCATATAATCCAAGGTTCCCTTTAAGTCCGCCATCGTTACACCTTCTCCGACGACCATCATCTCAAGTTGATGAAACGTATGAGAATGGGTAGCATCGGGTGTATCACATCTATAGCATCTGCCCGGAATGACTATCTTATACGGAGGGGTAAGTTCCCTCTCCGCCCTGAGCTGTGCCGATGAAGTATGCGGTCTTAGCACTATGTCTTCACCTATATAGAACGTATCGCTCATATCGCGTGCAGGATGCGTTTCGGGAGCATTAAGACCGTCAAAGGTGTTTTCAACCGTATCCACATCAGGTCCTTCGTACACTGAATATCCAAGCGATGTAAATATATCTATTATCTCGTCCATGGTCTTCGTAATTAAATGCTTTGCTCCTATATTTATCTTTGGCGCAGGCTCGGTTACATCTATCTTTTCCAGTTTAAAGCGCAACGCTTTAGCCGCAGTTTTTATCTCTTGCGCACGACTCGCTATATCTGAAAACAGTTGTTCTTTAACCTTATTTGCAAGCTGCCCCACTTCCTTTTTTTCTTCCGGAGATAATTTACCCATACTCCTAAGTATGTTTGTCAGCTCTCCTTTTTTACCTAAAAACCTTATGCGAATATCCTCTATACTCTTTTCGTTATTCGCCTCTGAAATCATACGCTTTGCTTCATCGAGCATGGCATTGAGTTGTTGCCGCATTTAAATTAACCTTCTTTCACTAAAATTATATTCTACTTTTAAGTCGCTCATCTTGTCTTAGCACTCCTCGCTATCTTTGCGATTATAGCCAGTTAGTCGCTCTTTGTTCTATAACATCGTTGAGTTTCGTACATAAGTATGCCTGCCGCCACCGCTACATTTAGAGAATCTATTCCTTCATGCATATCTATCTTAACCAGCGCATCAGCATTATTTAAAACGTATTCAGACACGCCCGAGCCTTCGTTTCCCATTATCAAAGCAGTCGCTTCCGCAAGAACTCCAGAGTCGTAAGGCACAGCTTTATCAAATGAAGTGGCTACTATTTTCAGTCCCATTTCCCTTGCCAGTGATATAGCTTCTTCATCACTTTGCACCTTTACCACCGGCACTCTAAATATCGAACCTGCTGCTGCCCTTACTACTTTTTGTGAGTATAAGTCTACCGTTCCCTTTATGGATATTATCCCCGCAAAGCCGGCTGCATCAACCGTTCGTATAATGGTTCCAAGATTTCCCGGGTCTTGCAATCTGTCTAAAATCAATACGTTCTTCAATCTACTTTTTGGACGTTTCAAAGCAATATCTGATATTGCCCAATCGTGCTTCTCAACTATTGCGATTAAACCACGTGAAGTTTGAATATCACTTATCTTGTTAAACAAAGCATCTGTCAATACATATACGTTCTTTTTAGATGAGTATATTTTCTTAATGAACATATTTATCTTAATGTTTGCATCTGTGTTCGTATATATTCCGTTTGAACCTATTTCCATCACTTCGGCTCGTGTATCATTACATCGCTTAAGTTTATCCATCTCATCAAATAATTTAGACGATATTATAATAGCAGATATTTCACAACACGCCCTTAAGGCATCTTCTATTACGTTGATGCCTTCTATTATATATTTTGACTGTTTGTCCCTTCCTTTTTTGGACGACAGTTTACTCCAAGATTTGTACTTCTGATTTGAAGCTGAAATGATTTGTTTATACAAATTTCACTTCTCCATTTTCGTTTAGCGTTCTTCAATAATTGAGAAAAAGCCGGACGCTGCCGGCTTTCATCCGTTTATATTACTTCCTCAGGAATGGCGGAATATCGAACATCGTATCTCGCGATGCTTTGTGTCCGTCGTTTGTTTCTTCTCCGTCCGGGAAAATATCTCCAAGCGACATCTCCTTGCCTACAAGCCCTTCTTCGGTCACAACCTCTTTGGCTTCTTCGCGCTTTGCGGGCACCTTTTTATATGCAGGCTGTTCGAAAATCCTATCCTCTGAAAATCCGGTCGCTATTACCGTTATTCCTATTTCGTTTTCCATTTCTTCGTTTATGCAAGCACCAAATATCAGTATAGCCTCTTCGTCCGCCTGCTCCTCAACGAGCGTTGCAATTTCATTTATCTCCAGCATTCCGAGGTCATATCCTCCGGAAACGTATAGAAGTATGGCTTTTGCTCCGACAATGGAGGTCTCAAGTAGCGGACTTTCGACCGCCGCTTTTACTGCAATCTGCGCTCTATCTTCTCCGGAAGCATATCCCACTCCCATATGAGCCATTCCTCTTCCGGTCATAACTGACTTTACGTCTGCAAAATCAACGTTTACTAAAGCAAAGTCTGATATCAAATCGGTAATACCTTGCACTCCCTGTTTTAAAACGTCATCTGCCATATTGAACGCCTGTAACATGGTCGTTGTCTTATCGCTTGTTTCAAGCAATTTATCGTTTGGAACCACCACCAACGAATCCACATACTTTGATAAAAACGATATTCCAAGCTCTGCCTGCTTCATTCTCTTGCGTCCCTCAAATGTGAACGGCTTCGTTACAACTGCAACCGTTAGTATTCCCAAATCCTTTGCAACTTTCGAGATTATAGGAGCTGCACCTGTACCTGTACCGCCTCCCATTCCGGCAGTTATGAATACCATATCGGCACCTTCCATTACGTCCTCAATGGAATCTATAGTTTCTTCAGCTGATTTTTGACCAATCTCAGGATTTCCTCCTGCACCCAGTCCTCTAGTAAGCTTTTCCCCTATCTGTATCTTAGTTTCAGCACCGCACTTGTTGAGCGCCTGCCTATCCGTATTTACAGCTATAAACTGTATTCCTTTTAATCCCGCTTCTATCATTCTGTTTACGGCATTGCAGCCACCGCCGCCTACGCCGATTACTTTTATTACAGCCGAATTATCTTTTCCCGATTCGAATTGCAGCATTTGATGCCTCCTTAATAGAATTATAACAATATATTATCATATCACAGTTTATTTTGCACTATTTTTTATGCCTCAAAGCTATTTTTTACAGCTTTTATAAAGGCAGTATTGAGCTCATCATTCTTCGTCAATTTCAGGCGAAAATGACATGTATTGATCTGCCCCCATTTTTATGGTTCCATGATCTATTCCTTCTTTGAACAAATCCGCTACAACGCGCTGTAGTTGTCCGTTTTCAATCGCTTTCATGATTTCAGCGGGAGTCCCTTTTACTATGAGAGTATCATATATGTAGGCTCGCACAATAACCTTTGATACATCTATCTTTTTAAAATAAATGTCGCCTTCATACATAACATCTATCATTCTAAGCGTCATGCCGAGCGTATCGTTCTCTTCCGCCTGTAAATTTTCCCCAATATTCATCTTACTTATAGTCAATCCTGTTAAAATGGTAAGCTCAGGCAATATATCAGTTTTTCTTAAAACCACACCTTCGTCATCGATAACTACATAGTTATCCCCGTATACCACAGCGGCTTTCTGAGGTCTTTCCACTATGTTGATTGTTAAGGTAGACGGCAGTTTTCTTGAAACGTCGACTTCTTTGAAATATGGGTTTTCAAGAAGTATATCCTCTATATCTCCCGCTCCCGAATCGAAGATTATATTATTCCCAAATTCGACTTTTGCCATATTTAGCACTTCATCATCGGTGTAATATCCATTTCCGTTAACCTGGTATGCTTTTACATCAAAATAACTCGACTGCAAAAAGTAATACGTGCCTGCACAAAAAGCTATGAAAAGCAAAAACTTAAGCAGATAATGCTTTTTCCTGTGTTTTTTCCTTTTCCGGTCTATTTGCTTATATTCAATCTTGTACGCTTTACCGGTCATATGTCTTAACTATCTCCTTGTATATCTTTTCGCTCGCATCATTGACCGCACAGGACTTGCTCGATTTACACATTGAGGCAAGCCGCTTTTCATCATTTTCAAGCTCATTGACAAGGTCACAAACTTCGCTTGCACTCATAGCGTCTTCATCTGCTAAAACAGCAGCTCCTTTATCTGCCAACGCTCTCGCATTGAAGTATTGGTGATTGCCGGCAGACCACGGATACGGTACTAAAATAGATGCCTTTCCGCACACGGTTATTTCCGCTATAGAAAGCGCACCTGCCCTACAAACTATCAAATCAGATGCTGCCAGATGCTCGGGCATATCCTTAATATACGGCAATACTCTTATTTCATCGTTCTCACAAGATTTCATCTTTTTATCAACTTCATCAAAGTACCGTTCTCCTGTGCATATTATTATCTTTTTATCTCTTCGATTACTATTTGAAAGATTATCGCCTTTTGAATCCTTGAGGCGCTTTGCATACTCCATGCCTATGTTGTTAATCGCCATAGAGCCTAAACTTCCACCAAATGTAAAAAGCACAAAATCATCTTTTCGTATGTTTAATTTTTTTCTGGCAGTTTCACGGTCAATTTCTAAAAATTCATGCCTAACAGGATTCCCCGTAAACACTGTTCTTGCGTGCGAAAATTCTTTGACACGCATATCGAATCCGAGAAAAACTCTTTCGCAAAACTTTGAGGCCAGTTTATTTGCCATACCCGGAATAGTATTCTGCTCATGTATATAGCACTTTATTTTAAGTAGTCTCGCTGCAATCATTACAGGAACCGAAACGAATCCACCCGTTCCTATGACAAAGTCGGGGTTAAACTTCTTTAGTATCTTATAGCTGCTCGCTACTCCCTTTACCGTAGCTATAGACGCCTTGATTGCCTCCATAATGACCTCGGTAATAGGGCCGTCTCTATAGAAGCATTTGGACGTAATCTCAACGTAATCGTATCCCTTTTCGGGTATTACTTGTCCCTCTATACTATCCATGCTACCTATAAAAAGCAGTTTTGCATCTTTGTTTTTTTCCATTATTTTATCGGCTATGGAAAGAGATGGATACATATGTCCACCCGTTCCTCCGCCGGTGATTACCGCTCTCATAATACTTCCTCAACTGCCCTTTTATTTTTTGGATTGCGACTTTCTATCCTGACATTGCCGTCTGTAAACTTGTGCGCCGACTGCCGACTTACGTTTAAAACTATACCTACCAGTGCCGTTAATATCCACATTGAATTTCCGCCATAACTCACAAACGGAAGTGCAATTCCTGTAGCCGGCATAGAAGATGTCGCTACCGCAATGTTAAGCGCCGCTTGTAATCCTATCATGATGGCCACACCTGACGATAGCAGCATGCCCAACTCATCTTTGCTGTTCAGACCTATACAAAACATCTTCCAAACTATGAGTACAAATAGCATCATCATAAATGCAATTCCGATAAATCCAAGTTCTTCTCCTATAATTGCCGTTATAAAATCATTTTGAGGTTCAGGCAGGTATAAATTCTTCTGAACACTCCTTCCCAATCCAACTCCGAAAAGACCTCCACTAGCTATTGCAAGAAGCGATTGAATGACTTGAAACCCATCGCCGCTCGGGTCACTAAAAGGGTCTAAAAACGTAATCAAACGTTTATACTGATATTCCTCTAAAAAGTTTTTTACGAACATTATACCTATCGGTATGCTCGCCAATAATACAGCTATATATCTCCACTGCATGCCTGCACAAAACGCTATCCCTACGGAAATCGCAAAGACTGTTATGGCAGTTGACAAGTTCGGTTGCTTTATAATCATTGCTGAAACCGTAACCGTATATAATATTACAGGTAAAAGTCCTTTTAATCTCCTCGCTCTCTTTCTACCACTTGCAAAATACGATGATACAAATATTATAAGGGCACCCTTTGCTATTTCTCCCGGCATTATGGTTATGCGCTTATCCCCCCACAGAGGAATAGCTATCCAGCGTGACGCGCCATTTATGTTCAATCCTAATTTAGTAAATACCAAAAGCAACATGGCCATTGATATTATCATTATCGGTAGAGATAATTTCTGCCAAACGTGATAATCTATGCGTGAAAAAATCAACATAATAATGAATCCCGATCCGGCAAATCCAACCTGCTTCCATAGAAATTTGTAAGCATCTCCCTCAGAACCTATAGATGCATAATAGCTCGCACTGAACACCATTACTACGCCAAAGATTAAAATTATTACAATGAGAGTTAGCAAAACCGCATCGATATGTCCACGTTTTATCCTATCCGACATCCCCATTATTTATCCCCTTATTTTGCAAGCATTCTTACGCATTCCTTAAAATGATTTCCGCGTTGCTCATAATTTTCGTACATATCCCAACTCGCACAAGCAGGCGAAAGCAATACTACGTCTCCGGCTTCCGCTAACTCATTAGCTTGCCTTACGCAGTCCGGCATATCTTTACAGTACGTCGTTTTATCAAACTTGTATTTTTCACAAGCCTTTCCGATTATTTGTGCATCTTGTCCCATAAGTAACAGATGTTTAACGTTTTGCGCGATAGATTCGGCAAAAGCATCGAAGTTCTGTCCTTTACCCTCTCCTCCTGCAATCAAAATCGCATCGCCGTCAAAGGCCTTTAAAGCTGTGACCGACGCCTCAACGTTCGTTCCTTTTGAATCGTTATAGTACTCTACGTCATCGATCATGCCGCAATATTCTATCCTGTGTTCAACTCCATAAAAATCAAGTACGGTTTCCTTGATAACTTCGCAATCTATTCCGGCAAAGTACGCAATCGCCGAAGCTGCCAACACGTTTTCAACGTTATGAGCACCTCTGATTTTCAAATCATGCGTATTACATATGACAACCGTCTTTTCATTATCACGCACGACTATTTTTTCATCTTTTAAAAACGCTCCAAAATCGAGTTTTTGCCTTCTACTAAAAGGGACTATCGTGCAATTTGCATCACGTGCCATTTCCTTACAGCGAGAGTCATCATAGTTCACTATCAAGAAACCGTCTTCTGTTTGATTTTGAAATATCTTAGACTTTGCATCCGAATACGATTCCATGTCTATATGGCGGTCTAAGTGATCCGGTGTTAAATTTAAGATAGCCGATATCTTAGGCTTAAAATACTTTGTCGTTTCGAGTTGAAAACTTGAGCATTCGGTAACCAGCCAATCATCTTCATCTGCTTTCGTAGATGAGGTAATTACGGCGGCTCCTATATTTCCGACGACATGCGTCGTTCTTCCCGAATTTTTAAATATCTGTCCCACGAGAGCTGTCGTAGTCGTTTTACCGTTTGTCCCTGTAATAGCTACGAAGTTACCGCGTCCGATTCTGTATGCAATTTCAAGTTCACCTGTAACTTCAGCACCTTGCCTACGTCCTCTTTCTATGAAATCGAGTTTCGGATTTACGCCCGGGCTCAATATTATCATATCGAAAAATCCCATATCATACGGTTCCTTACCGAAAAAACAACCTATTCCCTTTCCTCGTATATATGATATGAAGTTAGTATCAAACTCCGATTCTTTTCTGCTATCTTGAACGTATACATGCGTTCCCATGTCTGCAAGTGTATTTGCTGCTGCCGTGCCCGACTGTCCAAGCCCGACTATCAGAATCTTATTGCCCTGTAAATTATCCATATTACTTAACATTTTATCACCTCATATCATATAAATCATATATGCAATTAAACAACTTATTAGCGTCACTATCCAGAACATAATTACAACTTTACGCTCTTTCATTCCGGACATCTCGAAATGATGATGGATAGGAGACATCTTGAACACCCTCTTACCCCTCGTCTTAAATGAAATGACCTGAATTATTACTGACAGCGATTCCATAACGTATATTATTCCTGCAATAATGAGTAAAAATTCCATTTTCATCATTATCGCTGCTGCTGCAACGCCGGCACCGAGAGCCATCGATCCGGTATCTCCCATAAATATCTTAGCAGGATTTTTATTGAATAGTAAAAATCCAAGACATGCTCCCAATATCGAAATACTGAAAACCGTAGGTGCTTGCATTGATAAGCTCAGCCCTATTATCGCAAAAAACGCTGCTACTATGCTCGTTACACCTGCACAAAGACCGTCAAGACCATCTGTTAGATTCACGCTGTTTGCCATAGCTACCATTACGAATGTAACAAAAGGTATGTACCCTATTCCAAAATTTACATATTGGTCAAAGATTGGTATGTACACTTGCGTTCCCATAGGCGTAAAATATGCTATGTACGCCGAAAATACAGCACCGAAAGCCATCTGCAATATCAGTTTCTGTTTGCCGGTGAGACCCAGGTTTTGCTTAGCCGCCACCTTGATATAATCGTCGAGAAATCCAATCGAGCTGAATAATAAAGTTACTATAGTCAATACCGCAATATTTCGAGAAAAAGAAAACGCTATAGATACCGATACAACAGCAAGCACGATGGAAATTCCTCCCATTGTAGGAGTGCCTGCTTTCTTGTAATGTTCTTTAGGTCCTTCTTCACGCACATACTGACCAAACTGTCGTTTTTTCATGATTGGGATTTGAACAGCAGTTACTATAGCCGAAAGCACAAAAGCCGCTATAACAGTTACTATCAGCCAATATTCGTTCATATTACTTCTCCAATTCTCCTTATATGTTCGGCAACGTCTTCAAGTTTAAAACTCCTCGATGCTTTTATTAAAATAACATCCCTTTTCATTATAATGTTGCCAACTTCAGATATCAAACTTTCTTTAGTATCAAAGTGTTTTACGTCGATACCCTTATTGGCACTTTGCACTACTGCTTCGCTTATGCATGCAGCTTTATCCCCTATAGTTATAAGAACATCAAGCTTTCTATCTGAAATATATCTACCTAAACTTTGATGGATATCTTCACTGATTTCTCCCAACTCATTTATTCCTCCGAGTATCGCAATCTTGCGCTTTCCCTTTGACTTAATCAATGTATCTATACCTGAACGCATAGATTCAGGAGAAGCATTGTACGAATCGTCGATTACTGTTACCCCTTTGATTTGCGAGACATTTAGCCTATTTCCGGTCATGGATATATCCGAAAGACCTCTGAAAATATCGTGTTGTGGTATGCCCAACAAATCCGCAGCTGCAATAGCAAGTGTAGCGTTTACAGCATTGTGAGCTCCCGGTATTTCAAGTTTGACATTCATATCCCAGTCGGAACAACTGACATTGAAACGAATGCCGTCATATCCCAAGTCCTCTATATCTCGAACTATATAGTCGCTATCATTAGATTGCCCTACTTTTATTAAATTAAATGAGACATCACTTCTTTCGATTTTATTGAGCATATCATCATCGCCATTGATGATTAAGGTATTGGTGCCGTTAAAGTTTTCAGCCACCTCCATTTTTGCCTCAAAGATATCACGCCTAGTTCCGAGTCTTTCTATGTGCGACACTCCTATATTCGTAATTATAGCCATATCGGGTTCTGCAATCTCTGCCAGCCGAGCAATTTGACCTTTTGCGTCCATTCCCATTTCGATAACACAAGCTTGCATTTCCCGATTAAAACTCAACAGTGTAAGAGGCATTCCGGTTTCACTATTGTAATTAGCCTTACTGCTACCTGACGTATATTTCATCTTAATAATCGAGAATAGAATATCGCGAGTAGTAGTTTTGCCTACGCTACCCGTTACGGCTACTTTTTTCATATCAAATCTACTAAAATACCACTTTGACAAATCTTGCAACGCCTTAAGTGAATCATCTACTAAAATTACGCTTACTTTATTAAAGTTTAAATCTCTCAGTGATACATTCTCATCTGATATCACAAATACGCTGCAACCTTTCATTGCTGCCGCATCTATAAACTTATGTCCGTCGGTATTTTCTCCTATAAGTGCGAAAAACACATCTCCCGGGTTTGACTGCCTTGAGTCTATGCTCACTCCGGAAGCTATCGTATCCTCTTTGCCCAAAATCAACTTTCCGCCTACGGCATTTGCAATGTCAACAGCTCTTAAACTTTCCATAATCCTACTCACCTATTACTGCTATCTAAATTTATCTATATATGTATACCACTTCATTTTCCCTTATCTGATTGCCCGCTTTAGGGTATTGATCTACAACTGTGAAATCAAAGTTTTCGCTCTCTGCTTCCTCTTCAGATAGTTCAGGTATAACCTCGTATTTGAGACCGTGTATATCTAACAGTTCTACCGCCTGAGAGTAATTCATTCCCGTTATATCAGGCAAATAAGCATAAGTCTCATTATCATCTTCGTTGAGATTAGGTTCAATTCCCATATGAGGCAGAGCCTTTTGTAAAAATTCTTTAACTATAGGTATAGCAGTAAGGTCGGCATAATAACCGTCAGGCGAATAACAAACTGATAGAACAGCAATTTTAGGGTCGTCTATAGGAGCAAGACACACGAACGAGTTATCCGTCTCCCCCGTGTAAACACCATCTTCAACCTTTTCTGCAGTCCCCGTTTTCCCGCCTATTCTATAGCCTTCCATTCTTCCGTTCCTGCCACCGAATTCACTAACTTGCAGCTCCATTATAGTAAGCATTTCATCAGCCGTTTCTTCGGATATTACACTTCTTATTATTTCAGGCTCATATTCATATATCAAATTACCGTCGGAATCCGATACGCTCTTTAAAAAATGAGGGCGCATCATGTTTCCGTCATTTCCAATTGCCGATATCGCAGTTATAAGCTGCATCGGTGTTATGGCAATGCCTTGACCGAATCCCATTGTGGCAAGCTCCACCGGCCCTGCATATTCTATCGGAACTACTATTGACATCGACTCTGCCGGATAATCTATACCTGTCTTTGATAGAAGTCCGTATTTACTTATATATTCATAGTATACATCGTATCCCATTTTAAGCGCTAATTCGATGTGGAACAGATTACACGAATTTCCAACCGCACTCGTGAGCGTTTCATCTCCATGTACATGATTTTCTGCATCGCGAAACTCTCTATCATAAAGCTGATACTTACCCGTGCAGTAATACGGTGTATCCGGAGTAGCGATTCCCGTTTCCAAACCTGTAGACGAAGTTATGAGTTTTAGCGTAGACCCCGGTTCATAGACATTATTTATGAGAGGGTTTCTCCACATTTGGCTGAGATAGGCGCTTTGCTCCGGCAACGATAATTGGCTGAATGTCTCAAGTTCTTCCGGATTTGCAGGAACGGTAGGCGAATTCGGATCAAATCCCGGGGTTACTGCCATAGCAAGTATCTCTCCTGTTTTCGGATCCATAGCTATAGCTGCCACAACCTCAGAGTCAGTATTCTTTCTTCCGTTTTCAACTGCAGTTTCCAAATAACTTTGCAACATCTTGTCTATCGTCAAACTAATATCATATCCGTGTTGCGGATCGTAATACTTATTTAATCCGAACGATAAAGTTTTCCCATTTACATCTGTATCCATTACCCATCGTCCGTCTACTCCTGACAAATATTCGTTATATTCAAATTCGATACCGCTTCTGCCGTTACCGTCAACATCGACGCTTCCTATGACCGTTGCCGCAAGTTTACCTTCAGGATAAAATCTCTTAGATCCCCTGACAACATCTATACCGCTAACTCCAATATCCGTTACATTATCTGCAGTGTCTTTATCTAAGTCTACTGCCAATTTAAGCATATACTCCTCTGAGTTAATTACCTCTAATATTTCTGAGGCGTCCATATTTAATACTACGGCAAGTTCAACAGACAGGTCTTCCATGTTATACTCATCTGAATCGCGGACTTCAGCGGGTCTTATCCAAACGGTATAGCACGTTGCGTTTGAAGCCAACAATTCTCCATTTCTATCTGAAATAGTGCCTCTGTCAGGTGTGACGGGCACATCGCTTGTCTGCTGATCGCGAGCTAAATCGGTATATTCTTCGCCATTTATAACTTGTATCCACGCAACACGAAACAGAAGTAAAACCATAGATATCGATAAGAACGCAAACACGAACAGTATGCGCTTCTTCCCTGTAACGCTCACTTTTTTATTTCCCTCAATAATTGCGCGTTTCTTAACTGAATGTGAATGCTCTTTCCTTGTAGCCATCAATAAAATCCTTTTCAAAATATATAAAGTCCGGTAAATTTCAAATTTCAGTTTGAAGTTAGTATCCAACGTATAATTCAGCCGTACTTATAAAAAGGGCACACGAACTGATATTACAGCGGTGGCCCTAAAGTCTCATATGTTTTTTATATCAGTTATATGCATTTTTTCGTATTATCATCGCGAGATTTCCATCGACCTCTTCCGTCTGTGATATATATATACACTCGCTCTCCTTTGCATATACCATTCCAAGTTGTTCTGTAGCGATAGATTCTATGTGTTCAATTCTATTTGCCGCTCTGATTTCTCCGTCAAGAGTTTCAATTTCTCCCCTGATTTCCTCGTTTTTTTCTTCAAGTATTATGTTATCGTATTTAAGGTCGGCTGCATATGCTGCAAGCACGACTATCAGCACACAAATCATGCCTATGCATAATATGCTGAACATAAGTTTAATCTGTCCTCTTGCAAACATATTGCCCCCTTTCTGCAGTCATTTGAAATGTCCATGATTAACACTTGAGTTTTATTGATTTATTAAGTTTCTATATCTTCTCGCACACTCTCAATTTTGCACTGCGCGATCTTGGATTGATTTCAAGTTCATCGGTACTTGGAAGTATAGGTTTTCCGCTTATCTTTTTTACTATCGGTTTTTTCCCGCATACGCATATCGGAAATTCCTTAGGACACTTACACGGATTGCTCGCCTCGTTAATACGCTCCTTAACTATTCTGTCCTCTAGCGAATGAAACGAAATAATCGCTAATCTTCCTCCCGTTCGTAACAGGCCTATAAAGTTATCCACAGCTCGTCTTACACCACCGAGTTCATCGTTAACTTCAATCCTTATAGCTTGAAACGTTCTCTTTGCCGGGTGTGGACCTTCCCTTCTCTTTGACACCGGAATGGCTGCCTTTATTATCGAGACCAGCTCTTGTGTAGTGCATATTTCTTTCTCTTTACGTGATTCGACTATAAATGACACTATCCTTTTAGCCCAACGCTCTTCTCCGTAATCTCGGATAACCCTTAATAATTCTTCTTGCGTATACTCATTAACTACGTTAAATGCAGAAAATTTATCATTTCTACTCATTCTCATATCAAGAGGTGCATCTTGCATATACGAAAATCCTCGTTCAGGATTGTCTAACTGAAACGATGAAACACCTAAATCGATAAGAACACCGTCTACCTTATCAACATTAGACTCATAAATGATTTCATCTATGTCCGCATAATTGCTGTTGATAAAAATCTTTCTACAATCATATTCCTTCAATCTATTTTTAGAAGCATTGATGGCATCTAAATCTCTATCTATTCCAATTAGAGTTCCTCTCTTCGACAGTCTCTTACAAATTTCTTCGGAGTGACCGCCTCCGCCCAAAGTAGCGTCTATGTAAATACCGTCTTCTTTAATATCTAATGCCCGTATACATTCGTCAAGAAGGACAGGTCTGTGATAAAAATCCATAGTTTCACCTAAAGGCCATATTCCGAAATAACGTCTTGAGTGCTTTCACTCTCACCCAACACCTTTGCATCTGAGCTATTCCAAACTTCTTCTGCCCATATCTCAATTTTCTCCATCACTCCCATGGTTACAAGATTATGATCTATGTTTGCAAATTCTTTTAAATGGTTTGGAATTATAATTCTTCCTTGCTTATCAAAACTGCACATTGCCGCAGTTGAAAATCTATCTCTAAAGTAAGCCCTTACCTTAGGATCAGATTTTGGCAATCCGCTTATCCTCTCCGCCTCTTTCTCCCAATCTTCCACGGTATATATGTAAAGACACTGGTCCAATCCTTTTGTTAAGACACAGTTTTCTCCCAAACTTTCTCTTTGGCGAGACGGAACTATCATTCTGTTCTTGCCGTCTATTGAATTGTAATAAGTACCAAAGAACATAATGACTTCTCCCAACGATAAGTAACTGATAAGACACTTATCTCATTTTGATATATTTGCCACCATTATATACCACTTTATACCACTATTCAACACTTTACCCCTTGTTCTATATATTTCTATGCTATATTTTTTATTTCCGAATTACTTTAAGCACAAAAAAACTGTGGCAATCTATATATTGTATTGACACAGCATGATAATTCTATATATTGCTTTGAGGATTTATCCTCTGTCACTCTTTCGCGTTATTATTTTTAAAAGTTCTTTTCTTTATACGCATAATAACAAAATATGCTATTGATATAATTAGCAAAACGCCCACAGGGACAATACCTATCATCATGAAAAAATACTTGTTTGAGGACTTTACAAGATCCCAAATACCGGTACTGTCCACAAAAATTTTGCGTCCTCGTTCATCTGCATAATATAAAGGTATTTCATCATTTTCAAATGAGTCCACATAAAATGCCAATGCATACCAGTCCTTTAACTCCTTGCCATACTTATCGTGTATTATATGAGCCTCAAAGTCTTGAATTACATTCCCTTCACTATCTTTAGGCTCGATTTTCAAAAGGCCGCCTGACAAGTCCGTTACCATGGACAACATCTGGGCGGAATATAAATTTGCTACTACCCTGTACAGCTTTTGATCATCAATAGAACTATACCTATGACCGTCGATTGGTTCATGGAACATCTCATCATTAACGCTCGACAGAATTACCTTGTTGTCATCGTCTATATTGATATCATAAGCCTTGTTCAAAAACATTCTGTTAGGATTATAAGTATAACTTATACCGCTACAATAAAGCTGTGCTTCTTTCATAATCTCACCGATAGAAGCATCTATTTCCGGAATAAGTTTTATTTCCTTACCCGTAAGATATACACTTGCAAGGGGATACCCGGCATGTCTATCCATGCCAATCCCAAGCGACAATACATTAAATGCATCTGCGACCGTAATATCTCCGACATTAAAGCTTCCTCTAATGACACCATGCGGTGCAATTGCAACGGTCACAGGTTCATAGTTGTCGCCTTCAACCTCTGCCACGGCATATATGTAAGAATCCGAAATCAAGTTACCTAACGGTTCCTCTGTTGAATCATCACCGAAGGAATCTATCCCCGGAAATGCTATATCGTTTCTTGAAATTACTTGTTCCCACTCATATCCATATTCCGCAAAGTACGTTTCGTCTACTATTTCCCTAAACTCATGTATCCTATTTGTTACTTCAACGTTATCTTCTATGCTGTCATCAAGAGGAATCAACTCATATTTAACGAGGCTCGCACTCTCGGAGTTTTCTTTAGAAAGCGTAATTTTGCCTATATTATCGTTATACTGCCCGCAGCTCACGACATATGTAGAATTGATTTTTATGGGTTCATTCATATACGTATGAGTGTGCCCGCTTACGATTAAATCTATCCCATCAACTTCTTTTGCCAATATTTCATCTTCGGATTCTGACGGATCTTCAAACGTGCCGCTGTGCGATAAACATACGATAAAATCTACATTCTCGTCTCGCTTAATCTCTTGAACGACTTCTCTTGCAGATTCTATTTGATTTTTAAATTCAGTTCCACTCTCCGGAGCATAGTCGTCAGCTTGTTTACCTAATATACCGAAAAAAGCGACGCTTACATTTCCTTTTTGTACAACTGTATAATCAGCAATCCCTATATCATCTACAGCTTGCTTCAACACCTTTGCGTCTTCCTCAAGTTCCGGATCCGCTAGCGTTTTATCCCAGTCGATATTAGATATTACTATCTCAGGAAGACGTTCTCCCGAAACTCTTGCCGTGTTTAACATCTCGGATAATCCACGAGACCTGTAATCAAATTCATGATTTCCTAAAACAGTAACATCAAAACCTACCTCTCCCATCATTATAAGTTCGGGAGCATGAGTTGAATAAATCGTTTGATAAGGTGTCCCCATAGCAAAATCACCTGCATCTACCAAAAAAGTTTCGTCCTGCCTCAATAATTCATAGTCATATATCGTTTTAATCTTTGGAAATTTTTCAAGATGAGAGTGCATGTCATGCGTAAATAAAAACGTTACGATGTTTTCATCGTTTTCACCAAGGTTAGTCTCAGTTTCCGTTTCAGCATAAACGCCGTTTGCAAACGCAAAGCTGCTCATTAACGCCATTAACAAAAGCATAGCGATTACGACAAGCGCCAATATGATTTTAAATATTCTGCTTTGAAAAAACTTCACCACTAACACCCCTTAGTCATTAAATATTTTTATACCTTTAGTGTCTGATAACTTTTAACTAAGTTTTCTTTTGCTCGTTTAGTCAATTTCTTTATTTCGCGCTCTCTTCGTAAAGCGTCTGATCGACATTCGTACTCTTCGGCATACACGAGTTTTACCGGAAGGCGAGGTTTGGTATATTTGGCGCCCTTTCCGCTGTTATGCGTTTTTATCCTCAAAGTCAAATTGGTTGTCCAGCCCGTATAAAGCGTATTATCCGAACATCTTACCATATATACGTATTCCATATGATTATTCACCTTTTATAACTCGCATACCCGTCAGTAATATATTCAATGCTAATCTAAATCCGTAGCATTTATGATAGCTTCAATGTTTACATTTCCATCTACCAAGGTCTTGAAGTAATGGGTCTCTGAAGCGCCGCAACCATCGCATATAATATCTTGCGATTTCGCCCTAAATATTTCTATTTCACTACCTATTGGAGCTTCCGTCTTGAACCTTATGGCAAAAGATGTGGGTTTCTTGTTCAGCACTTCAGGCACTCTATTCCAAAGCATGTCGGGATAAAAAGTGTTATTCATATGCATGTTCATATCTATATCGCTGTATTCAACAACGCGTTGCCTTGTCGATTCAAATACAATTTCCTTTGGCAATCTGAACTTCGCAGGAATACTTAAACTTAATGGAGTATCCTCATCATACCTCGATAAATCTACATCTTTTAGTGCAATTATTTTACCTGTTTTTCTATCTACCAATGCCCATTCGCTATACGCTCTTGCCACGATATCATTGCCCTTGTACATCGCATAAGAACGCAGAAATGTAGCGCCTTTTATTCCACTCTTCCACGTCCTGACTTCACCTTCATCGTATTGATTGATAGGCCTTAAAATTTCACATGAAAATCTCGATATAACGAATGTCTTTCCCTCTTGAAAGAGATCTATATATGACGGTTTTCTATCGCGCATATGGTGATTGGCATTTTCCTGCATAATTCTCGTTATGCTTGATATTTTAGCGTTATTATTCACATCTACATCGTGTGACGTTATCGCAAATCGTTCTTCATAGTATCCCACTTTAGTACCTCGACGTCTATTAAAAGGTTGCAACTTCCGGGTTTGCCGGATTTGACTTTGTAACTTTCTTGCAGTGCAAAACGGGTCCCTTGCCCTTATATACAGGTGATTCTTCTACTAAAACCTGAGCCTCTATCATAACCCATGAGCCATGAGAAAGAGTCGTCGCTTTATCCCATGAAGCAAGCAATCCCCCAAACTGAATATCATCTACGCAGCACGTCATGATATGCCTTCCGAATACAAAAGCGTTCTCAGGCAATTCTTGACCGAGCGCCACTCTACCCTTTATTGTTATATTTTTCTTGTGATACTTCATTTCTTCTTCATTTATATCACGATACCACTCCGCAAAATACTCGTCATCTATATCAATTAGATCTGAATCCAAGTCGTAAGGTAATGGATCAGGTATAGTGTCAGGTTCAGCATCTTGAGGCCCATATTCATATATTATCTGTGCTTTTCTATTTGCTCCCCTCACTATCTTATGAAAAGGCATTTTATCGTCTTCTCTTTTAGACCTGTTAAAGACGACAAGCTCCGGAGTTTTAAGTTTATCGTATACGAACTGCCTCATGTTTTCATTGTACGAGATGAAAGTTCCCGCATCAAAAAACGACACTTCCTGATAAATTATCCAATCTTGAGGAAAAGCACGGTATAGACTTTCCAGCAACCACATTCCGTTATATTCTATGACAACGCGCGCTACTTTATGTTTCTCTGCTAATTTACTTAAGTGTTGTACGGTCAGTTCATCTTCATCTTCTATCATTTCCGTAAAAACACTCTTTCCAAAAAATCTATCTGAGTCATACTGCACTTCTCCATCTTCACAGACCAAAAGCAGAGTACGCTCGCCCGTATTAAAATCGCTCCCTTCAAGAGCCTCTTGAATGAATGTCGTCTTTCCACTCTCTAAAAATCCCGTAAATAAATATACCGGTATCTCCATCGTTGTCTCCTATTTTTTACCTTTGAACAAGCCTTCTATTTTATCTTTATTTAACCCCACACCTATAACACAAACTATGCCTATGGTTTCAGGGGTCCCTTCTCTCTCATCGAATTCTCCGGGTATATAATCAAAATGTTTCCAGCCGTCAGTTCCCTCGACTATACCTTTAGCTCGCAAAATCAGACCGTACTCCTGTAATTCATCAAAGCTTCCTATTATATCTTTTAGTTCTTCGCCTTGAAAAATTTTGCCTGTTTCGATTCCAATACTATCGAATATATCATCTGCATGGTGATGATGTTCATGGTCATTATCGTCATGTTCATTATGGTGATGCTCATGATTGTGGCCTTCATGTTCATGATGATGCTCATTTTGATTATGTTCCTCATGTTTGTGGCCGTGGTCGTGCTCGCAGTGGTCGTGACTATGTTCGTGGTTGTGTTCACAGTGGTCGTGCTCATGTTTTAACTTTTCAAGTTCAATCGCAACCCCGCGCTTATTTTCCATGGTTTCTAAAATTTTCATTCCGGTAAGCTCGTCCCAATCCGTCGAAATGATACCGGCATCTTTATTTTGCAATCTTATTTCCGAAATACACTCCTCTATAACTCCGACCTTTGCACCGACCGTATGACTTAATATTACAGTACTTGCATTTTCAACTTGGTTATTGAAAAACTCGCCGAAATTCTTCTTGTACATTTTATATTTTTTAGCATCTACAACAGTAGTAAAAGCATTTAACGAAATTTGATTGCTGTGTAAATTTCGAACTGCTGCTATGACGTCGCTAAGTTTGCCGACCCCTGACGGTTCTATCAATATTCTATCAGGAGAAAATTCGTCTAATACCTGCTGTAGAGCAACCGAAAAATCGCCCACCAAGCTACAACAAATGCAACCTGAGTTCATTTCGTTTATCTCAACTCCTGATTCTTTTAAAAATCCACTGTCGACACCTATTTCACCAAACTCATTTTCAATGAGCACTATCTTCTCCCCTGCATACGCTTCTTCTATCAACTTCTTTATCAAAGTCGTCTTGCCTGCACCTAAAAATCCGGAAAAAATATCTACCTTAGTCAAAACAATCATCCTCTCAATCTTTTTATCTTTTATTTACTCTTTAACCTTAAAATGAAATTTCTAATCTTATACAACACCTTCGAGACGGGCAATTCAAACTCGCCGACAAGTTCTTCAACGACACCGCCAAAACCCTTCTTGAACTTATAAACGCCATAGTCCGCAGCGTTCTCCGTCAAATCTCCTGATATCCCATAAAAATTGTATCTGTCGATTTTATTCTCAATGCAATACTTTATCATATGCCACTGCAAGGCGTACGCCCCTCCAAAGTGCTTCAAATTTTCTCTCATTCCACCCCATACGTATACAACTTCATTATCGTAAACGGTGAAAATTGCTGATGCGAGCTTGAGAATTTTACCACACTTCACTCTCAAGGCATCCACTTCAGATATTAGTTTTTTATTCTTATCTAAAATTACAAGTGCACTCTTTTCCTTGTTTGCGAGTTTAACGCTTTCAGGTTTGCTTTTAGCTTTTTCTCGTGCCTTAGTCCAAGCCAATTCAGCTATTTTACTCTGCCTGAAAAGATACTCTCTATATTCATCTATATCAATATACGCCAACAGCACTTTACAGTGATTGCCATATGACTTCATAAAAGATGTATAAAAATGCTCCGTTCGTGATTCAAAATTTCTTCTATCGGCTGTAAGCTGAATCATTTCACAAAAATCGCCAACTTCAGCTGTAGTAAGTTCTTTAATCTTTACACCAAATTTATCAGCCTTATTGATCGAACGCTTTGTCAACTCGGAAAAACTACTTAACAATTCCTTTTCGTTCCTGTTACCAAAATATAGTGAAAACATCCAGCGAATCTGAGAATAAGGATCGAGCGTTCTCTGGTCTCCCTTGTAGATTGAACCGTTTGCCTTTAGGTTTTTTACAACGTGAGAATTATCAAAACCCCCGTCCACGAGATTTCCGGATATATCCCTTTGCCTATGCAAGACATAAGGATCCGTCATGATATATATCGCACCCTGCTTTTTAGCATATTTTTTTATATTGTTTAAAAAAAACTTGAGAAGGGTTTCATCTTTATAGTCTATTAGTAGACCTCGTTGTATATAACAATACTTAAATAACCTAATAGTCGGCAAAAAAACTAACGGCGAAGCACAGACGACAGTTTCCTCAACTTCAACCGCAACAAAATTCACACGAGTCCCCGCATTCTTTCTCAGAAGCATTGCCTCGGGAGAATTTAAAAAATTTCTACATTCACTTGTTTTCCAAAACTCAGCGTATTCATCAATTGTTATTTCTTTAAAATACACTTTACAGTTTCCTCTCTACAAATTATATATAACTTTTATCAATATCGTTTAGCACTTTAAATATCAAATTCGAACTATATCCATAGGAATAAAGCCTTCTTGCAATTTTAGCTTTCACCTTATCGGATATTTTAGATTCATCATCAGCACTGGAAGCGTCAATCATCTTACGCATAAGGGCATACGCCTTTTGCGCATCAGATAGAGCATGTTTTCTATGCTCTTCAAACGCATATTTGGCTATTTCAGATTCGACACCTTTTTTGCTCAGTTCCAAGAAGGCTCGATTACTTGACCACAACTTGTGATCCGCATACTCAAAATACGAAATCGAATACGCATAGTCGTTTATATACCCATAAGTTTCAAATTCAGACACTAACTGCTCGATTTCAGCATCATCATATCCCTTTTTGCTGAGCCACTTTATGAGTTCATATTTTGTCATAGATTTCGAATAAAGTTTCTTAGATGCGACATAACCTATATCCGAATTTTTGTTCCCGCTCATCTAAATTCCCGTTACAATATGCCATTTACCAACATATTCATCTTCGCTTTCTGAAAAAGGTATACTTTCACAGACCGCACCCTTTAAATCAAAGTCATTCAATCCTGATTCTAAAATTAACGTTTGAGAATTATCTGCCTTAAAATCATCACTTTTAAATTCAAGCGCTTCCATACTAAACAGTTTACTATTCCAACTGAATACACCGCTCCGCGGAACACCAAGCTCTACCATAGTCGGCATATCGACAAACAGTCCTTTGCCTATAGCTTTGCCGAAAGCTTCTTTTCTAACCCAAACATTGAAAAAGGCATCTAAGCCTTTTTGTTGCGCAATATTATCATGTATGTATTTTATCTCGTCTTGCAAAAAATATCTATCCGCTATCTTTAGAAAATTACAATCCACTACCCGCTGAAAATCAAGACCGCATTCATTATTTGAAAAAGCACAACCCCAAACAGGTCCTGTGTGTGTTATAGAAAACTCAATATTCTTATCAGTGATATATGGCTTTCCATTATTGTCAACTTCTATTTTTATAGAGTTTACATAATCCGAAACATCACTAATTTTAGAGTGTTTTATGGAATTAGATTCGTCCTGTTTCAACAGTTGTTCATCACATATGTAATATTGCAAAGCCCTCTTGAACACAGTGCTGTCCTTAGCCGTTTTCTCATATTTTCCTACGTGAATGTATATTGACTTCATGATATGCGAGTTTATTTAGACTCCTGTGTTTGAGGTTCATTTACTCTTGCGGCTTCATTCATTTTTGCAAGCACTTTCTTGTATCCACCTGCCCCATAGACTATACACTTATTGATTCTACTAATAGTGGCGGTCGAAGCGCCGGTTATTTTTTCAATTTCGTTGTACGTATTTCGACCGATTAACAACTTGGCAACTTGAAGCCTCTGTGATATAGCATTGATTTCGTTAATCGTGCAGATATCTTCAAAGAATCTATAGCAATCTTCTCTACTGTCTAAAGTCAAAATCGCATCAAATAATTCATCGATATCTTCTCTTTCAATCTTTGATTCGTAATCCACTTTCTACCCTCCAATTTAAAACTATAGTTTAACATTATCACTTCTATATACTAAAGTCAATCTCATAAATTTTTACTAAAGTATGAGCTTTTTACTAAAGTAATTGCTCTCTACTCCAATATGAGCTTTTTTGCAAATTCAAGTTGTTCATCTACAGAATTGGCAAAATCAAGTTGGACAGTATGATCAGGGTTTATTCCAACACCATGTATCTTCTCGCCATTTGGGCCATAATATTCGTGCGTAGTTAATTTTAGCCCCGTATTATCATCGAATATCCACGTTTCTTGTACTATCCCTTTACCGAATGTAGTCGTTCCTACAACCTCTGCCGCCGAATGTCCCATTAAAGATACAGTCAACAGTTCTGATGTGCTTGCCGTATTTTCATTCACAAGAAGGACAATCTTCATATCCGTAGCTGTGCCGTCGGAATAATACTCAGTTCTCTCCTCATTGACATTTTCCATGTATGCAATCAGGCAATCTCCTAATATTACATCTGCTATTTCAACGCCTTCGTTCAACAGTCCACCCGGATTATTTCTAAGATCTATTATAATCCCGTCCAAGCTATCATCTCTAAACTCGCTAAAAGACTCTTCAAATTCCTCAGCAGTTTCTTCTCCAAAAGACGTTATGCGAATATATCCTATTTTTTCATCTAAAATCGACGCATGCACTGTGGACTCGGTAATCTCACCCCTAACTATCGTTATCGTCGTTTCAGGGGCATCTCCTCTTACGTAAGTTATATCAACGCTGCTACCGGCTTCGCCTCTTATTGCATTTGCAGCTTCCTCGCTCTCTTGATACTCAATCCCGTCTACTTTTGTAATTATATCTCCCGGTAGTAATCCTGCCAATTCAGCAGGTCCACCTTCTATAATTTCGGTAATCATCATTCCCTTCTCTTCGTGCTGAACAAATACAATGCCTATGCCCGTAAAGCTGTTAGTTAAACTTCTCTTAAGTTCTTCAAGTGCCTCTTCATCTAAGTACTCGGAATACTTATCATCTAAAGTTTTAACCATATACGTATATATGCCGTCCATCTTATCACTGAGGTCTACATTCCACAGAGAGTTTGTTTCTATGAGTTCTTTTATTTCAACGAATTTAGATACTTTCTCTATAATTTCTAAATTCGATTCGTATTCATTGGAATCCACTATAATCTTGCCTTCCATATTCAAATAAGCTTTTAAGCCGAACATCGTTCCTATGGACGTTAAGATTATAACTATAATTATCACGATGACGAATAATGTCTTTTTTATATTCATACAATCTCCTAACAGAATTACATATCGATTGGAACTGCAGATAATACTATAAGCTGCAAATATTCCTTCCCTTTCCAAATTTGTAAGTTTATATTTCCTAAAACCTTGATTTTTTCATGCGAGGATATGGCTCTATTCATAGTTTCAGCAGTTTTGTTCGCATTCTTAAAAGCTACGCCTCGTAAAATTCTACCGTTTTCCGTCTCTGCAGTAAATCTCAAGTATTGATTCTCACTACCCATGTATGAAAAGTCTTTGACTTTCACGCTAAGCTCTATTATCGGCTGCTCGTTATCCTTTCCAAAAGGTTCAATCAATTTTTGTTGTATCATGAAATCATCGGTCAAATCTTCTGCAGATAAAGATATGTCCGCTTTTGACCCTACACTTCCACGTTCTTTTAGTGAAGATTTAAGCGTCGATATGCTCGATTCCAAACAACACTTGAGTTCATCTACATTTTCCCTTTTGATAGTAAACCCGCATGCCGCAGCATGCCCGCCGAACCTTTCGAACAAATCTGAGCAATGTGAGAGTACATCGAAAATATTTATAGCCTTTGGGCTTCTGCAAGTTCCCTTTAATATGCCCGGTTCAACTTCTGTAAGTATAAATGCAGGCTTGTTAAAAGTCTCCTTTAATTTCCCGGCTACTATACCTATTACACCCTCGTGAGCATCATTAAACTCTATAAAGACTGAATGCAAATCTGCCTTTTCATCGCTAATTCGCTTTAAACATTCGTCATACAACTCATTTTGTATTGCTTTGCGTTTTAAGTTGAGCTCTCGTATCTTCTTTACGAGAGGATGTGCTTTATCCATCGTTTCAACCTGCATGAGCCTCGCTGCCAATACGGCATCTCCCATTCGTCCTGCTGCGTTTATATGTGGCACTATCGAAAACGATATATCCTTTGCACCTAATTTTCTTTTATCAAGACCTATCGCATCAATCAAAGCGTTAAGCCCAATTCTCTCAGAAATCCTAATAAATCTAAGGGCATATTTCACTAGAGTTCTATTCTCATCTACTAAAGGCACCACATCTCCAATAGTTCCAATTGCTACTAGATCGAGATTTCGTGTCATCACTTGTTTAGCTACTCCCATGGATTCACAAAGTGCTTGCCCTAATTTAAAAGCAACTCCTACTCCTGCAAGAGATTTAAACGGATACTTACAACCCGGTTGACTTGGATTTATTACTATGCAATCCGGCACTTCGCTTCTAACCGCATGATGGTCAGTTACCATTACATCTAAACCGATACCCTTTGCGTACTCGACTTCCTCTACTGATGTCGAGCCGCAATCTACCGTGATTACAACCTCAGCACCGGCAGCCTTTATCTTGTCAAGAGCATTTTTATTGAGGCCATAACCTTCATCAAAACGAGAAGGTATATAATACGATACGTTTGCATTCAGTTCTTTCAACACATCAACTAAAAGGGCAACCGAGGTAACTCCGTCGGCATCGTAATCGCCATACACGCATATGTTACGATTATCTTCTATTGCCGACATCACAAAATCCACTCCCTCTTCCATATTTAGAAGAAGGAATGGATCATAAGTTCTCTGTGGTTTATCCGAAAGAAATTCTTCAATATCAAATTGTGATTGAATCCCCCTCTTGCTTAGTATTGTCCTGATATTGCTGTTTAGCTTCATATATTATCCGATTCGTTTCATTGCTATATTATCGATTTCATCATAAATAAAGCAGCGGATCAGTGCATTGACCATTGATTCTAACTTCAAAATGGCAGTGCGGACCTGTCGACCAGCCGGTAGACCCTGCAAGCGCTATTACCTGACCCTTTTCAACATACTGTCCTGGTGACACGAGAATTTGGCTGTTATGTCCATATCCCGTGACTACGCCGCCACCATGATCTACGAATACTCCCCAACCATAGCCTTGAGGATACCATCCCGTCAAGCTCATAACTACTCCGGAGTCCGCCGCTAATATCGGCGTACCTGTAGGCACTGCTATATCAAGTCCCGTATGAAAATTCAAGAACCCCATATCTCTATACCCGAAGTATGATGTTAAAACTCCATGGCAAGGCCAGCCTATTGAGCCCGTTCCTGTACCAGAACCTGAGCCGTATCCATTATTTGCCGCCTCTGCCGCAGCCGCCTCTGCTGCAAGTCTTTCCTGTTCCAATCTGATCTGTTCGTTCAGAGATTGTGCCTCTGCATCGAATGCGTTGATTCTTGCCTGTACTTCTTCAACGCTTATTTCTAGTTCGTCCTTAACGCCTTCAAGTTCCGCTTGTTTCCCTGCTAGGAAATCCTTTGTCGCCTGCAAATCAAGTTTTGCCGCTTCAACTTCATCTTTTTTGGCAGTCAATGCTTGATGTTCATCTTCGAGCTCAATCAGGACATTCTGATCACTTTCATATATCAGTTGAAGCATATACACGTTTGCCATAAGCTCTGAAAAATCTTTTGACTCCAATACTATATCGATAAAACTAAGCCCACCGCTTTTGTACATAGCTCTAAGTCTTAGCCCAAGTGCATTTTTTTGATCATCTATATTATTCTGCATCTCGGCTATCTCTGAAACCAGTTTGTCTATTTCTGCCTGTTTCTGAACTATATCGGATTCCGCTTCGCTGATTTCCTGATCAAGTGTTTCAATTTCACCCTCACAAGCTTCAATTTCTTCGAGCAATCCCTGTTTTTCTTCTTGCGCTTGATTCTGTTGTTCGTTAACTTCTTCGAGCTTCTGGCTCGCATCTTCAGCATTTGCATATGGTATAACAAATCCAATATATAAAACAAGGACAGTTGCCAACACCAATGCCACAACCTTAAAGTTCAACGATGTCACTTTACTCTTCAAATCTCCATCTCCTTTGTACTATTACGTATCCAAGAATTTTCTCATGGACACTATACTGCCACAAGCACCTATGCCTACTCCCATAGCTATGAATATTATTATCAGGTTACCGGAAAGATAAGCCGATGATATGAGAGGAGTGCTTAATATAGTCGTAAATTCAACCCCTATTAAATTTATAACCCTGTCGTATACTCCATACGTTATAAGTGCCGCTATCGTCGCTGAAATCATACCCATTATTATGCCTTCAGACAGAAACGGACCCCTTATAAACCAGTTGGTTCCACCTATATACTTCATTATTTCTATTTCTTTAGAACGTGCAAAGACCGTAAGTTTAATCGTGTTTGCAACGACGACTATCGATACTAATACGAGAAACATAATTATAAATAGAGCCACTACCTGAATAAAGCCTGTAATCTTAGAAAGCTTTTCAACCGTCTCCTTGTAATATTTTATGTCCTCTATTCCATAGACACCGTTCAGATTATCCGTTACATCGTTTGCAGCTTCCATTGAATCTACCGTAGCGATTATCGAATTCGGCAGCGGGTTTTGTCCTAAGGTATCAAGCAGATAGCTATTGCTTCCCCACCTCGCTTTAAGAATATCCATTGCTTCTTCCTTTGTTCTGTAGCGAACATCAAGAACACCTCCGGAAACTTCCATTTCGCCCATTATATCACGTGCTTCCTCCTCAGTTACTTCATCGGAAAGAAACACCTCAATCTCGTTAAAGTTGTTCCTAAGCGTTTCAGTGAACATATTTATATTAACAATTACCACAAAGAATAAACCGAGTATCATCATCATTGCAGTAATGGCAAAGACAGACGCAAGCGCCATGCCCTTATTTCTCCACATTTGCGTCAAAGCTTGCTTTACGTTATAGATTACCGTGCCCATTTTCCATTCCTCTATCGGTGCTTACCATTTTAGAGCTATAACCATATTCGCCGTGATAATCCCTTATGATCTTACCCGACTCTATCGCTACTACACGTTTCTTCATTCTGTCGACTATATCTTTAGCGTGTGTCACCATAACTATAGTCGTACCTATGTTATTTATTTCAGCTAAAAGATCCATTATACCTTTAGCTGTTTCCGGATCGAGATTCCCCGTTGGCTCATCTGCTATCAATATCGTGGGTTTGTTGATGATAGCTCTGGCTATCGCCACGCGTTGTTCTTCGCCTGCGGAAAGTTCGTCCGGATATTTATCTGCTTTGTCTTTAATTCCAACCATTTCCAGAGTCGATGGCACTCTGTTTCTTATCCTTCTCTTGCTCATATGCAATGCTTCAAGAGCGAATGCCACATTTTCATGGACCGTCTTTTTCGGTAGTAATCTAAAATCTTGGAAAACTATTCCTATCTTACGCCTCATATGAGGCACTTCTCTGCTGCTCAATTTGGTTACATCTTGACCGTCTACTATTATGCTACCGCTGTCGGCGTTTATTTCCTTAAGTATCAGTTTTATAAAAGTAGATTTACCTGCACCGCTTGGTCCTACCAAAAAAACGAATTCACCATCTTCTATCTTTATACTGGCATTTTTAAGACCTACGTTATCTTTATACATTTTAGTTACGTTTTCAAACGTTATCATTTGTAAACCTCTCCAAAATTCAGAATTACATATATCGTATATTATACATCACATCAATCTGTTTGGGAATAGTCATCACATATTCTTCTTACTGCATTTACAATATCCTCAAATGTCATATTGTACTTTTCTTTTAGCGCTTGTGGCTCTCCCGATTCACCGAAAGTATCCTTTTGTCCTACCATTTCCATTCTGACCGGATATTTTTTAGATAGAACTTCAGATACCGCTGAACCTAATCCCCCGATAACGGAATGTTCCTCTGCCGTAACTATTCGATTGGTTCTCTTGGCTTCTTCAAAGATACAATGCTCGTCTATAGGCTTTATAGTATGCATATCTATTACGCTTATTTCAATGCCTTCTCCTGATAAAATTTCAGCTGCCTTAACAGCCTCTGCAACCATTATCCCGGTGGCGATTACAGTTGCATCGCCTCCCTGTCTAACTCGCATAGCTTTACCGATAGTTATATCTTCGGGTCTTATAGCCCCCTCACTATCATATATGTTTTCTACGGCTGCTCTACCCAGTCTTATGTATGAAGGGCCGTTTATTTTTACAGCTTGTCTTATTATTTCTTTTGCACTCTCTGCGTCGCACGGATTCAATACGAGCATTCCGGGTATTGTACGCATCAATGCTATATCTTCAAATGTCTGATGACTTGCACCGTCCTCACCTACCGTTATACCTGAATGGGTTGCACATATATTTACGTTAGCTGAGGTATATCCTATAGAGTTTCTTATTATTTCAAAAGCTCTGCCCGTAGCAAACATCGCAAATGTCGAAGCGCATACAGCTTTTCCCGATAAGGCAATTCCCGCAGCTGCACCATATAGGTTTTGCTCCGCAATCCCCATATTGAAAAATCTTTCAGGGAATTCTTTTGCAAATACACCTGTCTTCGTAGATCCTGACAAATCGGCGTCCATGACGACTAAATTTTCATTTTGTTTGCCTATTTCAACAAGAACTTCACCATAAGCTTCTCTCGTCGCTCTGTTCGGTTTGCTTGATTTATTACCTTGCATTACCATTCACCTCCGAGTTCTTCAACCGCCTTTATTGCTTGTTCTTCATTTGGGGCTTTACCATGCCAACCATGTTCATCTACCATAAAGGAAACGCCTTGTCCTTTATGGGTTTTAGCAACTATAACCGTCGGTCTTCCCTCTTGACGTCTTGCTTCTTCAAAGGCTTGCATTATCTGTTCAATATCGTGTCCGTCTATTGATATAGCGTTCCACCCGAATGCCTCAAACTTTTCTTTTATTGGAGAGACTTTCATAACATCATCGTTTTTACCGTCTATTTGAAGCCCGTTCCAATCTACTATTGCAACTAAATTGTCCAACTTGTAATGTGCCGCTGACATTGCCGCTTCCCAAACTATGCCTTCCTGTAGCTCGCCGTCGCCTAAAAGGACATACACTCTTGAGTCTCTTTCATCTATCTTATTAGCAATTGCCATACCTACACTTACAGAAAATCCCTGTCCGAGTGAACCAGTTGACATTTCGACCCCTTCAACCTTATGCATGTTGGGATGACCCTGGTATTTCCCTCCTATTTTTCGTAGGCTCATAACCTCGTCAATGTCGTAAAATCCTCTCTTTGCTAACGTAGTATACAGCAGGGGAGCAGCGTGTCCTTTAGATAAAACGAACTTGTCTCTGTCCACTTTGTTGGGGTTTTTAGGATCTATATTCATTTCATTAAAGTATAGCACCGTCAATATATCAGTGGCGGAAAGACTTCCTCCCGGATGTCCGGAACCCGCATTATAAACAGCTTTAATAATGTTTGCTCTTATTTCAGCCGCTATCTTTTTATAGTCTACCGATTTCATATAGCTCTCCTTTTTCATCTAATTTTATATAAATACTTTATTGATTTAAAACTTTCATTATTGCAAATGGAATTCTTCTAACTATATCACCTGCAAGCATACCGTATTCTCCAAGTTCTTCCTTTGCCATATCTCCTGCAATACCATGAATAAAAGCGCCTAAACGTGTCGCAACATCTGCTCTCATCCCTTGTCCTGCAAATGATGTTATTATTCCCGTCAAAACATCTCCTGACCCGGGAGTTGCCATACCCGGATTTCCTGTGGTATTTACACTTATATTACCTTCGTCGTCACATACCAGTGTTTCATGCCCTTTTAAAAGCGCAATCGCGTTAAATTCTTCGCTAATTTCCTTTACTATATCAATTCTATCGAATGCATTAAATTTTTTCTTTAGCAGACGCTCCGCTTCTCTCAAGTGAGGTGTCAAAACGACTTTTGCCTGCGTCTTTTTCATTGCCGTTTTTAAATGATAAGAATCGGCTAATACGTTTATTGCGTCAGCATCTACTACTATTGTTTTGTCATATTGCCTCAAAAGCTTCATAAGCAAATGTCCTGTATGTTTTGTCTCACCCATTCCGGGACCGATGGCAATGGCATCGTACCTTCTTATGTTTTTTAGCGCACACATATTTGGAATACATATGGCTTCCGGCGCAAGATTTTGTATTACGTGAAAATTAACTCTCGAAGTCGAAACTTTAACTAATCCGGCGCCTGATCTCAAAGCCCCTGCGGCTGTCAAAACAGCGGCTCCCGCCATTTCTCCATGACCGGCAATAACCAATATATTCCCACAGTCGCGTTTATCTATATCTTTCTTACGCGGTTTAATAAATTCCCTTGCATAATCTATATCTATATTTAATTTATCATTTAACCCGTTAAACTCATTTTCTGTCATGCACTTCCCTCCATATGATTTACGCTGTATTATTCCAATATCATCTTTTAATAGCTATATATTTAATAGCTATGCTTCTATATTAACCACAAATACATAATTCTTACATTCACTTCCCGTTTAATATATTCAAATCGCATTTTTGCTGCTGCATCATAAATTCAAGATTACAGGTTCAAGAAAAGTCTCGCCATCATGAAGTATATTCCAAGAGCAACAGCGTCGGAAACCGATGATATAGCCGGATTTGCGATTAAAGCCGGATCCAATCTCAAGCTTTTAACTATGAGCGGTATCATACTGCCTATTATCTTGGCGAACATAACTATTACCAGCATAGATGCGCATACCGTAAACGAAACCATAAAGCCATTGTCGTCAAGCCAGTAAACCCTAAAGAAGTTAAGCGCACTCAATAAAATACCTATAAGAAATCCTATCCGTGTTTCCTTCCATAGTATTTTTAAAAAGTCCGACGGTTCGACCTCGTCAGTCGCAATTCCACGTATTATTAGGGTTGCAGCCTGTGACCCCGTATTTCCGCCCGTTCCCATGAGAAGCGGCATATACGCTATCAAGCTCATTACTTTCGATAAATTACTTTCAAATCTCGTTATTATCATTCCCGTAAACACGTACGCTACCATCAATATCATTAGCCACGGCAACCGATTTACAACGTGCTTCAATATAGGCATATCGAGATAGCGTTGACCTGAATTGTCGAAGTCGAGTACACCCACCATACGTTCCATATCTTCTGTAACTTCTTCTTCTATTACGTCTAAGATGTCATCGAATGTTATAATTCCAACCAATCTAAACTCATTGTCCACAACCGGCATCGCCAAAAACCCGTATTTTTTAAAATCAGCAGCAATCTCTTCCTGATCCTCATATACATTTTCACAGACGAAGTCCGTTCGCATTATCTCTTTTATTCTCGTCTTTTTATCTTCCACAACGAGCGAAGAGAGTGACACTATGCCAATCAATTTTCTCCCCGAATCTTTAACATAGCAAGTATATATAGTTTCGGCATCCATACCTTCTCGCCTTATATGCTCAAGTGCCTGTTCAACACTCCATTCTTTCTGCAAACTAATATAGTCAGGAGTCATGAGACTTCCGGCACATGATTCGGGATAGTTTAAGAACGTATTTATCATATTTCGTTCGCTCTTGGGCGTTTTTTCCAGTATCTTGTCAACTATATTTGCAGGCAATTCTTCAAGAATATCTATTTTATCGTCAAAGTCGAGTTCTTGTAAAATGTACTCGATTTCACTATGTGTTATGCCACCTATTATATCGACCTGATAGTCTTGATGAATTTCAGGAAAAACTTCTACAGATATATCTTTGGGAAGTAATCTAAATAAAATAATAGCCGCTTCTATCCCGGAATCCTTGCCCACATCTTCAAGAAATTCCGCTATATCGGCTTCATTATACTTTAGCAACTCATCGCGCGCTTTAAAATACTGTTTTTTTTCGAGGGATTCAGTTATCTTTTCAAAACTCGCATCAAATACCGAATCTCTGTCGACAGATACGTTATCCATAACAATTCCCCCTTCCAACTATCGATTTTAATATATACATTATATCCTCCGAAACCGTTATTTGTCAATAAAAGCAGGCATGTGCTCAAGGGTCTAATTATGAATGTAAACGTCATATTATCTCCAATATGAAACAATTGTTACACCATATTGTATACGGCTCTTGTATATTTTATCTAAAACCGTTACTATATCATATGAAGAAAAGTTTTTAATTAAGTGAAACTCATTTATACAGCCTATATGTTTGCTGCGGCATATAAATCTATCAGTCTAACCGTTATATCTACTTGATTGAAGCACGGCTTTACAATCAGCCGCTATATCTAACTTGCTCAGATGAATTTTAGCTTGGAGGTCTTTATTCAACATGGAACACCCTACTCGTTTTAAAAAGGCAGTTTCCTGGGAAACATTCGTGTTTCTCATCTTATTCTTTTCCCTATTCGGATATATAGCTCACGTAATGGGCACCGACAATATGTTCAAAAGCATAATGAACACTGCACACTATCTGCTGATAGACGTGGTCTTCTTCATAATGGCAATCGCCGTAATAGCAGGTGCCGTCGCAGCTCTACTATCGGAGTTCGGTGTCGTGGCCTTGATAAATAAGATAATATCACCTATAATGAGACCTCTTTATGGACTTCCCGGGGCGGCGTCCCTAGGTATTCTTACGACTTATCTGTCAGATAATCCGGCAATAATTTCATTGGCCGATGATAAAGGATTCAAATGTTTCTTTAAGGATTATGAACTTCCTACATTATGTAACTTGGGAACTTCTTTTGGAATGGGGCTTATACTGACAACTTATATGATCGGTCTCGGTGACGGATCAGAATTTATCCTTCCCGTATTCATAGGTAACCTTTCAGCATTCCTCGGATCAATCGTATCCGTTCGCATCATGATGCAATTCAGTAAAAAATTCTATAGCATATCATCAAATGCCCATTATGAACAATCGCAAAGTGAAAGTGAACTGCGGGATTGTAAGATGTCTAACTATCGTGAAATCCGAGAAGGAAACGTTTTTGAAAGGGTCCTCGATGCTATTCTGGAGGGTGGCAAGACGGGTGTTGACCTTGGAATTGCAATTATTCCCGGTGTTATAATCATATGCACTCTTGTAATGATTCTGACGTTTGGTCCGGGAACTGTAAACGGCGTAGCCGCTTATACAGGAGCTCAAAAAGAGGGAGTTGCGCTTCTTCCCGCCATAGGAGAGTTTTTAAGTCCGGTCTTAACTCCGCTATTCGGATTTAAGTCGTCTGAAGCTATTGCATTTCCAATAACTTCTTTAGGTTCTGTGGGTGCTGCCATGAGCCTTGTAAAGGATTTCATAGCTCACAACTTAATCGGAGCAAATGAAATAGCCGTATTCACAGCCATGGGAATGTGCTGGTCGGGATATCTCAGTACTCACGTTGGCATGATGGACGCTTTACACGTTAGAAAACTTGCGCCAAAGGCCATAATATCACACACTTTAGGCGGACTCTTTGCAGGGGTTTCGGCACACTACATATATCTGCTGACTTCGCTAATTTAAGCCTTATTCTATAACTTAAGACTTATTCTATAATTTAGTTGTTAATAGATTACTTTTCAGGTATAACTCCCTTGCCCAAGTTTTACATTTTAAGTCAATTTAGTTTCCAATAGATTACTTTTCAGGTTGTCATTTTAACGTTATTGCGTTAAACATACATCTCTATTGTGATTATTAGATTTTCGCCATCACAAAAAGCAGAAACCTTTCCTTTGTACTTTTCAACTAAAGATTTTACTATCGCAAGCCCTATTCCGTTTCCGCCAATTTCTTTATTTCTGTGCTTATCAATTCTCGTAAATCTTTCAAAGATTTCATCGTATCTTCTTCTTTCAAGACCGTAAGCTCGATTGACGGTTTCTACGATAACTTTCTTACCGTTCTTTGTAACTTTAAATATGATATTCGTATTATCAACCGCGTACTTAACAGTATTATCGAGAAGTATCGTAAATAATTTGATGTAATCCCTTTCATCCGCACTGATTGTAATACCTTCCACTATGCGCTTTTCGAGTGAACAAGCCTTTTTCATGAGGCTGTTTTCGTAATGATCTACTATTTCATTTGCCAGCAAACTCAAATCAAAATCGTTTCTGACTATTTTTTCATTTTCATTCAGCTTTGCCAACGTTAAAAGATCCTCTGATAAATATTTAAGTCTATCTGTTGCCAGTTTTATGTTTTTTAATTCTTGCGTTTGCCGGTAGTCGTACTCTAACAATTCAATATTGGATACGATAATAGACAGTGGTGTCTTAAGTTCGTGGGAAGCGTTGGTTATGAACTTCTTTTGCTTCTCAACGCTTTCTACTATAGGTTTAATAGCATATGGCGATATTATATATGCAATAACGAAAACCACACCTGTAGCTACGAATAATATGATTATAGAATTCCATATCATATCATTGAAATATTCGTAATTCATCTTTATATTCATAAGATACAATTTGCCCGTGGTTCCGTCCTTATAGAACCTATAATCTCCGTATATACCGCTCATTTGGCTCGTATCTACGGAACCTTGTGTATCCAGAATCAAGTTTCTAAGCTGCTCGTAATTATCCATACTTCCGAAATCCAAATCCGTATCTGTTACATGCGTTTCACGAAGCAAATTCATCATCTCAGCATAATTATCTCTATCCCTTAATCGTGAGTTATAATCTATTACATAAAAGTTTTCATACCTTTTAAGCCAAGGGCTTATTTCTTGAAAGTCAAGAGTATCTTCGCTCGATATGATTTCTTCCAAATAATTACCGCTCGATTTCACAAGTGACCTATAATTATATATATTTACGAGTACCATAAGCGCAAGCAGTATTACGAAAGAGAGTAATGTTGTTACTAAAATAAATCGTTTTTTTAAGCTTTTACGCATCTTGAATCTCCAAATAATATCCTATGTTTCGTTTACTCTTTATCTTAACCTTAGAATTTAATAAATTTAATTTTTTTCTCAAATTCGAAATGTTTACCCATATTACGGAAATATCCGTATCTATGTCGTAGCCCCAAATTTTATCCATAATCATCTCAGTAGTGAAATACATATTCGTGTTTGACATGAGCAATTCCAATATCTGGTACTCCTTATTGCTAAGTGATACTTGACCGATATAGTCCTCGGAGCTCAAACTGAAATGAGATCTACTCAACTTTATGTTTGCCATGCTTATACTGTCATCATATATCTCATTCGTTCTTCTGGAAATCGCCCTTAACCTCGCCAATAATTCCTCCACCTCAAAAGGTTTTGTCATATAATCATCCGCACCCAAATCAAGGCCTTCTATCTTATCATCGATTGACGATTTTGCAGTTAAAACAAGTACAGGAGTCTTATACTTCATTTGTCTAATTTCTTTTAAAACCGACATACCATCTTTTTTAGGCATCATTGAATCCAATATTATAATATCGTATTCAATCGCTGCGATATAATCCAGCGCCTCTTCGCCGTCATAAACGCTATCAACGGAATATTTATTTTTCCTAAGTATCTCAGATACAGCATCATTTATCGCTTTCTCGTCTTCCGCATAAAGTATTCTCATATCTTACTCCTCTAAAGAATATTATAACGCAAAAAGCACCTTTGTAAAAATCGTAAAGATGCTAATTGCATTAGCAGATGTATACAAACAACCGCTTGTAGTATTTAAATTTATCTGTCACTTTCTTCCATACGAATCTCTTGTTCTCTAAACTCAGCTTCCCAAGTTCCGTTTAACACATCATCGTAATGATCTTCAAGCCACTGCAATCTCTCCTTAGAACTATCCAATAGCTTCTCAAATGTTTTTCTTTCACGCTCGGACAATTCTCCTGCAAGTAATTGCTCGTACTTGGCTATATTTTCTTTCTCTCTTGACACTGCCATTTCATATATTTCTATAAATGTCTCCGGAAGTTCAAGTCCCGCTTGAGCTTGATAAGAATTGCCATATCTTTCATATAAATCTTCAATATTTATAGACTGACCATCATAGATTCCTTCCATTAGCGAATCTTGTCTTGAATATATATCTTCCAATAACTCCAAGTGTCTATCGTGCATTCCTTCGATTAACTCAATATGTCTTTGGTACATCTCTTCTCTCAATGCAAGGTGTCTTTCATATAACTCGGTGAAGTCGAAATCGTAGTTTTCAATAGCACCGTTTATGATTTCGTCTAACGAGACATCTTCAAAACTATAGGTATCACTCACATCGCAATCATCATCTGTAGACCCGTAATCGAGTCCCGTGTCTTCACCGTCTATTTCGGGGGTGCCTCTTTCAGTACCCGCGGAACCGGCATCTGCCGTGATTGTAAATAGCGAAAAACTCAATACTAATGTCAGCGTCATAACCATTATCTTTTTCATAGCATCCTCCCTTTATTAAAATTACATTTCACCGTTGGCTTAGCTCGTCATGCTTTAACGCATCTCTTTTGATACTCAAAGTATATATCGCTAAACTTAAATGAAACTTAATAAAAGGATACTATTTTTCATCTTCTTTTTCTGTATTTTTTATTTCCCAATGGATAACGAAAGTCATGATTACTCTTAGAACAACAATGGCTGATAAAATCACCAATTCATCGAGAGTACGTATCAAAACCGTCTTGAGTATTTCCGCCGCAAGCTTAAATTCCAAAGCCAGTTCCAACGATCTCGCCAAATTAAGTTTTAAATTTATATTTGCCAAGTTAAATTTGTTTACTACAAGATCATACATAGCTCTTACTGAGCCTATAATAATTATGGCAACACCTACCATTTCCAGAAACTCTGAAACCGGAGGTATGATTATTCTTAACAGTTCACTCATAGCACTCTCCTTATCTGAATGTTATTTTCAGCTTGAATCCATAAACAAACATACATTCATCTATAATCTTAAATATAAATGATAACTTGTAAGTGGCATGCAACTAGCATTTAAGTGTCATACAAATAGCATTTTTAATATAGTCGAATATCCACTATACAAATCACTCCGAACGTTTAATGCTTTCTAATATCAGAAATATAACTCATTTTAATCGTTTACAAAATCATTCGCCTCGTTTCTTCACCGTATAAACCCATTGTCTAACATCAAGTGATGAAAGTACTAAGACAATTGCAACTGCAAAACCGCCGGAAAGTAATTTTAAAAATCCAATATCTGAAATTGTAAATAAAGTTGCAAATTCAAACGTACATGATATCGATGAAATAATTAAGAATATTAAACGACTCCACTTGTATTTCTTTAAAGTTAAAATATACAACAATAAGTTAATCAGACCTCCTATTAGTGCTCCAAATATGATGACTAAACTTACAATATCATCAGCACTATAATTCTCACTCACAACAAACAAGCCCGCCGCGAACGCAAACGATGCTACGACTAATTTAGTTATAACAAAGGCCCCAAGATATAGTAGAGATTTAGGAGGTAATTCTCTATTCAAAGTTTCATTTTTCTTAGTAATTTGTAGTGAACCCTTTTCTTCCGTTTGTTGCGCATCATCACAGATTCTATCGGTTGCTCCGTTAACATCAACTATAGGCATATTCCCATCAGTTTCTATTGAATCGCCTCCACCATTTTCATCGCGATATGGAATGGTAAACTGTTCAATAATATCAACCTTAATATCATTATCTATATAAAGCAATGATTCAATTATAAAATCTCGCTCTTTATCAACTTGCTTATCTATCTTATGCGTAATTTGAAAAGTAGCCGATGTTATCCCAATTCCCTTATAAAAAGTACCTGCTGCTAACCAATCCACCTTTTTACCTCCTGGAAGAGTCCACCCTTCCGGGACTTTCCAAAAGCGAACATGATGACGTCGCGTTGCACTTCCGTCAACTTCCATCTGATAAGCGAAATCTTGCTTTTTATTAAATAAGTAAAGACTTGAAACAGGAGCTTCCGGATATGATGTGTGTTTAATCGTTGATAAAACAATTCCGAGCGATGAGCGGAAATTGATAGGGTCGGCTCTTGTCCAACCCGCTTTACGCATTGAAGCATGAATATCTTCTTCGCTTCCTAAGAGTCCAAAATTAACTGGATCTCCTAAAATACCGTCTCCCGTTTTTGTTCTCGCTAAAAAATAATCCGGCAAATACATGCTGGTAAAAAAACTATGTATTCTTGGGAACGCTATATAAGTCAACATAAACCAAAAAATAATAAATATGACGATACTCGTAAGTTTTAGATTGAATGATGAGATTAACAACAAAATAGCATAAGCAAAAACCAACAAAAATCCATAAACGGTTACTCCCTTATCAAGTAGGCTATATATGCCGTGCTTTTTCTCTTTTTTTGCTTCAACAAAATGGTATTTCGGTTTTTCTCTCGGCACTTCGTATCTATTCATCTTGAACTCCTATAATTAAAAATCAAGTTATATCCACTTTTAAGCCAACTTAATAAATCCAATAAAAAAATCTTCAAATAAAATATACCTGATAAAATTTATATTAAAATTATACCATACTTTATCATAATTTGATTTAACGGTATTATAGTTTACCCATAGGTGAATTCAAATAGTAAGAACTACAAATACTACTGTAGACTACCCTTATATGTCCACCACTTAGTTTGTAAAGCCATAAAAAGAACTATGAATTTAAACACCCATAGTTCTCCAATAGTTCTATTAAGACACCAAATAAAATTTCTTTAAACATGCCGCTTTAATTTCAATATATTCACTTTCCATTACAACCCGTTCAAGGATTTCATCGCATGCCTCGTAAAACTTACCCAAGTACAGATAATACATCCTTTTTAGACATTTTAACACTATAGTTCTTAAAACTTAGTTTATAGAACTCGTTTCTATATCTTTGTCGGTAAATCTCAACATCTCGATATTCATAAGGGTATTTTCTCCGTCACGGCCTTTAGTATCCTTCACGATTACGGTATCGCCGTCTTTTGTTATGGTATATTCATCGGATTTACCGGTAAATTGAACTACATCCGTTCCTTCTTTACCATCTATTTTATTATTTCCTTTATTACCCATTAAGATATTATCCAAAGCGTTGCCTTCCAAGCTTGAATTTTTATCGCCTGTCAGTCTTGCATTTTGTAAATACTGTGATTTATACGTATAAGGTTCCTGGTCATCTAAATACATTTTAAATGTGCCTTCAAATTCAGGTGCAACTCTTTCCATATAAGTTAAATTTTCTCCCAAGAAAGTGGTAATCACTTCATACGCTATAGGATCTTTTTCCTCTACGGCCTGTCTATTTTTAGGGACATACATTCCCCACATGCCTTTATCACTTTCGGTATAAGCTTCCCACAAACCATAGAATGAATCTATTCCACCTACTATATATTCCTGTTCCAAGCTTCCCTCTTTCGATAACTCTACGAGCCACTCTTTCGACTCTAAGCCCCAAAGACCTTTTGTTCCCCAATCAGACTGATTGGCAGGCAACGCAACGTCCATTCCAGATTTAATCTTTTGAGCCAACTCAGGAAGCGCACCCGGTTTTTGAGTTGTACCTATTCCATAATCATGAACCATATGGAATATTTCCTCATATGCGGCATCTCTATGCTCATAGTCGTTTTCCTGATACCATTTGCTTCCTGCAACGGGAACTTCCATTTGATATAGCGGTTGCCCCATTAGAGCTCCGTCGGGAGTCGAACCGTCACCGTCCGCACCGTTTGGCATATTCAGCACAGCACCATTGTCCGCCATAGCATTTGCTACAGCTTCCTTGTTGTAAGTCTCAGTATTTGTCAAATAGAAATCTAGTATATTATACGCTTTCAACATCTGCTCATCGCTAACTTTATCTGCTGCAACTATTAAAATTGCCTTTCCGTTAGGCACAAAATACGGAATGTATTTATCGTAATATTTACTGTAATTGCTGCTTAATGACGACGTATCTCTTACTATGTCCGTTTCATCTACATACCGAGTGTAGTTTTCATTCTCAAAACTTTCCTGAGGTTTTTGTTCAACCGCTGTATTATTAGTATTAGTGTTCGTGCCATTATTACTACTCTCATTACCACATGAAACCAGTCCCAATATCATCAATAATATCATTGCTATTCCTAAAACTTTTTTCATCTTTAACTCCTTAAATTAACTATCTCTTTAAATATTGATTTAGAGCTATAAGCTCATATATTGTAAACTTCTTATTTGACTATAGTTTACTATGTATTCCATGATTTTATACAGAAAACATATTTATCTATCTTTCCCGTCGCTAATAAAATGCTGTATATAATGCTCGACGGTACGGCTATAAACATAAACGATAACCTGCTTGCCAAAGCATCCGCCTGAACCATATTCATTACGAATACTATCAACAGTATTAAATGATATATGTATGCTAATATGCCTTTAGCCTTCTTTATCAATACCGGTATTACAAGTAGAACTAGAAGTGCTAATAAAATCACTTGATATACATTAACTCCACCGCCAACCATAAACGGATACACATAAGCTAAGAGAACCATAGCTACTATTGATATTATTACTATTATATGTTTATTCTTCATCATTAGAACCTTGCTAATCGCCTTTCATCTGATTCATTTCTCGACTTATGTCCACAAATATATGATACCCATGTTATTATTATAAAATCACTATGAACTGCCACAAAACTGTCACAGAATCAAGGAGTGATGATCACTGTATGCTATGTAGCTTTATGCGATAAATAAAACAAGCTATTTGAAATAAATAAAGATGTGTGCGATAAATAAAAAAGATATAGTGTATTATTAAATATATAACTTATAACATGTACTTCATTTATATATAATTTCTAATTTCACACCATAAAATTAGGAGAGCCGTTATGTGCTCCCCGTTTAAAAACTTATCAAAGAAAAATAAGGGTGAATAAAAAATTAGTAAATATTTCATTTTATACACACCAATAATTTGTTGTTGTATGTGAATTCTGTCAGAAAACACTACATCTTGTCAAACTTTTCCCTATCAGCGACATTACAGTTGCCGGATTTTAAGCTCTTTGACATAAACGCAACAGTGCTGCATATTATACGAAGTGCCTCTATATCCAAGTCACGTAAATCATCGATAATCCAAGATATTAGCTTATCGCGTTCAAACTCTCCTCCATACCCGTACTTGCCGCCTTTATCGTATATTATATCTTCTACTTTATGATTATAATTTAAATCACCGTTTTCATTAACAGTTGAACTTTTGGCATTATCATCATGATCTTCTACGTCAAACAAAAGGCTGTCAGCGCTTATATCCAAAGCTTGACACAATATAATAAAGTTTTGTAGAGATATACCCTTTTTACCATTTTCGACATTGCCTATAAAATTGGAAGAACTGTCGATTACTTCTGCTAATCCTTCAAGAGTCATTCCAAGCTCTTTCCGCCTTTTCCTGATTCGTTTGCCAAACGAAACTTGATTCAATCGTCTATAGTCGAGTTTAGTCACAGTACTCCTCCAAAATAATAAAATATATAGTACTTATATTTTATTGTTTAGAAGCCATATTCAACAGAGCCCTTAAGAAGTTATTGCACTCCTCTCGGGTTGTTTATTTTGTTTGAAATTTCTATTATTATGTGTCTGTCCCCTTTATATGTGAAATCAATTATGGTTTTTATTGTTATATTTTAGCGTAAAATATAAATGGAGGGTTATATGAATTTTTATTCTACAGTAGGTAAAAACCTTAGATGCATTCGGATTCTAAAAGGGTTCACGCAATCTCAAGTCGCAGACAAAGTCTTCATCAGCAGATCTGCATATTCAGACATAGAAAACGGTAAGCGTGAAATAACATTCAAAACTGCCGTTTCAGTCGCCAAAGTCTTATCGATTGACTTGTATACCATATGCGACCCGAAATTCTCCGAAAACGTAATATCCGCAAACACTTCATACCGACCATATAGATAAATTACGCAAATCGATATTACATAATACTTGTCACTACTTGTCACTTTGTGAGGCATACTCTCGCAATTTGAGTGCTTCACTATATTTGATTTTTTATGTCAGAAAAGGTGCAGGTTTATTTAGTGTTTGATTTTTTGATTTTAGATGAACGCTTTTAATGTGCACAATAGCGCTACAAATGACTTTTGTGTTTGATTTTTTAATTTTCTATAGAGGGTTGTGATTTTCGACATTGCAATCCCTGCATTTATAGTTTTTATATCACTCATAATATTCAAGTTGCCCTGAAACTTTGTCCACAGAGACTAATTGTTCCCCTATTTTTCCATATTCAATATTAGGATTAGAGAAGTTCAATTCTATTTAAGTTTCTAAGCTTTCCATTTCCATAGCTTACAATATTAAGCGATGAAATTTTCCCGCTTATATCTAATCCTGAACTATTGATTTCATCAATCAAGACTTTACATTTTTCGGCATCTTTATAGCTTCCAATTACCATATGAGAATAGAAATCAATATCCAATCGCAGTGTTTTTCGCAATATTCCCGAATATAACTTATCGTGAAGTTTGACAATATCACTATTTCCTTCGTCCGGCGAAAGAAATATGTGATTGTACTCGCTAAGGCTATCATTATTGTTCATCGCACATCGAATACGAAATTCAAATCCTCTAACATCTTTGGCTTTGTCCAATACTTCCTGCAAGAAGTCTTCATAAGTAACTCCGAAAGTAGGAAAAACAAACGTAAAATGCGGCTCTACCACTCCATAAAAAAGGCGGTCATGTTTTTTCCTGAAAGACTCAATCCATCTTTTATGCTTATCTGAAAGCTCGGGATATGCAACGACCAACAGTGCTGTATTCTTTTCGTCAATATACGACATGTTTCTCTCCTTATATTTAATAGTTGTTAATTATTTCTTGCTTGCGCAACAGTTCAAGTTGATATCATACAACAATAAAAAACACCTTATAAATCATTATTATTTATAGCTATATTTCTATAAATCAAATCACTTCTCTTGGTAAATCCTAAAGACTCCCAAAAAAGACTACCCTCTTTATTGTCCGAAAACACAACCAACGCCACTTTGTTTATTCCTTCAGCTTTTAATTCCTGAATAGCTTTTTCTACAAGCTGATTAGCAATTCCACATCTTCTATAGCTTGGCTTTACGACAGTGTGATAAATGTATCCTCTTCTCCCATCATGCCCGGATAAAATAGTACCGATCAGTTCCTGCCCCTCTCTACATACAAAATTAGTATTTGGATTGCGCTTTAAAAACATATCAATCCCTTCTCGTGAGTCATCTATACCTCTTAAGCCCACGCCTTCAGTACTTTCCCACAGTTTAAAGGCATCTTCGTAATCCTTTATTGTCATTTTGATAATTTTCATCGTTAACCTCATCTTATCAAACTAAAATACGCTTTGATATTCAAACATTTCATTTATCCTTAATAGCAGTCTAAAGTAATTTCAAGTTTTATTCTACAAATACAATGTATTCTATATCACACTTGTAACTAAAACCTTTATCCCATTCTCGAAAAATTTTGTAGCCTAATGTGGGCAAAAGAAAATCGTAAAACTCTCTTGTCTTTTATAAATCACTTACATAAATTCCAATATGATGAAGCATATATATCCCTGCTCAATACACACTGAGGCTCATTTTGATTCCCAAATGAACAAAGCATCTATTTAATCTATTGGGGATTCAAGATATTTAATACCATTTGTACCCGCTAAAACTTCAACCCCATATGCAAGTATAGTTCTAGGATATGCGTGCCCGAAATTGACATTAAAAAGTATCGGTAAGTCTATTCCCACATTCTGTCATCCTTTTACATTACGTGAACCGTGTTTGATGACCCATTTACATTCTTTACTTATCTCGCCTTTAGACCAATTATCAACTATATAATAAAATTTTCTTGCATCTTCCTTATACAAGTCGTTCAGATTGTTGCCGACACTTTTTTGAATGTATTTATCTTTATCATCTTTTAAATTTGTTAATATCTTATAATACTGCTCAAAATGTTCCAAAGCGGTATATAGCTTTTTCGCCCACGGTAACCTGATTCTAAGACATTCACTTGCAAGTCTTCTAACCCTTTCGTTTTCATCTAAACTCCAGTCTTCCAATACTTTCATAGTTTCTTTCGGGTATTTCTTTATCAGTGGTCTCATACAATACTCTGAAGTAAATCTCTTAGTTAATTCCTTGCTGAAGTTTAAACTGACCTCTAAATAATCCTCACCATAAAGTTCGACATATTTGCCAATAGGCCATAGCCACCACCCTTCAGAAAATGCGCCGCTATTACCTTTAAGCTCAGTTCCCAGTATTTTATAAAAAATCGCAAGTGTATCTTCATATCCCAAAGTGAAAGACTTATGCAACGCCGCTGCAATTACTTCCTGTCTTTTATTAAATTCCAATTCTTCAATGTCGTTACTTATTAGTTCAAGAAATTTACCACTATTAAAGTCCGTACTTATCTCTGATATCTTACTCGATAACATCTTCAAATAATCCATATCATAATAGTTTTTAAGTTTCTTAGCCATCTCTTTAATTCCTTTACTACATGAACAATATCTTTTTTCAAAACTTGTTACATGTTTTCACAACTCATTTTACTTATTATATGAATTTTATTTATTTCTTATTTTCTATTATCTATTATTTTAACAACAACTCTAAATTGTCTTTCCGGGTGCTCATCCATATCCCTTGATTGTATTCTCGCTTCAAAGATATCTGAATATCCGTAATATAAATAGGTGGATAACATCGTATTGTGTCTTGATGGAACATATCCTAACTTGGTCTTCCCGTAGTAGATAGCAATCGCATCTGCATCGTGTGGATTATCCGTTTCCGGTACAAGCGATACCTTCGTTCCTATATTCAATTCATCGATTATGTCAAGGCCATCATAATACTCAAATCCCGCTAAGTGAAAACTGTCAATATACCTGCTTTTTTCATATTTTTGTTGTTTCATAGTATTTTCTCCTTCTCATTTTACCCGGTAGTTTTATATATTTTACTAATAATTACTGTTATGTTTTTTCATGCAGAACGGTTGTTATCGCTTTCGGTAATTATATTTATTCTTTGTATTTTAAAAGTTTCTGAGCCTCTTCAAAATTTTCTTGAGCTAATATTCAAAGTATCTAAAACCATTCAAGATACCAGTTTCTTATTTTTAAATGTATATAATCCTAAGCTTCATATTAAAACTTTCTACAGCCCTAGTAGTATACATAATTTTTATTATATCTGATGGATACTTAAAAAGTACTACCACCTCTTCCAAGTCTTGTTTTCGGTTCTTTTCTTGCTACGAAAAATCCTTCTAATTAAGTTTAATATATCTTACATCAGAAGGATTATCATACACATTTTTTATATCATCTAATTTTTTTATGAAGGATCCTTATACTCCATGGATTCGAGTTCATCATCCATTTTATATAATACAGATACATCAGTTTTTGAACGCCTTAACTTTGATACAAATTTACTAAAGTTAGCCTCTTCTTCGACTTGTTCATCTACATACCATCCTAAAAAGCTTTTGGCTGCGTATTCGCTGTGCTCTATACTTAAATCCATAAGGTTATAAATCCTGCCCGTTATCATTTTTTCATGTTCTAAAGCAGTCACAAAAACATCCAGAATGTCACTATAATCAATTCTAGGAGTTTCAAATGCTTCTAAGACAACCTCTTCGCCTACGTCAATAAGAAAGTCAAAAAACTTTAGTGCATGAAACTCTTCTTCTTTTGCTTGAATTTTAAAGAAGTTTGCAAAACCGTCAAGATTGATTTTACTACAGTATGCACTCATTGCCAGATAGGTATGAGCCGAGTAAAACTCAAATGTAATTTGCTCATTTATTGCTTTTACTAAATCTTTATTCATAGTACGTCCTTTCGTTAACAATACTTCATATTTATATAAGATAATATTTCATACTATCTTTTTAGTAACCTTTATATATTATTCTAATCTATCTTCAAATATCTCTATTTTATGCGTTTTTTAAATTTTTAATTGGGGTTCTCCGTTCCCAATAACCTCATTTCTTTGTTTCAGCCCATATATATTGTACCATAATTATCATGTTTTTTCAACGGCTAAAGTAAGTTGATTTCAGCCGTTTGGTGGGTTGTTCTTAATAAAAGGTTCTTACTCTTTAATTTTCAACACTAATTAAACTACGATAATGCGTCACATTAATTCGGCACGCAATTAGTGACCATTTAAAGAAGCAAGATAGAATTTACGCACATACCTTAAATTCATCACTGTAAATCCTGTACCAAAATCTTTTGTCATTTATTTGGACAATTCTTTTCAGTAACCCTTGTCCGCATTCTGCGGCTTCTTCGACTACTTGTTTATCAATATTTTTTGCCAACCTCCCAATATGCTTCAACCATAGCCCAATTCGTTGTATGCTAAACTTTATTTCTTACATTTGTTAATATGCTTGCCTGAAACTACTCCTTTATTTGTCCGTATCCACTATAACCCCTGCCAAAATTCTTTTTATCTATACACCTTGGCGTTCCTCCAGGATTTGAAATAACAACTTTATCACCAAAAGCCTCAACCATAATTTGAGCGCCTTTCTCAAAATAATCGCGATGACAGATTGCGTTAGTTACTGCTTCCCGCAAAACTACTTCTGGAATTCCCAACAGTTCTTCTCGTCTTAAGCATTCAATCCGATAACCAATACTTAAATGTTTCTTAAGAAATAGTATCGTTTGTTCCATAATTTCAGTAATCGTGCCATCAATATTATTCTTATCTAGTCATAGTATAACAAATAAAAAGTATACGTATTTTAATGTGTCAGTGTGCTTCTTATGCTCATCTATACATAAAATTTAATCTTAAAAATAAAGATATTTATTAAGTGTTAAATATCAAGACATAATCAAAAGTGAAGCTTTATGCCACAATTATATCAAAACGTGATATAATATTTATATATTGAATGAAGGATAATAATGAATTATGAATAGTTGATTGAGGAGATTTTTATGAAATATAT